>Ga0209633_10000031_pt1 | contig 169492 bp, 154 predicted proteins | sample Cruoilmetagenom1_FD_187290 | JGI IMG/M metagenome (GOLD analysis project Ga0209633, IMG submission 187290) | Oil polluted marine microbial communities from Coal Oil Point, Santa Barbara, California, USA - Sample 1 (SPAdes) (version 2) | ecosystem: Environmental > Aquatic > Marine > Oil seeps ... | reverse complement strand
TAAATGAAAAAGAACTTGAATAGTCATTACTTCAGATAAACTCATTTTAGAGGCTCGAATACGTTTTTTACCATTGGCAAGTAGGCTTTTTTGCCAAAAAGGAACAAATTCTTGGCAAAAATCATCAATAGAACAGAAAAATTCAGTAATTTAGAGGAAGAAATCATAGAGCAGAATGTTTTTAGTTAATTGAATTTCAATACTTTAATATACTAAATATTCTGCTTTTTTCTTAATAATTTAACCTCTTTTTTATGTCGAACTCACGTTAAATAGTAAAATAATATGATTTTTGAATTATAAAATAAATCAAAAATATACTATAAAATATAGTTTAGGATAATTAATGTAACCGCTTCGTATAATTGTGTAGGATATACAGAAATGTTATGCATTGTTGGAAATATCATTCCAAAACTACTATTTGTAGGCGCACCATAACAGCAACCTGCATTAAAGCAACTAATTTTCTACCAATTGCATGAACTATTAGTGTAGTAATACCTAAAATATCTAACATTGGTAATACTGCTATTTTGTGCTTTTTTAAATACCAAATTACTACGGGAATAATGGTTATAAACGAACCGTAAAATACAAATCCACCTGAAAAATTATCGAGTAATAAATGTGGGTTTTTAATAAAATAAATAGGTTTTTCTAAATAATAAAATAGTTGCCACCCACAAAACCAGCGATAAAAACAATGTAGAAGAAAGCGTTTGGTAATTCAATAATTCCTAAGTCTTTTTTAGCTCTCCATTTAGTATATAAAGAGGCAATTAAAGTTCCTAAAACTATGCAAAAGGCATAGGTGTAAATGGTAACTTCTTGAGTTTTTAGTATCCTTGTTAAAAATTCAGGTACTTGAAAAGTAACTAATTCTGGGTACATGTGGGTTTACAATTTGTTCAAACCTACATAAATAATTTTCTTGATAAAATAGTGATTAGATGAAGTAGCCGATTGGTTAGATAAAATGAAAGAAATTTTGTGTTTACTTTAATTTTTTACATCCAAAGCATCGCGTAAAGCATTTCCTATTAGCATAAAAGCCATTACCAAACTCATAATAGCCAGACCAGGTATTACTGCTAAATAAGCTTTTCCTAAAATAATATAATTATAATGATCTTTAATCATTGCGCCCCAAGAAGGTGTTGGTGGTTGTGCACCAATACCTAAAAAACTTAAACCACTTTCAATTAAAATAGCCGCTGCAAAATTAGCCGCAGAAATAACAATAATTGGTGCTAAAATATTGGGTAAAATATGCCTAAAAATAATTCTAAAGTTCGAAAATCCTAACGCTTTTGCAGCTTCAATATATTGCATTTTTTTTGTACTTAATATTTGCCCTCTAACTATTCTAGCCACTTCAACCCACATAGTTAACCCAACTGCAATAAATACTTGCCAAAAGCCTTTTCCTAATGCTAAGGTAATTGCTATAACTAATAACAAGGTAGGAATTGACCACGTAATGTTAATAAGCCACATAATAAAAGCATCTACTTTTCCTCCAAAATAACCTGCAATTGCTCCCAAAGAAATTCCTATTACTAAGGAAATAAACACTGCAATAAACCCGATAAAAAATGAGATTCTAGTTCCAATTATCATTCTGCTTAATAAATCGCGTCCATATTTATCTGTTCCAAGATAAAATATTTTGGTTTTAATAAATTTGGAGATGTCTTTGTTTAAAAATTTAGAAAGAGGATAGGTTTTACTTAAACTTTGAACATGGTTTTCAGCATAAACTTGAACCATAAGTTTATTATCAGAAATACTATAATTTGAAATTGGAATTTCAACTTGTTGATTCTTTTTTCCAAATAAAAGTGCGTTTAAAAAAGACTGTTTGCTGATTTCTTTAGAAGGAATGTTAAGCATTAATACCTCAAAACCAGGTTTTTTGGTGTGAATTTCTAAATGCATTTGATTAGCATTACTACTATTATCCGGAGCTACAACATATGCAAAAACAGCAACCAATCCACATATAATTATGTACCAAAAACTTAGCACTCCAATTTTGTTTTTTTTAAACTTTTGAAGTGCTAATAAGGTTAATGAGTTGGGTTTACGTTTCAAAAGGTTAATTTATAATAACTATAAACGTAAAAGTAGGTATTAATTTTTAACCAAATGTAATTCAGGTTTCAATTTTAATTCCCCTAAAACATTAATTGCTTCTTGCATATAAATATCTTTCTTTAAATTTTTATGCCAAGCGGTTCTTTTATTTGATAAATCTTTATTGTGTTCTAATAAAGGTTGTTCATATAAAGGTGAAGTATAAGTTAAATTAGTGGTGTATTTTTTAATAGCATCATATTTTTTTGCTTTCTTTTCATTAGTGTCAATTTCGTTTTTATAATCCTTATAATCTAAGTACACAGAAGTATCATCTTGATTTTCCTTCAACCATTTTGCATTCTCATCAATAAGTTTAAAATAATTATTATCCGCTATTCGTTTTTTGCTATTGTTTATTGTTTCATTAAAATTTGCGTAATTGTTCCAAAGCGAATAGGTAGCAGCAGGAACTTTATCAAAAGGTAATGGGTTTTCTAAATCGCGTTCTCCAATTTTTAAATAAGTATATCTATCCGGTAACATAATATCAGAACGAACACCTTCTAATTGTGTAGAACCACCATTAATTCTATAAAATTTTTGAATAGTCATTTTTAATGCACCTAAATCTTCTTTAGAATTTGTATATCTATTCAAATCTAATAAACTTTGAACAGTACCTTTTCCATAGGTTTGTTTACTTCCAATAACAACTGCTCTTCCATAATCTTGCATAGCGGCGGTGAAAATTTCAGAAGCCGAAGCTGATAATTCATTAACTAAAATTACCAATGGTCCATTCCATTCAATTTTGGAGTTTTTATCACTTTTAACGGTTGCATTTCTATCTCTATATTTTACTTGAACAACAGGACCTTTACCAATAAATAATCCTGAAATTTCTATGGCTGTTTTTAATGAACCACCTCCATTATTTCGTAAATCAATAACTAAACCTTCTACATTTTCCTTTTTTAGACGTTCAATTTCTTGAGCCATATCAGTAGCGGAATTTCTAAAGTTTTTTTCATCAAAATCAATGTAAAATTTAGGCAAGTTTATAATGCCAAATTTTCTATCGTTTTTAGTGACAACGCTAGATTTTACAAAGGTATCTTCTAACTCAACCACGTCTCTAATAATCGAAATTACTTTAATAGAACCATCTAATTTTTTTACTGTTAATCGTACTTCGGTACCTTTTTTACCTTTAATATATTCAATAGCGTCATCTAGTCGCATACCAACAATGTCAAGTGGTTCTGCATCTCCTTGGGCAACTTTTAAAATGATATCACCTACTTCAAGTTCTCCCTCTTTCCAAGCTGGACCACCAGAAATTAATTCGCTAACTTTGGTATAATTGTTTTTCTTTTGAAGCCTTGCGCCAATACCTTCAATTTTACCAGACATTGAAATATCAAATTGCTTTTTAACACTTGCATCAAAATAGGCAGTATGTGGATCAAATTCTTCGGCAATACTGTTTAGATATGTGGAAAACCAATCTTGATAAGAGACGTCGTGCATCCTATCAAAAAAGTCTTTCATATTTTCTTTTGTTTTTTCTCGAGCGGCTTTTTCAAGCGCTTCAAAAGATTTCTTTTTATAGTTTTTATCTTCTTTTAACTTGTCATTTTCCGTAGCAATATTGTCGTATAAACGTGTTAAAGTATTTAGTTTTAATTGTTTGCGCCAAAGTGAAATTATTTCGTTTTTGTTTTTGGCATACGGTATTTTATCATAATCAACATTTAAAAGTTCTTTTTTATTGAAATCAAATGGTTTTGATAAAATTTCAGGATAATAACTTTCAGATTCTTTTATTCTTTCTAATAATCGATTATAAACTAAATAGAAAAAACTTAAATCTTCATTTTTTATTTGATCGTCAATTTCTGTTTTATATTTTGAAAACTCATCAATATCCGATTGTAAAAAATAGTGTTTAGAAGGGTCTAAATTGGTAATAAAGTTTTTGTAAACTTTTTTAGAAAACTCATCATTTAACTGCTTTGGTTGGTAATGACCTTGAGTTAATACATATTTTAAAATAGATAATAATAATTTATCGTTAGGGTTATTGTTTGCTTGCGTGTTATACCCAAATAATAGTGTAAAAACTAATAAAATAGGTATCAAAATTTTAAATTTTTTAATCATCATCTGTCTATTCCTTTATATTTAATGCTTATTAATTAGCTACTAAAATAATGCCAATTATTTAATTTGTTGATTTATTTAAGTTTTTTTTAAAATAAATAAGAAAACTTAAGTTGTTAATTTGTTCTATTGTATTTAAAGTATTCGGTATAAAATTCTTTAATAGAAATAAATTTACTACAATATTAGGGATAAATATTGTGTATAATTCTTTACAAAATGTTAAAGTTTAAATGTACTGAACCCAATAAAATATAGTAGTTTTGTTATTTAAATTTTTTGATAATGGATAAAAAACCTTTAATTTTAGTTACTAATGATGACGGAATAACTGCTCCTGGCTTGAGAACCTTAATTTCTGTAATGAATGAAATAGGAGAGGTGGTAGTTATAGCACCGGACAGTCCGCAAAGCGGAATGGGACATGCAGTTACCATTAATGAAACTTTATATTGTGAGGAAATTAAAATAGATGATGGACCACAACGTGAATATAAATCTTCTGGAACTCCGGTAGATTGTGTAAAATTGGCGGTTAGTGAAATTTTAGACAGAAAACCCGATTTATGTGTCTCAGGTATTAATCACGGTTCAAATTCGTCTATCAATGTTATTTATTCTGGAACTATGAGTGCAGCTGTTGAAGCTGGTGTTGAAGGGATACCTGCTATTGGTTTTTCTTTGTTAGATTATTCATGGAGTGCAAACTTTAATCCTTTAAAAAAATACATAAAACAATTAGCATTAAATGTATTGGAAAACGGGTTACCTGATGGCGTAGTTTTAAATGTCAATTTCCCTAAACTTGAAACGTTTAAAGGAATAAAAGTATGTAGGCAAGCGCGAGCAAATTGGGTGGAAGAATTTGATAAGCGTACTAATCCTGGAGGAAAAGTATATTATTGGCTAACCGGTAAATTTGTAAATATGGATAAAGGGGAAGATACCGATGAGTGGGCATTAGCTAATGATTATATTTCATTAGTTCCTGTACAATTTGATTTAACTGCTTACCATGTTATAAATGAACTTAATAATTGGAAATTAAATAACTTTCATACTAATAATAAAAACTAATAATAAAAAGTGAAAAAAGAAATTTTAATAGGTTTTTTTGCAGGGTTAATAGCTACATTTTTTGGATGTTATTTGTTTATAGAATATTTTTCAAATAAGGGGTTTTATGAAACAATTCAGCTTATAATTGAAGGAAATTTACAAGGAAAAGTATTAGTATTAGGAGCCATTGCAAATTTCTTTGTGTTTTTTATCTTTTTAAAAAAGAAACAAATTTATAGAGCCAGAGGTGTATTACTAGAAACCTTTTTAATTGCTTTTATCGTCTTGTTTTTAACTTTATTTGCAAAATAATTGTCCGAATTATGAAATACTATATTATAGCTGGTGAAGCTTCGGGTGATTTACACGGTTCCAATTTAATGAAGGCAATGTTTAAGAAAGCCCCAAATGTTAATATTAGGTTTTGGGGAGGAGATTTAATGCAAAAGGCTGGAGGAACTTTAGTAAAACATTATAAGGACTTAGCTTTTATGGGTTTTGCTGAGGTTTTAATGAATATTCTAACCATTTTTAAAAATATTTCTTTTTGTAAAAATGACATATTACAATTTAAACCTGACGCTTTAATTCTAATTGATTATCCAGGGTTTAATATGAGAATTGCAGATTTTGCAAAAAAGAATGGTATTAAAGTTTATTATTATATTTCACCTCAAATTTGGGCTTGGAAAGAGAACAGAATTAAAAAGATAAAACGAGATGTAGATGAAATGTTTGTTATATTACCTTTTGAAAAAGATTTTTACGAACAAAAACATCAGTTTCCAGTAAAATTTGTAGGACATCCGCTAATTGATGCCATTGACAACAGAAAGCAAGTTGACGAAAATTCTTTTAAAAATGAACATGGATTATCTAAAAAGCCAATTATTGCATTATTGCCAGGCAGTAGAAAGCAAGAAATAAAAAAAATGCTTTCTATTATGCTTAAAATGGCACCAAAATTTAAAAACTATCAGTTTGTAATTGCCGGAGCACCAAGTCAAAATTATAATTTTTATAAGCCATTTTTAAAAAGCAGTAATGTTAAATTTTTAAGTAATAAAACGTACGATTTATTGTCCATTTCATATGCTGCAATTGTTACTTCTGGTACGGCTACCTTAGAAACAGCTTTGTTTAAAGTGCCTGAAATTGTTTGTTATAAAACCAGTTGGATTTCTTATCAAATTGGCAAACAATTGGTAAAACTTAAGTTTATCTCATTGGTAAATTTAATAATGGATAAAGAAGTGGTTACCGAATTAATTCAAGATGATTTTAATGAAAAAAGACTTGAAAAAGAACTTAAATTACTGTTAGACGATTATAGACGTGCCGTTTTATTTTTAGATTATTATGATTTAGAACAAAAGCTGGGTGGTAAAGGAGCATCTGAAAAAGTAGCCAGCTATATAATTGCATAAAAAACTTCTGAAAGATAAACTAAAATCGTCATTCTGAATAATGTCGCACTGAGCGCAGTCGAAGTGTTATTTCAGAATCTGTTGAAAAGAAACTGAATTAAGTTCAGTTTAACGAGTTATTATCTTTCAGAAGTTTCTAATAAATTTACTCACAAACTGCTTGTAAAGTGTCCTCAATATCACCAGGAGTACTCATTATTTTCATAAAAGTTCCCATAGTTAATTCAGGCCAACTTAAAGCTAATCTGTATTTTCCGTGTAACATAGTTACTGTTTTTCCTTGTAAAATTATTTCATAAGGCATAGCAGCAATATTTTCTTCTCCTATTTTTGGTAAAAAATAAGATTCGCCGTCTTCTTTACTTTCCAAACCAATTCCAAAAACAGCTACTTTTTCTGCTGGATATACAATTTTATAAACTAAAACAGTATTTCCTTTGTGAGCATTTAAATTGTTTTCAATAGTTTGTAAACCTTTATTAAACGATGTAAACTCATTTAATTCAATTGGATCCGTAAAGTAAGGCATCATTATTTTATAATGATATTTTTTAATTTTATTGGCGGCAATGGTTCCTCCAAATGGTTTGAATTCAGTTCCTAAAGTAGATAATGCTGTTTTTAAATCTGTACTAAATTTTTGGAAAACAGTTTTAAAAGTAACATAATTATCTTGCATGTAAGCACGTAAAAAATAATCAGGATTTGTGTAAGAAATTGTGATTTTTCCATCTTTTTCTACTAAACCTACTTTAAAAGCTGCTGCAAGTGTACCTCTATCACTTACTTTAACTACGGTATTTTTTAAATCCGTACTAGTAAAGGCAATTACTTGTAAGGTGTTTTTGCTTTCAGGATGATAAGTTCCTAAAATTGTAAATGAATTGTTTTTTAAAGCGTTTATAACAGCTTCTGAAGTTTGTTGCATAGAGTTTGTGGTTTCACCAACCTTAATATAAGGAGCTAAATCTTGTGCAAAAACACTTAAACTGAATAAAATAATTGTAATACTACTGATAATTAGTTTTTTCATGATTTTAAAATTTTTAAACGCATCAAAATTACTGTAAATTAAAGAGGTTAATTATGATTTAAATCACATTTATAAAAAATGAATACTCCTTTAAATAAAAGGAGTATTACAGATATTTTTTGTAGCTTTATCGAGCTATGATTAAGTTTTTGAAATTTATACCTGTACCACTTACCTTTTTTTTAATTGTTGGGATTTTAGTAGGAAATCACTACCAATTTTCAAGTGTTTTTATAGTACGAAGCTTATTGTTTTTAATTGTTTTTTTTGGAATAGTTTATTTTCTTACTTCAAAAAAGCAGATAGCAACTATCTTTTTCACCTACTTGTTTTTTGCAATTACTATTTTTATTGGAATTGCAACTATTACTTTTCAAAATGCCAAGAATAAAACGAACTATTTTGGAAATGTACCTCAATTTTTGGTTAATAATAATCAATTAGTTTATCTTCAATTAAAAAAGGTTTTAAAATCAAATAGATATTATAATAAATTTGAAGCTGAAGTAGTTGAATTAAATTCCTTAAAAACTTCGGGTAAAGTTTTATTAAATATCCAAAAGGATAGTGTTAATAAAATACTAGCAATAGATGATGTTTTATTAGCTAAAGTTCCTTTTCAAACTATTTCAAACCCTAAAAATCCGTATGCTTTTAATTATAAAAAATACTTAGAGAATAAGCAGATTTATTATCAAGTAGCTTTATTAAAAAATCAATATGAAAAATTACCAAATAAAAAAGTTACATTAAAAGGTATAGCGTACTCTATTAGAAAAGTAATTAATAAATCGCTACAAAATAAAGGATTTAAAAATGATGAGTTAGCAGTAATAAATGCTTTATTATTAGGACAACGTAATTCAGTATCTAGTGATTTATTAAAAAGTTATGCTGGTGCAGGTGCCATTCATATTTTGGCAGTTTCAGGGTTACATATTGGTATTTTGTTGTGGTTATTAACTTGGTTATTTAAACCACTTCACTACCTAAAAAATGGAAAAACTTACACCCTTATTATCATTGTAATTTTGTTATGGTTGTATGCTATTTTGGCGGGGTTATCAGCATCGATAGTTAGAGCAGTTGCAATGTTCACAGCCATAGCCATAAGTTTAAATGTAAATCGACTTTCCAATATTTATAATACTTTGGTAATATCTATGTTTTTTTTATTGCTTTTTCATCCGTCTTATTTATTTGATGTAGGTTTCCAATTAAGTTACTTAGCTGTTTTTGCAATAGTTTGGCTACAACCAAAATTATTTAATTTAATAAAACCATCGTATTGGATTTTAAATAAATTATGGCAATTATTTTCAGTTTCTATTGCAGCCCAAATAGGGATATTACCATTGAGTATTTATTATTTTCATCAATTTCCTGGTTTGTTTTTTGTGGCTAATTTGATAATTATACCTTTTTTAGGAATAATTTTAATTGCAGGTATAGTAGTAATTCTACTTTCTATATTTAACATTTTACCAGATTTTATAGCTTGGTTATACAGTTTTACTATTCATAGTATGAATAAAATAGTAGCTTTAATTGCAAATCAACATCAATTTTTAATTCAAAACATTTCAATAAGCTTTTGGATTATGATTGCCTTTTATATTTTTATTTTAACAGTATTTAAGTTTTTCAAAAAAAGAAATTTTAAAAGAATGGTATTTGTTTTGGGTAGTGTTATTTTAATACAAACCATTTTTATCATCGAAAAATATAAATTACAAACTACAAATGAATTAATTGTGTTTCATAAAACAAAAGCCTCTATAATTGGAATTCGTAAAGGAGCAGATTTTAAAGTTTACACCTCTAATAATCAACTAACTCAACAGTCTAATCCGATTAAGTCTTATTTGGTTAGTATGGATATTAAAAAGGTTGCAATATCCAATCAAAAAAGTAACTTATTTCAATTTAATAAAACTACTTTTTTAAATATTGATAGTTTAGGATTATATCCTTTAAAATTAAAAAAACCGATGGTAATTATTTTACAGCAATCGCCTAAAATTAACTTAGAAAGATTGATAAATACTTTACATCCAACATTAATAATTGCTGATGGTTCAAATTTTAAAAGCTATATAGTGAATTGGGAAAAGACTTGTGTTAAAAATAAAGTTCCTTTTTACAATACCATGCAAAAAGGAGCTTTTAAAAGAATAAATTAAGAGAGAATTTATTCTTTAAATTTATAAGTGAAATTAGAAGAGTATTTTTCAAAATCTTCTTTAGTTTTTAAGTTTTTATAATCATTATTTTTAAAAACTTTCAAAAACAATTCTAGCTGTTTAGGCGTTTTATAACCTACCAAAGGACCAATAAAATCGGATTTCTCATCTATAAAAAGAATAGTTGGATAAGCTCTTACACTATAATACCCAGCTAATTCATGCGAACTATTTCTTCCGCTTTTGTTTGGGTCAAAATTAGGATTGCCGAAGGTTTTTCCTTTAAACTCAATCTTTTCATTGCCTTCTGCATTAAATTTTACTGCATAATAATTTTTATTTACATAGGCCACTAAATCAGGGTTATGGAACGTGTTACGATCCAGCATTTTACAAGGCCCGCACCATTTAGTATAGGCATCTACCATTATTTTTTTAGGATTTTTTTTCTGAGCTGCAATTGCTTGCTCAAAAGTCATCCAATTTATTTCTTGAGCATTTACGGATAAGGTTGTAATAAATGCTATTACAAAAATTATTTTCTTCATCTATTTAATTTTTTAAAATTTCTATTATTATGACGCAATAATGTTGCCAAAATTACAAATTTGATTAATTATTTAACTCCGTGCATTAGTTTTTTAAGAACAGGATTTAATAACAACGCAATTATACCAATAATAAATGGGACAATTGTAAATATTAAAAAGAAGGTTGCTATATCATATCTTGTTGTAATATCATCAATCATTGCACCCATTTTACCAGATGCTTTATTTCCTATTGCCAAAGCTAAATACCATACACCAAACATAAAAGCAATCATACGTGCTGGTACTAATTTACTAACATAAGATAGTCCAACAGGAGAAACACAAAGTTCTCCCAATGTATGAAATAAGAAGGCTAAAATAAGCCAGAGAATACTTACTGATGCAGTTTTAGCGCCTTGGGGAATGCCTGATGCGCCAAAGGCTAAAAATGCGAAACCAATTCCTAAAAAGAAAAGGCCGATAGCATATTTTGAAGCGGGATTAGGGTTGTATTTACTTTCCCACCATTTGGAAAATAAAGGTGCAAAAACAATAATAAATAATGAGTTTAAAATTAAAAACCAAGTTGCAGGAATTTGAATTTCATTTTCACGTTTTTTAATAATGGTTGCTTGTATTTTCGAATTGATTAAATGTGCTTTATCAGGAGTAAGATATTTAAAATTAGTGCCTTTTTTATCAATATCAATAATAGCTATTTTATCGTTTTTTGCATATTCTGTTGAAGATCTAATTATGGTACTTTTGTTAATAATTTCTGCGTTTTCAGGAACTTTAGTCTCCGTTGTAATTTCATAATTTTTTATGATAGTTTCACCTTTTGTATTCGTTGAGGTTAACTGATAAGTTGGATATGAAATTTCATAAGAATAGGTGGTGAAATTTCTGTCAATTTTCCAAATAACTAATCCCCAAATTATAAGAAAACTAAATCCTAAAATTAGATTAGAAACAAAATATTTTTTAAAAGTTTGCCTAAAAAGTAAAAATAAAACCCACGTAATAATAGCAATAGGAACTACCGTAATAATTACATCAACAATATTAAATATAAAGGCAGCATTACCAGATAAAATTCGGTTAGTATAATCTTTAGCAAATATACTCATAGAGCCTCCAGCTTGCTCAAAAGAAGCCCAAAAGAAGATAATAAATGAAGCAAAAATTACTACGGCAATCATTTTATCACGAGTAATTTTACTATAACGAATAATTCTTGATGCTAATAAAAACAAGAAAATTACAAGAGTGAAGGAAATAACATAACCTGCATAATTTATCTTATTGAAGCTGAGTAAGTTATAATCTATAATTTTGGATAGCGGATCATTTATAATCCAAGTTAATCCTAAAACAGCTACTATTGCTATAAGTATTTTATCAACTTTAGTAAATGGGTTTAATTTGTCTTCAATTTCTGTATGATTATCCGTTTCAATAGTTTTGTTTTCTTTGTTTGGTTTTTTACCAACTTCTCCAAAAATTCCATGAGCAAAGGTAAATTGTAACAAACCTAAAAGCATAAAAATACCTGCCAATCCAAAGCCCCAACTCCAGCCAAGTTCTTCTCCCATATAACCACACAACATAATTCCTAAAAACGCTCCAGCATTTACACCCATGTAAAAAATAGTGTAAGCACCATCTTTTTTTTCAGGAAAGTCTTTATACAAAATTGAAATAAAGGAACTCATATTTGGTTTAAAAAAACCAGTACCAATAACTAATAAAAATAATCCTAAATACAAGAAAAAAGGACTGGATTCAATAGCCATACTAGCATGACCAAAAGTCATAATTAAAGCTCCAATAATAATGGCTTTTCTATTTCCTAAATATTTATCCGCCAATGTACCACCAATTATGGGTGTTAAATATAATAAAGCCAAATATGTTCCGTAGAGCGCTAGTGCATTTTCACGAGGCCAATTCCAGCCACCTAAACCTAAAGCACTTACTAAAAAAAGCACCAACAAGGCACGCATTCCATAAAAAGAGAACCGTTCCCACATTTCTGTAAAAAACAATACAAAAAGTCCGGCAGGATGTCCTAATACTTGTGTTTTAAAAAACTCGTTGGAAGATTTATTCATGTATTCAATTTTTGATAAAAGAGGCTGTCTGAAAAGTGTCATTCTGAATGAAAATGAAGAATCTCATAATAGTCAAATTACTGGTAATTAGATAAATAAGATTTTTCGACTGCGTTCAAAATGACAATTGAAGACTTTTCAGACAGCCTCTAAATTAGGAATTCTTTTTCTTTCTGGCATAAACTTTATCATAAAATAAAAGAGATAAAAAGGTAAACACACCTAATCCAACAAAAATATATAATATTTCATTTGGATGATATGTATTCCACAAATGGGTGGTTAAACCATCAGAAGTCATATGTAACTTTTCAGCTACCTGATTTATGAATTCATTTTTAGTAATATCGGCATTTACATTTTTAATAACATTACCAGCTTTGTCTACGACTTTAAATCCTGTTTTAGTATAATGAATTAAATGATCATTTTTATCTAAAATTTCTATTCCTTTTGAAATAGCTTCATTTTGTGCTAAGGTAATTTTAGCAGAAATTTTACCATAAATGCTTCCTGAAATCCAACCGGCAAGCCCATTTCCAACAAATACAGGTAAAAAATATGTTCCTTGGTATAACGCTTCTTTCCCCTTCGGAGAAATTTCGGCAATATAAGCTGAAAACTTAGGATTAGTAGTCATTTCACCAATAGCAAAAACAATAATTCCAAGAATAATAAAAAGTCCATCTCTAAAATAAAAAGCTAATCCAATACCAATAGTAACAATTACTAAACCAGTAATCATGGCATTTATGGATCTCCACTTAATAACAATATAAGATATTAATATTTGAAAGAAAATGATAGCAAAAGCGTCTAAATTAACTAATAATTCAGGTTTAGCAACTCCAGAATCACTATCTCCAATAACAGAAGCTAAAAAAGGAGAAAAATTATGAATAGAATCAAATAGAGATTTAACATCTACCCAATCTTGAATATATTTTGGTAAGGTGTAAAATAGTTGATTGAATAAGGTCCAAAAACCAATCATAATTATAAGTAATACCGTTAGTTTAGCATCTTTTAAAGCTTTCCAAATGTTTCCGAAGGATTGTTTAATGGTATCTAATAAAGGTTGTTTGGCTTCTTTTTCTTTAATAGCATCTTTGTAAAAAAATGTTACAAAAATAAGATTGATTAAAATAACAGCTGTTGCCATTTTAAATGCAATAACCCAATTAGTTTCTCCTCTAAGTTTCCCTACAACAAAAGGTCCTATCCAACCCCCAACATTTACCATCATATAAAAGATACCAAATCCCATAGAAACGTTAGTAGAATCGGTAGAGCGAGCAACAATTCCAGAAGCAACAGGTTTAAACATTGCTGCACCTAACCCTAAATACATAAACACGGCAAAAAACGCCCAATAGGATTGTACAAAATTTAGGGTAAAATATCCTGAAGCTAATATTACAAAAGAAATCATCAAACTTTTTCTATATCCAATTTTATCTGCAATGGCTCCTGTAATTATTGGTAAAAAATATAGTGTACCAGTTACTACACCAATTATTAATCCGCCTTGGTCATCTGTAAATCCTAATCCGTTTACATCTTTTGAGGCTACCAAATACATAGCTAAAATTGCAAACATTCCATACCAGGCAAACCGTTCAAAAAGTTCAAAAAAACTTGCTTTCCAAAAAGTGCTAGAAAATGACTTCATCAATTCTATAAAACCTAAATCTTTTTTTTCTGTACTCATTTTATTTGTTTATATATTAAAAGCTCAGTTAATTAATTAACTGAGCTTTTTTATTAATATTAAGATATAATATTCATTATTAATGAATTCCTTTCATTGCTTTGTTTAACAAAGGAGAAATTAGAACAGTTAAAACTCCAATAATAATCATCACCCACATAATAAATGGGTATAATGGATAATCAAACTTTTTAAGAATTCCTTCCAACATTCCTGCCATAAAATTACCTGCAGCAAAACTTGCCATCCATAATCCCATAACCACAGAAACTAATTTTGTTGGGGCTAATTTGGTAATCATTGATAATCCTATTGGAGAAAGCATTAGTTCTCCTAAAGTTAGCAGAACATATACTGAAACCAACCACCAAGGTGAAACTTTTATACCGGTATCAGCGAGTCCTTGAGCCTGTGTCATTACAAAAAAGGCAATAGCTCCTAGGAAAAAACCTAAAGCAAACTTCATTGGTGTTCTAGGATTCCATCCTTTTTTGTCTAACCAAATCCACATTATTGAAAATAAAGAGGCGAATATTAAAATGGCAAAAGAATTAACATTTTGAAACCAAGTTGCTGGCATTTCCCAACCAAACATTATTCTATTAGTGTTATCTCTAGCAAACAGACTAAAGGTACCACCTGCCTGTTCAAAACCAGCCCAAAATACAATATTAAAAATGGCCAATACAATAATTACTACCATTCTACTCCATTCATCAGCACCGTTTGTGCCTTTAAATATGGTATAAAATAAACCTATAAAAATTGCAGCAAACAAGATATAAGTTACACTTGTTCTAACCATTTCTGGTAAAAATCCCCAAATGTAAATTAGAACTAAAGTTCCAACAATTAATGAAATTGCATAAATTACTATAGTTGACCAATCTTTTCCATCTAATCTGCTTTTGCCATTTTTTGTATTTGGAGGTAAACCATAATGTTCTAAAGTATTTTCTCTCCAGTTTAACCAAAGAACGCCTAATACCATTCCAAAACCAGCAGCTAAAAAGCCATAGCCCCAATTAACACTTTCCCCTAATCCACCAGCAATAAAGGTTCCTAAAATAGCACCTAAGTTGATGCCTAAATAGAAAATATTAAAACCTGAATCTTTCATAGGATCGTTATCATTATAAAATTCACCTACAATTGTGGAAATATTTGGTTTAAAAAATCCGTTACCAATAATTAAAATACCTAAACCATAATGAAATAAAGATAACCTAACATCAGTGGATAAAGAATGATCTAAAAAGGAACTTGAAGCTAAAAAAAATTGTCCAACAGCCATAACCAAACCACCAATATAAACGGTTTTTCGTTGCCCTAATAATCTATCAGAAACCCAACCACCTATTATAGGAGTTAAATAAACTAAACCTGTAAATATTGCATAAATTTCTAAGGCGGCTTCTCTATCTAATCCAAAACCATCATTTACTAATGTTGCAGTTAAATATAAGACAAGTAGAGCACGCATTCCATAATAGCTAAATCGTTCCCACATTTCTGTAGCGAACAATGTATATAGCCCTTTTGGATGACTCTTTCTGAATGGTATTTCTTTCATAATTTAATTGTTAATTGTTTATTTATTTTTAAATTTTGCTCGATAAATTTAGTCATTTTATTATAAAGGTGTAATCGAGTGTTTTTCCCTCTATAAATACTATGTGTTCTATCTGGATAAATAGCTTCGTCAAAGGGTTTGTTTGCTTCAATTAATGCATTCGAAAATCGCATAGAATTTTGAAAATGAACATTATCATCGCCACTACCATGCACTAATAATAATTTTCCTTTTAGTTGATTTGCATAAGTCAAAGGGGAATTATCATCGTAACCTGAAGGGTTTTCTTGTGGTGTTTGCATGTAACGTTCTGTATAAATAGAATCATAAAAACGCCAACTGGTTACAGGGGCAACCGCAATTGCCATTTTAAACACATCATTTCCTTTTAAAATACAATTGCTAGCCATAAAACCACCATAACTCCATCCCCAAATACCTATTTCGGTATTATCAATAAACGGATATTTACCTAATTCTTTAGCGGCTTCAATTTGATCTTGAACTTCGTATTTGCCTAGTTCTTTATAAGTTACTTTTTTAAAATCAGCACCTTTAAAACCTGTTCCTCTTCCATCAACACAAACAATTACGTAGCCTTTTTCAGCTAATAATTCATACCAATAGTCATTGGCACTATTCCATCTGTTACTTACGGATTGTGATTCTGGACCGGAATACTGTGTCATAAATAATGGATATTTATTGTTAGGATTAAAGTTGGTTGGTTTAATCATCCAAGCATTAAATTCGCCATTTGGTGTTTTTAAAGTGAAAAATTCTTTAGGCGAAATTTTATAATTTTTTAGTTCACTTGCCAAAACATTATTGTTTAAAACTTCTTCAAGTTTTTTTCCTTCGCCATTGTATAAAGTATAAATTGGAGGCGTATTGGCATCTGAAAAAGTATTGATGAAATAGTGAAAATTTTTGCTAAAAGAAGCGCTATTGGTGCCGGTAGAGTTTGTAAGTAATTTTTTATTTTTACCATTTAATTTTATGTAATAGATAGTTCTGTTTATAGAACCATTTTCTGTGGATTGGTAGAAAATTGTTTTTGAATTTTCATTAACACCATAAAAATCGGTTACTTCCCAATTTCCTTTAGTAATTTGGTTAATCAACTTTCCAGTTTTAGAATAATGATAAATATGATTAAATCCATCTTTTTCACTAGTCCAAATAAAACTATTATCGTTTAAAAACGTTAAATTATCGGTAATATCAATATATGCAGGATCGGTTTCATTCAGCACTATTTTAGTAGAGAAATCAGTAGCATTAACTAAATATAAATTTAAATTATTTTGATGACGATTTAAAGTGGTTGCCGATAAAATATTAGCAGCTTTAGTCCATTTAAATCTAGGAATGTATTCGTAATTTCCTAAATCAATTTTAGTAGATTTATTTTCAGATAAATTATAGATATTAAGGGTTACTACCGAGTTTTTTTCGCCAGCTTTTGGGTATTTAAAATCGTGCTCTGTAGGGTACAAAGTTTTCCCATAAATTTCCATAGAAAAAGTTGGGACTTCGCTTTCATCAAATCTTAAATAAGCAATATTTTTACTATCGCTACTCCATTTAAATGCCCTTACAAATTCAAATTCTTCTTCGTAAACCCAATCGCAAATACCATTTATTATATTATTTTTTTTACCATCAAATGTAATTTGAGATGTAGTGTTAGTTTCTAAATTTTTGATATAGATATTATTATTTTTGGCATAAGCTACTTTTTTACTATCTGGTGAAAAAGTAGGCTCTTGAATTTTATCAGTATCAATACGTTTTAAGGTTTTCGAGGCTATATCATAAATATAAAAAATTCCCAACGTAGATCTTCTATAAATTGGCTCGATATCAACCCCTAATATTAGTTTAGTTTCATTATTATTAAAAGCATAGTTTTCAAAATATTTTAAACTACTTAGGTCTTTACTATCAACAATAGTTTCAATTTTTTCTAATGTCGCATAACTATATTTATCAACGGAAGTACTTCTTGTTTCCCTGTTAAAATTCAATAAGGTGTAAAAATCACCGTTCATTGAGTTTAGCTCGTTCATTTGTTCTGTTCTAAACGAACCGTTCCAAATTTCTTCTAGTGTTATATCTTTTTTTTGTGCAGTTGCTATAGTTGTAAAAACTATAAAAAAGAGGAGTATTTTTTTCATGAAATTAACTTTCTTAAAATTAGTGCCAAGTTTAAGAAAAATTTAGCAAAGAAAATATGAAATTATTCATAAAATAAATCATAATTATTATTATGAATCAATTAATTTTTATTGATTTATATTTGTTGCATTATAAATTTCAGAATGAAAATGGGGAAAAGTGTACAGGGTTTTTCTAAACTGTCTAAACATGAAAAAGTAAGTTGGTTGGTTGCCACTTTTTTTAACAATGATGAAAAAATAAAAAAAGTAATCCAACAATATTGGAATACGAATAATGTACTGCAAGATTTACATGATGATTTTATAGAAAATACCATTTCTAATTTTTACATTCCTTTTGCTATAGCTCCTAATTTTTTAATAAACGGTAAAGAATATACTATTCCAATGACTATTGAAGAAAGTTCTGTGGTTGCAGCAGCTTCATTAGTCGCTAAGTTTTGGAGAACTCGAGGTGGATTTCATGCTAAAGTAATTTCTACTAAAAAAATTGGACAAGTTCATTTTATGTATAAAGGAAGTAAAACAGAACTTGAAAATTATTTTAACACTAAAAAAGAAATTTTTTATAAAGTTACTGAAGGTATTACCAAGAACATGCGAAAGCGTGGTGGAGGTATTTTAAATATTGAGTTACGCGATAAAACAGAAGAACTAGCAAACTACTATCAACTTCATGTTACGTTTGATACTATGGATAGCATGGGTGCTAATTTTATAAACTCTTGTTTAGAAGCAATTGCAAACGAATTTAAAAGGCCAGATATACAAATTGTAATGAGTATATTATCTAATTATGTTCCTGAATGTTTAGTACTTGCAGAGGTAAGTTGTAAGGTTGAAGATTTATATGCTGAAAATTCAGAAGAATTAGCACAAAAGTTTGTGCAAGCAGTTCAAATAGCAAATGTTGAACCTCATAGAGCAGTTACACATAATAAAGGAATTATGAATGGAATTGATGCGGTGGTTTTAGCAACTGGAAACGATTTTAGAGCTATTGAAGCCGGTGCCCATGCTTACGCGGCTAAGTCAGGGAAATATAAAAGTCTGACCAATGCAAGTATTAAAAATGGAATTTTTAAATTCTGGATTGAAATTCCGTTGGCCTTAGGAACTGTAGGTGGCTTAACAAAATTACATCCTTTATCAAAATTATCTTTAGAACTATTAGGAAATCCTTCTGCAAAGGAACTCATGGAAATTATTGCAGTTGCCGGTTTGGCTCAAAATTTTGCCGCTTTAAGAGCTTTAACAACTATAGGAATTCAAAAAGGGCATATGAAAATGCACTTGACAAATATAATAAAACAGTTAGGTGCAAGTGATGAAGAAAAAGCCTTTTTAATTGATTATTTTGAGCATAAAACGGTAACCCATAATGCTGTTGTTGAAGCTTATAATAAGTTGGTTAAGGATAAATAATTTAAATCGGTGGCTGAGCGGAGTCGAAGCCATAGTTATTGAAAGAAATATTAAAGTTAAAATTTGAACTTCACCAGGAGTCAAAACTATGAATAAAGGTTATATGTATATTTTGGAATGTTCTGATGGAACCTATTATACTGGAAGCACAAAAAATTTAGAAATACGATTAGAACAACATCATAATGGGCATGGTGCTAAGTATACTGGTAGAAGATTGCCAGTAAATCTTCTGTATTATGAAGAGTTTCAGAGAATTGATGATGCTTTTTATCGAGAAAAACAAATTCAGGGTTGGAGTAGAAGAAAAAAACAAGCCTTAATTGAAAATAATTACAGTGATTTGTCAAAATTTTCAATTTGCATGAATGAAACGAATTTTAGTAAAAATAAGGCTTCGACTCCGCTCAGCCACCAGAACAAGAAATAATGAATAAATTTTACAGCCACTGGAAATTATTATTAACAGGAGAATATCTTTTTGATGGGGCAAAATAAAAAGTGTCATACCTGCATACGCAGGAATGACAAACAACGATAATAAAAGGTTCATGAAAGAATTTTACAGCAACGGGAAATTATTATTAACAGGTGAGTATTTTGTGCTTGAAGGAGCAAAGTCATTAGCTATACCAACAAAATATGGGCAAGATTTGCTAGTGACACCAATTAATGAACCTCAATTGATTTGGAATAGTTATACAATTGATGGAGAATGTTGGTTAGAAGCCATTTTTGACTTACCAAAATTACGTTTAATAAGTGCTACTTTTGATTCCGAAAAAGAAGGTGGAAACGATAAAATTGCTGAAAATTTAAAAGAAATATTAGTTAAAGCTCGAAAATTAAATCCTTCTTTTTTGAATTCTGATAAAGGATTTTTAGTAAAAACGAATTTGACTTTTCCTAAAGATTGGGGATTGGGAACTTCTTCAACCTTAATTAATAATATTGCTAATTGGGCAACAATAAATCCTTATCAATTATTAAAAAACACTTTTGGTGGAAGTGGTTATGATATTGCTTGTGCTCAAAATAATTCGCCTATTTTATACGCCAAAAAGGACATAAATCCACTAATTGAAAAAGTGGAATTCAATCCTTCATTTAAAAACCAATTGTTTTTTGTGTATTTAAATAAAAAGCAAAATAGTAGAGAAGGAATTCAACGATTTAAAAAATTAAAAGGAAATTTAACTTCAGAAATAAATCAAATTTCAAAATTAACAGATGAATTTGTGATTTGTAATAACCTTGCGGATTTTGAAAAATTAGTTGTTGAACACGAACAGATAGTTTCAAAAACAATTAAATTAAAACCAGTGCAACAATTATTATTTTCTGATTATTTCGGGCAAACCAAAAGTTTAGGCGCTTGGGGAGGTGATTTTATTTTAGCAACAGGAAATGAGGATTCACCAAATTATTTTCATAAAAAGGGATTTGAAACGGTAATTCCGTATCAAAATTTAATTTTATAAAATTCTGTTTTTAAGTTGTCACACTGAGCTTGCCGAAGTGTTTTTAACAATAATAATAATGGTAACAGGAATCAAGTTGAAGTTGATGAAGAATATTAGGTAGAGTTAGAAATGAATAAAAAATTTATAATAGTAGGTGGTGGAGCAGCAGGTTATTTTGCTGCGATAAATGCCGCAGAAATGAATCCTGATTTAGAAGTTATTATCTTAGAAGGTAATAATAAGGTTTTGCAAAAAGTTAAAGTTTCAGGAGGTGGACGTTGTAATGTAACACACGCGTGTTTTACACCAAATGAGTTGATTGAATTTTATCCAAGAGGGAAAAAAGAATTGCGCGGACCATTTCATCAATTTATGACAGGTGATACTATGGAATGGTTTGAAAACAGAGGTGTTCCCTTAAAAATTGAGGATGATAATAGAATATTCCCAGAAAGTAACTCGTCACAAACCATTATCGATTGTTTTTTAGATAGCGCTAAAAATGCAGGTGTTATCTTAAAAACAAGTATGCGAGTTGAGTCTATTAAAAAAATGGATGAAAAATTTTGTGTAAAAACAAATTCCGAAGAATTTATAGCAGATTATGTATTGGTAGCTTCAGGAAGTAATACAAAAGTGTGGAATATGATGGAAAATTTAGATCATACAATTATAAAACCAGTTTCATCTTTATTTACATTTAATATTGATGATGAAGTATTAAAAAATATTCCAGGTATATCTGTTCCGAATGCCTCAATTAAAATTGAAAATTCTAAATTAGAAGAAAACGGACCGTTGTTAATTACACATTGGGGATTAAGCGGACCAGCAATTTTAAAATTATCTGCTTGGGGAGCGTTAGAATTATACAAAAAAGACTATCATTTTGACATTGAAGTAAATTGGTTGTCTAAGAAACAGGAGGGAGTTTTAGATTTTTTAAAATCAGAAAAGAAAAAACAAACCAAAAAGCAAGTAATATTGCGTTCGATTTTTGAAGAAATTCCAAAGCGACTTTGGTATAAATTAGTAATTGCTGCTCAAATTTCAGAAACGGAACAATGGGTGCAATTAAGTAATAAACAGTTGAAAAATTTGGCATGTCAATTAACAAAATGTAAATTTAAAGTCAATGGAAAAAGTACGTTTAAAGATGAATTTGTAACTTCAGGAGGGATTGATTTAAAAGAAGTAAATTTTAAACGATTTGAGAGTAAACTGCATAAAAATCTATTTTTTGCAGGTGAAGTTTTAAATATTGATGCAGTTACTGGCGGATTTAATTTCCAGAATGCCTGGACTGGAGGTTGGATTGTAGCGAGTTCTGTAAATAATTAGGCTAATTCTCCTCTATGAGGTTTTAAAGCATCTCTATAAATTTTCATATCTATTTCATCAACAGTTATAAAAGCAATGGAATGTGTTTCAGAAACTTGTTTAAAAGTACTTTCATAAAAATGCAGTTTTTCTTTTAAAGCAAACTCTTTTAAATGAATTGCTTGATGTTCAGCTGTTTTTGGTGCATCTTTTCCTCTAAAATCCCAGATCAATTTTAATTTTCTATTCATTTTTATCTGCTTACGTAAATTAACAAATTACCTTTTTTAAATGAAATTTCAACGGTGTTTTCAATAGCTTTATTACGAGTTCCAATCCGTTTTCCAAAAGTTAATTTTTCATTTAATAAAGGGTATTGTAATCCTAAAGTGTTAATTCCTTCAGCTGTTGGAAAGGGTATTAAGGATATGTTTTTATTAATTAGATTGGTAAGTTGTATGCTATCTTCTATAAAAAAGTATTTACCAAAATCATCAAAAAAAGTAATGTTTAATTTGGTTTTCCACTCAAGAGCAGTACTAATATTCCCTAAAAAGTGGTCATGTTCTTTGCCACTTCCGCCATAAACATCAATTTTAAAAAAATCTCTTTCATTCAAAATAAATAATGCTTTTTCAAAATCGGTATAGTTCTGATTTGGAGTATTAATTACTTCAACGGTTGTTGGAATGGTATGAATTGAATCAAAATCGCCAGTAACTAAATCGGGTTCTATATTTTTTTCTTTAAAATAATTGTAAGCGCCATCTATGGCACAAATTATTTCATAATTAGATAAATCCGGAAATACTGTTGGTTTGGCTCCGTTTAATAAAACAAATGCCTTTTTAGTTTTCATTTTGCGAAATTAACTAAAAAGGCAGTTAAGTGTGAAAATTTAATTCAATTACTTTTTTATCAAATTCAGAATAATGATTCCAATTCTTGCAATTAAAAATACAATCATTCCAAATAAAGGAGAAAGAATGGCTATCTTAAGCCCCCCAGCTAACATCGCTGGAGAAATATCACCAGCTGCTTCAATCGCGTCAAAGGCGGTAATTAAACCTAACATTTGACCTAAAAAGCCCCAAACCAACACAAATAGACTTATTGAACTCACCAAAGTAATGGTTTTGTCTCGAGTTGTTGGTTTTACAAAACCTCTAACCAATAAAGCAATAATGACAATTAAGAGGGTTAGCGTTGTGTACATAAATAATGGCCCACCTTCATTTAATCTTGCAAAAAAAGGGTTTCCAATAAAAAGTTTAATACTTTGAAGTGTTAGTAACATAATATCATTTTTTTAAATTTATAAGTCAAAAGTAAATGGATAGTTGTATAATTAATTTTAATTGCGATAGTTAGCTAGAAAGTTACGATAATCAACAGATTAAAAGAGTTTTTTGTTGAATAAAGTCAAAAACTTGTAAAATGAGGGTTGATTTTCTATTTCTGTCGCTAAAATAAATTTAACTTTAGCATTATTTGCATATTACACCTTATGATTAACAAGAATATTATATTAAAACATCTAATAACAATTATTAATCATATACTATTTTGGGTAGTTGTCTATTATTTTTACGCCTATTTTTTAGGTTATGGTAGTTCTAACACAAGATATGTTAATTTATTTTCGGGGTTTTTAATGCCAGTTACAATTTTAATTAGTTACTTTTTAATTTATTATTTAATACCAAATTACTTACTTACAAAAAAGTATAAATACTTCATTTTATACAGTGTTTACACATTTATTATTTCAGTATACATTATTGTTTTATCCATTCTATATGGATTAATATATTCTGAAAGTTATTTAGAGGTTGACACGGTTGACACGGCTCCTATAACCAAAACATTACCCTTTATAGTTTTAGGAGTTTATTTTGTGGTTCTGATAATGGTTTCATTAAGTTTAATAATGCATAATTATAAATCAATAGTAAACAATGAAAATTTGAAGAACAAAATTTTAGAAACGCAATTGCAAATAAAAGATCAGGAATTACGGTTCTTGAAAATGCAAATTCACCCTCATTTTTTGTTCAATTCATTAAATACTATTTATGGTTTTGCGCTGAAAAAAAAGGACGAAGCGCCAGAAATGATTTTAAAACTATCCAATTTGCTAGATTATATTTTATACCAAATTGAAAAACCACAAGTTTTTTTGATGGATGAAATAAATCACTTACTAGATTATGTTTCGCTCGAAAAAATGCGTTTTCACGATACCATTTATGTTGAAACAAACATTGAAGTTTCTAACAATACTATTCAAATAGCTCCAATGTTGTTAATTCCTTTTGTTGAAAATGCCTTTAAACACGGAGATATTATTAATGGAAGTTTAAATGTAATTATTCATATAAAAACGAAAGATGATGTGTTGTTTTTTAGAATTGAAAATACTTCTATTAAAGAAAATAAATCCAAAAGTGGAATTGGATTGGAAAACATTGTAAAGCGATTGGAAATGTTGTACACCAATTCGTATACATTAGAAACCAACCAAACAGCTAATTATTTTAAAGTAAAATTAATTATTCGTAATTTAAAGCAATTTAAAAATGAGTAAAGTAGTAAATTGTATTATAGTTGATGATGAACCAGTTGCCCGTGATATTTTAGAGAGTCATCTGCAAAAAGTTGATGCAGTAAATGTTGTTGCAACTTGTAAAAATGCTATTGAAGCTTTTAACGAAATTAGCGCAAACCAAATAGATTTAATTTTTTTAGATATTAATATGCCTGAAATTTCAGGACTTTCCTTTGCTAAATCAATTAATAAAAATATAAAAGTAATTTTTACAACGGCTTATCGAGAATATGCTATTGATGGATTCAATTTGCAAGCGGTAGATTATCTACTAAAACCAATTCCATTTGAGCGTTTGTTACAAGCAGTAAATAAATATTTAGGTGAGAATATAGTAGTTGAAAATAATTTTACAACTGAAATAGTTCAAGATAAAAGCGATTTTATTTTTGTGCGTTCAGATCGGAAAATGGTGAAAATTAATTTCTCTGAAATTAACTACATTGAAAGTTTTAGTGACTATATAAAGTTTCATTTAAACGATAAAATACTTGTGACGAGAGAAACCATTTCAAGTATTGAAGCTAAACTTCCAAAAGCTGATTTTTTAAGAATTCACCGTTCATTTATTGTTTCAATTTTCAAAATTGAATCATTTACTAACGAGTTTATTGAAATTCATAAAAAAGCATTACCAATAAGTAGAAGTTATAAAAAAGATGTACTCACTAGATTAGAAAATGTTTAAGTAAAATATTTATCTTTGAACAAAATTTTTGTTTTGACAGAAAACGATTTTATATTTACCCAAAATCAATCAATTAACATTTTAAATGGAAGTATAATTTGGAAAACACCAAGTAATATTGCCTTAGTAAAATATTGGGGAAAACAAGAACCCCAAATTCCTAAAAACACTTCCATTAGTTTTACGTTAGATGCTTGTTTTACATTAACTACGTTGGAATATAAACTTAAAAAACAAATGGTGGCTGAGCGAAGTCGAAGCTACAATCAGAATAAATTGATTTCGACTCCGCTCAATCACCAAGATTACAATTTTGAAATCTATTTTGAAGGAGAAAAGAAGGATGATTTCAAGCCGAAAATTCAAAAATTCTTTGAAAGAATTGAAAAATATGTTCCGTTTTTGAAAGATTTTGAGTTTGTAATTAAATCTCGTAATTCCTTTCCCCATAGTAGTGGAATAGCTTCATCGGCAAGTGGTATGAGTGCTTTGGCATTATGCATTATGAGTTTAGAACGGTCTTTGAGTTTAGTTGAAATGACAGACGAATATTTTAATAAAAAAGCATCATTTCTTGCACGTTTGGGCTCAGGAAGTGCTTGTAGAAGTATTGAAGGAGAATTAATTGTTTGGGGAAAACATTCAGAAATTAAAGGAAGCTCCAACTTATTTGGTATTAAGTTCCCCTATAAAGTCCATAAGAATTTTAAAAATTATCACGATACTATTTTATTGGTTGATGAAGGTGAAAAACAAGTTAGCAGTACAATTGGACATCAATTAATGGAAAATCATCCGTTTGCCAAACAACGTTTTTTACAGGCGAATGAAAATATTTCAAAAATTTCTGAAGTACTTCAGAATGGAGATTTAAAACAATTTATGGAAATTGTAGAGGGCGAAGCATTATCATTGCATGCAATGATGATGACCAGTAATCCGTATTTTATTTTAATGAAACCAAACACATTAAAAATAATTAATTTGATTTGGGAATTTAGAGTTAAAACTAACTCAAATATTTGCTTTACTTTAGATGCTGGTGCTAATGTTCACGTGTTATTTCCAGAGCATGAAAAAGAAATTGTTAACAATTTTATAATAAGTGAGTTAATTCAATTTTGTAATAAAAATCATTATATTTGCGATAGAATTGGAATTGGGGCAATGCAATTGAAAAAGGATAATTAACAATTGAAAATGAAAAAGGAAAATGTTGTTAAAACAAAGAGTTTTTTGTTTTTAGTTAGAATTGTTAATTTGTACAAGTTTTTGACTTTAGAGAAAAAGGAGTTTGTAATTTCTAAGTAGTTATTGCGATCAGGGACAAGTGTGGGAGCTAATGTAAGAGAATCTGAGCATACGGAAAGCAAAGCAGACTTTATTCATAAATTATCAATTGCCTTAAAAGAGGCAAATGAAACAGAATATTGGTTAGATTTGTTAAAAGAAACGAATTCTCTTAGTGAATCAGAATATTTAAGTATTCAAGAAAATATAAAAGAAATTTTAAAACTCTTAGTAAGTATAATTAAAACAGTAAAACAAAAATAATTATCAATTTTTAATTATCAATTCTAAAAATTCATGAAAGGACCACTTTTTTACGCAAAAATTTTATTGTTCGGTGAATATGGAATTATAAAAGATTCCAAAGGCTTAGCAATACCTTATAACAGTTATCAAGGAGCACTTAAAAAATCGGATAAAACCTCTGAAGAAGAAATTAAATCTAATAAAAACTTAAAAAAATTCTACAATTATCTTTTAAGCATTGAAAATCAAGGCTTAATGAGTTTTAGATTAAATGATTTCATAACAGATATTGAAGAAGGCATGTATTTTGATTCTAGTATCCCTCAAGGTTATGGTGTTGGAAGTTCTGGTGCTTTGGTAGCTTCTGTTTACGATAAATATGCTAATAATAAAATTACGGTTTTAGAAAACTTAACAAGAGAAAAGTTATTAAAACTAAAAGAAATATTTTCTTTAATGGAATCTTTTTTCCACGGAAAAAGTTCGGGACTAGATCCATTAAACTCTTATCTAAGTATTCCAATTTTAATTAATTCAAAAGACAATTTAGAAGCAACGGGTATTCCATCTCAAAAAGAAGGAAAAGGGGCGGTATTTTTATTAGATTCTGAAATGACTGGTGAAACAGAACCAATGGTTTCTATTTTTATGAATAAAATGAAAAATGAAGGATTCCGAAAAATGTTAAATGAAGATTTCGCTAAATATACTGATGCTTGTATTGACGATTTTTTACATGGAAACGTGAAATCGTTATTTGGCAACGTTAAGCAACTTTCAAAAGTAGTGTTAGATAACTTTAAGCCAATGATACCAAAAGCTTTTCATAATGTTTGGCAAAAAGGAATTGAGAGTAACGATTATTATTTAAAATTATGTGGCTCTGGTGGAGGTGGTTATATTCTTGGTTTTACGGAAGATTTTGCAAAAACCAAAACAATACTAAAAGATTATAAGCTGGAACTAGTTTATAGATTTTAGTAACTTTAAATTTATGCTCACATAAAATTTAATAAACGAATTATTAAATTTTATAACTTATTTAAATGGATTTATTAGACATTTCAAAAAACAATAGAAAAAAACAAGCTCCATTTTATATAAAAATACTGAGTTTGTTTTCTGTTGTCCGCGGTTACAATATATTATTGATTGTAATTGCTCAATATTTAGCATCCATTTTTATTTTTTCACCTCAAAAATCTTTAAAATATGTGTTGCTTGATTTGAACTTATATTTTATTGTTTTAGCAACTACTTGCGTAATTGCATCTGGCTATATTATTAATAATTTTTATGATTTAGATACGGATAGAATAAACAGACCCATTAAGCATAAAATTGATGCAATAGTTACCCAAAAAACAAAATTAATTATCTATTTTTTATTGAATTTTATTGGTGTAAGTTTTGCATTTTTGGTATCATGGAGAGCTGCTTTGTTTTTTTCAGTGTATATATTTTTAATTTGGTTGTATTCACATAAATTAAAAAAACAGCCACTAGTTGGATTTTTTTCGGCAGCAATATTAGCCATTTTACCTTTTTTTGCAGTTTTTGTTTACTATAAAAACTTTTCAGAAATTATATTTACCCACGCAGCATTTTTATTCTTTATTTTATTAATACGAGAATTGATAAAAGATTTGGAAAAAATAAAAGGAGATTTTGTTCAAAATTACCAAACCATAGCCGTTAAATATGGAGAACATTTTACTAAACTGTTAATAACCCTTTTATCAGTTTTAACATTAAATCCAATTTATTTTTTATTAAAATATCCAGAAATTGGAGGAATGAAATATTATTTTTACGCTAGTGTTTTTGTACTTATATTCTTTAATTTATTATTATGGTTTAATAAAAACGAAAAAAATTATTTAATACTTCATGTACTTTTAAAACTTTTAATAGTAGCAGGTGTTTTTAGCTTATCCTTAATCGATTATTCTATAATTATTAATAAAATTCTTTTAATAAGATAGTTAATTCTTTATTATTCAAAGAATAACCTTATTTTTGCCAAAATTTATAAAATGAAACCAAATAAATACTCGTCGCGAGGACGACAATCTTCCGAAAAAAGAGATCCTAAAAAAAACACTAAAAGAACATTTGATTCTAAATCAAAATTTTCCAACGAAGAAAAATCAAAACCATTCAAAAAATCATCTAACAGAAGTAATCATTCTAAACCGGATAGATTTTCTAAGGGTAAGAAGGATGGCAGAAAAACATATAGTTCAAATTTTAGGGATAAACCAAACTTAAAACCAACTAAAAATAATACCTCTTCAGAAAGTGAGAGTACAAGATTAAATAAATTTATTGCCAATGCGGGTATTTGCTCAAGACGAGAAGCAGATGTTTATATTAAAGCAGGAAATGTTAAAGTAAACGGTAAACTAATTACAGAAATGGGTTATAAAGTACAACCTACAGATGAGGTTAAGTTTGATGATTCGTTAATCAGTTTAGAACAAAAAAGATACGTTTTACTTAATAAACCCAAAAATTTTATCACTACTATGGACGATGAGCGTGGTAGAAAAACCGTGATGGATTTAATTGAAAACGCTACCAAAGAGCGCATTTATCCAGTGGGTAGGTTAGATAGAAACACAACAGGATTATTACTTTTTACAAATGATGGCGAGTTAGCTAAAAAATTAACTCATCCTAAACATAATATTCAAAAATTATATCATGCAAGCTTAGATAAAAAACTAGCTATGAGCGATATGCAAAAAATTGCAGATGGGTTTGTTTTAGATGATAAAACCGTATTAGTAGATGAAATTTCGTATATTTTAAATCAACCGAAAAGTGAAATTGGAGTTAAAATACATTCTGGTAGAAATAGAATTGTTAGAAGAATTTTTGAACATTTTAACTATAGTGTGGTTAAATTAGATAGAGTAATTTTTGCAGGTTTAACAAAAAAAGATCTGCCAAGAGGAATGTACAGAAACTTGACAGAAATGGAAGTGAATACGTTAAAAATGTTATAATTTTTAATTGGAAATAAGGCTAAAAACTCCTTTATAATTTTAAAAAAATAATTTTTTGATTTAAATATTTTTATATATTTGAGATGCTAATAAATTGTTTTAAAATCAAAATTTAAGTTTTGTAAGTTTAATTGTAATCATTTAGTTTTGAATAGAATAATTGTTGATCATAAAAAATTAACTTCTGAAATACTCAATTTACTTGTTGAAAAATTTCCTGATGGTTATGGTATTAGAGATATTATTAAATTTACCAATTATAAAGGCCAGTATATTGAGGCTGTTGAAGTTAAAACAGATGACACCATATACTTAGTCAAAATAAGTGACCAACTAGTTGATAGCATGGTAAATTATGATGAATTATTAGGTGAAGATTTAGGAGAGGACACGATAGATGATAGTATTGATATAATAAATGAAGAGATAGATATAGATACCTCTAAATTAGATGAGGATTAATAAACAGATAATTTAAAATAAAAAAAAACCGAACTAATTGTTCGGTTTTTTTTATGTGGTACCTCCAGGAATCGAACCAGGGACACAAGGATTTTCAGTCCTTTGCTCTACCAACTGAGCTAAGGTACCATCGCGTTAGCGGATGCAAATATAAATGTATTTTTTATACTTGACAAAACAATTTTAAAAAAATCTGTTGTATTTTTGAAGTACTTTAAAGAAATAAAATGAACTTAATAATTGATGTTGGAAATAGTAGGGTAAAAAGTGCAATTTTTAATAAAGGTGAAATAATTCATTTTGAAATATTTAGCTTTAATAATTTAATGGAAAAGGTAGCTGAAAGTGTGGAGGAATTTAATTGTACTAATGCTATAATTTCATCGGTTAGTGTTTTAAAAAAATCTCAAATTTCTAAAATTAAAGAAAAAATTAATCTAGTTATTTTAAATTCTAACACTAAAATTCCTTTTAAAAATAAATATGATACTCCAAAAACTCTTGGAGTAGATAGAATAGCACTTGCCGCTGCAGCAGTTTTTCATTATCCAAATAAAAATGTTTTAGTAATAGATGCGGGCACTTGTATTACGTATGATTTTATTGATAATAAAGGTAGTTATTTTGGAGGAGCAATTTCTCCTGGTATTTCCATGAGGTATAAATCACTTAATCAGTACACAGAAGGTTTACCTTTATTAGAAGCAAAGTTTGAAAATAAACTAATTGGTAATGATACAAACTCAAGCATACATATTGGTATTATTACTGGTGTTATAAATGAAATTGATAGTTTTATAAATCAGTATAGAAAAAAAAATAAAGATTTAACAATAGTTTTAACAGGTGGAGACCTTAATTTCTTGAATAATAGATTAAAAAATGGCATATTTGCCAATCCTAATTTTTTATTAGAAGGATTAAATAAAATTTTGACCTATAATTTGTAATAAATGATAAGAAAAATAATAGTAGTTAGCACACTATTTATTTCAATAGTAAGTTTCGCCCAAGTTAACAATGCATCAGCATACTCTTTTTTTGGAATTGGAGATAAAAATAATCAAACTACGGTAGAGCAGTTAAGTATGGGGGGCGTAGGAGTTTCTTTTCATGATAGTTTTCATCTGAATTTTCTAAATCCAGCAGCAATTGCATCTATTAAATCTACCAATTATTCTATAGCTTTGGAAAACATAAATATTAATGCTAAGGATAATATCAATAGTCAAAAAGGAGCCTTTACTTATTTATCTTACTTAGCGGTTGGTTTTCCTCTAAGTGAAAAGGCAGGTTTTGTTTTTGGTTTATTGCCCAACACATCCGTAGGTTATTCTTTAATTACTACTTTAGAAGATTCTAATGGAAATGCAACGGAAGCTTCTTATTATAAAGGTAATGGCGGAACAAATAAAGCTTTTGTTAATTTTGGTTACAAAGCATTTAAAGGATTTAGTGTAGGTTTGCAAGGGAATTATATTTTTGGTAATATTGACAATAGTGTAATAAATCAAAAAAAGGACGTAGCCTTAGCAACTAAATACCAAACCGTTTCTAATATAAAAGGATATGCTTTTTCTGTTGGGATGATTTATGATAAAAAGTTATCTGAAAAAATTAATATGCATTTAGGTGCAAATTTTGAGTTAGAAAGTAATATTGATACAAAAGGAAATGAATATTTTTATTCATTATTATATAATACTACTGAATCTCCAAGAGACACCATATTAAATGTTAAAAGTAATGGCACAATAAAATCGCCTGTTAAAACAAATTTAGGTGTTGGGTTTGGTAAAGAAGGTAAATGGTATGCGGGTTTAGATTATAGTTTTCAAAACGCCTTAAATATTGAAGGAGATGTGTTAAGCAACTATACCAGAATAGCGTATGATAATTATAGTAAAATAGCGATTGGAGGATTTTATATTCCAAAATTCAACTCAATTACAAATTATTGGCAAAGAGTTACCTATAGAGCTGGTGTTAAATTTGAAAACACAGGATTAATGGTAGATGCGCTTGGTAATGGATCGGATTATAAGCCTATAAATGATTTTGGCATATCTTTTGGAGTAGGATTACCAATGAACAAACAATTATCAAATTTAAATCTTGGATTTGAAGTTGGAAAAAGAGGTAAAACAACCAACGGATTAGTTCAAGAAAATTATTTTAAATTTAGAGTTAGTTTATCATTAAATGATAAGTGGTTTAAAAAACGACAAATATTTTAATTATTAAGAAAATTGAATAGACGATGAAACAAATGAAACAAATTTTAGCGTTAGCATTATTTTTATTAGTAGCAACTCCAATGGTTTTTGCACAAGCTAATCAAGATTGCAGTATTAAGTACAATTTATTTAAAGGAGATTTTAAAGCTAAAAAATATGATGCCGCCTTTGATAATTGGATGTGGTGTATGGATAACTGCCCAAGTCTCTCTATAAATATTTATAAGTATGGGATAAAAATTGCAGAATATAAATTAGCCCATGCAAGTGAAGCAGATAAAGGTGCGGCAGCAGATTTGGTAATGAGAGTTTTTAACCAAAGATTAAAATATTACCCAACAAATAATTTAGCTAGAGTTTATAATGATATTGCAACTTTTAAAGCTGATCAAAGAGCTCCAGATGCTGAAGTTTATAGTTGGTTAGAAAAATCTTTTAAAGCAGATCCAACAGCTTTATCTGGAAAAAATATGTACAGATATTTTGATATTGTTTTAAGCAAAAATAAAGATACCAATCCACAAATAGTATTTGATACTTACGATGAGGTTGCAGAAGGTGTTGATAAAAAATTTGCAGAATATTCTAAAAAAATTGACGCTATTAATGCAAAAGATTCTACTATGTTGAGTGATAAAGATAAAAAACATAAAAAACTCTATCAACAAATTCTAACGGTTTTAGCTAAAGTTGAAGGCGGTTTAGATGCAAAATTAGCTTCTATTTCAACTTGTGAAAACTTAATACCATTAAACAAAAAGTATTTTGAAGAAAAGAAAAACGATAAAGTTTGGTTAAAAAGAGCAGTTTCAAGAATGTACACGAAAGAATGTACAGAGGATCCTTTTTATGATACTTTGGTTGAACAATATGTTACTGTAGATCCATCGCCACAGGCATCTGTATTTTATGCTGGTATACTAATGAAAAAAGGGCAATCAACAAAAGCTATGGATTATTTCAAACAAGCAATAAATCAAGAAAAAGATCCATATAAAAAAGCTCAAAATTTATTGAGAGTTGCTCAAATTTTAAGTAAAAAAGGAAGAAAAAGCGAAGCAAGAAGCAATAGTTATAAAGCTTTAAAGTATGCACCAACGTTAGGTAATGCCTATTTGTTAATTTCAGGATTATACGCCTCAAGCGCAAATGCCTGTGGAACTGATGTAGTTTCTAAAAGGATGGTATATGTTGCAGCATTAAATATGGCTAGAAAAGCTAAATCTGTAGATCCAAGTATTACATCCAGAGCTAATAAATATATTAGAATATACTCTAAAAACTTACCAACTAAAAAAGATTTATTTGTTGCAGGGGTAAAACCAGGTTCAATACATAGAATAGGTTGTTGGATTAATGAAACGGTAAGAGTACCTAACAACTAGTTTTACATGGTTATAATTGATATATTTGTTGAATGACAAAATCAATTAAAAATAATATTAAAAACATTGCTTATATTAGTTTATTAGCAATGTTTTTTTCATGTACAAATAACATTAAAGAAGTACGTGATTTTTTAGCTGATAAAAATTTGCCTATTGGAGAAGCTTATAATATTAATTTGAAACATACCGATTCTGGTAGAATTGATATTAAAATGAAGGCTAAATTAATGCTCGATTTTAGTAATAGAACTAAGCATCCTTATTCAGTTTTTCCTAAGGGAATTAGTATAACAACCATAAATAAAGATGGTGATTCCATAACAATTAAAGGAGATTATGCAAAAAGCTTTGCTAAAACAGAAGTTTCTGAAATAAAACATAATGTTTCAGTATATAACTACGCTCAAAAAAATCGTTTAGAAACTAATCAAATTTATTGGGATCAAAAAACGCATTATTTTTTTACTGAGAATAAATTTGCATTTTATACCTTAACTGATACCATATATGGAGTTGGATTTGAAGCAACAGAAGATTTAAAGCATTGGTGGGTTAAAAATCAAACTGGTGTACTAACTATAAAAGAATAAAACATGAATAAAATTTGGAAAATTTTTGAATATGGATATTTACTAATTGCTGTTATTTTTGCAATAGAAACGTTTTTAAATTGGGGAAAAGAAAATGTATATTTTTTTGCTATATTTTCGGTACTTGCTATCGGAATGTTCTTTTTTAGGAGACATTTTAGAAAAAAATTTGAACACAGAAATAACCAATAAATGGAAATTCAAATTGCCATCATATTAATTTCTATGTTACTTTCGGCATTTTTTTCAGGTATGGAAATTGCTTTTATTTCATCTAATAAATTTCAGGTAGAATTAGAAAAGAAAAAAGGAGGTTTTATAGCTAAAATTTTGTCAAAAATAACTGTTAAATCTACTAAGTTTATTACTACTATGTTAGTGGGTAATAATATTGCTTTGGTAGTTTATAGTTTTTTTATGGGAAAATTTATAGTTGGTTTTTTACCAGAAAATCAATTAAACGGATTTTCAATATTATTAATTCAAACGGTAATTTCAACATTAATAATTTTAGTTTTTGCTGAATTTTTACCTAAAGCAATTTTCCGTATTTATGCAAATGAAACTTTACGTTTTTTTGCTCCGCTAACCTATTTATTTTACATAATTTTTCATTTTATTTCCGATTTTATAACTGCCATATCCGATTTTATATTGAAAATTTTATTTAATACTTCTAAAGATAGTTTTCAAACAGAATTCAGTAAAGAAGAATTAGGCAATTATATTTCGGAACAATTAGAAAATAAAAACGCAAATGATGAAGTAGATTCTGAAATTCAAATTTTTCAAAATGCTTTAGATTTTGATAATGTAAAGTCTCGTGAAATTATGATTCCACGTACTGAAATTGTAGCAGTAGATATCACAGAATCTATTAACAATATTAAAAAATTATTTATTGAAACAGGTTATTCAAAAGTTATTGTTTATCAAAATTCATTGGATAATATTTTAGGGTATGTTCACGCTTTTGAATTGTTTAAAAAGCCAAAAAATTTAAAGAGTATTATTTTACCTGTCGAATTTGTTCCAGAAAGTATGTTAATTAATAATTTACTTAATATTTTAACTAAAAAGAAAAAAAGTATAGCAGTAGTTTTAGATGAGTTTGGAGGAACTTCTGGTATTATTACTATAGAAGATATTGTTGAAGAATTATTTGGCGAAATTATTGACGAACATGATACCGTAGAATTATTAGAACATAAAATTAATGATCGAGAATTTGAATTTTCAGGACGTTTAGAGGTCGATTTTTTAAATGAAACATATCATCTTAATATCCCTGAAAATGAAGCGTATGAAACTTTAGGTGGATATATTGTGTATCATCATGAAGATATTCCTAAACAGGATGAAATTATAGAAATCAACAATCTTTATTTTAAAATGCTTAAAGTTGATTCTTCCAAAATTATGGAAGTTTACGTTAAAGTTTTAGATAAAGAGAATTAATTATTATTTAAATTTAAAAATAATTACCTAAACCTATTAAATATAACTATTTCACTTTTATAATTAAATACTTAATTGTATTTTCGCACACTGTAATAAAAGAAAACTATAATGGCAATATTATCAAAAATTAGAGATCGCTCTATGTTTTTAATCCTAATTGTAGGATTAGCACTTTTCGCATTTGTACTAAATCCAAGTTCTATTCAACGGTTTTTTAGTGCAAGTAAAACCAATCAGGTTGGTGAAGTGAACGGAGAAGTTATTGGAAGAGAAGATTTTGCAAGTCAGGTTGAAAATTATCGATCTAGATATGGCTCAAGAGTTTCTCAAATGCAAGCAGTAAATGCAGTTTGGAATTCTATAGTTAGCGAAAAAATTTTTAAAACTCAACTTAAAGAAGCTGGAATTGTTGTTGGTGAAAAAGATATTTGGGATGCAATGGTAGCCATGCCTGAAATTCAAAACTCTCCAATATTTAAAAATAAAGCAGGTCTTTTTGATGAAGAAAAATTAAAAGAATATGTTGCAACTTTAGAAGATGATGCTAAAGCAGGAAATACGAAAGGTTGGACAAATTGGCTAAATACCGAAAAACAAATTAAGCAAAATTTAGAGCGACAGGCTTATACAACTTTAGTAAGTGCTGGTTTAGGAGCTTCATTAAAAGAAAGCGAAAGAGATTATATATTTAATAATGAAAGTATAAGTGCCAATTATGTATTTATGCCTTACCGTTTAATTCCGGATAGTTTAGCAACGGTTACTAAAGGTGATATTTTAAATTATGTAAAAGAAAATCCGAATACCTATAAACCAGAAGCTACACGTTCTATTAAATATATTGAATTTGATATTGTTCCTTCAAAAGCTGATGGTGAAGCAGTAAAAACTACCGTAGCCTCTTATATAGATGATAAAGAAGAATACAGCAATGCAGCAAAGGCTATAGTAAAAATTCCAGGCTTAAAAAATGAAACTAATTATGAAGAATTTTTAGTTGAAAATAAATCAGATGTATTATTAGATAATTCTTATAAATATAAAAATCAAGTTCCTAAAGAAGTTGCTGAAGAAATATTTAATGGTAAAGTTGGCGAAGTATTTGGTCCATATAAAGAAAATGGATTTTATAAAATTTCTAAATTGGTTGAGGTATCACAATTACCAGATTCCGTTAAATCAAGTCATATTATTATTCCTTTCAAAGGTGCGGTTCGCTCAACTTCAACCAAAACAAAAGAAGAAGCTAAGAAAACGGCAGATAGTATTTATAATTTAGTAAAAAACAGTGATGTTAAATTTAAAGAAATTGCAGATAAAGTTAATACTGATGGTACTAAAGGAAAAGGGGGAAGTATTGGTTGGGTCACAAAAGATCAAGCCTTTTCAGCATCATTTGATAAAGATTTTGCAAATTTCATATTTAAAAATAAAACAGGAAGTATTAAAGTTGTAAAAACAGCTTTTGGTTATCATGTTATTAAAATTAATGAACAAACAAAACCTAAAAAGGCAGTTAAACTGGTAACTTTTGCACGTTCTATTGAACCTTCAGAAGATACGGAGAATTTAATTTTTCAAAAAGCAGAAACCGTTGCTTCAAAATTATCGGAAGGTAAAAAAATAGATGAAGTTGCTAAAACTGATGGGTATAAAGTACAATCGGCAGTTAATTTATTGCCATTATCTGAAAATGTACCAGGATTAGGAGCACAACGTCAAATTGTAACGTGGAGTTATAAACCTGAAAGAGAAGTTGGTAACTCAAAACGTTTTGATATTAATATTGGCGATAAAAGAGGTTATGCAGTTGTTGTATTAACAGGAATGACTTCTGCAGATGAAATTACCTTAAATTCATCTATTATTGCAAAAGTTAGACCGTTATTAATGAATAAGAAAAAAGCGGCATTATTAAAAGATAAAGTTAAAGGAAATACTTTAGCAGAGATAGCAAAAAATGGTAACACGACTATACGTTCTGCAAATGCAGTGTCTTTGGCTAGCCCATTAATTTCTGGAGTTGGTAATGAACCTGCAGTTGTAGGAGCCATGTCAACATTAGCTTTAAACAAAGTTTCTCCTGCCATAAATGGAGAAAAGGGATTGTTTGTAGTAGAAGTTACTAAACGTAAAGATCCTGTTAAATTAGATAATTATAATGCGTTTAGAAATAATATAACTAAAAAATTACAAGGAAGAAGTTATCAATTATATCAAGTTTTACAAGATAATGCGGATATTACAGATAATAGAGGTAAATTCTATTAAACCGTAAATGATAAAAATAAAAAAAGGCGAACAATTTGTTCGCCTTTTTTTATGCCTTAATTTTTAAGTTTTATCTATTCATAGATATTAAAAATTCTTCATTTGATTTAGAATATTGAATTTTATCTTTGATAAATTCCATAGCTTCCACAGGATTCATATCAGCTAAGTATTTACGTAGTATCCACATACGTTGAACCGTTTTAGGATCTAACAATAAATCATCTCTACGTGTGCTGGATTTAACTAAATCAATAGCCGGGTAAATTCTTCGGTTAGCGATATTTCTTTCTAATTGTAATTCCATATTACCCGTTCCTTTAAATTCTTCAAAAATTACCTCATCCATTTTTGAACCAGTTTCGGTTAATGCAGTAGCAATAATAGATAAAGAACCACCATTTTCAATATTACGAGCTGCTCCAAAAAAACGTTTTGGTTTGTGTAATGCATTTGCATCAATACCACCAGATAATATTTTCCCAGAAGCAGGTGCAACGGTATTATATGCTCTAGCTAAACGAGTAATTGAATCTAATAAAATAACCACATCATGACCACATTCAACCAAGCGCTTTGCTTTTTCTAATACTATGTTGGCAACTCTAACGTGTTTATCGGCTGGTTCATCAAAAGTAGAGGCAACTACTTCGCCTCTAACACTACGCTGCATATCGGTAACTTCTTCTGGACGTTCATCAATCAATAAAATTATTTGATAAACTTCTGGATGGTTTGAAGCTATTGAATTTGCAATGTCTTTAAGTAACATTGTTTTCCCTGTTTTTGGTTGGGAAACAATCATACCTCTTTGTCCCTTTCCTAACGGAGAAAACAAATCCATAATTCTAGTTGACAACGTGCTATTTTTTCCTGCCAAATTAAATTTTTCTTTTGGAAATAAAGGTGTTAAGTGCTCAAAAGAAACACGGTCTCTAACAATATTTGGATTTAAACCATTTATTTTTGAAACCCTAATTAAAGGGAAATATTTTTCACCTTCTTTTGGAGGTCTAACCACGCCTTTTACAGTATCACCAGTTTTTAAACCAAACAATTTAATTTGAGATTGCGATAAATAAATATCATCAGGTGATGATAAATAATTATAATCGGATGATCTTAAAAACCCATAACCATCTGGCATCATTTCCAAAACGCCTTCACTTTCAATAATGCCATCAAATTCATAATCAGGATCTCGATAACGATTCCCGTTATTTATACGCTGACCTTTTTGTTGGCTTGGTTGCTTGTTTCTATTTTGTTGACTTTTTTGTGGATGATCACCTTGTTTTCTTTGTGGATTTGTAGCAGGACTCTTTTGAGAATGCTCAGGTTGCTTTTTTGGTCTATCCTGATTTTTATTTTGTATAGGTTTATTAGGCATATTATTTTTTTCTTGAGGATTAGGCTCAACTCTAACCGCCGATTTTTCAGACTTCTCTTTTATTGGATGTTTTTTATTTTGACTTTTGACATCCACTTGTGTTGCTGATTTTTGAACCTTTTGTTCTATGTTTTTTTCAGCACTAACCGGGGTTTTTAAATTTATAGCTAATTGCTGGTTTTCCTTTTTCTGGATTTCAGGGGTAGCTTTTGGCTTTTTAATAATTCGTTTTCTTTTTGGTTTGTTTTCTAAAGAGTTATTATCTTTTTTAACAACTTTAGAAGGAGCTGCAGCTTGAATATCTAAAATTAAATAGACTAAGTCTAATTTTTTTAAATGGCTGTACTTTTTTGCACCTATAGTTTTGGCAATTTCTTGCAACTCAACTAAGGTTTTCTCCTTTAATTGGGAAATTTCAAACATTATAGTAAGTTATAATTTTAATTTGTATAAAAATCTTTTTAAATATCCTATATATTCTGTTAAGGATTGATTTGTGAATAAATTTTGTGGTAATTAGTTTGTTTTAGTTGTAGTTATGTATTTGTTAAATACACAATGTTATGCAAATATATAAATTTATTTTATATAATTAATCTTTTATTTCTTTAAAAATAAACCGTATTTTTGCCATTAATTATTTAAAATGATTCAAAGAATACAAACTATTTATTTATTATTAGCTGCATTTTTATCCGCAGGCTTAATCTTTTTGGTTAATTTATGGATAACTATGTCAGGAGATAAATTTTTTGTTATGGATGCTTTTAATACGAACAATACAGTATTAAAAAGTATGGCCGTTTTATTCTTTGCGTCTGGTTTATTAGCCTTTATTACCATTTTTTTGTTTAAAAATAGAAAATTGCAATTTGTAATGGGGCGAATTATTATTTTGATCAATTTTATTTTATTAGGTATTCTCGTATATTTTTCACAAAACTTATCTGGAGAAATTAAAATTTCTGAGAAGGGTATTGGGCTATTAATTCCAATTGTAACTATAGTAGTTATCTCTTTAGCTAATAAAGCTATAAAAAAGGATGAAGAGCTTGTAAAATCTGTAGATAGATTACGTTAATCCTAACATCTTAGTATATTTAGTGCAAAAAAAACCATTTCGTAACAGAAATGGTTTTTTTATAACTGTTTACCGTGATAAAATAATATCACTATATTTGGGTATAAATTTAGCTTATTAAATGCATACTTTTGAAAAAGGGAAAATATTGAAAAAGATAAAGATTCATGTTGCAGACGATCATCAACTATTAATTGATGGTATAATTGCAGTATTATCATCCGAAAAAAATATAGAAGTCGTTGGGCAATCCTTAAATGGCGAAGATGTAATTAATTGGTTTTATAATAATACTGCAGATATTCTAATTTTAGATATTAATATGCCAAAAATTGATGGAGTTGGCGTTCTGCAATATTTTTTTAGCAAAAAGATTGAGCAAAAAGTTATTGTACTCTCTAGTTACGATGATATTAAACTCATAAAAGAAGTCTTAAAAATTGGCACTAATGGTTTTTTGGCTAAAAGCAGTGCCGCTGAAAATATTGTTGAAGCTATTAATACTGTATATAATGGGGAACAATATTTTAGTAAAAGTATTCATGATAAGTTGATTGCTACATTTTCAAAGAAATCTGTAAAAAATAGTAAAGAATCTAAAGAGAGTGCTTTCTTTAGTTTGTTAACTCCTCGTGAAATAGAAGTTTTAAAATTGATAGCAAATCAGTATAATTCAAAAGAAATTAGTAAATTACTTCACATTAGCATAAATACGGTTGAGACGCATCGGAAAAATTTAATTGCCAAATTAAATGTTAAAAATGTGGCGGGTTTAGCCATTTATGCAGTTAAAAACAATATTGTTTAATTTCCATTTTTGCACATAATGAAATTATTAAAACGCGGACTACTCGTTATTTTTATTGAATTAATTTTCATTTGTAATATTTTCGCAAAAAATTCAACAGCACCTTTTCAAAATCCAATTAATTTAAATAATAAAGAATTAAAAGTAATTCAAAAATTAATAGATCAGGACAAAACTCAAGAAGCACTTCAAAAGTTGTATAAAGTGATTGATGAGGTGGAAGCCCAAAAGGATACACTTGCCATAATTAATAGCCATAGAATGTTGGCGGATATTTTACGTGAAAATGGAGATTACAAAAAATCTAATTTAAACTATAGTAGCATAATTCCGTTAATTAAAACCGACTTTGAAACCTTACAGTATATTTATTTTAAAAAGGGAGGAAATTTTCAATTAGATGCAATGGTTGATAGTGCTTTGGTGAACTACTTAAAAGCTGTTGCATTAAGTAAAAAGATACCCCATAAAGAAGATTTAAAAGCTAAAATACATGGAAACTTGGCGGGGATTTATTATTTAAAAGAAAATTACGATAAGGCAATAGCCCATTCAAAAATTGCTGCAAATTATCAAAAAATTCTTGGCAATAAAGGAATTGAAGCAGGTATAATTAATAATTTAGGAAGTATTTATTATATGCAAGGTAAATACAGTGAAGCACTTAAAATGTTTCAGAAGGCACTTGCAATAGTTGGAAATGGGCAAAAAGAACTGGATAAAAAAACAAGAAGGTCGGCATTTATAAATATGGCGTATGCTTATAGTGGACTCAAAAATTATAAAAAGGCGTTTGAATTTCAAGATAAATATACCGTTATAGATGATTCTCTAAAACAAGAGTTAAAATACAAAGAAATTGCCGAAATTGCTGCTAAATATAAAGTAGAAAAGAAAGAAAAAGAAGCTGAAATTGAAAAATCAAAACGGTTAAAAGCCGAATTAATTTCTAAAGGGTTAATTATTGCATCTGTCTTATTATTATTAGCTGTTTATGTAATTTATAAGTTATACAAACTTTCCAAAAAGAATTATAAACTTCAAATGGAACAAGAACAGTTAGTTCATAGAGCAAACATTGAAAAAATAAAAAGTGATGCTCAATCTAAAATATTGGCAGCTACTTTAGATGGTAGATTAGAAGAACGCAAACAAATTGCAGCAGTTTTACATGATAATGTTAGTGCTTTGTTATCGGCAGCCAATTTACACTTACATGCAAGTAAAAAACAATTAGCTGAAAATACTCCCATAGAAATTGATAAATCACAAGCTATCATCTCTGATGCTTCTAGTCAAATTAGAGATTTATCGCATAAGTTAATGTCTTCCATTTTATTAAAATTTGGATTAACAGCAGCAGTTCAAGATTTGTGTGATAAGACTTCAAATTCAACTTTAAATATTAGTTCAAATTCAAAAAACATTACTCGGTTTAATCAAAATTTTGAAATTAAAATGTTTAACATAATTACGGAAATGGTAAATAATATGTTAAAACACAGTAATGCACAAAATGGGAAGGTTAAACTAGAGCAACTTAATGGCAACTTGCAAGTGGTTATTTTTGATGATGGTATTGGGTTTAATATTGATGAAATTCATGGAAAAGACGGGGTTGGGCTTAGTCAAGTTGAGGCAAGAATTCTAGTTTTAGGAGGGTTGATTAATATTAATTCCTCAGAAACAGGTACTCGAATATTTATTTCAGTACCAATAGTTTATTAATGCCTGTCAAATTCAATTATTTCTAAGTTAGAAATTTTGGTTTGATTAATTTGAAACCGAAGCATTGTTCTAACTTTATGAAATCCGTGTTTGCCAACTGCACCAGGATTTAAGTGTAGCGTATTCAATTTTTTGTCATACATCACCTTTAATATATGCGAATGACCACTGATAAACAAAGTAGGAGGGTTTAGTTGAATTTCTTTTCTAATTCTAGCATCATAATGGTTAGGATAACCACCAATATGAGTCATCCAAACAGATACTTTTTCTACACTAAATTTAGCATCTAATGGATATTCTGCTTTAATAATATGGTCGTCAATGTTGCCATAAACCGCTCGTAAAGGTTTTAATTTTTTAATGATATCTACAACATCTATAGAACCAATATCACCAGCATGCCAAACTTCATCACATTGTTTTACATATTTTAACATTTGCTCATCAATGTAGCTATGTGTATCTGATAAAAGTAGAATTTTTTTCATTTTACAATCAAAAAGCAACTCACAAATATGGTGTATATTTGCAGCAGTACAAAAATAACATTTCAGTTGAGATATTTTATAAAACTTGCATATAAAGGAACTAATTATCACGGTTGGCAGTACCAGCCTAATGCAATTACTATTCAAGAGCTAGTTAATAAAGCATTAAGTACGTTGTTAAAATCTAAAATTGATATTGTTGGTGCAGGCAGAACAGATGCTGGAGTACATGCTACTGAATACTATGCACATTTTGATGTGGATAAAGAAATAAAAACAGAGGAATTAGTTTATAAAGCGAATTCAATGTTGCCAAATGATATTGTAATTTATACAGTTTTTAAAACAAATGATGAATTACATGCAAGGTTTGATGCAACTTCTAGAAGTTATGAATACCATATTTATTTAGGTAGAAATCCGTTTAAAATAGATACAACTTGGCAAATAATTAGTAAAAAATTAGATATAGAGGCAATGAATGTAGCTGCTAAACTGTTATTAAATTATGAAAATTTTAAAAGTTTTTCTCGTTCAAATACAGATGTAAGAACTTATAATTGTAAAATAAAAAATGCAATATGGAAATTAAATGAAACCAATTTAATATTTTATATTACTGCGGATCGATTTTTAAGAAACATGGTTAGGGCTGTTGTAGGAACTTTAATAAATATTGGAACTGGAAAAACGACAATAGATGAATTTAAAAAAATAATTGAGAGTAAAAATAGAAGTAATGCAGGTCCTTCAGTTCCGGCAAAAGGACTATTTTTAACTAAAATTACCTATCCAAAAAACACTATAAATGAGTAAAAAAGTAACTGGAAAAGCTTTTGACGTAAATATTTTTAAACGCTTAATGAGTTTTGCATATAAATATCGACAACAATTTATTGTTGGCCTTGTTTCTGCTATATTATTGGCTTTGGTTGCAGTTGTTAGACCTATATTACTTCAAAAAATAGTACATATTTATTTTAAAAATAAAGATAAAGTAGGTTTACTTAATTTTTCTTTGTTGATGATAGTGTTTTTAATTGCAGAAGTTATTTTACAATTTGTCTTTATTTATAAAGTAAACTGGTTTGGTCAGCATATTATTAAAGATATTAGGGTACAATTACAAAAACACATGTTACAGTTTAAAATGACTTATTTTGATAATTCTTCCGTAGGAAAATTAGTAACCCGTTTAGTTTCTGATACCGAAACTATTGCACAGTTTTTCGGACAAGGATTATTTATGATAATAAGCGATTTGTTAAAAATGATTGTAGTTGCAATAGTTATGCTTTGGATGAATTGGAAACTTGCCTTAATTGCATTTATCATATTACCAATTTTAATTTATGCAACTAAAATTTTTCAAATAGCAATAAAAAGTGCTTTTCAAGAAGTACGAAAACAAGTAGCAAATTTAAATGGTTTTGTGCAAGAAAGAGTTACCGGAATGAAAATTGTTCAGTTGTTTAATCGTGAAAAGTTGGAATATGACAATTTCGTGAAAATTAATGAAAGTCATAAAAAAGCCCATATTAAAACCGTTTGGTACTATTCTATTTTTTTTCCAATTGCTGAAATTCTATCTTCCATAGCGGTTGGTTTAATGGTTTGGTACGGAGGTTTAGATATTGTAAGTTCAGGAACTACAAATGTTGGAGAAATTATAGCTTTTATAATGATGTCACAAATGTTATTTAGACCGCTTCGTCAAATTGCAGATAAATTTAACACTTTGCAAATGGGTATGGTTGCCGGCGATAGAGTTTTTGAAGTTTTTGATACAGAAAGTCAGATAGATAATACAGGAAATATTAAAGCTAATAAATTTAAAGGAGATATTGCTTTTAAAGATATTTATTTTAGCTATGTAAAAGGGGAAGAAGTGATTAAAGGGATTTCCTTTAATGTAAATGCAGGTGAAACTGTGGCAATTGTTGGAGCTACAGGAGCTGGAAAGTCAACTATTATAAATTTGGTAAACCGGTTTTATGAAACAAATTCTGGTGAAATTTGCATTGATAATAATAATATTAAAGAATACGAGTTAGAATCGTTAAGAAATCAAATAGCTATTGTATTACAAGATGTATTTTTGTTTTCAGATTCTATTTATAATAACATTGTTTTAAATGATACATCTATTTCTTTAGAAGAGGTTAAAAGGGCAGCTAAAGAAATTGGAATTCACGATTTTATAATGAGTTTGCCTAATAACTATAATTATAATGTTAAAGAAAGAGGTGTTATGTTGTCTTCGGGACAAAGGCAATTAATTGCTTTTTTGCGTGCCTATGTTAGTAAACCAAGTATATTAATTTTGGATGAAGCAACTTCATCTATAGATTCATATTCTGAAAAATTAATTCAAAAAGCTTTAGATAAAATTACACAATACCAAACTTCTATAATTATAGCACACAGGTTAACCACTGTTAAAAAGGCTGATAGAATTATTGTTATGGATCAAGGTAAAATTGTGGAGCAAGGATCTCATTTACAATTGCTTCGTAAAAATGGATATTATAAAACATTATATAATATGCAGTTTGCTAGTAGTAATGTGGCTTAATTTAAATCGTAGCGAATCGTCTCAACAAGCTCTTTGTTAGTTTTAAATAGTACAAATTCACCATCTTTAAAATAAGATATTTTGCTGGTTTCTTCAGAAACCACTATACATAATGCGTCGGTTTTTTCAGTAATTCCAATTGCTGCTCTATGTCTTAATCCAAAATGATTAGGTAATTGTTTTTGAGATAATGGTAATATTATGCGTGTAGCAATAATAAAATTTTCTTTAATAATAACAGCTCCATCATGAAGTGGGCTGTTTTTATAAAAAATACTTTCTAAAATTGGTTTATTAACTTCAGCATTCATATTGTCTCCAGTTGATTTCACAAAATCTAAACTCTGATTTCGTTCTAAAACAATAATAGCTCCCATTTTTTGTTCGGCTAGAGATTCACAAGCTGAAATTATAGATTCAATATCCATAGTATTTACAATCTCACTTTTTAAAAATTTTAATTGTTTTAAAAAATTTCGTCGATGTGTAAAATTAGTTGAACCAAGCATTAACAAAAACTTTCTAACTTCAGGTTGAAAAACTATTAAAATAGCAATAGCTCCAAGGCTAATTAACGCACCTAACAATCCACTAAGCATTTCCATTTGTAGTGCTTGTGTAATTTTCCAAATTAATACCACTAAAGCTATTCCAATAAAAATATTAATAGCTACAGTTCCTTTTAACAATTTGTATATGTAATATAATAAAATTGCAACCAGTACTATGTCTAAAACATTTAGGAAAGAAAAGTCTAAAAAATCTAACATGGAGCTTGTTTTTGTAAAAATAGAAAAAAGTTATGATAATAAATAGCTAATTGCAATTGCAATTTGGAACTTTATTTTTATTAAATACAAACACTTCATTATCCACTTTAATTTTAGGTGTTTTAATGTTGTTTATTAAGGTGAAATAATTTAAAAAATCTTGATATAATAAATGCTCACTAAAATTTAAATGCAATAAAGTAATTTTATTTTCGGATGAGAAATCTATAAAATCTAACAAAGTTTTTTTGAATTCTGTCTTATTGATTTTAGTATCGTTTAATAGTATGAAATTTTGGCTAAAAGTTAAGTTAATGTTGTTGAAATTAATGTATTTTTTTGGACTTTTTTTAATAACGTATTTTGATAATAAACTATCGGTTTTAAATGAAATGGAATCGAATTTGATAAAAGATAATTTCTTTGAAATGGTATCAGAATAACTAAAATAATCATGCATTCCTTTTTTTGAATGCACAGAATTTTTATGTTTATACTTTAATTTAATTATGGAAGAAATGATAGTTTTTAAAGGTAATCGTCTGTCTATATTATATATCCAATGCGTTGAAGCAATAGTGTTTTTTTTGTTAATATCTGCTAAAGTGTCCTTGTCTTTTAAAGTGAAAAACATCCAAACTTCAGAGTGATTGTAAATTACTTCTTCAATGCCTTTGTTGGGTAATGTAGGTATTTTTATTTCTCTTTTTTGACAGCTAAAAAAGCTAACTAAAATTAGTAAGATTATTGTTTTTTTCATGAATTATTTTTTAACAAATCTACAATTTTAACACATTCTATGGCTTCTTTTACATCATGTACACGTAACATATTTGCACCATTTATTAATGCAATGGTATTGGCAGCAGTTGTTGCATTTAATGCTGATTGCGGTTTAATTTGCAAAGGCTTATAAAGCATAGATTTACGAGAAATTCCAACTAAAGATGGTACTTCTAAGTTTTGGAACATGTTCAAATTATGTAAAAGTTGATAGTTATGTTCTAATGATTTTCCAAAGCCAAAACCAACATCGGTAATAATATCATTAACCCCTAACTTTCTAAGCTGTGCAATTTTATCAGAAAAATAAAAAAGTAATTCTTCCACAACATTATGGTAAGCAGGTTTTAATTGCATATTTGTTGGATTTCCTTGCATATGCATTATTATATATGGAATTTGTAATTCAGCAATGGTATTAAACATATTTTTATCTAAACTTCCTGCTGAAATATCATTTATAATGGCGGCTCCGCTTAAAACGCATTGTTTAGCAACATTGCTTCTAAAAGTGTCAATAGAAATAATAATTTTAGGAAATGTTTTCACCAAAGTTTTAACTACAGGTAAAATACGTCTTAATTCTTCTTTTTCGGAAATAGACTTTGCTCCTGGTCGTGATGAATAAGCACCAACATCAATAAAAGTTGCGCCTTCCAAAATCATTTTTTCAACCTGATTAATGATTTCCTTTTCAGACGAATATTTTCCACCATCAAAAAAAGAATCAGGTGTTATGTTTAAAATCCCCATAACTTTAGGTGAGGATAAATCTACCAATGTTCCGTTGCAATTTATGCTGTACATTAACTTACTACTTTATTGATGACTTTGGTAATTTTTGGAGCTGTATATGCATCCATTTTAATAATTAATTCTTCAACAGTAGATGCTATAATCAACATTTTTTTATTAGATTTTTTTAAATATCCTTCAGTAACCATAACATTTAGCTGTTTAATTAAGTGATTAAAAAAACCATTAGTATTTAAAATGCCAACAGGTTTTTGCTCAATACCTAATTGGCTTAATGTTAAAGCTTCAAAAATTTCATCTAAAGTTCCAAATCCGCCTGGTAATGCAATATAACCATCCACTAATTTACTAATAGTAACTTTACGGTCACTCATAGTTTTGGTAACAATCATTTCTGAAATTCTAGCATGGGCAACTTCTTCATGACGTAGCAATCCAGGAATCACACCGATAACTTTCCCATTTTTTTTCAACATGGTATCTGCTAAAACTCCCATCATTCCAATTTTCCCTCCACCATACACTAAACTAATTTTATTTAACGCAAAGTAGTTTCCTAATTGAATTGCATCATTTTTATAAACGTTACTAAATCCTAGGCTAGAGCCACAAAAAACAGCAATTTTCTTCATAATTAACAAGATGTTTTTTTATTCCTTAAATTTGTTCGAAATTTACGCAAATTAAAGTTACATGCAACAAACTTCAAAACAGTATAATCAGATTGTTGAAAAATGCCGAACCCTATATATAAATAAACTGAAAGATTATGGTAGTGCTTGGCGAATCCTACGATTACCATCGCTTACAGATCAAATTTTTATTAAAGCACAACGAATTAGACAATTACAAGAAAATGTTACCAGAAAAGTAGATGAAGGTGAAGTTTCTGAATTTATTGGGATTATTAATTACGCTGTAATGGCTTTAATTCAATTAGAAAAAGGAATTGCAGAACAACCAGATTTAGATGTTGAAGAAGCCATTGAATTATACGATAAACATATTAAAATTACTAAGCAGTTAATGGAAGATAAAAACCATGATTATGGTGAAGCTTGGCGAGAAATGCGTGTAAATTCATTAACCGATTTAATTTTGCAAAAGTTATTGCGTGTTAAACAAATTGAAAATAATAAGGGTAAAACATTGGTCTCAGAAGGTATAGATGCAAATTATCAGGATATGATTAATTATGCTATTTTTGCGTTAATTCACTTAAAAGAAAATAGTTAATGAAAATTTTAATCCAAATTGCTAGAGTAATAATTGGTATTACATTTATTTTTTCAGGATTTGTAAAAATGGTTGATCCGTTAGGTACCAGTTATAAATTACAAGAATATTTAAGTGCCGATGTGTTAAATATGGAGAGTTTAATTCATTATGCCTTACCATTAGCTGTTTTTTTAATTTTTATAGAATTTTTTCTAGGAGTTTTAGTACTGATTGGCTACTTTCCTAAAATTACCGTTTGGGGTTTATTGCTCCTAATTTTATTCTTTTTGTTTTTAACTTGGTATTCCGCATATTATAATAAAGTTACGGATTGTGGATGTTTTGGTGATGCAGTGACTTTAACGCCTTGGCAAACTTTTTACAAAAACGTATTCTTTTTAGCTTTAATTATTTTCCTATTATTTAATGTAAAAGAGGTTAAACCAATAGGTGGAATTACTTTATTAAACTGGATAGCTTTTTTATCTTTTTTAGGCAGTTTTACTTTAATGTATTATGTACTATTACATTTACCAATTATTGATTTTAGACCTTATGCAGTTGGAAAAAATATTCCTGCACAAATGCAATATGTTGGGGATGACTTACCACCAGTACATGATTTTTTATTAGAGTCTAATGATGGAGAAAATTTAACAACCAAAGTTTTAGAATCTCCAAAAGTGCTTTTAATTGTTATGAATACTCTTAAAAAAAGTAGAAAGGGTGGATTTAAAAATGTAAAAATAATAACAGATAAAGCATTAAAAGATGGTTATCAAGTTTATGGGCTATCCTCTTCATTAAATGAAACATTTATAAGCTACAAACAAAAATATGATTTCAATTTTGAAATGTTATTTTGTGATGAAACTACTTTAAAAACTATTATACGTGCAAACCTGGGAATAGTAATTTTAAATAATGGCACGGTAACGGGGAAGTGGAATGCAAGAGATATTGATGAAATTAATCTATAAAAAATGAAACAAGCTTTATTAGTTTTTTTTGGTGGAGGAATTGGAAGTGTTTCAAGGTATTTATTAAGTAAATGGGTAAATAATTTTGATACAAATCTTCCTTATGGCACCATGTTATCCAATGTATTAGGGAGTTTGTTAATTGGCTTAATTTTAGGGTATTTAGCTAAAACACCTCATCTATCTCAAAGTCAATCGTTACTTTTAGCTACAGGTTTCTGTGGTGGCTTTACTACTTTTTCCACTTTTGCATATGAAAATCATATCTTTTTTAAAAATGGAGATTATCTTCATTTTTTTGCCTATACAATTAGCTCTTTGTTGTTAGGTTTTACTGCAGTATTTTTTGGATTATACGTGTCAAAACTTCTTTAATTTTCTTAAAACTACATTTTTTTTAAAATCTATCATTGTAAATTGATAGGTATAATTGTATAATTTTTATTTACCCTATAAAAAAATATGGTTTAAAATAAAAAATGTTTAAAAATTAAAAATATACCCATATAAAACTAGGGTTTAAAAAATATAAATATATATTTGACCGAAAATAACCTATAAAATTTATTTTAATTATGAAGAAAATCGAAACGATTATTCGAAAATCAAAATTTGATGAGGTAAAGGATGCCTTACATCAAATTGAGGTCAATTTTTTTAGTTACTGGGATGTAACTGGAGTTGGCAATGAAAAACAAGGACATGTATATAGAGGTGTTAGTTATAGTACAAGTGATATTCAGCGTAGATTTTTATCAATCGTGGTTTCAGATCCTTTTGTAGATAGGACAGTAGCGGCAATTTTAAAAGCAGCCCATACTGGTATCGTTGGAGACGGTAAAATATTTGTTTCTGATGTTATTGAATCTTATAGAATACGAACAGGTGAAAAAGGAGCAGACGCTCTTAAGTAAAAAAAATATCAAAAAATTAACTAATTAAAAAATATATTATGGATACAAATGCAGTATTAGACTTAATGTGGGTGGTAATCTCAGGAATTTTAGTGTTTTTTATGCAAGCTGGTTTCACTCTTGTAGAAACTGGTTTTACTCGTTCAAAAAATACTGGAAATATAATTATGAAAAATATAATGGACTTTTGTATTGGGAGTCTATCCTTTTGGGCTTTGGGTTATGCCCTTATGTATGGAGATGCGGTTGGTACATTTGGAGCATTAATAGGAAAACCTGCCTTATTTTTCAATAACCCTACAGAAATGCATAGTTTGTTTTTTCAAACAGTTTTTGCAGCTACTTCAGCAACAATAGTATCAGGTGCCATTGCCGAAAGAACTAAATTTTCTACATACTTAATTTTTTCACTTTTAATGACCCTTATTATTTATCCAATATCTGGGCATTGGGTATGGCAAAGTGGAGGATGGCTTTCTAAACTTGGATTTATTGATTTTGCTGGTTCAACAGTAGTACATTCTGTTGGTGGATGGGCTTCTTTGGTTGCAGCAATTATGGTAGGTCCTAGAATTGGAAAATATGTTAATGGAAAATCAAATGCCATTCCAGGTCATAATTTACTTATTGGAAGTTTAGGAATATTTATACTTTGGTTGGGGTGGTTTGGATTTAATGCTGGTTCTCAATTGGCAATTTCTGGCGACAACGCTAATGCAGTTGCAGACATCATTATAACCACCAATTTAGCAGCTTCAGCAGCAGCCATAACAGCTATGTTTGTTACTTGGTATTCTTATGGAAAACCCGATATTTCAATGACACTGAATGGTGCTTTAGCTGGTTTAGTAGCAATTACAGCAGGTTGTGCAGCTGTTAGCCCTGCAGGATCAGTAATTATAGGTATTATAGCAGGTGTTGTTGTAGTTTTTTCAATTGATTTTATAGATAAAAAGTTAAAAATTGATGATCCAGTTGGTGCAATTTCAGTGCATGGAGTTACTGGGGCTTTAGGAACATTATTGGTAGGAGTATTTGCTAAGGATGGAGGCTTACTTTATGGTGGAGGATTTCATCAATTAGGTGTGCAAGCAATTGGAGTATTTTCAGTTGCAATATGGGCAATAGTAGCTTCATTTATTGTATTATTTATTCTGAAAAAAACTATGGGATTACGAGTTTCAAGAGAAGAAGAAGAAGATGGATTAGATAAACACGAACACGATATGAGTGTTTATAATTAATAACGGAATAAGCTAATAAAAACATAAAATATGAATATAATTAAAAAAATGGTACTAATTTTTATAGCAATAATATCTATTAGTACAATAGAGGCACAAGAAAAGGAGTCAAAATCTAAATTTGATATAGGAGCCGATTTTGCAAGTAGATATGTATGGAGAGGTTTAGAATTCTCAGATTCGCCAGCAATACAACCTTATGCAGAATTTACTTCAGGAAATTTTACATTAGGTGCTTGGGCTTCCTATGAGACCGGAGGACAAGTAGTTGGACAAGAATTTGACTTATATGCAAGTTATGCTATAGGAGTAGTATCTATTGGCTTTACAGACTATTCTTTCCCTATAGATGGCTTTACAGATGGTTATTTTCAAATGAAAAACCATGTGGGTGAAGCAACTATTAGCTTTGATGGTGTAGAAAAGTTCCCATTAATATTGATGTTGGGAGTTAACGTTTATAATGATGCTGCAAATTCCATCTATACGGAGTTACATTATCCTTTTAAAATTGGAGAAACTAGCCTTAGTGCTTTTGTAGGGGCAGGAAATGAAACGTATACCACTGATGGAAAATTTGCAGTAACAAATTTTGGACTATCTTCTTCTAAAGATGTTAAAATTACTGATTCGTTTAATCTAGGGATTTCTGCATCTGCCATATTTAACCCCGATACTGAAGATGCTTATTTGGTATTTTTAATATCTATTTAAGTTAAAAAAAGAATTTCGGTTAATTATTTTAAGTTTTAGCCTATTCAGAAAATATCTGAGTAGGCTTTTTAATGTTCTTTTTTAAAAGCTTTCACACCAGCAAGTATTTCCATGTTTAAATTGTTTTCTTTAGGTGGGATAGGACAAGAAAATCGGTGACTATAAGCACAATAAGGATTGTACGCCTTATTAAAATCAATAATAATGGTTTTTGCATTTTTTGGAGGCAATTTTAAATCTATAAATCTGCCGCCACCGTAAGTTGTTTTGCTATTAGATAAATCATTAAACGGTAAAAATAAATAATCATCGTATTCAGGATTATTCATCAAATCTTGACTTTGATACAGACTTAAATTAAAGTCTTTCCCATTTAATTTAAATGAAGCAATTGCAAATTTTCTATATAATTGAATTTCTGTAGTTGTAGTTTGCATTTCCATTATAGTAGAATTTGGGGTGTATTGTAAAGTGGCAACCACTTGATATTTTTTATCAATCGGAAAAAATGCTAAGGTTTTAAAGTTTTGTAAATCTTCTTTGGTTAATGGAGATGTTTTAGGATTACTATATTCAACATTTAACCTATATTGAAATTGTTTAATTTCATCTAAATAGCTTGAGGTTTTTTTGTTACAACTTGCTATCCCTAAAAATAAACAAGATAAAAGTATGATTTTTTTCATGGATTTAAATTTTAGCAAAAATAAGAATAAGCATTTTATATTTAACTTTAATTTGATAAATAGTAAAATAATATGATTTTTGAATTATAAAATAAATCAATAATATACTATAAAATATAGTTTAGGATTATTGTAGTTTTACAACATGATTAAAAGGACAGTCGTATCTTATCAAAATTCATTTAAAGGACTTTCAAAAGAAGTGTGGTGGCTAGCATTAATAACGTTTATTAATCGTGCAGGAACCATGGTATTACCTTTTTTATCGTTGTATTTAACAGAAGATTTAAAATTTTCATTAGCGCAAGTTGGTACTATTATGGCTTTTTTTGGTTTTGGTTCTTTAACAGGTTCATGGCTAGGAGGTAAGTTGACCGATAAAATAGGTTTTTATCCTGTTATGTTTTGGAGTTTACTAATTACAGGGTTCTTATTTATTGGCTTACAGTATATTACTACTTTTTATGGTTTTGCTTTAGCTATGTTTTTTACTATGGTCATTGCAGATACTTTTAGACCGGCAATATTTGTCTCACTAAAAGCTTATAGTAAGCCTGAAAACCAAACCAGATCGTTAACATTAATACGATTAGCAATTAACTTAGGCTTTTCATTTGGTCCATTTTTAGGGGGATTAATTATTGCAACACTATATTATCCGGGACTTTTTTGGGTTGATGGTATTACCTGTATTGCAGCTATTTTATTGATGAGAATTGTGCTTAAACAGAAAAACGTTAGCTTAAACAAAAATTTGAATAAAAATGAAGATAATGGAATTTCTATCTTTAAAGATAAATCGTATTTAATTTTTTTAACCATTATTTTTTTAATGGGATTTGTATTTCTACAATTGTTTACTACGATGCCTTTATACTATAAAGCAAGTCATGGTTTAAATGAAGTTCAAATAGGATTGCTAATGTCTATTAACGGAATGTTGATTTTTATTCTGGAAATGCCTTTAATTCATAAAATAGAAAAATCAGCACTAAATAAATTAAAAATAATTACATGGAGTTTAGTTTTATTTGCTTTAAGTTTTTTTGCATTGAATATATCAAATTGGGTTGGTATTTTAATTGTTAGTATGGTTTTAATAACTTTTGGAGAAATGTTAGCATTTCCGTTTACTAATAATTTTGCTATGAATAGAGCACCTTCGGGTAAAGAAGGGAAATATTTAGCCATGTACACGATGGCTTTTTCTATGGCTCATATTTTTAGTGCAAAAACAGGTATGGAAATCATAGAACGCTATAGTTTTGAAACCAATTGGTATGTTATGGGAAGTTTAGGTCTAGTAGCAGTAATATTAATGATTTGGCTTCAAAAAACGTTACAAACAGAACCAAAACTAGTATAATCTAAGATTTCAGATTTTAACTTTTTAACGATTCAGATATTATTTTGATTATATTTTTACTGTCATCAGCAGCATTAACTTCAGAATTTTTATAAATAATTTTTCTTTTTTTATCTAAAACAAAAGTCCAACGTGATGCAGTTATTCCTCTGGTTAACAAAAAATTATTACCATTAAATGCTTTAGTAATAGAACCTCCTCTAGAAGTTGGAACTCCAAATTTATGGGCCAGTTTACCTTCGGTATCAGAAAGTAAGGTAAAGTTTAAATGATATGATTCTTTAAAATGTTTTAAATTTTCAACTTTATCGCCACTAACTCCAATTACAGTAACTCCCATTTTTTCTAATTTAGATTTATCATCTCTATAAGCACAGGCTTGTTTGGTGCAGCCACTAGTCATTGCAGCAGGATAAAAATAAACTACTAAAAAAGGAGATTTTACTTCAGAAGAATTCCAGAGTTTTCCTGTATCGTTTATGGCAGAAAAATCACCAATTTTATCACCTTTAACAGGATTGGTTGTTTCTTGTCCAAAACTTGGTAAGCTAAAAGCTATTAAAAATATGAATAAATAGACTAGTTTCATTTTTTTAAGTTTAAGTAGTAAGTGGTAAAAATAGAATTTAGCTATTAAAATTATCTAATAAAATTGTTAAAATTTCAAAAGCTGCTTTAGAGATTTTAGTGCCGGGACCATAAACACCTGCAACTCCTGCATCCAACAAAAATGAATAGTCTTGTGCTGGTATTACACCTCCAGCAATTACCATAATGTCTTCTCTACCATAATTTTTTAACTCAGAAATAACTTGAGGAACCAAAGTTTTATGACCTGCTGCTAAAGAGGATATGCCAAGTATATGTACATCATTTTCAATAGCCTGTTTTACAGCTTCTTTAGGCGTTTGAAATAATGGACCTATATCAACATCAAAGCCTAAATCTGCATAACCAGTGGCAATTACTTTTGCACCTCTATCATGACCGTCTTGACCTAATTTTGCAATCATTATTCTAGGTCGTCTTCCTTCTAATTCCGCAAATTTATCTGCTAAATTTTTAGCTTTTTCAAAATCTTTATCGTTTTTAATTTCTTTACTATACACGCCTGAAATAGATTTTATAGTTGCTTTGTATCTGCCGAAAATTTTTTCAAGAGCATCAGATATTTCGCCTAAAGTTGCTCTTTTTTCAGCTGCTATTACTGCCAAATCTAATAAATTTCCTTCACCTGATTTAGCGCAATTTGTTAAATTCTGTAAGGCTAAAGTAACTTCTTTTGAGTTTCTATTTGTTTTTAAGGCTATTAAACGTGCTATTTGAGATTTTCTTACAGCATCATTGTCCACTTCTAAAATTTGTAAAGGATCTTCTTTTTCTAAGGCATATTTGTTTACTCCAACAATAATATCTTGATTACTATCTATTTTAGCTTGTTTTTTTGCTGCAGCTTCTTCAATACGCATTTTTGGAATTCCTTTTTCAATAGCTTTGGTCATTCCGCCTAATTCTTCAACTTCTTGTAATAATTTCCAAGCTGCTTTTGCAATATTTTCAGTTCTTTTTTCAATAAAAGTAGAACCAGCCCAAGGATCAACGGTTTTTGTAATTCCTATTTCTTGTTGAATATAAATTTGTGTATTTCTTGCAATTCTAGCAGAAAAATCAGTAGGTAAAGCAATAGCTTCATCTAGTGCATTGGTGTGTAAACTTTGAGTTCCACCAAAAACTGCCGCCATTGCTTCAATGGTAGTTCGGGCAACATTATTAAAAGGATCTTGTTCTGTTAAACTCCAACCACTAGTCTGGCAATGGGTACGTAATGTCAATGACTTCTGATTTTTTGGATGAAATTGCTTCACTAATTTTGCCCATAACATTCTGGCGGCTCTCAATTTAGCAATTTCACTAAAATGATCCATTCCAATCGCCCAAAAGAATGATAATCTAGGAGCAAATGAATCAATATCCATACCACTTGCTATTCCTGTTTTTAAATATTCTAATCCATCAGCAAGGGTATAAGCTAATTCAATTTCAGGAGTAGCACCGGCTTCTTGCATATGATAGCCAGAGATAGAAATTGAATTAAATTTCGGCATATTTTTACTGGTATATTTAAAAATATCTGCAATAATTTTCATAGAGGGGTTTGGTGGGTAAATGTAGGTATTACGCACCATAAATTCTTTTAAGATATCATTTTGGATAGTCCCTGAAAGTTGTTTTTCTAAAACCCCTTGTTCTTTTGCTGCAACAATATAAAATGCTAAAATGGGTAAAACAGCACCATTCATAGTCATAGAAACCGACATTTTATCTAAAGGAATATCTTTAAAAAGAACTTTCATATCTTCCACAGAATCTATGGCAACACCAGCTTTTCCAACATCACCTTGAACACGTTCATGGTCAGAATCGTAACCTCTGTGTGTTGCTAAATCAAAAGCAACCGATAACCCTTTTTGCCCGGCAGCCAAGTTTCTGCGATAAAAAGCGTTGCTTTCTTCGGCAGTTGAAAATCCGGCGTATTGCCTAATTGTCCAAGGTCGGCGAACATACATTGTAGCATATGGACCTCTTAAGTTAGGGGCAATTCCTGCAATAAAATTCTCGTGGTCAAAAATTTCTTCTTTTGAATGTTGATATTCAGCGGTAAGTTTTGAAAAATCGTTACGCTTCATATTTTAGTCTTTTTTGTTCAATTCCTTCTGCTAATCGTTTTGGTATAATTGGAATTATACTTGTTTTTTTATATTTTTTCCTTGTAAAAGGATATTTTTCTAATTCATTTTTTAAGGTTTCATTTTCTTGTTTATAAGAATTGGTACCTACTAAAATAAGTTTGTTATCATTAAAAAGACGTTGTTCCTTTTGGGTATTTTCTTTAACTTTTCGTTGAATAGTACCTTCTTTTAGCTGTTTTAAAAATCCACCACTTTTTTCAATACCTTTAAAAAGGGAAAGTGATTTTTCGACTAATTGATTGGTTATTTCTTCAATATAATAAGAATTGGTAGCTATTTGTTGAGCGTTTTTAAAATAACTTTCTTCTCTTAAAATTAACAACTGATTCCTTGCAATTCTATCGCCAAAATCAATTGATTTATGAAAAACGGTATCATACGGAATATTAGCAATGGTATTAGCGCCACCTAAAATACCACTCATACATTCGGTTGTAGTTCGTAACATATTTACATTATAATCGTAAATGGTTTTATTTCTAAAACTTGGTTGTGCAAATATTTGGGCAGTAGTACCTTGGTTATAGGTATTGGTAATTAAATGATATAAATATCGGATAGCTCGAATTTTTGAAATTTCAAAGAAATAATTATTTCCAATGGCGATATTAAATTGAATTTGATGGGCTATTTTTTCACCAAATTGAGTTAAATATTCGTTCGCATGAGCTAAACTGTAAGCAAGTTGCTGCACTATATTTGCACCAGCATTTTGGTATAAATCCGCATTTATTCCAAATAAATATTGCTTTTTAGTTTTTGGAGATAATGCTAATAATATTTCAAAATCTTTTTTAAAATTATAAAACCAATTGCCAGTTTCTACTAAATGACCAATAGGATCAATATTTAAATAAAAGGTTTCGTTTTTTAGAATTTCGGTTAAATCCAATAAAAACGATTGGTCTAAAAAGTTAAATTGAAAATGAAATTCACACTTTTTATGGAGAAGATTTTTAAATAGTATTTCAAAATCAAATGGTTTATTTACCACAAATTTTAAAGCATTAGCACCTTTTGACAGTGCATTAATAGCCGTGTTGTTCGCTTCAATATCAGACTCAATTTGAATATTTTGACAAATTTTAAAAACTGTAGTTGAGGCTGGAATATTTAATTTTTTAAAGGTGTCTAAATGATAAAAAGGTTTTATGATAATTCCTTCTAAAGTAGATGATAAAAGAGTTTCATTATAATCAGCGCCTTTTAAATCTACCTGAATTTTTTGTTTCCATTCAGCAGCGGTGCTTGGTTTAAAATCATCAAGAAATGAAAGCGCCATACTATTTAGTTTTTTATAGAATCGTATTGAATAATATAAATATCCTCGTTTTCTTTTTTCATATGGTATTTTTCACGAGCAAATTTTTCTAATTGACGAGGTTCTTTTAAACTATCAATTATACTTTTATCTTTTGCAATTTCAGTTTTAAAATATTCTTTTTCATTTTTCAATTTATTAATTTCTTTCTTAAACTCATAATGGATTAGTACTGAATTTTCATCGAAAAAAAACATCCAAACCATAAAAAAAGCCAAAATAATCACATATATGTTAGTGATAAATTTTATTAAAGGCTTGTTTTTGAATTGTTTAAAAGTCATATATTATAGTTTGTGACTAATAACAGTTCTAACGATATCTACAGCAACAGTATTGTATCTATCATTAGGTATAATAATATCGGCATAATTTTTTGTAGGTTCAATAAATTGTTGGTGCATTGGTTTTAGAGTGCTTTGATATCTAGTTAATACTTCAGAAATATCTCTTCCTCGTTCTTCAATATCTCTTTTAATTCTTCTGGTTAATCGTTCATCAGCATCTGCATGAACAAATATTTTAATATCAAATAAATCACGTAGTTCTCGGTTGTTAAAAATTAGAATTCCCTCCACAATCACTACTTTTCTAGGATGAGTAATTAATGTGTCTTTAGTTCTGTTATGCGTAATAAAGGAATAAACAGGTTGCTCAATAACTTCTCCAGATTTTAGTTTTGATAAATGATCTACAAGTAAGTCGAAATCGATAGCCTTTGGATGATCAAAATTTACTTTGGTTCGTTCTTCATAGGAAAGATTATCATTTTGTTTGTAGTAAGAATCTTGAGAAATTACGCAAACCTCATCGGCAGGTAATTCGTGTAAAATTTGATTAACAACCGTAGTTTTACCGCTACCCGTACCACCAGCAATGCCTAATATTAACATATATTTTCTAAATTTAATTTATACAAATTTAGGGAATAATTTTTTGATTAAAATGGTAGTTTTATTTTTTTATATGGATTTAAAACAGAAGCTTTTTAAATTTAAATATGGAGCCGACAGAGAGGCTCGAACCCACGATCTGCTGATTACGTTCAGCTGCTCTACCAACTGAGCTATGTCGGCTTTTAAATAAACAAATTTAACTACAGTTATTTAAAAAACAATAAAAAGAGAGTAATAACTTTTAAATATAATTGAAATAAAAAACCTCTTAAAAAAGAGGTTGTTTTTGAGCCGATAGAGGGACTCGAACCCACGACCTGCTGATTACAAATCAGCTGCTCTAGCCAGCTGAGCTACATCGGCGTTATTAAGGCTGCAAATTAATATACTTTAAAGATAATAAACAAATATTTTTTTATTTATTTTTAAAATAATGTTTGTTTTAATAAAGCGACAAAATTTTATGAGATCAATATATCAAATGGGAATAATTATATGTTATTACTTAGTTTAAAATTTTAAGAAGGAAATTTACTAATGTTTTAAAACAACCTTTTTATACATTCATATTTAGTATTGATACTTAATTTATGTACATAATATAATTCTAAATTAATTTGATAAATATCAGTTCGGCTTTTTTGTTAAAAATTAATAATCTTTATTGTGTTAATCAATAAGGCCATTTACATACTCAAATATTCGGACTTTTAGATTTTTATAATTCTGCATATAATTAAAAATTTCTTCTGAAATTTTTTCATATTCTATTCTGTAAAAATTATCAGAGTTCATTTCATATTGTTTTAGCTTATTGCTTAATTGAATATTTTGAGTGTGTATTTTATCGATAAGATTGCTTTTAATTTTCTCTAAATTATCAAGTTCCTGAATGAATAGTTGTAAATGCTCATATAAATTTGGGATTTTAGATTGAAATGGATAGGTTTTAATCAGGTGTTTTAAAAAGTTCAATTCAATTTCAATAAATTCAAATTCTGATGTCCACACCAAAAAATTATAAAACAATTCACTACTGCTTTTTATATGATCAAATGTTTTATATGTTATTTCTTGTTTCATCTTTTAGCCATTTAATATACTTTACTAAATAATTGATTATTAGTAACAAATAAAATGATATATATCAAATGTGTAACAACTCTGAAAAACAAGGAACAGACTATTTAAAATATTTTTTTATTTTTTTTAAAAGATCAAATGAGACTTTTTATGTTATAAAAATTAACAGAGCATAGAGGATTTATACATTTTTTTGAAAATTATACTAACTATTCTAAAGTAAACCATTACTATTTTTAATGTATAGGATGTTGGTTTATACAAAACTGATTAAATACGGTTGTATTAAATTGAGGGATATCATTTTATAAAGTTTAAACAAACAATAATTTTGTATAGTTATTAATATTTTAATGTCATGAAAAATCTATTAATTTTAATTATTTGCCTTAATATCCATTTGGAGGGGTTTTCTCAAATTATAAAAGATATTGATGAAGTTTCTCCATTTCATGGAGATTTAGCAGCGATAAGAAAAGGAAACCAGTGGGCGTTTATAAATAAAGAAGGAGTAAAGGTAATTGACTTTAGAGACGATTTAGTTTTAAGTAATAAAGAAAATGCAGTAAGCCAAATAAAAGTTTCATCATATCCAATATTTAAGAATGGAAGATGTTTAATTAAAAAATTAATAGACGGTAAATATTATTACGGCTTTATAGATGAAAAAGGTAAAGAAATAATACCTCCACAATATTTAAACGCATCAAATTTTTCTAATGGTTTTGCAATTATTGTAATGTTTTTAAAAGATACTATTGGCTTTAATCAGATATTTAAAAAGCATGTAGTTTCTCATAAATTGGAAGAATATGTTATTGATACATCAGGAGATTTAGTTAAATACTTATATAATGCAAGAACTTATTTTGTGTCAAAATTTAAAAATAGAAACCTCCTTGAGATTCAATCAAAATTTGTAGCACCACATTTGATTGCCGTAAAAAACAAAAACAACAAATGGAATATTTATAATTTTTAATTTAAACATAAAATATTATGGCACTAAATTTTAATCAGTTTGCAAGTGAGGCAAATATATTTTTAAAGGAATACACTAAAAAATTAAATCTGAATGAGGATGTTGACAAAGCCGGACGCATATTATCTTCTATTTTACACGGATTACGAGAAATAATTCCAACAGAAGAATCGCTTCAACTTATTGCACAATTTCCAATGTTTTTAAAAGCGGTATATGTTAATGGATGGTCAATACATAAAAAGAAAAGGATTAAAAGTATGGTCGAATTTATTGATTTAGTCAGAAAGTTTGATGGAAACACTTCAATACATGATTTTGGTTCTGATGAAATAGCCGAAAATTATATTGCAATTACATTTATGATGCTGCGTAAATATGTATCCTTAGGTGAGTTAGAAGATATTAGATCTGGACTTCCAAAAGATCTCAAATCTATGGTGTATGATAATGTGATGTTTTAAAAACATATAAAATATGGAAGCACTAAAAAATAAAGTTGCAATTATAACAGGCGGATCTGGAGGAATAGGTAAAGCTACTGCAAAATTATTTTTAGCGGAAGGTGCAAAAGTAGTATTAGTAGGCAGAGGTATTGAAAAACTTAAAAATGTTGTCAACGAATTAAATAACCCAAATGTGAACTATTGTGCTGCCGATGTTTCAAAAGTAAATGACACAAAAATATATACAGATTTTACATTGTCTACTTATGGTAAAATTGATGTGTTTTTTAATAATGCTGGAATTGAAGGGGTTGTAAAGCCTATTTCTGAATATCCTGAAAAAGAATTTGATAAAGTTATAGCTGTAAATTTAAAAGGAGTATGGTTGGGATGCCAACATGTAATACCTAAAATGTTAGATAATGGAAGTGTAATAATCACATCATCTTTAGCTGGTTTAAAAGGATTTACAGGATTAGGTGCTTATGTAGCAAGTAAACATGGAGTTGTTGGAATTATGCGAGTGGCTGCATTGGAATTTGCAAGTCGTAAAATACGGGTTAACACAATACACCCGGGTCCAGTTAATACACGAATGATGCGTTCGATTGAAGAAAAGATTCATCCAGGCAATTCTGAAGAGGTAAAAAAAGGGTTTATAGCTGATATTCCTTTCAAAAGATATGCTGAACCTGAAGAAATTGCCAATTTAGCCTTGTTTTTAGCCTCTGATGCAACTAAATATATCTCCGGGTCTACTTATGTTATTGATGGAGGTATGAATATTAAGTAATAACAACATTTAAAACCGAAAAAAAATAATTTTCCATTAATATAAATAGTAAAAAATGACAACTGAGGAAATATATAAAGAAGTGGAAATTAATATTGATTCCATCAATTTAAGGGGAAATTTAAGAATTGTTGAGGGCAGTAAAGGAATTATACTTTTCTCACATGGCAGTGGTAGTAGCAGATTAAGTATTCGGAATAATTATGTTGCAAATTTATTGATGAAACAAGGATTTTCCAGCTTACTTTTTGACTTGTTAACTATTCAAGAAGATAAAATTTACGAGAATAGGTTTGATATTGAGCTTCTTACAGATCGATTATTAAAAGTTACTCAATGGATTCGTAAATATAATGACACAAAAAAATTACCAATAGGGTACTTTGGTGCTAGCACAGGTGCTGCTTCAGCTTTAACAGCAGCAGCTCAATTAGGAAAAATTATAAAAGCAGTAGTGTCAAGAGGAGGGCGTCCAGATTTAGCAATGTCAATTTTAAAAAACATGAAATCACCTACACTTTTATTGGTAGGTGGCAATGATACTATGGTAATTGAGTTGAATAAAAAGGCGCAGGAAAAAATAAGTGGAATTTGTGAATTGAAAATTATTGAGGGAGCTACTCATTTATTCTCTGAACCCGGAAAATTAGAACTGGTTGCCCAGCATAGTGGAGATTGGTTTGATAAATATTTGAATAGCTAGAAAAAAAGATATTGTAATGTATACAAATAGGGAAGAGGCTGGTAAATTACTTGCTGAGAAATTATTAAATTACAGGAATAATAAAAATGCTGTTATTGTTACTATTCCAAGAGGAGGAGTTCCTATTGGATATGTTATAGCAAAAAGATTAAACTTGCCATTGAAAATAGTGCTTTCCAAAAAAATAGGACATCCGTTTAATAAAGAATATGCTATTGGAGCCGTAACTATAGAAAGTAAAATTTTAAGTGATGCAGCTACCGAAGTCTCAAAAGAATATATTAATGATGAAACAGAACGGATTAGAGATTTATTGAAACAGCGTTATAATTGGTACTGCGGAGGTAAAAAACTTATGAATTTTAAAAATAAAATTGTTATTATTGTTGATGATGGTATTGCTACAGGCAATACCATAATATCCAGCATTCAACTTATTGAGTTACAAAAACCTTCTGAAATTATTGTTGCTTTGCCGGTAGCTCCTGCTTCAGCATTACAAAAAATAAAAGAATTGCACGCAGTAAGCAATACCATTTGCTTACTTGTTCCAAGAAATTTTCATGCGGTTGGTCAATTTTATGAAGAATTCTATCAGGTTGATGATAAAGAAGTAATGCAATTATTAAAAAAAGCCGAAGATGAATTTATTTTGAAGAATTCAAATTCTTAATACTATTGTTGACAATTGGTTAAATTATTAAAATTGCACTTTTGAAGAACTTGTTCATCTCTGCTGCCATACCTGTAAATTGTAATTCCTTTGAGTTTGTATTTCCAAGCAGTCCAATATATTTTGGCAATCTCTTTAATCGAAGTGTTTTCGGGTAAGTTTATTGTTTTTGATACAGCATTATCGGTGTATTTTTGAAATGCTTTTTGGTGTAATAAATGATATTTCCATGGTATTTCCAGACTTGTTTCAAAAATCTTTTTAATTTCTAAGGGAATTGATTTTATATTGCGGATACTTCCGGTTTCAAAAACCGTTTTCTGTAAAGTACGATTCCATAATCCAAGTATTTTCATATTGTTTTTGAAGAATTTATTTATCTCAATTTGACTTTTTCCTCCTAAAATCCCTGTACGTTTATAAGCTAGGGCAAATAAAGGCTCAATAGAATAAGAAGTATCTGCAATTACAGAAATTGTTCCAGTAGGGGCTATACTATTGCATGTTCCGTTTCTTATAGGTTTGTTATTGCTATGTTTACTATTTTTCCATTCGGGAAATGCTCCTTTCTCTATTGCTAATTTGGCAGATGTTTCATAACTTTTTTCTTTAATAAATTTCATTATTTTTTCACCTAAGTTAAGAGCTTTAATAGATGCATAAGGAATGTTAAGTTGAATCAACATTTCAGCCCATCCCATAATACCCAATCCAATTTTTCTGTTTTTTTCTGTAATCTGTTTTATTTCGGGCAATAGATAATAATTTAAACTTATAATATTGTCTAAAAAGCGTATAGATATTTCTATGGTTGAGGCTAATTTATTCCAATTTATTTCAGTTTTATTTCCTTCTGTTAATATCATGTGTGACAAATTTACAGAGCCAAGGTTGCAGCTTTCATAGTCTAATAAAGGTACTTCGCCACACGGATTTGTGCTTTCAATTTTTCCCAAATTTGGTGTTGGGTTATTGTAATTTATGGTGTCTAAAAAAATCAATCCGGGATCGCCTGTTTTCCATGCTTCTTTAATAATAAGTTGCCATAAAAACTTTGCATTAATTCTTTTTTCAACTTTCAATGTTCTTGGATTTGTGAGATTCCAACTTTTATTATTTTTCACGGCTTCCATAAAATCGTCGGTTATTCCAACAGAGATATTAAAATTTTGAAGTTCGCTTTTATCTGATTTAGAAGTAATAAAACCCTCTATATCAGGGTGATTTATATTAAGAATACCCATATTAGCTCCTCTTCTTTTTCCTCCTTGTTTTACATTTTCTGTTGCGGTATTATAAATTTTCATGAATGCGATAGGTCCGGAAGAAGTACCGGCAGAAGTTGAAACTCTATCGTTTTTAGGTCTAAGTCTTGAAAAATTAAATCCTGTTCCACCACCACTTTGATGAATTAATGCGGCATTTTTTAAGGTAGTGAAAATACTGTTTAAGCTATCATTAACAGGAAGCACAAAGCAAGCACTCAGTTGCCCTTTAGGCAAGCCTGCATTCATTAATGTTGGAGAATTGGGCAGAAAATCAAGATTGGTCATTACTTGGAAAAAAGATTTCTTCCAAATTGATTTGTTTTTGGTTTCGGCAGAAGCAACAAATTTTGCAACACGTTTAAATAGCTGATTTGCAGTAGTTTCAATAATTGTACCGTTAGCATCTCTTAAAAGATAACGTTGGTTTAAAATTTCTAATGCATTTTTAGTTAAAATAGCCATCTTAAACTTTTATTGATGTGGATTCATTTCACTTTTTCGTTTTTCAAGTTTCATAATTATTTTTTAATCACTTCTTGAAATGTGAATTTGGTTATTTTAGTTGAATGATAATAACCCATCTGAAAACTTAAAAGATTGTATTAAATTTTCAAAATACTTTATTGAAAGCTATTAAAATAAAAACAGGGAAGTTTTAATTTCCCTGTTTTTTGAAGAAATTAAGCTGTGTTTAATAATTTTCAAATAATTTCTTATGTCATTTATCATTAAAACGAAACTGAAATTAATGTTAATTAATACATCATCTTAAACTCTTCTTATTAATTTAAAATTCTTCTTAAAAAATGTTTTTTTATTTTAAATAGAAACAGGAAGTCGAAACTTCCTGTTTCCTGAAGAGGTTGGATTTATTGTGTAACTTTTATCTAATTTTTCACATTGGCTTATTGCTAAAACAACACCAAAATTAAATTCAATTAAACAACACATCTTGAATTCTCCATTTCAGTTCACATTATCTTTCAATGATGTAAACCTATTTTTTAAATAGAAACAGGAAGTCGAAACTTCCTGTTTCCTGAAGAGGTTGGATTTATTGTGTAACTTTTATCTAATTTTTCACATTGGCTTATTGCTAAAACAACACCAAAATTAAATTTAATTAAACAACACATCTTAAACTCTCCATTTCAATTCACATTATCTTTCAATGATGTAAACCTATTTTTTGAAAGCATTTAAAAGTCTATTAAATCAATGAACGTAGTTTTATGATGTAAAAGTAAATACAGAAGATTTGTTTTGAAATGATTGTAGTCAATAATGAGTATGATTGTTATCAGTTTAGCATTTAATTATATGATGAATTTACATACTATAAAGATAGTTATCAGTTTTGTATTTAAATTTTAATAAATAATAATGCCATAAGCGGCACTTAACAAAAAAACACCCATAAAAAACAGCAATATATACAGCACTTGTACAAACTTTATATTGATGAAATCTAACCAGTAAACCGTCTTTTTCGGAAGAATGAAGAGTGCTAAACCTAAAAATAATGCTACCCACCCAATAAGAGTAATAATCACCCTCCAATCACTCTCCCATACATTATGAAAAAGAATACTAAGAAGACCAATTATAATAGCCATAAATGAGATGATAATTGTAAATTTTTGGTCCTTTAAATCGATAACAATTTGACGTATTCTTTTTGGGTTAAAACTTAAAATAAAAAAGAAAATAATTAAATACCACCCCCAGAATTTTGCTAAAAAAATTGATGTTGAATCCATAATTATAATTTTTAATAGTTATTCGTGTAGTACAAAAAACGGAATATCAGTATGATAACTTATGTCTTCAACAGTGGGTTTAAACAAAATTCGCTGAAAAAGATTCAAGTTTTTAGCAATCATTATAATCATATCAATATCTCTGCTTTCTACAAAGCATTGTACCCCAACTTCAATTTTTGTGTTTGTAATTTTATGAAAGCTGTATTTTTCATCTGCGAAGTAAGTGTTTAAAGATTCTTTATTTTCAATTTGAAACGGTGTTAGTTCTTCATTTTTTTTGGTGATATGTACTATTCTTATGGAAGAATCAAACATTTTAGCCAACTCTGAAATACTATTCAAAATTTTTGATTGATAAAAGATATTATAATCTGTTGGAAAAGCAATTTCTTTTGGTGGTTTAAATTTGGTGTTTTCGGGAACTATTAATACCGGGCATTTAATTCTTGTAATTAAATCGCCTGTGTTACTACCAATAATAATCTTACTTAATCCCGAAGCACCTTTAGTACCCATAACAATAATATCTATTTTTTTTTCTTCAATTTGCTCTTTTACAGCATCAATAAAAAAATTATAGCTGGAAACTGTAAAAAAATGATGCTCTGGGTTTTGTGATAATTTTTTAACTTTATTAAGTAGTTTTTGTAACGCTTTTTTGGCTTGTTTTAATAGGGTTTCTTCAATAACACCAGTAGGCATTAATGGTGCTTCTCCTCCAGCGACATACGAAATTAAGGTAACGTGTAATAAATAAAAATTACAAGGAGTGTTTTTAAAAAGACTTAATGCGTATTTTGTTGCGTTCCATGAGTTTTCTGAAAAATCAGAAGGGATTAATATATTTTTCATTTACGTATAAAATTATTTATTATTATTAATTAAAAATAAGTTGTTATACACTAGTTCAAAATGATATATATCAAAAAAATAAACTTTTTTGATATTCTAATTTAGAGAACTTTTTTTAATTTTTCAATATTTAATATTTTGATATTATTTCCTTCAATATCAATAAGTCCGTCTTTTTTCAAGTCAGATAGTGTTCTAATAAAAGTTTCAGTAGCAATTCCGGCAATACTGGCAAGGTCACTTCTTGATATTTTAACATTTTCATTTGAGCGTTTTTTTATTTTTTCTGAAAATTGAATAATCGTTCTAGCAGTTTTTTTTCGAACTGAGCTATAAGCCATTTGTAGCAGTTGGTCTTTAATTTCAGTTACATTATCGGTTAAATAATCAATCAATTCTAGAGTAACTTTGTGGTTTTTTTCTAAAATATTTTTTAATTCTCTTTTTAAAAGCCTAAATACTTTGGTATCTTCTATTGCGGTAGCATATTCTTGATAAGGAATATTTTGTGAGAAAGTAGTGAAACCAAAAAAATCATTTTCTTTATGTAATCCGGTAATTAATTCTTTTCCTTGTTCATCAATTTTATAGGTTTTTACTACACCTTTATAAATGAGGTAAACAAAATTAGAATTGTCGCCTTTGCGGTAAATAATTTCGCTGGGTTTAAATGAATACTCTTCAACATTATCTGTAAAATAATTTTTAAGATGGTCTAATGTTTTTAACTCATCTTCAGAAGTTGTTAATTCGCCAACTGTTTTCTTTTCAAGGTTTTCTTTTATAATAGCAACTTTAGCTAATCTACTCTCAATAGCACTTAACAATTCGGATTCATCAAAAGGTTTTGTAATATAATCGTCTGCACCCAAATTCATCCCTTTGCGGATATCATTATGTTCAATTTTTGCGGAAAGAAAAATAAAAGGAATATGTTTTGTTGTTTTTTCTTTTGAAAGTATTTGCAGTACTCCATAACCATTTAATTCAGGCATCATTATATCACAAATAATAATGTCTGGTAGTTGTTTTTTTGCTTGATAAATTCCACTTTTACCATCGTTAGCGGTAATTACGGTATAATTTGCCAATTCTAAAAGTTCTGCAGTATTTTCTCGTACTACACTATCGTCTTCTATTAATAAGATCTTTGTCATTTTTTAATAGTTTTTTTTGGTAGTTTAATAATAAATATAGAGCCACTGTTTTCTATACTGGTAAAACTGATAGTTCCTCCTAAATTTTCTACATGACTTTTTACAATGTTTAACCCAATACCGGTTCCTTGAGTGATTAAAACATTTTCTGCTCTGAAATATCTATTAAATATAAATTTTTGATCATTTATTGGAATTCCTATTCCTTTATCTGTAATTTTGAATTGTACAATTTTAGCGTCTTGTTCAATTTCTATATCAATAATTGAATTTTCCGGAGAATATTTTATAGCATTGTGTAATAAGTTGGATAAGATGATTTCTAAAATTTTTTCATCTTGATAAAGCATGTAATCATCGGAGTCTTGAGGAATGTTAATTTTTTGCCCACTCTTTAAAAGCATATTAGCATTATAAACCACCTCATTAATTACTTTACTTAAAGTAAAACTAGTGAATTTATAATGAATATTGCTTGAATCAATACGCTCTATAGATAAAAAATCATTTAAAATATTATTAAGGTAATGCACTTTGTTTGTAATTATTTTTAGATGTTTTTCTCGTTTATTCTGCTGTGAGGCCAGCTTATATTTTTCCAACAAAATAGTAGACGTTAAAATACCGCTTAAAGGTGTTTTAAATTCATGAGAAACCATTGATAAGAATTTTGTTTTCAGTTCATTGAGTTCTATTTCATTTTTTAAGGCAATTTTCATATCAGTTTCTGCTTCAAGTCGTCTCTTTAGTTCTTTTTTATAATTATAATTTAGTCTCTTTAATTGTGAAATGGTATTGTTTAACTCTGTAGTTTTTTTTGCTATTTTATTTTCAAGTTGTGTGTTTAAGACATCAATTTTTCCCTCTGTTTCTTTACGAATAGTAATATCAATAATCAATGACATTATATAAGTTTTATCATAAAAATTAAATGAGTTCAAGCTAAATTCTATTGGAAATTCTTTATTGTCTTTTTTTAAACCGTATAAATAAATGCCTCTTCTTCTGTAGTTAATATTATTTCTTTTTATAAAATAACTAAAGTGTTTTTTATGAGTGGTTAGGTATCTTGAAGGAATTAAAATAGATAAAGATTGATTTGTTAATTCTCCTTTTTCATATCCAAACATTTTTTCAGCAGAAAAGTTGGCAGCAACAATGCGTTGTTTTTCATCAACAACAATTACACCTTCCGGAAAGGCCTCAAATAGGATATTAATTATATTTTGTTTTTTAGTAAGCATAAAAATATTTTTAATGCTGTTAAACAATTCTAATTTAAAAAATGGGGTGTGTTATGCAAACGTAAATTAAATAGAGTAACAATTTCATTGTATTAATTTATAATTATTACTTAAGTAATTGATTATGAATCATAAATAATTGTAGTAAATTTAATCAAATAAAGGCAGATATGGAATTTCTGATGTAAGTTTTTTTTAAAGTAAGGAAATAATTATGTTATAGCTTATTTTAATGTAAGTGTAATATAAGTTTATTATATTTATAATGAGAAAAAACAAGAAAATGCTAACGTTTAAAAATTTTAATATTGCCGATTGGTTTTCATTTTACAGAATTGCTGCTGCGCCATTTTTGTTACTTGTTTTATGGTTTGATAATCGATCTCTTTTTACCTGGCTGTTATTAATTAGTTATTGTACCGATATGATTGATGGCTTTTTAGCACGAAAATTAAAAATAACAAGTGCAAGAGGTTCACAATTAGATTCTTTTGGTGATCAAATAACATTTATGATTGCACTCATTGGATTATTAATTTTTGAATACAGTTTTATTGAAGAAAATTATATACTAATTGTTATTTCATTCATTCCCTATATTATTCAAATGGTTATAGCATTTTGGAAATATGGTAAAGCAACTGCTTTTCATACTTATTTAGCCAAATTATCTGCAATAGCACAGGGAGTATTTATTCTTTGGTTATTGTTTTTTGGTCCAATTTACTGGCTGTTTTATGTAATGATTGTATTGAGTTTACTTGAAACAATAGAAGAGGTTGGACTTATTTTTATGTATAAACATTGGGTTGCAGGTGTAAAAGGTATTTACTGGGCACTTAGGGATAAACGTCGTTATAAGAAAAATAAAATAAATTAAAAAGTAATCCATTTTACAATGAGGGTTTACTCATTCTTTACAATTATTCTATTATGTTTAACAATTTTATTGGTTGATATAGTTGCTTTTTATTGGTTGCAATCTATCACCCAACTTATTAAAGAATCCTATTTAGAAAATTTAATTAACATTGTTTTTTGGATATTTACAATTGGGCTAATAACAGCTATTGTATTATTAAAAAGCAGGCTAGATACTATGCATCCTTATCGAAAACAGGTGCTAATATCTTCAATGTATGGACTTACGGTTTCTTCCTTTGTTCCAAAATTAATTTTTATAATTATTATTTCCACACTCTATTTTTTAAACTATGTGTTTTCTGAAAAAGAATCGTTAATTATAATACCAATCATTGGGCTATTCTCAGGGTTTCTTCCTTTTTTTGTTATTCTTTATGGCATTTTCAGGACGTTGTACCGCTTTAAAATACATCGAATTAAAATTAAATTTGAAGAACTTCCTACTAATTTTGAAGGACTTCGAATTATTCATATTTCAGATCTTCATTTGGGAAGCTTCAATTCTAGGTACCATATTTTAGATAGGGCAATAAAACTAATTAACCATTTAGAACCCGATTTTATATTTTTTACAGGTGATTTGGTTAATAACAATGCATGGGAATTAAGAGGTTGGCAATCTGTATTAAAAAAATTATCGGCTAAAATAGGAAAATATTCAATTTTGGGAAATCATGATTATGGAGATTATGGCAAATGGAAATCTGCAGAGAGAAAACGAGCTAATTTTGAATTGATTAAATATTTTTACAAAAAAATAGATTTCAAACTATTATTAAATGAAGCTGATATTATTGAAATTGAAGGAGAAAAAATAGCTATTGTTGGAGTGGAAAATTGGGGGAGTCCACCTTTTAAACAATACGGAGATTTAAAGAAATCTTTAAAAAACATAACTCATATTCCGTTTAAAATATTATTATCTCATGACCCTACGCATTGGAATCAGGAAATAGTGCGAAAAACAAATATTGCACTAACACTTTCAGGGCACACGCATGGTATGCAAGCAGGTATTGATATTAAAAACAGAAAATGGAGCCCTATTAAATATAAATACAAACATTGGGCAGGTTTATATAAACATTACAACCAATATTTATATGTAAACAGAGGTTTAGGCTGGCTTGGATTTCCAGGTAGATTGGGAATGCGTCCTGAAATTACGCTAATTGAGCTTTATAAATAATTACTGTTTTAAAAATATTTTTAACCCATTAATACAGATAATTTATTAAGTTCCTCAAGCTTATTTTGAGTTGTCTCATATCCAATGTTAAAAATCTCATCAATATTGTTTTTATCAAATAACCCATATTTATTAAGTGGTGGGTAAATTAATAAATCACATTCTGAAAATTTTGGCAAAGAGGCATTAGAAAAATTTATTCTGATAGATCTTTCCAATACATTAAGAGAATATTTTAACTTATCTGCCTTAATGGTATTAATTGGACTTACATATATGCCTATTAATTGACTGCAAATGGATTTTAATGGTGTTAGAGGGAAATTATCAAGAATGCCTCCATCAGCATATAAGCCATTGTTAATTGTAACGGGTGAAAATATACCTGGAAAAGCTGCTGAAGCCAAAAAAGGTCGTATTAATTCACCTTTATTAAAAATTTTAATAGTTCCATTTAGCATATCTACAGTGGTTATAAAAAGCTTTTTCTGAAGCATATTAAAATTATCTTCAGGGAAATATTTTTTAAAGTCTTCATAAAAATTTTCAGTATCAATAATTCCAGGTTTTCTAAAAGAATATCTGCTTATATTAAAAAGAGGAATTGTTTTAAAAAAAGCAACTATTTTTTCAGGTGAATAGCCTGAAGCATAAAAAGCACCAATAATAGCTCCAATGCTACTGCCTGATATATGGGTAGGGTAAATATTGTTTTCCTCAAGAGCTTTAATGGCACCAATATGAGCAATACCTTTTATGCCTCCGCCCGATAGTGCTAGTCCAATACTCATAATTGGCGTATTTATATTACTATTAATTTCTCCTGATGCTTGGGGTTCTTCTTTTTATAGTCCTTCTATTTTCATTGTGATATCTTTTAATATCATCCCCAAAATAATTAGTAATTCTTACCTGTTTGCTTCTTCTTAAATTTATACTATGAAATCTTGGAGGTAATATATTAGCAGTTATCCATATACCATTTTCAAAATAGCTGTAATTTCTCAAAGATAAGTCATAATAAATTGAATAATCAGGAAAATAAACATAACGTAAGGTTTCTACCCTGTTTGGGTAAAACCAAGGTGGAGGTGGGGTTCCCAACCTTGAGGAAATAACAACAGGACCGCAACTTTCTAACGTAAAAATAGTTGCTCCTAAAAGTGCCAATATTAGAAAAATAACTTTTTTCATAATTTATAGTATTTAATTCAGTTAAAGTTAATAAGAACTTAAAATGATGAAAATGATATTTATCAATTTTGTTATTTAATTCTTAGATTATTTTTGTTTAAGATTATTAACCTTAAAATCATGGAAAAACTACAGCGTTTATTAAATGAAATTACAGAATTAACAAATATTATTAGAACAGAAAGCCCTGAACTTTATCGTTTTTTGAATGAAAACCCATTAACGATACCAGCAACAGATATCCCTGAAATTAATATAAAAATTATGCAAAATTATTTGGATAGTTTAAAGGAGTTGCTAAAACATTATTTGGCAACACGTAAAAAAAACAGCTAATTAAAGACGAAAATCAGTGAGTTTTCTTTTTCTCTTCCCTAAGTTTTTGTCTTTCTAATTTTTTAAAATAGCTTCTAAAAAGAAAGTTGTGTTTTAAAGCTTCTAAATTTTCATTTAAACGTAAGCTTCCTTCCTTAATGTTTTTTATGGTCTCATCAATGTTTTTTACAAGAGTTGTATCATTAACCATATAATTAAAAGTACCTTTTCCATTTTTAAAATCCAAAACTACCTCATTTAAATTAGTAAGTACAGAATCTATTTCACTACTTGATTTATCTAAATTAGTGATGATTGATTTCATTTTAATGGCTGAAATAGAATCACTTAATAATACTGCAGCAAAACTTTCATCATAATTAATGGAAGAAATAATGTTTTTAAATTTACTAATAGTTTTTGAAGCATCTGAGCTGGACTTTTTTAAATTTACAACAGTTTGTTTTAAATTGAAAGCAACTTCAGGATCTTTAATTAACATACCAAGCGTACCTTTTCCTTGATTTATAGCGGTTGTTATTTTTAATAAATCCGAAGTTAACAATGCCGCATTTTCATTGGTTGTATTTAATGTTTGAAGCATATCTGTAGTTGATATTTTACTATATGATAAAATGGTATCACCAGGTATTAGTGGATTATAATTATTTTTGCCGGGAGAAATATTAATTACCATACTTCCAACCAAACCATCAGATCCTATAGCTGCCATAGCATTCTTTTTTATATGTTTTAGAATTTTGTCTTCAATAATCATATCAACGCAAATGGTACTATCATTTATCATTATAATATTTTTAACCGTACCTACATTTATTCCTGAATAGCGAACATTATTTCCTAATTGCAGTCCATTAACATTATTAAATACAGCACTTACTTTAAATGTTTTACCAAAAAGATTTTGCCTGTTTCCTATAAAATAAAGAGCAATAACTAATATAATCGTACTTATAACAATAAATAAGCCGAGATTAAAATTTTGTGTTTTTGATTTTTTCATAATCTTTGATTATTTAAAAAAGGCCTGAATTTTTTTGTCTTTTGAAGAAGACAGTTCTTTAAAGGTACCTTTTGCGTAATTAATTCCGTCAATTAATAAAATCATCCTATTTGAAATGACTCTTGCACAATCCACATCATGAGTTATAATAAGTGATGAAGTTTTATAATTTTGTTGAATATTTCTCATTAACTGAATAATTTCTTTAGCAGTGATAGGATCTAAACCAGTAGTGGGTTCATCATAAATAATAATTTTTGGGCGAAGAATTATCGCTCTTGCCAGTGCAACTCTTCTTTTCATACCTCCGGAAAGCTCTTCGGGCATTAAATCTATAGCGTCAGCAAGACCAACACTTTCTAATGCTTCAATCACCAGTTTTTCAATATCTTCCAGCTTTCTTTTTTGTTTCCGTAAAGGAAATTCTAAATTTTCTCGCACCGTCATCGAATCATATAAAGCACTTCCTTGAAAAAGAAAACCTATCTCACTCCGTAAATCATTAAATTCTTTTTGTGTTAGTTTAATAATGTCTTTACCCATAATTTCAAGGCTTCCGCTATCTGGTTGCATTAATCCTACTAAACATTTTATCATTACAGATTTCCCGGAGCCCGATTTTCCCATGATTACCAAATTTTCTCCTTCAGATAACTCCATACTAAATCCGTTAAGCACATGATTATCACCAAAACTTTTTTTTAAGTCTTTGATTTTTAGAATGGGTGCTATGTTATTTGTGTTTTCCATGATTATAGTTCAAAGAAAATATCGGAAACAAATACTGCTATAAAGTCGATAATAAACAGCAACATTGAGGTATATACTACTGCAGAGTTTGAGGCTTCTCCAACACCAACGGTACCATTTTTACAATTATATCCTTTATAAGTTCCTACCAACCCAATAGCAAAACCGAAGAAAAATGATTTTATGGTTGCAGGTAAAATATCCGAAAATTTCAAGGCATCAAAAACCTTATTAAAATATAGTAAAAATGAAACATCTCCTTTTAAATATTCTACTATTGAAGACCCATATAAAGCAATGGCATCTCCAAAAATGATAAGTAGCGGTATCATTAATGTTGTTGCCATAATGCGTGTGACTACTAAATACTTAAATGGATTGGTGCCTGACACTTCCATTGCATCAATTTGTTCTGTTACTCGCATAGAGCCTAACTCTGCACCAATTCCTGAACTTATTTTTCCAGCACATATCAACGCAATTATTACAGGGCCAATTTCTCGTACTATAGAAATACTTACCATTGAAGGCATCCAGGATTCTGCGCCAAACTCCATTAAGGTTGGTCTGGATTGTAGTGTAAAAACCAACCCCAAAATAAAACCTGTTATGCCCACCAAAAATAATGAACGATTACCAATATTATAACATTGTCGCAAAAGTTCTTTGAACTCAAACGGTTTTGTAAAAACTTCTTTAAAAAAGCGACCTGCAAAATAGGACAACTCGCCAATTTCAATAAAAAAGTTTTTGAGGGTGTTAAATATTTGTAATGATGTTGTCATCTTGTCAATACGTTAGCACCATTCTAATTTATGGAAAATTTCTGTAAAATAAAAAGATTTATAGCATTATAAAATGCTGAAATATTTGAATTAAGATAATGGTGTTATCAGAATTAAATTTTTAATATGAAGATTTATGAATTCATCCAAAACCCAAAAAATGAATTATTTTAACCCGTTGGGCTCAATTAGCGAAAAAGTCAGTTAAAATGTTTTATGAGAAATGAAATAAAAAAAAATGTATCTAGAACAGTTTTTAACTTTAATTTCTAAGATTTCTATGTAACTTTTTACTGAAAATAAAGTTGAGCTAACAAAAAATTATCATCGAAAACTAAATTATACCTAACAGGTTATTTAATTATTTTATTAGCTTGATATTAATCATTTAGAGTTGTAAACTATTTTTTTAACTTTATGCAAGTAGGTTTAAACCTAACTAAAAATAATTTTTAAAAATCATTAATTTTTTAAACATGAAAACCGTAGAATTAAATAAACTTAAACAAGAAAATAATTTTGAAGCGTTTTATAAAAAAATTTCAACATTTATTCCCAGTTTAAATAAGTTTGCCGCTTCAAAATTAAAAATTTCTGAAAATGAAGATCTAATTGATAAAGAATTTTATGATGCAAACGGTATTTTAAATGAAGTTTATATGGAAGTTTTTAAAAATTTTCCGGATGATATAGATGAAAAACAGTTGCGAAAAATGTTGTTTTTAAGCACTATTCAAAAAATAAATGAAAAAGCAACAAATGAAGAAATGGAGGAAGCATTTACAAGTAATTTTACGGTTGATGATATTTTAAAAGAAGAATTGGATTTGTTAAATGAAGAGTATTCAGTAGAGGCAGACGGAGATTATATATTTAATAAAGACCTTGATGATATTTCATACAAACAAAAGAGTTTTAAATCTACCCATTTTATTTTAGATCGACCATTTGAGGTACAGTTGACGGGAAAATTAAGCTTGAATATTAACCCATTATCTTCATATAAAAAAAGAAACTTATTTGGGTGGTTATATCATTCATTGCCTCCTAAAAGCAAAACTATTACGGAGCTGTACGTATTTGGAGATCAAAACATATCTGAGATATCTGATATATTGTTGATTGATGAAGAAAAAGTTAAAAGAGTAATTGACAAAATAACAAAAAGATTTAAATCGCTATAATAAACTAGATTACACTGTTTAAATTATAAACTTAACAGTTTTAGAGTGATAATTCAAGATATAAGTGAGGATACATTTACTATACTTATCAAAAAAATGATTAATAAGTTTAATTTATAGGAAATTTAAAAATTGAATAATGGGAGAAATAGCTACATCAGATTGGGAAGTTGTTTTATTTTTTAATCCTAACTCCATAACAGCAAAAAAAACACTGGACTATGCAAAGGCTGAAGATTTGCCAATAAGAGATATAGACATCTTAAAAATACCATTAACAGGAACTCAGCTAAAAGAGCTTGCTGATCGGCTTGATTTGGAAATTGAGGAATTGGTAAATAAAAATCATCCAAGTTTTTATAAACATTTTGGAAATCCTGAATTATTTGATGAGGATTGGATAAAAATATTAAAGCAAAATCCAGAGTTTCTAAAAGGGCCAATCGCTATTAAGGGAAGTAAAACAGTATTGGTAGAAAAGCCAAGTGACATTATTAAATTATGAAGTTTTTGCAATGCCGACAAAAGAATTTCAATAGTTTTTTATTTATCTATAAAGCTAAAAGGATGATTCTCCAATAGTTTAGGCAGTACATTTCCTGCTGTGATTGGAGTGACGGCGTGAGATTCGTTAAAAAAAACGTATTCATCAAATTGAGAGGGAAGTACAGTTTTAAAATAGTGACTTATCCTTTCAGTTTCAGGTCTGTAAATGACACCTATTGCACGTTCTAGTTTTGGAGTGCTTAACAATTCTCTCAGTTTTTTTCCTGAAAACTTTTTTTGTAAGGGTAGTGTAAAAGCTGCCAGTTGTGTTTTATGACAAAGATTTTCATAACTTTTTGATAAAGAATTATTCACAGTCATTACTTTCATTGAAGTTCCCCAATTATGTGCAGCTGCAACGGTTCCTGTATGTGTGCCAAAACCTATATGGTATGATTTATCTCCAAAATGTTCTTTACATAAATGTCCTATATTAATTTCGCCTCTTGCATACATTTCAGTTGCCAAGGCATTACCAATATGAGAATTATGTGCCCATACAATGGTCTTTGTGTGTGGTCCAAAATAAGTCAACAGGGATTTTAAAGTATAAAACATATGAAAATCGCGTAAGTTCCAAGATTCTGCACTTCCATAATACATAACTTTATAATACCGTTCGGCATCAACAATAACATTTGCATTTTGATAGGCATAAAAATATTCGGGAGAATGGTTTAATTTATTTTTATTTTTAAGTAAATCAACCAACATTTTTAAAATCTCTTTTTCACAACTTAACAGTTGTTTACTCACTACCATTTTGCCGTATATTGAAGGGTCAGATAAATAGGGGGTAATACAAGCATACCGCGTTTTGGCTAAATTTGCCAAATCTGTATCAATATTTTCTAAATAATCAATCACTAATTCTATAGAATTTTCTAAACCATAGAGGTCTAACCCATAAAATCCGATTTTATTTTTATTTGATGCATTGTATTTTTTCAACCATTCTACAAAATTCAGTACTTCTTTATTTTTCCACATCCATTGTGGAAATCGTGTAAATGGCATCCAATCTTTTCGAGTTTGTTTATTTTGTACATAATTATTTATTTGCTCAGCATCAGACCAATCTGCCTCAGCACAAACAAAATTAAATCCTTTCTTTTCAATCAATGCTTTTGTGATTTCTTGTCGGGTCAAATAAAATTCAGAAGTACCATGAGATGCTTCCCCAAACAATACTACTTTGGCATCACCAATTCTATTTAAAAGCTGATCAATAGGATATTCTTTAATGTTATTAAAAGCAATTGCTTTTTGTTTAATTTCATCAACAATTTCTTTATCAGTAAACTCTTTTGAACTTATTTCAGGTAATATTTTTGGATTGGGTATAAAAAAATTATCTTTTAATTTTTCTACAGTATATTCAGTTTCAGAGGATCTTCGTATAAGTTCAAATATAATATGTGCCCAATCGGGTCCAAATGGCACCAACAATCTTCCACCTATTTTTAATTGTTCTTTGAGATTATTTGAAACATCTTCAAATTCTGAAGTTATTAAAATAGCATCAAACGGAGCTTTTTCTTTCCAACCTAATTTTTTATTATTGGTATGAATAAAAACATTGTTAATATTTATATTTTTTAATACTTCCAAAGTCCATTTTGCATATTCTTCATTAGCTTCAATAGTATATATTTCTTTACAAATCTTAGAAAGAACAACTAAAATATAAACGGAATCAACACCAATAATCAATATTTTCTCTCCCTCATTAATTTTTAATTTTTCCAGCATTTTTGCAATTGCAAAAACTCTTGGCTCTATTTTTTTAAGTATATTTTCAATAGTTGTTTTCTCAGAAGTATAAGGATAAAACTCTTTTGATAAAAAAAACGCTGTTGGAATATCTTGAAAAGCTTTAAGTAATAATGGATTTTCAATTCCTTTATCTTTTAATTGAGAAATAATTTTTAAATTTTTCATAATTTGTTGTGGCATTGCATGTTTGTAATACAGATCATACATTCTTAGTATGCTATTTATAAATTAATTTCAAGACATATAGGGCAATGATCCGAGCCATAAAATTCAGATAATATTTCAGCACTCTTAATGTTGTCAATCAACGATTTGCTGATTAAAAAATAATCAATACGCCAACCAATATTTTTAGCTCTTGCATTAAATCGATAACTCCAAAAATTGTAAGCTGTTTCTTTTGGATGCATATATCTGTACGTATCAACAAATCCTGCATTTATTAAATTGTTCATTCCATCAATTTCAATTTGAGTATAGCCAGCTGTTTTATTGTAGTTTGCTTTGTCATTTTTTAGGTCAATAGCTTGGTGAGCTACATTAAAATCACCACAAACAATAACGGGTTTTATTTTTTCTAATATTTTTAAATAATTAAGAAATTGGCTATCCCAATTTTTTCGGTATTCCAATCTTTTTAGTTGTTGTCCTGAGTTAGGAACGTATACATTTACCAAATAGAAAGTGGAATACTCAGCAATTATAATTCTTCCTTCAATGTCACTTTCTAAAATATTTATAGTTTTATTTACATGAACCGGTTTGTCTTTACATAGTAATGCAGTACCTGAATATCCTTTTTTTTCGGCTGAACTGCAATACACAGAATAGTTGGTTAATGAGTCTAAAATTTTTCTACATACATTGTCTTGCACTTTTGTTTCCTGCAAACAAAGTATGTCAGGATTTAGTTTGTTTACCGATTCAAAAAAATCCTTTTTTACAATGGCGTTTAAACCATTTATATTCCATGAAATTAGATTCATTTTTTAATTTTTATGTTTACAGTTTAAAAAAAGAACCCTAATTAACCGAAGTCAATCAGGGTTCTGAAATTTAAGTTTCAATGATACTGAATTTTGATTTTAGTTATGCATATTCGCGTTTATATTGCACTTTAAGTTTATTTTTAACTTCATATACACCTGAGGCCATATATGCTGCATTTTCGGCTTCATCTTTTTCTGCAATTGAATTTACTGTGCCTTTTAATGTAACTATATGCCCATTAGTTGAAACAGTAATATTTTTAGCATTAACTTCTGCTGAACGCTCAAACGCTTTGGTAATTCTTTCTTTTATTTGAGATGGTTTAATTGCTTGTTTTATCATAATGCTGTTAATTACACTTTTTACTCCAAGTAAATTTTCCACCGCTTTTTTAGCAGCATTTTTTTGGTAAAACCATTCAAGTTCACCAGATAAATAAACCCAGCCATCTTCAACTTTCACAGAAATTTTTTCTTCAGGTATTGAATTGTCCCACTCTAAAGCGTTGATGACAGCTTTTGCGATTTCTTTGTCGGTTTTTTTGTAGTCAGTACCGTATTTAACTTCAATATCTACTGCTACCGCTTTTACTCCTTTTACACTTTTCACGGCTTTTTCTGCAGCCATTTTTTTAGTGTAATTGTCAAGAACACCACTAAGGGTTACAACACCATCTTCAACAATAACGCCAATTTTGGTTTCATCAATTTTAGGTTGCCATGCTAATTCATCTAGTACATCTTCTTTAATTTGCACATCAGTTTTCATAATATTATAATTTTAAATTGAACAATACATATTTAATTCAATAAAAGTACTTTGGTGAAAAATCAAAAAAAATGAGGGAAATCAATCAACCAATTTTTTCAAAGAGAATAATGCTAAAACTTTTAAGGTTCCCTGATATTAATTATTCTGAAATATTAAAAGTGATGAAACTAGATTATTTTACATAATAGGATTAAATTTGAATAGGAGAATTATAAAGTATATTGATTGAATTTTTTGAGCATAAAAAAGCAGTCCTAATCAATGTTATTTCAAAAGGGCTGCTTTTTTAATGACACTATTCACTCCAACATTAACTTTATTTAAGCATACTCACGTTTATATTGCACTTTAAGTTTATTTTTAACCTCAGATACACCTGGAGCCATATATGCTGCATTTTCGGCTTCATCTTTTTCTGCAATTGAATTTACCATGCCTTTTAATGTAACTATATGCCCATTAGTTGAAACAGTAATACTTTTAGCATTAACTTCTGCTGAACGCTCAAATGCTTTGGTAATTCTTTCTTTTATTTGAGATGGTTTAATTGCTTGTTTTATCTGAATACTGTTTACAACGCCTTTTACGCCAAGTAAATTTTCTACTGTCTTTTTAGCAGCCTCTTTTTGATAATTCCATTGAAGTTCTCCTGACAAATAAACCCAGCCGTTTTCTACTTTTACAGAAATTTTTTCTTCAGGTATTGAGTTGTCCCACTCTAAAGCGTTTACTACAGCTTTTGCAATTTCCTTATCGGTTTTTTTGTAAGCTGTTCCGTATTTTACTTCAATATCTATTGCAACTGCTTTAACGCCTTGCACTTTTTTTGCAGCCTTTTCTGCAGCTAATTTTTTAGTGTAATTGTCTACAACACCACTAAGTGTCACAACACTATCTTCAACAACAACGCCAACTTTAGTTTCATCAATGTTAGGTTGCCATAATAATTCTGCTAACACATCTTCTTTAATTTCATAATCGGTTTTCATAATATTATATTTTTTTAAATTAAACATTAAATAATTAGTTTAAAATTACTTTGGAAAACGGGCAATTAAAATGAGAGAAATCAATCGACTGTTTTTTTTAAAAAATTGATTTCAGGGTGTGATTTAGCCTAATTGATTTATATCATCAGTAATAAATAAGGTTAATAATAACTTTATAAAATATAATTTCAAGGTGATTTGAGGTAATTTAAAGAGGATTTAAATAGATTTTGAAATGCGAAAAATTGGAAGGGATAAAGGAAATGATTATTTAATTGATGAACGTTCATTTCTTCAAGGACCACGTGATAGATTTAAAGAATTTTTATTTACAGTTAAAGTTCAATACAATTTTATAAAGGCTTTTAGAAAATTACACTTTATTGGTCCATGTGTAACTGTATTCGGTTCTGCCAGATTTGATGAAAATAATATCTTTTATAAAAAAGCTGAAAAAGTTGGAGCGGCGCTTGCTAAATTAGGTTTTACTGTAATGACCGGTGGTGGTCCTGGAATAATGGAAGCTGCCAATAAAGGTGCTTATCAATCAGGTGGTTATTCGGTTGGTTGCAATATTGTGCTTCCAAAAGAGCAAATACCAAATCCATATTTACATAAATGGATTGATATTCCGTACTTTTTTGTGCGTAAATTTTTGCTTATGAAGTATTCTTTTGCTTTTATTGTAATGCCGGGTGGTATTGGTACATTAGATGAACTGTTTGAAGCACTTACGTTAATTCAAACAAAAATGATTAACCATTTTCCGGTAGTTATTTTTGGGAAGGATTATCATAAGGAATTGTGCCATCATATTTTATTAATGGCAAAAAATGAAAGTATTAATGATGAGGATATGAAATTGCTTTTTATTACAGATTCTGTTGATGAAATGGTTGATCACTTAAAAATACATGCCGTTAAAAAATTTGGACTCATAAAGAGACCATATAAAACCAAATGGTGGTTTGGAGAATCACAAAAGTCACACTCAGCAAAATAATAGAGATTACTTGTTTGTAAACTACTAAAAGTATTTTGAAACTTTAAAGTTTTTTTATCAAATAAGAAGCAATAAATTATACAAAAAAGAGACTGCTACTAATTAACAGTCTCTTTTTTAGTATTTTTATAAGATATTACCTTCAGGATCAACTTTAATTCTAATGCGTTTATCCCCATTTTTTAATACAATTTTATACTTCTTATTTATTTTTCCAGATGCGTCATGATAACTAACTAAATACACGCTTTTGGTAAAAGACCAATTAGGATACGTTTTTGCAACAGATTCAATAACTGCTCTTGGAAGCGCTACATCTTTAAACTTTTCAGCGGTTCTTAAAATATTTCCGTCTTTATCATAAGAGGCAAGTATATATCCCTCAGGAATATAAAATGACACGTCGTATAAATCATATTCATCTGAATAAAAATCAGCATCTTTTAAATTAAATGATGCTACTTTTTGTTCAAGTAAAGCAACAGGTATTGAAGCGTTTGTAAGACCTACTTTGTTAAGGTATTTGTAATTTGTAGTGCTAATTACTACCTCAGATAATTTCTCGGTTTTAATCTGAGCAAAAGATTGAATGGCTAGTCCAAATCCAAAAACTAATAAACTAAAGATTATTTTTTTCATGACTTTAAAATATTTAAATTAATAATTTAGATAAAAATAATTTAGATAAATAAAAAATTGCTTTTATCATATTGCATTGAAATTATTGATATTATAGTTTATGCACAATGAGGATTATCATTCAAAATGTTTTTTTTGGAAAGGATTTATTTTTAAAAAGCTATTAATGGGGTGACATTTATCAATATTTAAACTTAAAATTTTTTCGTCATTTTTTTTCTTTGTTTTTTTAACTTTTTTATTAAATATTTTAAATAGGTGTGGAAAAATAATAAAGTTATTTGTTTAAGCCCTCCTTAACAATAGATAGACAAGGGTTTTTACAATACCAATGGTTAATGGCTATTTTTTAAGAATTTTAAATTATACTAATGCAGAACTTTTTTAAAAATTCTTTTTACGGTTTATTTAGCCCAAATATTAAATAAAATCACCATCTTCATTAGTTTTAACTCTTATGGTATTTCCATCTTTTTTCAATTTAAACTTATAGTTTTTATTTAAGCCTTTTTCTGTGTGATAGGTAATTAAATATATATTTTTTGAAATGGTCCATCCGGGATAGGTTGCTAAAATAGATTTTGCTATAACGGTAGGTGTTTTAATATTTTTATATCTTTCTATAGTACGCATTATTTCTCCATTTTTATCATAAGCAGCAAGAATACTTCCATCAGGAATGGTAAAAGATACAATGTATTCATCATTACCTTCATTATACTCATCAGAATTTTCAGGATTAAAAGATGCAGCTTTGTGTTGGAGCATTTTTACAGGCAAAGCCTCTTCTCTGTTGCTGGTAGCATTTAAGTACTTGTAATTTGTAGCAAGCATTTCTATTTCACGTAATTTTACCGTTTCTGTTTCTTGTGCAAATGCTTCAAAAGTAAAACCAAGCACTAATAAACAACATACTAATTTTATAGTTTTCATCACATAAATATTTTTAATTAATAAAATAACAATTAGGTAAACTCAGACAAAAAAATATTATTCACCTTATTGAATCATAAAATTATTAGGTTTTCTATATATGTACAATGAGTGTTATCAGTTAAAAAAAACAGTAATGATGGAATTTTTTTTAAACATATTCATTTATTGATTTTTATCACTAGTTGAACAATAATCCTTCAAATTTTTAATTGTAGTCCAAAATTTAACTCAAGAAAAAAAGTAAAGCATGTTTTAATTTAACGCAGAAGACCTGTAATTTGAAAATTTACAGGAAACTGCACGGGTAAGTATTAATCCATTTTCATTTATTTCTTCTTATTTAAATAAAAAATGGGATTGTGATTTATAGCAGTATTTTAAGTGCTTCGTAGGCTTGTATGGGCAAAATGAGATTGTTGATTATGTGGTAAAGGTAGAATGTAAGAGCATGAGTACCGGTTTTATTTTTTAATTGCTTTTACAACCACAAAAGAACCTTCGCCAAAACCTTGTTTTGGAAGTTGAATTTCTTTAATTTCATTTAAAGTACCAAATAACGTTTGATTAAACTCTAAATTCTTAAACCCGGCATTTTTTAGTAATTCAGAAATATTTTTTACGGTGTAAAATGTTGCGTATTTATAAAAGGTGCTACGTTTACGTTTTTCCTCGTATGCCTTTCCAATTTTTTGATCTTTATTGATAAATCCAATAATAATACTGCCTTTATGTTTTAAAACTCTATGGGTTTCTTTTAAAGCATTCTTAATGTTGTTTAAATGACAAACAGTAACAAATAGTACAAAATCAAATTGTAAATCTTTATAAGGAAGGTTTTCTGCAGTTCCTTTTATTACCTCAATTCCTCTTTTAGTTGCTAAGATCGCCATTTCGGTTGCAGGTTCAACCCCTTCTTTAATTCCTAAAGGTTGTGCAAACCTTCCAGTACCTAGCCCTACTTCAATTCCTTTAATGTTTTCGGGTAATTTTAAAAGTTGTTCTTTTAATGCTGTAATCTCAGAATTATAGACTTCAGGATATTTTTTATACCAAGCCTCATATTCATCTGTGTACGTATTAAAAATGGTAGTCTGTATCATATATATGTTTGAAATTTGAGTTATTTCAAAGGTTGAAACTATAAACTTAGATAACAATGATTCTTATCAATTGCTTAAAATATTACAGTAGATATTTTAAATTTGGGATTTTCAATTTTTTATAAAATAGAAAACGTGTAAAATATCATGATAAAAAATAAGACATTCTCAAAAATTAAGGTGTGATCCGATATAACAACTTATGAGAATGCCTCATCTTACTAACTAACTAAAAAATTAATCTAAAATACCGAAACACACTTTTGTGGTTACTCGATATTCTAAAATTTTGTTGTTGTTTACAGTTACTTGCATATCTTTAATATACACAGATTTAATATTTTTAACTGTTTTTGATGCTTCCGTGATTACATTTTGTACAGCATCCTCAAAATTAAGTGTTGAGTTTCCTAAAACTTCAATAACTTTTAATACAGACATACCTATTTATTTTAATGGTTATTATGTAATGAAATTAATAGATATTATAATTAATGAAAATGATATTAATCAATGCTCAAAAAAAAACGTTTAAAAACCATTTAAAAATTGACGTCTGATGTAGCGTTTTCTTTTATTTAATAATAATTTAATCTGTTGGCTAATTTAAAAATGAAGGCTAATATCTAAACAATGCATTTAATGGTCTATCTTTTATCGGCATTTCATCAGCTTCCATAAAATACACTTTCCCACCTTGTTTAAAGGTGGACATAGATGTTAAATTGTCAAGAGAAGCATTATTAATTTCTTTTCTTTTATCTATTCTCACACAACCGGTCTCACTATTATATATGCCGAATAAATCGGCATTTTTTTGAATAAAAAGGGTGTCTATTTTACCATTTACGGCTGCAGGAATAATTTCAGAAATTTCATAAGATACTTTTGGAGTATGGTACAATTCTGTAAACTTATCTAATTTAACTTTTTTTGTTTTTTCAAAATGGGGTTGTATTAACCTCCAAGAATCTTGGTGCATTTTATTTTTATTTTTGAATTCTGGATCACCACTAATATTTTTATGAAAAAGATTTGAGTACGAATTTGCTTTTTTGTATAGATAAAATAGCGAATCTACACAAGCGACTACTAAAGGAGCGTTTTGATTTGTAATAATTTTTTTTACGCCTTTATCTATCGCATTAAAAAAAGTAAGCAACTCTTTTTTAGTATCATCTTTTCCTTCCCCACGTCCATGGAAAGCACCTGTAGCATGTGAGTCTTGACCACTTCTAAACTGTAACATTTTTGGTCTATAATCAAACCCAACAGCTTTTTCTAATTGGTCAGGCGCAAAATCTTCAATGTAAATATCTTTAAAACCATATCTGGAAGCTTTATAAAGTTTTACATAATCTTCACTTAATTCTAATAGGTAATAATCTCCATCTTCATGATATAGGGGTAGTAGTGGTTTTAGATAGAAATGATCTGCTACCTCTGTCTTCATATTAAATGTGATTGGAAGTGGATAATAACTTAAGCCCTTTCTATCTAAAAAAATAGCTAAACCATCTGATGGATTTCTCCATAATTCAATTTTAGCTATCAGTTGTTCTATAGGTTTAAGATAGTGGGTAATTTCATTGTCAGGCACCAGATGTTTTGTTAAAGATTTATGTACTTCTTTTATACAATGTTTTAAGTTAGCTTGAGCTAGTCGTTCATTCTGTTCTTTGCCCGTTTTATGCATTGGAAGATATATGGAAACACAGTGTAAACTGTGTTCATTTGCCAAAGTTTCAAAAGTTTTCTTTGGTAATGGTTGAAATTCAGAGATAGGCATAACTTTATGTTTTTAGCTAAATTACCAACAAAATAAGAAATATGAAATGATTAAAATCAAGAGATATGTTTGTAAAACATATACTAAAATAATTGATTGTTAGATGCTTAATGAAAGATAATTAAAATTTTGGATGGATTCAATTTTCAGTATGTTAAATTCAAAACTGATATAAATCATTGCTTTTGAATGATATAAATCATAACCTATAATCCTTAGGAATACTAATTTTATAATACAAGATTTAATATCATGAAAAGAATATTTTTAATAATTGGGCTGTTAGTTTTAGCTTCATGCTCCTCCGTAAGATTTGTTGACAGTTGGAGGAATCAGGAAATTACTTCTTTTACACCAAAAAAACTTTTAGTAATTGGAATGACAGATAACCTAACTGCTCGCAAGATTTTTGAAGAAGATTTAAAGAATGCTTTAATTCTTCGCAATATTAATGCTGTTGAAAGTACAACGGTTTTTGATAAAACGTTTACCAGCTCTAAAAAAAGTGAAGAGGAAATAAATCAAATGATTAAAGAAATATCTAAGGAAGGGTTTGATGCAGTTATTATTACAGCTGTTAAAGGGGTTGAAGAAAAAAGAAATTATTCATCAGTTTATTATACAGTAGGATATCGTTGGACGCATTTTGGGCATTACTACTTTAGATTTCAAGATGTTTATTACAAACCGGAATATTATGGATCTTATAAAGTGTATAACGTAGAAACATCAATTTATAATATTAATGAAGATGATGATAAATCACTTATTTGGGTAGGGTCATTAAATTTAGTAGATCCACAAAAAATAACTTCAACTGTGAAAGGTTATGTAGTTAAAATAATAAAACAACTAGAACGTGAAAAATTGATAAAGCGTTTATAATAATTTAAGTATACTTAAAAATTCAAAACAGAAGAACATATATTTAGTTATATGTTCTTCTGCCTTATAAGTATTTTCAATATCTTTTAATAAAGCATCGGGGTTAAAGGAAATATAGTCCAATCCAAAACCTTTTTTGTGTAATTGCCTACAATATTTTGAGGCACTCTCTTAAGTCAAGTCATTTATACCTATTTCACCAAATTTTTTTATAAATAGTTTCATATTTTAAAAATGTTATTGCTAATAATTGGCTTCATTGAAACTGATTAAAGGTATTTCTCCAAAAGATTCCATTCTTTTAACTAAATCTCGATGTAATATTTTTTTTATGAAGCCTGTTTTTTTTCTTTCCATCATTGCAACCATGTTGGCATCGGAATCTTTTAAATAAGTTTTAAGTGAATTGAAGACATCTTCGGAAGACATAACTTCAAATGCAATCTCTTTATATTTAACCTTTTGTTTAAGCAGTTCTTTAAACCATTCCATCAACAATTTTGCATCATATTCATTCTTGGCAGAAATATGCACTACTTTAATTTTGGATTTAAAAGGCTTGATAATTTCAGTTAGTTTATTAATAGCAGCAATATCTTCTTCTTCAAAATCAGAAGCATATACAATGGTTTTAATTTGTTTAAGAGTCATGTTGTTTGGAATTGCAAATATAGGGCAAGGTGCTTTTTCAAGAAGCTGTTGGGTAGTACTTCCCATAATAAGATTTAATATATTTTCGCCCTTCATTCCTGCAACTATTATATAAGCAGATAATTCTACCGCTTTTGAAATGATTCCATTTACTACAGAATTATCTTCAATAGCTTCAGTTTTTACGTTCATTTTATTTAAATCACAATTTAAATTACGTATGCAAAACTCTTTTAGTTTGGAATTACGTTTTTCTAAAACAGCTCCCTCAGAGAGAAAATAGGGATCATCAAGATCTGAACTCAAAGTTGGTAAATCAAATATGTGAATTACAAATAGACTTGCATCTATTTTTGTGCTTAATGTATAAGCAAATTTCAATGCAGTTACTGCATTCTCTGAGTAATCGACAGCGCATAGAATTGTTTTCATAATTTTAAGATTTAGTATTTGGGCATTACACCATCCATTTCCATAATTTGGTAATTTGAAGGAATAGAAAAACTACTGGCATCAGAAGCCCAGGGTTCAACATCTTTTAATTCCATTCCCGAATCTTCTGAACCATTAATATGGTTAATGATTTTTATAGGAAACTGATACTTTTCAGAATACCATACAGTAAACACTTTTTGGTTTACTTGTCCATGCTCGTTACCTGTTTTATTCCATAATTCCGATTTTACACATTTAATACCATTTATGGTTTCTTTACCAACCTCTTTTAAATTACCATTTTTTTGATAATATTCAAGAGATTTAAGAGGATCACTATTCATAGCCATTTCACTTCCGGAAGGACTTTTCATAGCCATTTTTTGTTGAGGCATCAAAATAAAAACCTGATTACTGCCTTGTTTAGAAATAACAATTCCATCCTGCCCGTTGGCGTTAAACTCGTAACGGTAATTGCCCTCATGCGAATATATTTCCATTTCGCGTTGTTGGTTGTTGGCTGTAAAAAGCATTGTTGCTTTGAATTGACTATACCCATTTATATTTATGAACAGTAATAAGACAATTAGAAGTTTAAAATAAGTTGTTTTCATACTCTTTAAATTGAATAATTTCTATTAACGAATTCTTAAATTGATGAATAACTTGGTTATTTGTGAAATATTCTTAACGTTTTACAAATTCTACTCTACGGTTATTAGCCTTACCTTCGGAGGTACCATTAGTGTCGATAGGTATAGTTTCGCCAAATCCTTTTGAAGATAGTCTGCTACGGTCTATTCCCATAGAAACTAGTTTTTCAAGTACAGATTTTGCGCGATCCTCTGAAAGTTTCTGGTTAAAATCAGTATCGCCGTCACGATCGGTATGACCTTCAATGCTAAAATTCAGTTCAGGATTGTCGTTTAGGATTTTGTAAATTGAATTTATTACACCCATTGATTCAGGTTTAATGTTGGCTTTGTTTACATCAAAACGGATTCCGTTGGTTACAATTTTGCCATCCTGTAAGAACTTGTCATAGTATTTTACGCCACCTTCAGCTAGTCTGAAATTTTTTACATAATAGTGACCCTCTTGAAGTGTCCCAAAAATATAAGTATATAATGTAATCCCTTTAGGATTAAAACCTAAATGTGGTATATTTACTAACCGGGTTTCATCTATATAACCCTTTAATTTACCACGGGTATATGCAATGGCAATATGAACCCATCGCCTTTCAGAAAGTGATTTATCGGAGAGTTTACTGAAATTATTTGCCCATCCCATTTTATTATGATTAATTTTAAAGGATGTATATCCTGTTGAGCTACCTGATTTTTGATTTTTTCTATCATAAAGGTAAACTTGAAAGGTGCCATTTCCACAGTATAAATCAAATTCAATTGTAAATATATCCGGGAGATAATCTTTTTCCGGATTTTTGATATAGGGAATAATTTCTGGACTTCCTGCCCTAAACATAATGACATTTTCGCCACTTAATTGAGCTATTTCAACATTTCCTCGTCTTAAATCCCAGCGTGAAGGAAATTCACCGTTTTCTTCATCTGCCAGATTATCTTCAAAAATAATTTTATCGCCGGGCACAAAATCATATTTTGCCCAATTTAGTATGGGTTCCGAGGTTGCCTGTTTTTCAGCTTGTAGATTTTTTTCAGCCTTTTTTTCTTCTGGTAAGCTATCAACTTTTTCTTTCTTAAAAACAGGATCTACTTCATCAATGCTCTTGTCAATTTTTTTATCAACTTTTTGGTCGGCTTTCTTTTTTACCTTTTTTACAATTTTCTTTAAAATTTGTGCTTCAACAGGAACTGATACCTGCAAAAATAATCCAACGATTATGAGTAAAATTATTTTTTTCATGATTAAATATTTTAAATTGATGTTCTAATTTTAAAATGAATACCGGTAAAATAGTTCGTTAAGAACTATTAGTTCAACTTACAAATGCTACTAAATAAAAAGGGGTGAGCATAATTCGATACTGTTACTGAATTTTTTGAATAAAATACAACGTATAGAATTGTTTTCATTTTTATTATTTATTATAAACATTAAAGTTAGCAATCTAAAAAGAGAAATTTAATGATATGTCTCATATATAAATGCTGTTTATTATTGATAATGATCATTTTTTTCCTTTAAAGGCTTTGCTACATTTATTATTTAAATTTTGATGTTTTGCTTAATATTACAAGCATTCAATACTTATTATAATAAGTAGAGATCTTTCTAATTTAATAATGAAACTAGGATGAATGATTTTAGAAACAGACCAAATGGGACTTACATTTTTGATGCTAATTGGCAGGATTTATATGTACTCACTGAACATTGGAAGTCAGATTTGTTGTTTTACAAAGACGATTTAAATTTTTTAGACCATTTAATCGATAAATACTTTATGTGGATTTCAAAAAAAGAAGATATTGATGCTGTGAGAACTATTGAAAAAAGTATAGCTGAGACTAACAAGAAATGTGCTGTTTTATTGCAACAAGTGAATAAGCATTTAACACATTTGTCAAATTTAATAGATCATCCTTTTAAATATGATTCACAAAAATTTAGAAATGAACATCAGAAACTTGAAGATGATATTACAAATTTTGTGAAAGCCTTCCGAGCCAATAGAAAAGAAGTTTTTAAAGTAACAAAATATGTGATTGAAAGTGAGGAATTTATTAGACAACTAATTGTTGATTGAAACTATTTTAAACTATGTAAAACATCAAATATTTGGTTTTTTGGCTGATTTTGCTGTAGCAAATTAAGTGAATCTTTTATTTGTTGATAGTACTCCTAATAAAATTTAAACCCCATAAAAATAAATCTATATGAGGTTTTTTAAAATTAAATTCTGGGCTTTATCTATAGTTATTCTAAGCTTCCAAATACTGTCTTCACAGGATAATATACCCCTTAGTTTGAATTCAGCCGTTCAATTGGCTCTACAAAAAAACACCGATATTGTTATAGCAAATTACCAGGCTAATGTTTCAAGATTTTTGTTAAAAGAAGCTAAAGGAAATTTTTTACCCAAAGTTTATTTAAATGCACGTTATAACAGAAATATTGACCGGCAAGTATTATTTTTTTCCGAAGCAAGTACAACAACAAAACTAGGTTCGGATAATGATTATAGCAGTTCGTTAAACCTTACGCTACCAGTTTATTCAAATTATAATTTTGTTAATAAAAAAGTTGCTGAAGCTAAACTTGATTTACAAAATGAAATAGCTAGAGGTGTTAAACAAACTATAATCAATTCAACTAAAAAATCATACTTTAATTATTTAATTGCTTTGGAAGTTGTAAAAGTTCAGCAAAGTCAACTGAAAAACGCACAGGAGATTTTGCTAGACATAAAAAAAAGAGTTAAAAAAGGAACATTAACAGAGTACGATTTAACTTCAGCAAAGGTGCAGGTAGCAAATGCAAAAAACAGTTTGTTAGAGGCACAAAGTAATAGTATTCCGGCAGAAAACAGTTTAAAAAGTTTGTTAGGATTAAAAACTAATGATGTATTGAAGTTGACAGAATCTATTCAGTTAATGGAAAAGGAACTTTTTTTAGGAAACCAAATCGAAGAGATGCAGGAAAAAAACAGTAAACTTAAACAATTAGAGATAGCTGTTGAATTGAATAAAAAACAGGTGCAATTGGCAAAATCATCCTATTACCCAATATTGGATGCTATTGGCAATTATAATTTTCAGACACAGTCAAACAATTTTGATGTATTTAATTATGATTGGGTAAATACAAGCTTTGTTGGAATGCAATTACAATTCAGCATATTCAATGCAACTATCACTAAAAATAAGGTTGAGCAAACTAAAATTACCCAAAAAATAGCAGAAGAAGAACAGGAATTCACAACACGAGAATATCGTATGCGTTTTGAGGAATTACTTTTGCAATTAGAATTTTCAAAGCAGAAAGTTGAAGTTCAAAAGGAGAATATGAACCTAACAGCAGAAGCCTTGACTCTTACAAAAAAACGATATCAATTTGGTATAGGAACATTTTTGGAAGTAACCAATGCCGAATTAATGTATACACAGTCTCGACTCAACTGGCTTAAAGCTATATCTGATTATAAAGCAGCATATTATGATTACCAATTATTAATAGGAAAAGAATAAAAAATCATGAAAAAATTAAGGTGGATTATACTAGGAATTCTAATTATTACAGTGGTTATTTATTTAATAATTAAGCCAAAACTGGATGCAAAAAAAATTGAATTCAGCTATACTTCTATAGAGAAAGGAAATATTGAGGCTATTGTATCAAGTACTGGTACTTTAGAAGCCATAAATACTGTAGAAATAGGAACTCAAATATCTGGCACCATTGAAAAAATTTATGCTGATTATAATGATAAAGTTAAGGCAGGACAGCTTTTAGCTAAAATGGATTTAAAATTACTGAACACTAATTTAATAAGTGCTCAGGCAAATTTAGCGGTAAGTGATGCTAAATTTAAACAAGCTAAGGAAGAATATGAGAGAGATAAGGGACTGTTTGAAGAGAAAGTTATTTCACAAAAAGAATATATAAATTCAAAGTACGTTTATGATCAGGCTAAAAGTGGAAAAGAAGCAGCTTTTGCATTGGTAAATAGTATAAAAGTTAGTATAGGATATGCACATATCACTACACCTATTAGTGGAACTGTAATTGAGCGTAGTGTGGAAGAAGGACAAACAGTGGCAGCTTCTTTTGCAACTCCAAGAATGTTTATCATAGCCGAAGATCTTTCAAAAATGCAAATTCTTGCGGATGTAGATGAAAGTGATATAGGCTATATTACTAATGGTATGCAGGTTCGATTTACGGTACAAACCTTTCCTAAAAAATTTTTTTATGGTCTGGTGAGTCAAATCAGATTGCAACCCATAGAAATTAACAATGTAGTTAATTATCAGGCTGTAATAAAGGTAAATAATGAAAAAAGGTTATTGTTGCCGGGAATGACTACCAATATTGAATTTATTATTAATACTAAGAATAATGTATTATTAATCAATAATTCAGCTTTGAGATTTCGTCCTAATAAAACAATGTTAAAAGAAATTAAACCCATTTTGGAAGAAAATGCCAAAAGAGTGCTTCCAGATTCTATTCAAAAAGAGTTTAATAAAAATATTAATAACGAAGAAACCTATACACCTGTAAATTTTAAGAAAAATTTACCCTCTAAAATTGATGGATTTTTTTACAAGAATTCAGAAGGGAAATTGGATTTTAAGTTTATTGAAATAGGCATTAAAACAGGTTTGCAATCTGAAATTAAAAGATTTTTTGATGGTTCTGAACTATTAGAAGATACAAAAGTAATTAATGGCATTAAATCTAAAAAATAGAAAACATGCCTACAAAAAAAGTCATAGAAACCAAAAAAGTAAGTCGCATATTTAAAAATGGTGAAATAGAGGTACATGCCCTTACTGATGTAGATTTAGTAATTGAAGAAGGAGAATTTGTGGCTATTATGGGAGCTTCAGGTTCGGGGAAGTCAACTCTTTTGAATATTTTAGGATGCTTAGATAAACCTACTTCCGGTGAATATTATTTAGATAGTGTACATGTAAATAAGTTAAATAAAAATCAGTTGGCAGATGTTAGAAATCAAAAAATAGGGTTCATATTTCAAAGTTATAATTTATTATCAAGAACCACCGCTTTAGAAAATGTAGGATTACCCTTGGTTTATGATAGAAGCGGAAGGTTTTCTAATCCTAAAAAAATGGCAAAGAAAGTATTAGAGCAAGTAGGTTTGGCTAACAGAATAAATCATAAAACCAATGAACTTTCAGGAGGTGAACAACAACGAGTTGCAATAGCAAGAGCTTTGGTAAACGATCCTGCACTAATTCTGTCAGATGAAGCTACCGGTAATTTAGACAGTAAGGCAAGTATTGACGTTGCAGCTCTTTTTGTGAAACTAAACAACGAAGGAAAAACCATTGTAATGATAACTCATGAACGCGAAATTTCACAGTTTGCGAAACGTATGATTTATTTAAGAGATGGACGCGTTTTAACAGATGAAGTTATTAAAAACAGAAGTACAAAGGAGAGTGCTTTAAGAGATTTGGAGTTAACTGCTTAACCACAACAAAATGAGACAATTATTAAAAACATTTAAGGTTGCTTTTCAGGCCATAAATAAAAACAGAACTAGAAGTTTGCTCACAATGCTGGGTATTATTATTGGTGTTGGAGCCGTAATTATGACGATTTCAGCAGGAGAAGGAGCTACCAAACAAATTCAAGATCAAATATCCGGATTAGGAACCAATCTATTAATGATATACACCAAAACTGAGCACAGGGCAGGTTCTCATGTAAGAATGGGTAAGCCTATTAATAAAAAAGATTTTGATATTTTGCAAAAAAACGCTGTTTGGATGTCTAAATTATCACCTTTAGTGGTTAGTGGTGTTCAAGCTATTGGTCCGAATGGATATAAATCAACAGCGGTTTATGGAGTGTCTCAAGAATATTTTGATATTTTAAGTAGGGAATTAGCTTCAGGAGATTTTTTTAAAGAAGAGGATGTAAAAACAGCTCGTAAAGTGTGTGTTATAGGTGAAACAATAAAGGAGGAATTATTTGCCGGAACTGATCCAATTGGACAACTTATCAGATTAGACAAAATTCCGTTTAGAGTTATTGGTATTTTAAAAGAAGAAGGCACAAAGACTATGGGGCAGGATCAAGATGATATATTAATAGCACCTTATACAACGATACAAAATCGTTTGTTTGGTCATAGAAGAGGATATGAAATGATTATGGCAAGTGCCTTAAGTGAAGATCATATAGTTGACGCTGAAATGGAAGCAACCGAACTTTTAAGAGAATCACATAGAATATTGGAAGGTGAAGAAGACGATTTTGAAATTACAACACAAATAGAACTTCAAGAAATAACTGGGAATATAACAGGGATATTAACCATTTTATTGGGTGCAATTGCCAGTATTTCACTCATTGTTGGAGGTATAGGAATTATGAATATAATGTTGGTTTCTGTAACAGAACGCACTCGTGAAATAGGTACCCGATTGGCAATTGGTGCTAGAGAAAGTGATATTTTAACACAATTTTTAATTGAAGCCATAGTATTGAGTTTGTCAGGGGGTATATTGGGAATTTTACTTGGAATTATTGGAAATCAAATTATATTTAAACTTACCAATTTTTATGTGCCTATAGTAGGTTATTCTATTTTGATAGGTTTTGGGTTTGCAGCACTTGTAGGAATTGCTTTTGGGTATTTTCCAGCCAGAAAAGCCGCAAAACTTAATCCTATTGATGCCTTGCGATATGAGTAAAATATATTGATAATGGAAAACGAAATTAAAAAAAGAAAAAAAGATAATTTACCAGAAGGCTACAAGTCTAATTGGATATATATTCTTTTTCTTTTTTTAATTCTTTTTTCAATGTTGAATTTCCCAGTTTCCAAAACTAAGGAAATAGGTTGGTTAGAGTTTGAACAAACCATGTTAAAGCCACACGATGTTGCTAAAATTATTGTTATAAACAAAGAAATAGCTGAAATTTATATTAAAAAAGAAAGACTTGAAGATCCAAAATATAAAGGAATTACGGAAGGTTTTTTTAATTCTAAACAAGGACCTCAATATTCAATCCAAATAGGATCTGTTGAAAGCTTTGAAAATAAGTTGGAAAAGGCACAACAAAATTTTACAGAACAGGAAAGGGTTGAAATCAGATATAAAAATCGTACTGATTGGACTACTGTTCTGTTTTGGGTATTGCCTTTGGTAATCATCATTTTATTTTGGGGTTTTATGCTTCGAGGTATAGGTAAGCGAGGCATGGGAAGTTCTATATTCAATTTTGGCAAGTCAACAGCAAAACTTATGGAAAAGGATATAAAAAGCACGATTACATTTAATGATGTGGCAGGTTTGGAAGAAGCCAAAATTGAAATAATGGAGATTGTGGACTTTCTTAAAAATCCGCAAAAATATACCAAATTGGGAGCTAAAATTCCAAAAGGAGTGATGCTTGTTGGTCCACCAGGAACAGGCAAAACCTTAATGGCAAAAGCGGTTGCTGGGGAAGCTCAAGTGCCTTTTTTCTCTTTATCTGGATCAGAATTTGTTGAAATGTTTGTTGGGGTTGGAGCTTCAAGAGTCAGAGATCTTTTTAAACAAGCCAAAGAAAAAGCACCAAGTATTATTTTTATTGATGAAATTGATGCAATTGGACGCTCCAGAGGTAGAGCCAATGCATTTCAAACAAATGATGAAAGAGAAAACACCCTGAATCAGTTGCTAACAGAATTGGATGGATTTGGTACCAATACAGGTGTAATTGTACTTGCTGCAACCAATAGGGCAGATATTTTAGACAAAGCTTTATTGCGACCTGGAAGGTTTGATAGACATATCTATTTGGAATTACCCAATAAACAGGAACGTATAAAAATATTTGATGTGCATTTAAAACCCATAAAAAAAGCAGATGATGTGAATGTGGAACTTCTAGCTTCTTTAAGTCCGGGATTTTCAGGTGCCGATATTGCAAATATTTGTAATGAAGCAGCATTGATTGCAGCACGTAAAAAGAAGAAAAAAGTTGAACAGGCAGATTTTATGGAAGCAAGAGATCGTGTTGTTGGAGGATTGGAAAGAAAGAGTAAAATAATTTCTCCAAAAGAAAAAGAAATTATAGCATATCATGAAGCGGGTCATGCAGTAAGTAGCTGGTATTTAAAAAATGTAGCTTCTTTGGTAAAGGTTTCTATTATTCCAAGAGGCAAGTCTTTAGGTGCTGCTTGGTATTTACCGGAAGAACATCAAATTATAACTAAATCTCAATTTATGGATAGAATATGTGCATCCTTGGGTGGACGCGCTGCTGAAGACATAATTTTTAATGAAGTTTCTTCCGGCGCATTAGATGATTTGGAAAAAGTAACCAAACAAGCTTATAGTATGATAACTTATTATGGGTTGAATGAAGAAATTGGTCCAATAAGTTTTTATGACTCTACAGGTGAATATGAGCGTTTATTTGGTAAGCCCTACAGTGAAAATATGGCAAAACTTATTGATAATGAAGTACAGGATTTGGTAGCTACAGCTTATAAAAAAACAAAGGATTTATTGTTAGAACATAAAGGTGAATTAGAAAAGTTGGCTCAACTCCTTCTAAAGAAAGAAGTTGTTTACCGTGAGGATCTTGAAAGTATATTAGGGAAACGCACTAAGGAAAATCGAGTAAACACAAAAGATTGAAAGAGCTAAAAATGCGATTTATTTTACAATCCTGACACAAATCATTTCAATTTTTTTTAAAAAGAATGAACTTTAGAATTCAATAAAAATCAGGTGTCATGAAAAAAAAATCAATTATTCTAACAGAGTATTAGTGTGCTACTGTTTTTGTTGATTGACGGCTTTATATAGGGCAAAAACAGTTTCTAAAATTTGATTATAATAGTTATATAAAAGAAGAAGGGAACGAAATTGTAACACTGGTTCAGAAAAAATAATTAATAAAACAATGTAAAATGAGTGCAAAAGTCAGCATTATTATTGAGAAAGTACCAAATAAAAATTAAAATACACATATTATGGAAAAAGAAGTCATTTATAATTCAGATTTGTATTTTGAACACAAACAATGGAGACGAGAACTCTTCTTTTGGGAAGATGAACTTAAATCTTTTAAAAACAGGTTAAATGAAATTGTAACTCGGTGGACAGATAAAAATGTGTTAGCTCAATTAGAGCATTTTCAAAATCAGTTTACTCATCAAGCAGAAATCATCAATACAATGCAAAGCGATATTAATAACCATGAAGCCAATATTGCTGCACATAGTAAAAAAGGTGAGGATGCGCTTAATCTTATTCTTATCAAAAAGCATATTGAGTTTAGAAATAAGATGGAAACGCAAAGAAGTATTTATGGGAATCTAAAAAAAGAATTTTTCCGATTTCTTTCAAAGTATATGTAGTTTAAAATTCAATGCTAAACTTTTTTAAACTGTTTTCAAGGTTCAGTTTTTAAAAAACTATTCCATAAATAATAATTATCATAGTTTGTATTGATAATGCTCATTTAGGCTCATTAGTCAATATTGTAACTTTACAATTAATGATAAATACAAAATATGGAATCTGTTATAAAACATGGGATTATTTTAGAAAAAACTGAGAATAGTTTTGAAAATATGGGCGTTTTCAACCCAGCTATTTTTCAAGATGGGAATACAGTGCACATGTTTTATCGAGCGGTTCGTGAAGGTAATTTTTCTTCTGTCGGCTATTGTAAATTAGAAGGGCCTTTAAAAGTAATTGAACGCTCAAAAAACTCCGTATTTTATCAGAAGGAAAGCTATGAATTTCAGGGTATTGAAGATCCTCGAATTACTAAAATTGATGATACTTTTTACATGTCATATGTGGCTTTTGACGGCGTTAACGTATTAAGTGCTTATGCCATTTCAAAAGATTTGAAAAAATTTGAAAGAAAAGGCATTATTACGCCAAAATTAACATTTGAGGAATATGCGGAATATATCAAACAGAACTCTGAAAAAATCAGCCGTTCACATATTGATTTTTATAAGCTTTTTGAACGCTATAAACTCACCAATTTGTTGAAGGGTAAAATTTATGTTTGGGATAAAGATGTGGTGTTTTTTTCTAAAAAAATTAATGGAAAATTAACTGTTTTACATAGATTGTTTCCCTCTATTCAAATGCTGTCTTTTAATGAACCTTCTGAATTGACACAAGAATTCTGGAAAGAGTATATATGTGATTTGCAAAAACATATTGTATTATCACCTAAAGGCAAACATCAAAATAGTCACATTGGCGCTGGTTGTCCTCCTATTGAAACGGACCAAGGCTGGCTACTCATCTATCATTCCGCAGAGTATACAACACAAGGGTTTATGTATCACGCATGTGCAGCTCTCTTTGACTTAAAAGATCCAACAAAGTTAGTAGGTCGTTTAAAACGGCCATTATTTTCGCCAACAGAAATTTGGGAAAAGGAAGGATATGTAAACAATGTGGTTTTTCCTACCGGAACAGCACTTTTTAATGAAGATCTCTATATATATTATGGTGCGGCAGATGCCAGAGTTGCAGTAGCTTCAGTAAATATAAATGAATTATTACATGAACTTAAAAGCTAGTAAGTATGGAAAGTTTAACTTTAAAACCAAAAATTGTATTTATTTCTACATTTCCACCTACACATTGTGGAATAGCTACTTTTACTCAAGATTTAACAGCTGCTATTAATACAGTTTTTGGAGATTCAGTTGACTGTGTAATATGTGAATTAACTGATAAGCCTGTAACTGTTAAAAAGAATAGGTATATACTTAGCCCAAAAAATAAAACTGATTATAAACGTATAGCTATTGAAATTAATAAAGATAACTCAATTAAATTGGTTCATATTCAACATGAATTTGGTTTGTTTGGAGGCGAATATGGCAATTATTTATTAGAATTTTTAAAGGTAATCAAAAAACCGATAGCATTAACCTTTCACAGCATAATACCTAATCCAAATAAAGAGCTTATATCTTTTGTAAAGATGTTGATTTCCTATGCAGTTTCCATTTTTGTGATGACTAAACAATCTCGTAAAATTTTAATAGAAACTTACGGAATCAATGAAGAAATGATTGAATTTGTGCCACACGGCACACATATTGTCAGTTATCAGAATCCTAGTGAGTTAAAAGAAAAATTTCATTTTGAAAACCGAACAATACTTTCAACTTTTGGTCTTTTAAGTGCTGGGAAAAGCATTGAAACGGCATTGAAAGCATTGCCTGAAATAATTGAACACACACCCAACATTTTATATTTAATTATTGGACAAACACACCCAAATAATATTGTAAATAATACTGATGAATACAGGAGTTATTTAGAAAAATTAGTCGATGAATTAAAGTTGCAAAATCACGTACTTTTTATTAATCGCTATTTAGAGATTCAAGAACTCTTAGATTACCTTAAAGTTACTGATATTTATTTATTCACTTCAAAAGACCCAAATCAAGCAGTTAGTGGTACTTTTTCATATGCTATGAGTTGCGCCTGTCCTATTATTGCAACTTCAATACCACATACCAGAGAAGTGCTAACGCCTGATGCAGGCTTATTAGTTGATATAGGAAATTCAGCACAACTTTCCAAAGCAACTAAACAATTGCTTTCCAATAGCAATATGCGTGAATCTATGGCTATCAAGGCTTTTCAAAAAACCAGAGAGTCTTCGTGGGAAAATATTGCTATAAAACACATTAATGTTTATAGTAAATCTGTTGAGCAATTTTTGGAAATTGAATTTGATTATCCTCCAATAAAATTAAATCATATAAAAAGATTGACAACACAATTAGGCATTATTCAATTCAGTAAAATAAGTGTGCCGGATATTACCTCAGGATATACTTTAGATGATAATGCAAGAGCATTAATAGCTTTGTGTTTACACTATAAATTACTTAAAGAAAAAGAAGATTTGAGCTATATAAGTACGTATTTGAATTTTATAAAACGGTGTCAGCAACCAAATGGAACTTTCATAAACTATGTAGATCAATACAACAATAAACATAGTAAGAATAATTATATAAATATTGAGGATTCTAATGCGAGAGCTGTTTGGGCTTTGGGCACAGTAATTTCATTAAAAAAATATCTACCGGAAACAATAGTTGTTAATGCTTATGATTGTTTGTTAAAATGTATACCATGGATTAGAAATATTCAATCTCCAAGATCAATTGGGTTTGTCATTAAAGGTTTGTATTTATATCATGCTGTTACAAGTGATAATAGTGTAAAATTCATTATTGAGAAACTTGCAAAAAAACTAATGACAAATTATTACTTAATTGCAGAAGAGGAATGGAAGTGGTTTGAAAATTATATTACATATGCAAACAGTATTCTGCCGGAAGCTATGCTTTATACTTATTTGATAACAGATGAACTGGCATATAAGAAAGTTGCCATAGAATCTTTTGATTTTTTGCTGTCCAAAATGTATATGAATGGTGATTTTAAGGTTATTTCAAATAAAGGATGGTATCAAAAAGACATAGAACCTCACCAATTTGGAGAACAACCTATTGATGTTTCTTGTAGAATTCAAACTTTAGATATTTTTTATAAAACATTCCGAATTCAGAAATATGAATCCAATATGAAAGTGGCATTCAACTGGTTTTTAGGTCGAAATCATTTAAAGCAAACAATGTACAACCCAATTACAGGAGGATGTTATGACGGATTGGAGAAAACACATGTAAATGTAAATCAAGGAGCCGAATCTACCATTTGTTATCTCATAGCTCGTTTGGTAATGGATAACAGAAAACCCGTTCAGTTGACCAAGAAAACAACTACAGTAAAACAAAGGTTTGTAACATAGTAATTACAGTATCAAATATCTTTTGGCTTATTCTGTACCTCCAAAACGTTTTATTAGTTGTGCCAATACCAAAGAACTAAATCCAAATAGTACAATAATTCCAAGTTGATTAAGCGACAAAATTACTATAGAGAGTGCCTTAGCAACAGGAGTTATTAAATATGCTGATAATGTTAGCATTATACAAAGTATGATGGCAGCCCAAACCCAAGGATTTGTAGTGACTTCATTTTTAAAGAAAGATAAATGACGTTTAGGAAGGTTGAAAACGTTGAGTAACTGTGCAAAAATGAGTGTAAAAAAAGCCATATTATTAATTTCTGCCGAAGGTAATTTTAATATAAAATAAGTATAAAAGGTAATCCCTAATACAGCCATGGTAATTGAAGAACCATAAATAATGGTAGCTGACCATAATTTACGTGTCATTATAGGTTCATCTGGTTTTCTGGGAGGTTGCTCCATAATACCTTTTTCTCCTTTGCCAAGCCCTAAAGCTAAAGCAGGAAAAATATCCGTAATAAGATTTAAAAATAGAATTTGTAATGGTAGTAAAGGTGAAGGCAAATTCATTAACGCAGCCAAACCAACTGAAATTATTTCAGCTAGATTACTGGATAAAAGATATACAACAAACTGGCGGATATTCTCATAAATGGTTCTACCTTGACGTATTGCTAATTCTATGGTTGTAAATTTATCATCTTTAAGAATAACATCAGCAACTTCTCTTGCAGCTTCAGTTCCTCGAATTCCCATAGCAATTCCAATATCTGCTTTTTTAAGGGCAGGAACATCATTAATTCCATCGCCAATCATTCCAACAATATTGTTGCTTTGCTGAAAAAGGGTAATAATATCCAATTTTTGTTTTGGAGTAACTCTTGCAAAAACAGAAGTATTATGTAGCTGCGTTATTTTAGTAGGGTTAAGTTTATCTAAATCTGAAAGATTTTTTCCATGAACTACTTTATATAATTGTGTGTTCGGTTCTAATAATCCTGTTTCTTCTGCTATTTTTTTTGCTGTTCCAGGATGATCTCCAGTTATCATGATTACTCTGATTCCGGCATTTTTATAAGTTGCTATGGTTGATTTGACATCTTCTCTGGCAGGATCAAAAAAGCCTATTACTCCTATAAAAGTTAGTTGTTGAAAGAGTTTTTCATATTTTGGTCGTCTTTCGGATTCTTTATATGCAAAAGCTAAGGTTCTATATCCTTTCAAAGCTAAGTTATTCACCAATTGATGCCATCGTTCTTTATTGTTGAAACGTTCAATTTTATCATCTTTCAGTATAGTTTCACAATAATTAATAACACTTTCAAAAGCTCCTTTTGTATAAACAATAAATTTCTTTTTATGTTGATTTACAGTAGTCATCATTTTACGATTTGTATCAAAAGCCACCTCCATTTTTTCAGGATTATTTTTTTGAATGGAAATTGGATTGTATCCGGCTTGTTCCGAAAATTCAATCAAAGCCAAATCCATGGCGTCTCCATGTTTTTCACCATCTATTAGTAAAACATCATTACATAAAATGCCGGTCATCATCATTTTATCAAAGGCTTTTTCATTTCTTATTGAATTAAAAAAAGCAGTATTTTTATGATAAACATCTTCGAAAGTATTAGTATCAAAAATTAAAGTATGCACCTTCATTTGATCCTCAGTAAGTGTACCTGTTTTATCGGTACAAATAATATTAGTAGCTCCAAGTGTTTGAATTGCTTCCAGTTTTTTGATGATTACTTGCTTTTTGGAGAGTCGTAACATACCTCTGGCTAATGCAATAGTAGCAACAATTGGCAAACCTTCGGGTATTGTAGCTACAGCAAGTGCCACGCCTGTTTGAACCATAAGCATGAGGTCTTTACCCCAAAAATAACCTGTTAAAATAATGAGAACAGACATAAGCAATGTTAACCAAATAAGCCATTTGCTTAGTTCATTTAATTTTTTTTCGAGTGGAGTTTGTTCTTTTTCTGTTTCAAAACCCATTTGTTGAATTTTCCCTAATACGGTATTAGTTCCGGTAGCCGTAACCACCGCTATTGCCATTCCTCGAGAAACAGAGGTTCCTTTAAAAACCATATTATTTTGTTCTGCCAATACGGTATTAGTAGGTAATGAAGCAGTTACTTTTTCTATAGGGATACTTTCACCCGTTAACGAAGCTTCTTTAACTTCAAGATTTTCCTGTTTAATTAAACGGGCATCAGCAGAAACTACATCTCCAGTTTCTAATATAATAATATCACCTGGTACTAGCTGTAAAGCCTTAATTCGGGATCTTTTACCTTCCCGCAAAACATGAGCTTTTACTTGTCCCATTTTAAGAAGCGTTTCCATTGAACGTACAGCCTGTAGTTCCATTAAAAAACCAATACTTACCGTAATTAAAATTACGATAAGTATAGCAACGCCCTCCAGCCAGTTTCTAAAAAATAGAGCTAATAATGCGGCAACTGTTAAAATATAAATAATTGGATTAAGAAATTGACTTACAAGAATTTGCCAACTTTTTTTTGTGTCCTTCTTTGGTATTTCATTTTCTCCATAACGAACAAGTCGTAATTGAGCCTCTTCTTTACTCAATCCATACTCCTTATTACTATTTAATCCTTTCACAACATCTTTAACCGTATGTGCGAATGGTTTTAGAATCATAAGTTGCTTTAATTGAGTTTCTTAAAAAATATAAACAATTATTTTATAAAGGATTGAAGAAACGATTTTACTACCGTAAAAAACCACCATTAAACTCAAATTGGGTTTTAGGTAGTAAGAATAAAAAAATAAGGGATTCAAAAAAATGTGCTATTCTAAATTTGAATTCTCATTGAATTATCATATTGAATTTGATTGAAGATGTGAAATAGTTATACTGCTTTCATGAAATCTTAAATCAAATTCAAAATAATTTTTTTTTGAAGCCCTTTAATTTTTAAAATTTTAAAAGATTATTATGAAATCTCAATTACTTTAGGTTTATGCTTCTTAGTTTCTTCTTTTTTTGATAGACGGAACTTAAGTATGCCATTGTCATAAACGGCTTTCACTTTTTCATCTTCTATACTTTCAGGTAATTCTAAAGATCTGTCAAAAGAGTTATAACTAAATTCTTTTCGAGTGTAGTTTTCATCTTCTTCTTTTTTGGATTCAGATTTTTCAGCAGAAATATTAAGGCATCCATCATCAATGGTAACTTTAAAATCTTTTTTTGAAAATCCCGGAGCCGCTAACTCAATTTCAAATTCATCTTTTTTTTCTTTGATGTTTAAAGCTGGTTCATTCATTTTTTTTAACCATAATCTATCATTGAATAGACTGTCTGGATTTAAAAAATCTGTAGAGAGCAAATTTTCCCATGGTCTTTTTCTAAATTTTACTAGTGTCATAATTTTACGATTTAAATTAAACTTCATTTCTGACATTAAAATTAATACCAAAGGCTTGTATTTAAAATGATTTTCCTCAATAGCACCCTTATTAATAAATAGTTTAAACAAAGTCAGTAAAGTATGGGGATAAAGAAGTATAATATGATAAGTATTTTTTAAACTTTTATATAGATTCTAATAGAATATGATAATAATCAACTAAGAGTTGATATAATCTATGAAAAATTAATACCACTATTTAGTAAAAATCCTTTTCACTATTTAGTGAAAAGGATTTTTTTGTCGGGGTGGCAGGATTCGAACCTGCGACCTCCGCGTCCCAAACGCGGCGCGATAACCGGGCTACGCTACACCCCGAATTTTAAAGAAGAAATTCATAATTAATTAAAATGAATCGTACTTTATATTATAATTATCTGAGCGTAGTTTATGCCGCACCTAATACGGTACTACACCTCGAATAATTTCGGTGTGCAAATATAAAACTAAAAATACATTTTACAAGTAATTATTCAAAAATTAGTTGATAAGGTCGAGTTATTAATTTTTCTAATTCGTAAATGCCAATATTCCTACTTTTTCGTATAGTTTCTTTACCTTCAAAATATACAATCAAAGTAGGTTCAACAAAAGCATTACATTTTGCAGCAACTTCTGGAGCAAAATTAATATCCACCTTATAAAATTTTAGTTTAGGGAAATTAGAATTAAGCAAGTTTTTAATTTTAGGTTCTAAAGATTCGCCTACATTACAAGAAATAGTGTTAAAATATAACAATACTGCAATTTCTGTATCTAAAATTCCCTCAAGTTTAGCTGTAGAATTAATTGTTTTAGAATCCTTCATAATTTAAATAAAATAAAGTGTAAATTTACGTTAATTAAAAGATTATTCAAGCCAATGGAATCAATAAAGGATACCTTAAGTTTTAGAGAAATTCAAACCTTATTTAATAATCAAAAAGAAAATCAGTTTAAGGTTGCCAATAAACCAATTGTTGAAAGAAGAAAAAAACTAAAGCAATTAAAAACAGCTATTGAGGTAACTTTTAGAGATGAAATTAGAACTGCCTTGTATCAAGATTTTAAAAAACATCGATCCGAATCGGATCTTACTGAGATTTATCCAATTGTAGGTGAAATCAAGTATGTTTTAAATAATTTAAAAAAATGGACAAGTAAAAAACGGGTAACTACACCCTTAGCTTTTTTAGGTGCATCTTCTCATATTCAACATGAACCAAAAGGAGTTTGTCTTATAATATCACCATGGAATTTTCCTTTTAATCTTACTTTTGGGCCTTTAATTTCGGCAATTGCAGCAGGAAATACAGTTGTATTAAAACCATCAGAACACACTGTAAACTCTTCTCATCTTATTAAAAAAATAATAAAATCTATTTTTAGTGAAGATGAAGTTGTTGTTATTGAGGGTGCTGTAGAAACCTCAAAGCATTTATTATCGTTTCCTTTTAATCACATTTTCTTTACGGGGTCACCAAATGTTGGGAAAATAGTTATGGCTTCTGCTGCTAAAAATTTAACTTCAGTTACGTTGGAATTAGGCGGAAAATCACCAACAATTATTGATGAAACTGCCAACATAAATACAGCAGCAAAAAGAATAGTTTGGGGGAAATTTATAAATGCAGGTCAAATTTGCATAGCCCCAGATTATATTTTTGTTCATGATAACAAAAAAAAGGAATTAGTAGTGGCACTTCAAAAATATTTAAATGTATTTTTTTGTGATGATATTAATAAATCTAATGCATTTCCAAGAATTGTAAATAAATCGCATACTAAACGAATTATAAATCTGATTGAAGACTCAAAAAATAGAGGTGCTGAAATAGCCTTTGGAGGAATTAGTTCTGTTGAGGATAAATATATACAACCAACATTAATTACTAATGTTTCTTTAGATGCTGAAATTATGGAACAAGAAATATTTGGACCAGTATTGCCAATTATTGATTTTGAGGATATAAATGAGGTAATTAAAGAAATAAACAGCAGAGAAAAACCACTAGCTTTATATATTTATAGCAATAAAAAAAATAATATAAAGCATCTTATTAAAAATACAAGAGCGGGAGGTACTTGTGTAAACAATAACGACATTCACTTTTTTAATAATAACCTTCCTTTTGGTGGTTCCAATAATAGTGGAATTGGAAAATCTCACGGGTTTTTTGGTTTTCAAGCTTTTTCCAATGCTAGAAGTATTTATACACAGCATATATCTGGAGCATTAGAATTGCTAATGCCACCTTACACTAATTTGAAACAAAAATTAATTGATTTAACTATTAAATGGTTTTAAAAGTCTATTTATGAAAGTATTACAACAAGAATACGATTATGTAATTATTGGTAGTGGATTTGGAGGAGCTGTTTCCGCTTTGCGATTATCGGAAAAAGGTTACAAAGTTTTAGTAATAGAAAAAGGAAAGTGGTTTAAAAAAAAGGACTTTCCTAAATCTAATTGGAATCTAAAAAAATGGCTATGGTTACCAACTTTTCGTTTTTTTGGAATTTTTAAAATGACTATGCTAAAAGACGTTACCATAATTAGTGGAACAGGAGTTGGAGGCGGATCATTAGTTTATGCAAATACCTTACCACGTCCGCACAAAGATTTTTACAACAGAGGTAATTGGAAAGGATTGGCAGATTGGGAAACAGAATTAAAACCATATTACGCAGAAGCAGAACGAATGCTAGGGGCTGCAAAAAATCCTAAGTTATTTGATGCGGATAAAGCACTTTTTGAAGTAGCAAAACAGTATCATAAAGAGAAGGAATTTGAACCAGCTAATGTTTCGGTTTTTTTTGGAGAACCAGAAAAAGAAGTCCCCGATCCATTTTTTAATGGAGAAGGTCCTAATAGAGAGGGATGTAGATTTTGTGGAGGTTGTATGACAGGTTGTAGGTACAATGCTAAGAATTCATTAGATAAAAACTATTTGTACTTAGCTCAAAAAAAAGGAGCAAAAATTAAAGCAGAAACTTTAGTGAAAAATGTTACAACTTTTAAAAACGAAGATGGCTCCGATGGATATTTAGTAACTTATCAAAGTGCTACTTCTTTTATAAAATCAAAGAGAACTATAAAAACCAAAGGTGTAATTTTTTCAGGAGGAGTTTTAGGAACCAACCGATTATTATTGGATATGAAAAAGAAGAAACAATTACCAAGTCTATCCAATGTAGTTGGAGATCATATAAGAACCAATAATGAAAATTTAGCAATGGTAGTAACCAAAAAATCAGATAAAGATTATTCTAAAGGAATAGCAATTGGTTCTATTTTCCCACCAAATGATGACGGTCATATAGAACCGGTTAGATATAGGTCAGGTTCTGGATTTTGGAAAATTTTTATATTACCTATGGTATTTCATAAAAAAGCAATAGTGAGAATTCCAAAGTTACTATTCAAAACTATTTTTAAACCTTGGATTTTAGGAAGAGCTTTATTCGCAAAAGATTTTGCTAAGCAGACGGTTATTCTCTTGTTTATGCAACATTTAGATAGTACTTTAAAATTTAAAAGAGGATGGTTTAATTTGAAAACATCTATATCTTCCGGCGAAAAAGCAACCCCATTTATCAAAGGTGCAGACGATTTGGCAAATAAAACCGCTGAAATAATTAATGGCGAACCCTTTATGATAAATATCGATTTAATTACAGGCGCTCCTTCAACAGCTCATATTTTAGGTGGAGCAGTTATAGGTAAAAATGCCATGGAAGGTGTTATTGATGTAAATCAAAAAGTATTTGGCTATAAAAACATGTTGGTTTGTGATGGCGCTGCTGTATCTGCTAATCCTGGGGTAAATCCTTCTTTAACCATAACTGCTATGACAGAAAGAGCAATGTCTTTTATACCAGCTAAAATGAATCAGAAATCAATTTAAATGATGTATTATTTCTTTCTATTTAAGCATTATTAAAAATTATTATTAAACAGAGGTATTTTTAATAAAATGCTATAAATTTGTTCGTTATAAAAAATAAAAAAATAAATCATGTCTGATACAATTGAAAGAATAAAATGTTTGATAATAGGTTCTGGTCCTGCAGGATATACTGCTGCAATTTACGCTGCAAGAGCCGATTTAAATCCAGTAATGTACACAGGAATGCAAATGGGAGGTCAATTAACTACTACAACAGAAGTGGATAATTTTCCAGGATATCCAAATGGAACAGATGGTAATGCTATGATGGAAGATTTAAAAAATCAAGCAGAACGTTTTGGTACGGAAGTAAGGTTTGGATTGGTTACAAAAGTTGATTTTAGTACTGAAGTTGGCGGAATTCATAAAGTTACTATTGATGAATCTAAAGTAATTGAAGCAGAAACTGTTATTATTTCAACAGGGGCAACCGCAAAATATTTAGGCTTAGAAAGTGAGCAACGCTTAATTGGTGGTGGAGTTTCGGCTTGTGCTACTTGTGACGGTTTCTTTTACAAAGGGCAAGATGTTATTGTTGTAGGTGCTGGTGATACTGCTGCAGAGGAAGCTACGTATTTAGCTAATATTTGTAAAACAGTAACTATTTTGGTTCGTAAGGATTATATGCGTGCCTCAAAGGCAATGCAAAAAAGAGTGGAAAATACTCCTAATTTAGAAGTTAAATATAATACCGAAATTGATGAGATTTTAGGTGATAATGTGGTTACAGGTGTTAGAGCTATAAATAATATAACCAAAGAAAAAGAAGTAATAGAAGTAACAGGTGTTTTTATTGCTATTGGCCATAAACCTAATACGGAAATATTTAAAGGTTTCTTAGATATGGATGAAACAGGTTATTTAATTACCAAAGGCAAATCAACCAAAACTAATTTACCAGGTGTTTTTGCCGCTGGTGATGTACAAGATAAAGAATACCGTCAAGCGGTTACAGCTGCGGGTACAGGTTGTATGGCAGCATTAGATGCAGAACGTTATTTAGGTTCATTGGTTTAAATAAATATAAAATATTATTGAGTTAGTCATTTAGCTACTGTTAATTTTAATCCTGTAATTCAGCTAGTTACGATATATTTCTCTTTAAAAATGAGTAAACATATTGATTGAATCCTCTAATTCTTCATCTAATTTTATGTAACTAGTTTAAAATCAGTTAAAACAAAAACAAAAATATGTTCTTTAAGTGTATAACTCAAAAATATTATATTTAAAGAGGCTATCTGAAAAATCTTTCAACTGTCATTTTGAGCGTAGTCGAAAAATTTTATTTATCTAATTATCAGTAATTTGATTATTATGAGATTCTTCATTTTCATTCAGAATAACACTTTTCAGACTGCCTCTTCTATTTCTAAAAGGAAACGTTTTCGTTATTTTTGTTAATATTAAATTAGTAACATTAAATTAGTCCGTAATTTTGTTAAAAATTTAGTAAAATGAGTTTATTTAGTAATAGTTACTTTGTCTTGTTTTTAATTATTTTTATCGGTTTTATAATTGGTAGAATTAAGATTAAAGGAATTTCGTTAGACGTATCTGCTGTTATATTTGTAGCACTCCTTTTTGGACATTATGGGGTTGTTATTCCTAAAGATTTTCAGTATTTAGGATTGGTGCTGTTTATTTTTACCGTGGGAATTCAGGCAGGACCTAGTTTTTTTGAATCTTTTAAAAAAAATGGTCGCGAACTGGCTTTATTAGCTAGTTTATTAGTGGTAAGTGCAGGCTTAATTACTTTTTTAATTTATTATTTTGGAGGCATCGATAAAAATTTATCTATCGGCTTATTAAGTGGTGCATTAACAAGTACACCAGGTTTAGCGGTAGCTATTGATGTAACAGGATCATCATTAGCATCTATTGGTTATGGTATTGGATATCCATTTGGAGTAATTGGGGTTATTTTATTTGTAAGCTTGTTACCAAAAATTTTAGGAGTTAAAATAAAAGAGGAAGAAGATCAATATAAAAGTGAAATAGCCACCGAGTACCCTGAAATTTTACAAAAACATTTTATGGTAGAAAATGAAAATGTAATTGGTAAAAGTTTCGAAGAACTTAATGTTCGTTTTATGACTAAGGCAGTAATATCTAGAGTATTACAAAATAATAGTGCTTTTGTTCCAGAACCTGAAACTATTTTCAGAAAAGGAGATTTAATAAAAGCGGTTGGTACGGAAGAAGCTTTAGAACGTGTTAAGTTATTAATTGGCTCAGAAACTAAAAAATCAATTCCATTAAGTTCCAATTTTGATGTAAAATCTTTATTAGTAACCAATAAAGAAGTAGTAAAAAAATCATTAAGTCAACTTCATTTATTAAATAAATATCACGCTACTGTTACTAGAATTAGGCGGTCTGGGATTAATATTTCACCTAGCCCTTCTTCAAGATTACAATTTGGGGATAAAATTATAGTTATTTGTTCCAAAGAGAACATGCAAAAAGTAACACGAATTTTTGGCAATGATGACAAGCAATTATCTAATACTGACTTTTTACCAATTTCCTTAGGAATTATTTTAGGAATATTAGTAGGAAAATTAAGTATCACCTTTGGCAACTTTTCTTTTAGTTTAGGTTTAACAGGTGGTATATTGTTACTTGCACTCATATTAGGTAGAACTGGAAAAACAGGACCAATTATGTGGACCATGACGGGTGCTGCTAATCAGATTTTAAGACAATTTGGATTACTTTTCTTTTTGGCTGCCGTAGGTACAAGTGCAGGCTCAAGTTTAGAAGCTACTATTCAAAATTATGGAGTTGAATTATTTTTATATGGAGTACTTATTACCTTAATTCCAATGATAATTACTGCGTTTGTGGCTAAATATTTTATGAAAACGAATTCGCTCACATTGTTAGGTACGTTAACTGGAAGTATGACAAGTACGCCAGGTTTAGCTGCGGTAGATAATATGGTAGATACAGATGCTCCTGCTTTAGCTTATGCTACGGTTTATCCAATAGCTATGGTTTTACTAATAATAATTATACAAATTTTAAGTGCAATTTAATTATAAATTTACATTCAATAATTTGCTTATTTAAAAATCTATGCTAAATTTGTCGAGAATAATGAAAATAAAAAATTTAAATACAAATTGGTGGTGGAACTCTCTTAAACAATAAGCGAGCAAGAACTACTATATTTATATAACATATATAACAAAAGGACTTATCGCGAGATAAGTCCTTTTTTATTTGAGAAAAATGAAACAATTAAAATTCAAAACCAGATTAAAAAAACAATTGGCAGATACAATTACTCCTGTAGGAATGTATTCAAAAATTAGAGATAAATACGCCAATAGTTTGCTGTTAGAAAGTTCTGATTATCATAGTAAAGAAGAAAGTTTTACGTTTATTTGTGTGGAGTCAATTGTAACGTTAAAAGCTCATAATAATCAGTTTGATTACTTTTATAAAGATCAAAAAATTGAGTCAAAAACTATAAAAAATAATTTTTATTCAATATTTGATAGCTATAAAAATACGATTGAATTAGATTGTGATACTGCCATAAAATCATTTAACGGATTTTACGGTTATATTGCTTACGATGCCATTAAATATTTTGAAACAATAAAACTTGATGCTAAAAAAGCAGCTTTAGAAATACCAGATTTCCAATTTAGTTTCTTCAAATTCATTATTGCAATTAATCATTTTAATGATGAATTAATACTTATTGAAAATATTGAAGAAGGCGAGGAGTCAAGGATTCAAGAAATTCAGACTTTAATAAATGCAAGAACTTATGGTTTATACAAATTTGATGTTATTGGAAATGAATCATCTAATTGTACCGATAAAGATTTTAAAAATAATGTAGCAAAAGCAAAAGAACATTGTAAACGAGGTGATGTTTTTCAATTGGTATTGTCGCGTCAATTTCAACAAAAATTTTCTGGAGACGATTTTAATGTTTACAGAGCTTTACGTTCTATAAATCCGTCACCATATTTATTTTATTTTGATTATGGAAGCTTTAAATTAATGGGTTCTTCTCCAGAAGCTCAAATTAAAATAAACAAAGAAAAAGCCATTATCAATCCAATTGCAGGAACTTTCAGAAGAACTGGCGATATGACACAAGATATTTTATTGGGCGAAAAATTATCCAAGGATAAAAAAGAAAATGCAGAGCATGTGATGTTGGTAGATTTAGCCCGAAACGATTTAAGTAAACATGCCAGTAATGTACAAGTTGAGGTTTTTAAGGAAGTACAGTATTTTAGTCACGTTATTCATTTGGTGTCCACCGTTCAGGGAAAACCAATTGGAAAAGCCATTGAAATTGTGGGAGATACATTTCCTGCAGGTACTTTAAGCGGTGCGCCAAAATACAAAGCAATGGAGTTAATTGACAAATATGAAAACCAAACCCGCGGCTTTTACGGTGGTGCAGTTGGATTTATTGGTTTAAATAATTCGGTAAATTTGGCAATTGCTATTCGTTCCTTTGTTAGTAAAAATAATACTTTGTTTTCTCAGGCAGGAGCCGGAATTGTTATAAATTCAACCGAAGAAGGAGAGTTACAAGAAGTAAATAATAAGTTAGCAGCATTGAAAAAAGCATTGATTTTAGCGGAGAATATTTAGGGCGTTCCCTAGCTAAAAAGCTAGGTCGGGCTTTACGCACTCGCTTTTTTGTTGAAAAAACAAAAAGAGCTCAAACAAAGCTTCAATCCCTAACGCAAAAAAGATAAAAGAATTAACAAATAAATGATTACACATTAAAAAATGAAAATATTAATACTAGATAATTACGATTCATTTACCTATAATTTGGTACATATGGTGGAAAATATTACAGGGATTTATCCAACTGTTTTTAGAAATGACCAAATAGCAATTGAAGCAATAAATGAGTACGATTTAATCATTTTATCACCAGGTCCAGGAATTCCTGACGAGGCTGGAATTTTAAAAGAAGTAATTAAAACCTATGCAGCTACAAAACCAATTTTTGGAGTTTGTTTAGGTTTGCAAGCCATAACAGAAGTGTTTGGAGGTTCGCTAGAAAACTTAGAAGATGTTTTTCACGGTGTTGCAACAACGATGGAAGTTACTAAAAAGGAGGCTATAATTTATAAAAATATTCCGGCCGAATTTGAAGCAGCACGTTATCATTCTTGGATTGCATCTTTAAAAAATTTCCCTGCCGAATTAGAAATAACATCGGTTGATGAGTTTGGAGCAATCATGTCATTACAACATGAAACATACAATATAAGTGCTGTGCAATACCATCCTGAATCTATTTTAACACCTATAGGAGAGCACATTGTACGGAATTTTATAGAAGCAAATCAATAAAAGTCGTCATTGTGAAGGAGGCGCGATTGTGGCAATCTTTTCCTTTTAAAGAAATTATAATGAAAACAATATTAAATAAATTATTTGAGCAACAACGCTTAACAAAACAGGAAGCTAAAGAAGTATTAGTTCAAATAGCTAATGAACAATACAATGCATCTCACATAGCTTCATTTTTAACCGTTTTTATGATGCGTCCAATTTCAGTTGAGGAATTAACAGGTTTTAGAGAAGCTTTACTGGAATTGGCTGTAAAAATAGATTTATCTGAATTTAACACCATTGATTTATGTGGAACAGGAGGAGATGGTAAAAATACGTTTAATATTTCAACATTAACGTCGTTTGTGGTTGCTGGTACGGGAAATAAAGTTGCAAAACATGGAAATTATGGGGTTTCATCCGTAAGTGGTTCCTCAAACATGTTAGCGCATTTAGGCTATAAATTTACGAATGATGAATCCATTTTAAAGAATCAAATAGATAAAGCCAATATATGTTTTTTACACGCGCCATTATTTCATCCAGCAATGAAAGCTGTTGGGTCAGTTCGTAAAGAATTAGGGTTAAAAACCTTTTTTAATATGTTAGGTCCGTTGGTAAATCCAAGTAATCCACAAAATCAATTGGTTGGTGTTTTTAATTTGGAAGTTGCCAGAGTTTACAATTATTTATTACAACAAACCGCCAAAAATTACGGAATAGTTTATAGTTTAGATGGTTATGACGAAATTTCGTTAACAAGCGCTTTCAAATTATTTACCAAAGAAAACGAAACACTAATAACACCTGAAGAAATAGGGTTCAAAAGATTAAAACAAACCGAAATTTTTGGAGGAGATTCTGTTGCGGCATCTGCAAAAATATTTGTAGCTATTTTAGAGGGTAAAGGTACTGAGGCACAAAATAACGCAGTGTTGGCAAATGCAGCATTTGCGTTAAAAATAATAGATAAAAACAAAACTTTTGAAACTGCTTTTGAAGAGGCAAAAGAATCTTTGTTGAGTTTAAAAGCAAAAGAAAGTTTGAAAAAATTAATTAAGAATTAGAAAATAATGGAGATGCTTTAGATGTCACACTGAGCTTGTCGAAATGTAGTTTTAGCAATTCATAATAATATTAACAAAACAGAATATAATAAAATTATTGGTATTAAAGTATGACTATTTTAGATAAAATAATAGCCCATAAAAAGCAAGAAGTTGCACAATTAAAAAGAGAAGTTTCAGTTCAAAAATTAGTAAAAAGTCCTAATTTTAATCGTACACCAATTTCATTAAAAAAAGCTTTAATAGTTAAAAACTCAACAGGAATTATAGCTGAATTTAAAAGAAAATCGCCTTCAAAAGGCATTATAAATGATAAGGTTGAGATAGTAGATGTAACTCAAGGTTATTTAAAAGCAAATGTAGCAGCACAATCAATTTTAACAGATACTCATTTTTTTGGTGGAACTGTTTTGGATGTAATGCAAGCACGAACTGTTAATGAAACTATACCAATTTTAAGAAAAGATTTTATAATAGATGGATTTCAAATTGTTGAAGCTAAAGCTATTGGAGCCGATGCTATTTTGTTGATTTCGGCTTGTTTAACAACTCAAGAATTGAAAAATTACGGGAAGTTAGCGGAAGATTTAGGCCTAGATGTTTTGTACGAAGTACATAGCAAGCAAGAATTAGATAAAATTGAATTGGATAATAAAATTATAGGAATTAATAATAGAAATTTAAAAACCTTTGAAGTGGATTTAGAGCATTCTATACAATTAGCAAATCAAATTCCAGCATCTTGTATTAAAATTTCTGAAAGTGGATTAAGCAATCCAAGAGTAATTGTTGGCTTAAAAGAATATGGTTTTCAAGGGTTTTTAATAGGAGAAAATTTTATGAAAACAAAAGATCCAGGTTTGACTTGTGAGGCGTTTATAAATCAATTATAGTAAAAATGAAAATTAAAGTTTGTGGAATGCGAAATGCCGAAAATATTTCGGAATTAGTAAAATTGAAACCTGATTTTATAGGCTTTATTTTTTACAATAAATCAAAACGTTTTGTTGAAGATTTTCCACCAATTAAATTTCCTTCAACAATTAAAAAAGTTGGTGTTTTTGTAAATGAAGAAATTAATAAAATTATAGAAATAGTTCAAAATTATAATCTAAATATTGTGCAATTACACGGAAATGAAACTCCTGAAGACTGTATTAAAATAAAAAAATGTCATCTTGAGCGCAGTCGAAAAATTGTTTCAGAATCTCTTGAAATTATCAAAGCGTTTTCAGTTGATGAAAATTTCAATTTTGAATCAACAACGGCATATGAAAATATATGTGACTATTTTTTATTTGACACTAAAGGATCAAATTATGGAGGAAATGGAATAAAATTTAACTGGGAAATACTTCAAAAGTACAAAGGGAGAACGCCATTTTTATTAAGTGGTGGTATTACAAAAAAGGATAGTACTGAAATTTTGTCATTCCTGCAAAGGCAAAAATCTAAATTATGTATTGGAGTTGATATAAACAGTGGTTTTGAAATTGAATTAGGGTTAAAAAATATAAAAGATATTGAAGAATTTAAAAACAACTTAGTATGAGTTATTTTGTAGATAAAAATGGTTATTATGGTCAGTTTGGTGGAGCTTTTATTCCGGAACTTTTATATCCAAATGTTAAAGAATTAGAAGATAATTATTTAAAAATATTGAAATCAGAATCTTTTAAAAAAGAATTTAAAGAATTATTAGACAACTATGTTGGAAGACCTACTCCTTTATATTTTGCAAAACGGTTGTCTAAAAAATACGGAGCAAAAATCTATTTAAAACGTGAAGATTTATGTCATACAGGAGCTCATAAAATCAATAATACTATTGGACAAATATTAGTTGCCAAAAAACTAGGTAAAAAAAGAATTATAGCTGAAACAGGAGCAGGTCAACATGGTGTTGCAACAGCAACGGTTTGCGCTTTAATGAATTTAGAATGTATTGTTTTTATGGGTGAAGTTGACATTAAGCGACAAGCGCCAAATGTGGCACGAATGAAAATGTTAGGAGCAAAAGTTGTTCCTGCAACAAGTGGTAGTAAAACATTAAAAGATGCTACTAATGAAGCAATTCGCGATTGGATTGGAAACCCTGAAGACACCTATTATTTAATAGGCTCAGTTGTTGGTCCGCATCCATATCCAGATATGGTAGCTCGTTTGCAATCTATTATTAGTAAGGAAATTAAAGAACAATTATTATTTCAAACAGGTAATGAAAATCCAAATATGATAATAGCTTGTGTTGGGGGAGGAAGTAATGCAGCAGGTGCATTTTATCATTATTTAGATGGTGAAAATGTGAAATTAATAGCTGTTGAGTCAGCTGGATTAGGAGTTTATAGTGGAAAATCAGCTGCTACATCACAATTAGGCGATGTTGGTGTTTTACATGGTAGTAAAACTATTTTAATGCAAGATGACTTCGGACAAGTTATTGAGCCATATTCCATTTCAGCAGGCTTAGATTATCCTGGAATTGGACCTTTACATGCTTTTTTGCATGAAAGTGAACGAGCCGAATTTATGAATGCAACCGATAAAGAAGCTTTGGATGCTGCTTACGAATTAACTAAAATGGAGGGGATTATTCCTGCTTTAGAATCGGCTCATGCATTAGCAGTTTTACCTAAAATGAAATTAAATAAAGACCAAGTAATTGTTATTAATTTATCGGGAAGAGGAGATAAGGATTTAGAAACTTATATAACACATTTAAAAGATGAGTAAATTAACGAGTTTATTTAAAATGAAACAGCATAATTTATGTTCAGTATTTTTTACTGCAGGTTTTCCAAAGTTAAATGATACAGAAAAAATAATAAAAAGTTTAGAACGTAGTGGTGTAGATTTTATTGAAATCGGTTTACCATATTCTGACCCCTTGGCAGATGGACCAACCATTCAGCACAGTAGTTCGATTGCATTAGAAAACGAAATTAATTTGGATATTATTTTTAATCAGTTGGAAGCGTTAAAAAATACCGTTAAAGTACCTTTAGTTTTAATGGGGTATTTAAATCAAGTGATAAAATATGGAGAAACTAAATTTTGTCAAAAATGTAAAGACTGCGGTGTAGAGACCGTAATTATTCCGGATTTACCTATGATTGAATATGACTCTCATTACCAACAATTATTTGCAAATTATGGTATTTCCAATGTGTTTTTAATTACGCCACAAACTTCTGAAGAGCGAATTCGGAAAATAGATAATATAACTAACGCATTTATTTATGTGGTTGCTTCTTCATCTATAACAGGTGCCAAAGGTGAAATATCTTCAAAACAGATAGCATATTTTGAGCGAATAAAGAACATGGATTTAAAAAGCACTTTAATTGCTGGTTTTGGAATTTCAAATAGATCTACATTTAATACCGTGTGCAAATATGTAAATGGAGCGATTATTGGTTCGGCATTTATTAATTTTTTAGATAAAAATGGGACTGATTTAATAAATAAATTTGTAGAAGAAATTATGGAATAACATTCAAAAAAACTTTTTATACTGTAAAATTCGAAAATCAAAAGTATTGAATTTTGGGTTTTGTTTTTTTAAGAGTTTATAATCAGGGTTACTACCTACTGCTCTGTTTGCTGTACCTGTTGGGGCAGTTAATGAAACTACTTTTATAATTCTATTTTCAATTTGAAAAGAATGAATTTTTGGAGTTTTATCTGCAATGGAAACTAGTTTTATGTTTTTGTTTTTTAACAACCTTCTTAAATGATATTCAGGACCATTTTTGCTATTGCCACCAGTTAATAAAAGGGTATTTATTTTTGGATTATTAGCAATATAACTTAGAAAATCTCTTAGAACAATTTGTTGCATTCCAATATCAGAAGCATCCATTCTATTTCGTTTACACGATGCTACAATATCACAAATACCAAGGTTATTTTTTGTAAGAAAATTTTTTCGTTGCTGAATGGCAAGTTCAGTAGTTTCAAAATGTAATTTTAGGTTAAAAATAACATTTAAAATTTTCCATAATTGTCCATCAATGCTTCCATAGCAAAAATCTACATCTCCTTTTTTTAAAACACCAGTTGAAAATCTTGGTGGAGGTAAAGTACCAACAATTAATTTGGTTGTATTTTTGGGGATAAAAGGTTTATATGGGTGTTTGTGAATAAACAATTAGTTTACTTTTTCACCATTAACATAGGTAGCTAAAGCTTTTATAGTTGGAATTTCAGAAATAGCTATTTCCATAATATTTTTATCTAAAATTACAAAATCTGCAAATTTACCTTTTTCAATACTTCCTTTTTCATGTTCTTCAAAATTGGAAAAAGCCGCCCAAATAGTCATTCCTTTTAAGGTTTCTTCTCTGGTTAAAGCATTTTCTATTTGAAAACCATCTTTTGGAAATCCATTTAAATCTTTTCGTGCAACTGCAGCATAAAAGGTTAAAAACGGACTCACTTTTTCTACAGGAAAATCGGTTCCTAATGCAATTTTTCCATATTCATTTAATAAATCTTTATAAGCATACGCACCTTTCATACGTGTTTTTCCTAACCTATCTTTTGCCCAATACATATCTGAAGTTGCGTGGGTTGGTTGAATTGAAGGAAGAATATTGTCAAAATAATGAAAATCTTGTGGATCCACAATTTGAGCATGCTCAATCCTCCACCGCCTATCTTTTTGACCTTTTAATACATCAAAATAAGTTTTAAGGATTACATAATTAGCCGAATCTCCAATGGCATGGGTATTCATCTGAAAATTAGAAGTAGCAATTTTATTTGCAATGGTTTTAAATTCTTCAGGAGAAGACAATAAAGCACCATAATGATTTGGCTTATCGGAATATGGTTTTTTAAGTGCTGCTCCTCTAGAGCCCAGAGCACCATCAGCATAAACTTTTATAGAACGCACATCTAAACGGTTGGTTTTAACAATGCCTTTTTTTAGATAATAATCAACATCTTTGGGTGTGTTTGTAACCATTGCATATATGCGGATTTTTAATGCTCCAGATTGCTGTAAGCTGTCAATTAATTCAATGGTTTGCCTTGGTAAACCAGCATCATCAACAGTTGTTAAACCGTAATTAATGCAAATCCGTTCTGCGTCTTTTAACGCTTGAATTTGTGTTTCCTTTGATGGTTTTGGAATGACACTTTCAATTAATTCCATCGGATTATCAATGAAAACACCTGTTAATTTGCCGTTTTTTTGAAGTATTTCTCCACCAGAAAATTTTGTATTTATGGTAACTCCAGCTAAGTCAATCGCTGCTTGATTTGCTAATAATGCGTGCCCATCAATTCTTCTAACTGCAACAGGTATTTTTGGGAATAATCTATCTAACTTATCTTTAGTAGGGAATTTTTTTATTTCCCAGTCATTTTGATCCCAGCCGCGACCAGTAATAAATTTAGTATTTTTTTCTTTTTGAAAATCAACAATTCTTTGAACCACTTTATCAAAGCTTTTAGTACCCGTTAAATCTACCTTTTGTTGTTGTAACCCTAAACCAAAAAAATGACAATGTGTATCAATAAGCCCAGGAATAATTGTTTTTCCTTGGGCATCAATTTCGTTATTTGAAGCATAGTTTGCTTTTATATCTGTAGTTTTTCCAACGGCAATAATTTTTCCGTCCTTAATAGCAAATGCTTCTGCTTTATCGAAATTTTTATTAACAGTATATATATTCCCATTAATTATTAAGGAATCTACTTTTATTTTATTTGTACAAGATATAGTGCTCATGATAATAAGTAAAACAATAAATATTTTCATATAAAATTAATTTAAGTAAGTATCTAATAAATAAATCACAGAAGTAATGGAAGCAGCACCAAGTTCAAGTTCACGTTTGTTAACTATTTCAAAAGTATCTAGTGCTGAATGATGGTATTTAAAATAGCGTTGAGAATCTGGACGGTAACCAACCAAAGAAATAGTTTCAGATTTTAAAGGACCTATATCAGAACCTGAATGACCTTCTCCTATATCTTTTAAACCATAAGGAGCTAAAAGTGGTCTCCAACTTTTAATTAATTTTTGGTTTTCAGGAGTTGCACTAAACGAAAAACTTCTTGGTGTAAAACCACCTGCATCTGATTCTAGGGCGACAATATGAATTTCTTTTTTTCTTGTAGCTTCTTCTGCATATTTTTTTCCACCACGCAAACCGTTTTCTTCATTCATAAATAATACTACTCGTATGGTATGTTTTGGTTTTATGTTGTTTAATTTTAGTAATTGTGCAACAGCTAAAGATTGTACAACTCCAGCACCATCGTCTTGAGCACCTTGTGCCAAATCCCAAGAATCTAAATGCCCACCAACAGTTATATATTTTTCAGGATATTTGCTTCCTGTTATTTCTCCAATAACATTAAAAGAAGGAGCATCTGGTAGTGTTTTGCAATTTTGTTTAAAATAAAATTTTAACGCAGGATTTTCTTTTAGCTTTTCACTTAAAAGATTTGCAGCCTTTGTGCTAATAGCTGCTGTAGGAACTTTTTCATTTTCAGGAATATCACCGTAATGCATATTACCAGTATGAGGATAATCATCAATGCTTGAAGTCATCGACCGAACTATAACACCTAAAACACCATATTTTCCTGTAGTTTTAGCCCCGTAAACACGTTGATCTACACAGCCACCGTATGCTTTAAAAGTTTCAATTAAAGTGGCATCAAAAGGACGATTGAAAAATACAATTTTACCGCGTAATTTTTCTCCTAAGTTTTCAGCTTCTTTTAAACTTTTTACTTCTACTACTTCTCCAATTATTCCACTAGTTGGAGTTGCAATAGAGCCTCCTAAGGCACAAATTGGCATCTTGTATTTTACCTTATTACTAGTAAAATAAGCTTCTTCTTTTGCTCCTCTAACCCAATGAGGAACCATAACGGGTTGTAACCAAACTTTATCAAAATTTGATTTTTTCATTAAATTTTCTCCCCATTCCACTGCTTTTTGAGCTTCAGGAGAACCTGATAGCCGTCCGCCAACGTTGGAAGTTAAATCTGCTAACCATTCATAACTTTTTCCTTGAGTTAATGCACTATTAAAAAAGTGTTTAATAACAGTAGAATCTGTTTTGTTAATTGTAGTTTCTTGTTGTTTTTTTAATTTAATATTGGAACAAGAGGTTAAAGCAAACATAAGGCTTGCTACAAATAATATTGGTTTCATGTAGTTGTTGTTTAATGCCTAAAACTACAAAAAATAAAGTATTATGTTAAAATTATAAATTGAATTTATAGGTGATCCCAGCTAAAACTTGAAATTCTTGAACTTGATAATTCAAAAATTGATGGTATTTTTCTCCTAACGCATTATTTATTTTGGCAAATGCTGTTAATCTATTTGAAAAAATATAACCTCCATGCAAGTTTAAATCTATATATGATTTGTTTTTAATTATAGCACCATTTATAAGATTATTATAAGGAATGCTAAAATCTTTAGTTTCTCCACGGTAAAATAATTTAGCATTTGCAAACCAATTATTCTGTTTGTAATTTCCTGAAATAGATGCTTTTATATTAGGTAAATTCCATGCTTCTTGCTGGTTGGTAGTGGAGAAATTGAAATAGTTTACGTTTACGTTTAAACTGAATTCGTTAGTTGCTTGTATGTTAATTTCTGCCAAAAATGCAATTGTTTTAACATCATCATAAATTACTTGAAAAGAATTTCCTGCCTGATATGCATTATTCACTAAAATTGTTCCGTCGGTTTGTGTTTGATTTTGAATAAATAAAGGTTTATTTTTTTCAGAATAATAACTGATGGAAGTATTAAAACTTATGGTATTTTGCTTTCCTTTTAAACCTAAAAATGCTTTGTATTGCTGGTCGGTTTGTAATAGGTTTAATGTTGGAGAAACAAATGGATTTTGAGTAACAAAATTTTGATAACTATTTTGAATTAAATCACCCGTAACACCAGCATTTAAAATTAAATTTTCATTACTTAATTTATAAGATATCGTAACTTTTGGATATGCAAAAAATAAAGTTTTTTTGGTTTCTAAATTAGAGGAATAGTATAATTTAGCACCTAAATTAATGGTTAAATCTTTTCGTAAAACTACCAAATTAGGATTGAATCCTGCATTAAAAAAGCTATGTTTTAATTCATTTGTATTGCTATAGTTTTGCTTGAATTTACTTGTGATTAATTGAATTAAAAATTCATTATTTAAGGTTTCCGTAGCAATTGGTAAATCAATTTTAGGTTGCACGGTTATTTGAAGCTCATTTGATTTATAATCATCAGAAAAATTTTGAATTTTTGCATTTATATTTTTTAAAAAGGAATCATTCATATTTAAATTTCCTCCCACATATACATTTTTATAAATTTGCTTTTCATTTATAGCATTAATTACGTTATTGTTAAATGTTATGTCATCTGGTAAACCATAATAGTTTATTTGATGTTGTTGAACCCCAGCAGTAATTTTATAATCTAAAGAGCGCTCGAATTGTTGATAATATCCATCTATTTTAGTATCCGCATAGGTCGAATTTAAAAGTGTATTTTTAATATTATTTAAAGAAGATTGATGTTTTAAAAATAACCCAAAATCAAAATAACGAGAATCTCCAGTATTTAAAAAAGCTTCAAAAAAAGGACTCTTATAATTTCCAAATCCACCAGAAACATAGCTGTTGTATAATTTTTCTTTTGGAGATCTTTTAATTCCTTGAACTTTTCCTTTGCTTGGTGTAAAGGTTGAAGCAACAGGAACCGAATTTATATGATAATTTACTTTTTCTTTTTTAAATAACTCTTTGTTTTTTATAGTAGGATTCGTTTTGATTTTAAAAGCATCTGAAATTTTTGGAGTATAGGATTTTATCACCGTAATTTCTTCAGTTTTTAGCGTGTCTTTTTTAGTTTTTTGAGCAACTAAAATTCCAGAAATTAACAAGAATAAAAATGTAATAGGTAACTTTTGCATGGTTGTTTTATTTATAAAATGCACTTAATTTTTGTTAGTGTTAATGGATTCGTTGGTTTTGGCTTGTTCCGCTTTAATTTGTTGTAAATTATTCTTAGCTTGGCTGGTTACTTCCTCAAATTTAGAGAAGTTTTTAATTACACTTTCCAATATATAAGTTGCCTGAAAAGCATCCTTTAAGTGGTAATAATTGTCCGCCATAATCAACAAACTTTTTGCTGCCCAAAGTTTATAAACGGCATAATTAGCGGCAACTTTTTTAACTATTTCATTAGATTGTCGATAATTTCCTTCACTATTTTTAAAAAACGCATTATAGTATAAAGCTTCGGCTTTAAGTTCTCCTGAAGCAATTTCTTCTACTTTTTTATAAGCATTTTGTGCTTTTTCTAAATGATTTGTTTTTATAGCTGAACGAGCTATAATTAGTTGTGCATCTGCAGCGGTTTCTTTTTCTATTTTAGTATTTTTCAGTAATGTTTCAGCGTAATAATCGGCTTTAGCAAAGTTTTTTTGATGATAAAAGGCTTTCATTAAGTTAGCTTGTGCAAAGATTATATTTGTTTTGGAATTGGCAATATTTTCTAATCGAGTTAATAGTGGAGTAGCTTTTTTCCAACGATTATTCTTTAAAAAAATTAAGGATAATTGGACTAGTGATTTTTCAGTAAATTCGTTTTCAGGTTGGTTAATTACAAAAGTGTAATTTTTAATAGCTTCCTCATTTTGTTGGCTGGAATTTAATAATTGACCTAAATAAAAATTTACCTGTAAACTATGCAATCCATTTTCAAAATTTTGAAGATACTTTTTGAAATTAATAATTGCTTTTTTTGTGTTATTTAGTAAATATTGTTTTTCGGCAGAATTGTACATTGCATCGTCTAATTCTACATTTGTTATAGAAACAAAATCCATAGTTTTAACCCAATTGGCGTATTCGTCCACTTTACCTAAATCTACATATATCTGCTTTGCATCGGTAACTGCTTGCCGGGCTTCCGACGATTTTGGATATTGTTTAACAATTTTTTTATAAGCTTCAAGAGCTTTCTCATTTTGATTTGTATTGTAAAAAATTAATCCTTTTTTTAACAAAGCCTTTGGAACTAACGGACTTCTTTTATAAGTGCTAATTAAATTATTAAAGGAAGAAATAGCTTTTTCTGTCTGATTTAATTTGATGTAGGAATTTCCCAAAATATAAAGTGCATCATCATTATAAATAGATTTAAAGTGTCGATTTAAAAGCGCTTGTAATTCTTTTATTTTGCTGTTTTCATTTCCTAAAAAACCATAACTAAGAGCAATTTGAAATTGTGCATAATCTGCATATTCACTACTAGTAGCTTTGGATTTCTTGTAATAATTAATAGCATCAGCATATTTTTTGGTCACAAAATAGGAATCGGCAATACGTAAATAAGTATCATTTTTAAAACCAGTATCTTTATTAGCCAATGCGAACAATTTAAATTCACGGATAGCATTAGTATAATCTTTTAATTTAAAGTAGGTATAAGCTAAATTATAATATATGGTTTTAAATTCATCAGTATTAGAAGTATTAGAATTATTTAAAAATGTTTTAAAATAGCTTAATGCATTTGTAAAATCATTTAATTGATAATGGCTTTCCCCATTCCAAAAATTAGCTTTTGCATTAATAATGGAATTATCCGGATATTTTAAGGAATTGTCAAAATATGCTATAGCTTGTTTATAATTATGTTGATTAAAAAGTTCAATTCCTCGGTAATAAAAAACTTGTTGTAGCAAGTTTTTATTAGTGTTATTTTTTGAAGAATTTAAATAATTTAAGGCACCTTTAAAATCTTTAGAGGTAATGTAAGCGCTAATCAGTAAGTTCTGAATTTCAGAACTTTGCTCCGATTTCGGATATAATTTCAAATATTCTTGTAAAACATCTGGAACACTTTTATAAGGATTTCCAATGTCATAACTAATTTTGGAATAATTATACCAAGCATCTTTTTTTATGGCTTTGTTAAATGGTAAATACGCTGCATTTCTGAAAGCATTTAATGCCTCAGATTTTTTATTTAATTGTAAATAACATTCAGCTAAATGATAATAGGCATTTTGAGCAACGGCATTACTTCCGCTAATAATTTTATTGAAGTTATTTATGGCATTTTCAAAATCGTTTTGTTTAAAATAAGCATAACCCAGCAAGTAATAATCTGTATTGGTCCATTTTCCACGTTTACCCTTATAATTTTTTAAATACGGAATGGCTTCTTTAAATTTTTGAAGATTAAAATAACTTTCACCAATTATTTTTGAAATTTCAGAAAATTCCAATCCTTTTGCTTTTTCTAAAAGTGGTAAACCATTAGTTATAGCTTTTTGAAATTTTCCTAATTTAAAATTCATATCTGCTAAATAATAGGAAACTTTAGTTTTAAAATTTATATTGGTTTCCACACTACTTAAATACTTTTCAGCAGTGCTAAAATCATCCTGTTTATAAGCAATATAACCATAATAATATTTAGCTTTAAATCCATATTCTTGTGAAGTAAATAAGCTTAAAAACAATACTTTAGCTTTGGTATAATTTTTATTTACAAATAAAGAATATGCATATTTAAAGTTGAATTCATCTTGGTTAAACTTGCCAATGTTTTTGCTATTAACTTTGGAATACCATTTTGCTGCGTAACTGTATTTTCCAATTTTAAAATAATAATTTCCCACCTTTAAAAATGCACTATTTTGTTTAGTACTTGTAGGATAGTTAACTACAAATTGTTGCATTAACTCATCAGCGTTTGGTTGGTTTAATTTAATTGCACTATCCGCAATGTAATATTCACAATTAGCTTTTAATTCTGAAGTAGCACTAAATTGATTGGTAAGTTCTTTAAACATAGCCTGTGCAGCGTTATACGATTTGTTTTGATACAAACTTACTGCGTTATTATAGCTAGCTAAGGGGTTGGTATATATTTCTGTTTTTTGTGAGAACACAAAAAATGTAAGCAAAAAAGCTATTAATGAAACACCAATTTTTTTGTTAAGCATATTTTATATTTCAAAAATTAATCTATGTATCTATAACGCAATTTTTATAAGTAATTGCATACTATAAAAATTAATTTTGAAAGAATAAGAATGTTGAACGCTATTTCTCCGAAAGAAGTTGGTTTATAAATTTATTAAATTCAATTTTAAAATCTTCATAATATTTTCCCGTAGCCGGGCCAGAAAAACCTGTATGTATTTTACGAACAATGCCTTTTTTGTCGATTATAATTGAAGTAGGAAAAGACATTACATGGTTTAACATTGGTAGTGATTTTGAGGCTCCATTATTTTGATAAGTACCTGCAATTAAAAAATCGTAATTAACATGTAAACGTTTTTTCATGTTTTCTACTCTAGCTTTTGCATAGTTAAAATCATTTTTTGCTTCATAAGCTAAACCAATTATGGCAACATTTTTATCTTTATTTTTTTTAAACCATTGTGCATAAAAGTTAGTTTCATCCATACAATTTGGACACCAAGTGCCAAAAATTTGTAGTATTACCACTTTATTTTGGTACTTTTTATCAGATAATGAAACCATTTTACCATTCAAATCCGGAAATGTGAAATCAATTTTATGAAATCCTTCTTTTAAAAAGGTTAGTTTATCTGCATCGGGCAAAGAAGCATTTTCATCTTTGGTAGCTGTAAAAGTTTCATGAGAAGTTTTTCCTGACCAAAAATCACCTGTAAAAGTGGTATCTGTTTTTTTTGTGCCTTCAAAAATAAATGCATGATTTCCATCAAAAGAGTATAAAGTAAAATTATTGTTTTTAGTGAACCCTTGTAAATAACGATAATCTCCAGTTGGTGTTAAAATGGTACCATTTAGTTTTTTATTTTGATTATTGAAAATGCCAATTCCTTCGTAATTATCATCCGTATTGGCTGAATTAAAACGCATTTTCCATTTTCCATTAAATATATCGGATGATTCTAGGTTAGTTTGTTTAGCACTAAATTTAGCTGTAAATGGTAAAACATAGTCTTTAATATAATTTTTCACATAAATTCCGGTAATTTTATCATTATTAAATTTTGCTTTAATATCAATGTCAAAAATATGAAACGTAAAAAACAAAGAATCATTAATAACTTTAACATTAGTCATTTTAAGTTTTTCCTTGCCATTTATTAAGGTAATTTTATATAAATTATTGGCTTTAGTTACTTCAAAATTGAAAGGAAGCTTTTTTTGTTGCATGGTAAGTTCACCTTGCCATATACCAGTTTTTAAGTTGTTTTTTGTTGACTTTGTGTTACAAGAAATTAATATAACTGAGACTATTAAAAAAATGATTTTTATAAAAAATTTGTTCATGAGTAATGAAAATTAAAATTCAAATGTAAACATTATGAATAAAACATACCGTAATAGTTGTTAATTAGTTGACATATTACTTTTAAATATTTAGTTTTGTTTAAAATCTTTTAATACATGTCTGAACCAATTCTTACTTTGCAAAATGCTAAAATATTTCAACGAGAAAATTTGGTATTATCCGATGTTAATTTAAAAATTAATAAAGGAGAATTTGTGTATTTAATTGGGAAAACTGGTAGTGGTAAAAGTAGTTTAATGAAAACTTTGTATGGTGATTTGCCTTTAACAAAAGGTGAAGGAAGTATTGTTGGGTATAACTTAAAAAAATTAAAAGATAAAGAAATTCCTTTTTTAAGGCGAAAATTGGGTATTGTGTTTCAGGATTTTAAACTGCTGAATGATAGAAATGTTTTTGAAAATTTAAAGTTTGTTTTAAAAGCAACTGGTTGGAAAAACAATATAGAAATTAAAGAAAAAATAAAGGAAGCTTTAACCAAAGTAGGTATGGAAACTAAAGATTTTAAAATGCCATTTCAACTTTCTGGAGGTGAACAACAAAGAGTTGCAATTGCCAGGGCTTTATTAAATGACCCAGATTTAATTTTAGCTGATGAACCTTCAGGAAACTTAGATCCAGCAACCTCAGTTGATGTTATGAATGTTTTAAAAGAAATTTATGAGAGTGGTAAAACTATTTTAATGGCAACTCATGATTATGCTCTAATTCTAAAATTTCCTTATAGAACTATAAAATGCGAAGGCGGAGAATTGTTTGAAGTGGTGCAACAGAAAGCGGATAATTAATTTAATAAATGAATAATTTTTAAAGCGCTTATTTCAGTATTAAAATTAACCAATATTTCTTTTCTTTTTAAAACAAGTTCATTTTTAAATTCCTGTTTAGAGAGTAAATTTATTTGGTTAATAAATTGATCTTCTGAATTAGCAATAGAACATAAGTCTTCTAGTCCAGTTTTATTTACCATGGCATCATTTACTAGACAAAATCTGCCGTTAAACAAAGCATTTATAAGTTTTAATTTAATTCCCGTATTTTGAAAAGTTGGTAAAACATTAATATGAGCATCTTTTAGTAAGTTATCTAAATCATTTTTATTACAATTTTTTTTAAAAATAATATTTGAATATTTTTTGACTTCATTTAAAATGGTAGCATTATTAAAATTGCTAGCAATAACTAGTGGATAATTGATATTTGAGAATATTTTGATTAAAAAAACGCAGGCTTTAATATTATCAGAAATTCTTAAATCTCCATGATATAGTGCAAATTTTCCGATACCTTTAGTAGAATTAATAATATTATTCTGATGGAAAACAGAAATGTATTTTGCTTTTAAAGGAAATTTTGCAAAAAAGTAATTCTGTTCTAAAGGAGAAATAGTTAAGATGAAATTTGATTTTTCTAAAATTGCTTGATATTTTTTTAATTTAATTCCTTCAAAAAAATAAAATATTTTTTTGAATATATTAGATTCACTTTTTGACAACCCATTATAATAATGATGCTCAATGTTATGAGTTCTTGCCATGGTAACTCTATTATTGAAGTTTGCTTTTACTAAAGGATATGTAGTATGTAATCCTTCAAATAAAATTGGGTAATTGTTTTTCTTTAAATTAATTATGAGCTTATTGTTTTTTCTGGATAAAACTGTATAAGGAATTGTAGAAAATAACCTTAATAAAGCGGGTTTTCTTTTGTAATAATATATTTTTTTGCAGTATTTTTCTAATTCAATAGATTCACCTTTACCATATTCAAAAGTATGTAAATAAATATCTAACCCTAAATCGTTTAATGCTTTAATTTTGTAAAAAACATCAATAACACCACCATAATTTGGAGGATAAGGAACGTCAAAAGAAACAATATTTATTACTTTATTTAAGATTTTTATAAATTTTAATTAATTTTTTAGATTCGTTTTCCCAATTTAGCTCTTTTTGTGCTATTTGAAGTGATTTGTCATAAAACCCATCTCTTTTTTTTAACAAACTATTTATTTGATTTGCAATGGATTTTGGTTTTCTGGATAAAATTATTTCTCCTACATTATATTTTTCAACAATTTTTTTTATTTCAGGTAAGTTAGAAACTAATACCGGAATTTTTGCCTGAATGTAATCAAATAACTTATTTGGTAAGGCAAATCTATAATTTAAACCAATATTTTCTTCTAGGCTTATTCCTAAATCAGCAGAGGGAGTTAATTTTTGAAGTTCATTAGGAGTAACTCTCCCCATAAATTTAACTTTTTTTTCAAGGTTTAATTTTAGGATTTTAGTCTTGATTTTATTTTCTATGTCTCCACTGCCAATAATGACCAAAATAGAATGTTTTAAAAATAGCATAGTTTCAATCATTAGTTCCAAACCTCTACCTTTATTAATAGCGCCCTGATAAATAATAATTTTTTCTTTCCTAAATTTAAAAGGGAATGGTTTACTTATAATTTTGTTTTTAGAGTAAGGTACATTTTTTATAATACTGAATTGTGTGCCATATTTTTTAAAGTAATATTTAGCAATTGAATCACTTACTGTATAACAATTTTTAAGTTTTGGAATTATAAATTTTTCAATAGTTAACCAAATATTTTGGATAAAAGGTCTATGGATAAGTTCAGGAACTTCCGTGAAAAGTTCGTGGCTATCATACACTAATTTTTTGTTGAGAATGCTACTCGCTATAAAATTAGCAAACAAAGTATCTAAATCATTAGCCAATAAAATGGTTGGTTTAGAACTTAAAAGTTTAAAAAATAAACGAATATTATATTCTGCATAAAACAAAGCACCCTTATTGAATAGCAATTTAAATCGGTGTGTTTTGTATTTTCTTTGTAGCGTTTTACTATTAGAAAATTGTCTTCCTATTAAAATAATTTCATAATTATTTTGAGAAAGTGTTGTACAAATTCGATGGACTCGTTGGTCAGTTACTAAATCATTGGTTACTGAAACTACTATTCGCTTCAAAAGGCATTATTTTAATGCAAAGTACTAAATTATATTCTTTTTCTTTTAATAGTCAGATAATATATATTTGCCGTTAAAATAAATCCGTTTGTAATTATAATAGGCCAAGAGATGTGTAACATATAGCCATAAATAACAAATAAAACTGCACCTATTGAATTGATAACACGCAAAGTGTTAACATTTTTCATCATAAAAGAAATTATTAGAGCTAGGGAAGCCAAATAGCCAACCCATTCCGTATAAGTAATATTTAATATCATTTTTTAAATAAATTGAGGACAAAGATAACATTAAAAAGGTCTATAAAAAAAGAAACCTCACTCCAAAGAGTGAGGAAAATTGCTATGAAAAAGATTGATAAGCCTAAACTTATCGTTGCAAATATACAAAGAATTTTAAATTCTACACTATGTTTTTGTTAAAAAATATATAATATTTTGTTAAATATAATAGCATAAAGAGTTTTAAATTAAAGAAAAACTGTAAACATTTATTAAATTAATAATAAATTCAAGTAAGTTATTGTTAAAAGGATTAAAAATATTTAATATTACTATTAAATTCATAAATTTAATGCTTGGTATAAAATTGTTATAGGATGTGCCGATTTTCGTTGAGTTCCATCTTTTATTTGATGCCTACAGCTTGTACCTGACGCTGCAATAATAGTGTTTTTATTGGTGTTTCTTATTTTTGGGAATAGTGTGTCTTCACCAACCTGCATACTAATATTATAATGTTCTTTTTCGTAACCGAAAGAACCTGCCATACCACAACAACCTGAATTTATTATAGTTACAGAATAGTTTTTTGGAATGGAAAGCATTTTAAAAGTAGGTTCCGTACTACTTAACGATTTCTGTTGGCAGTGTCCATGAATTTTTATGGTTTTTTCTTGAGTAGTGAAGCTTTTAGTTGAAATGTTATTTTTTTCAAACTCTTGTTTAATAAATTCTTCTATGGTAAATGTGTTTTCAGCAATTTTTTTTGCCGCATTTTTATCATCTGCCAATCTTAAATATTCATCCCTAAAAGTTAAAATAGCAGAAGGCTCTATTCCAACTAAAGGTGTTTCTTTTGTGATAAGGTTTTTAAAAAAGTTCACATTAAAATTTGCTTTTTCTTTTGCTTTGTCTAAAATGCCTTTTGAAACAAAACTGCGTCCGCTTTCTTCGTGTTTGGTGATGTTTACTTTGTATCCCAGTTTTGTAAGCAGTTCAATGGTATCAATGCCAATATTTGCGTCGTAATAATTGGTAAATTCATCTACAAAAAGATAAATTTTACTAAATTTATTGGGAAGTTTTTCTAATCTAATTTTATTTTTTTGATACCATTTATATACAGTGGTTTTTGCCAGTTTTGGAATGCTTCTTTTAGGAGCAATACCCATAATTTTTTTTGTGATTTTAGTATTTAAAATCAAGTTTGTAAAAGCAGGAGTAATGCTCCCTAATTTATTCCACTTTGCATTGTTTGCAAACATTTTTGTTCTGAACGGAATACCATTGTTTTTGTAATATTGATGTAAAAATTCAGCTTTTAAAGTGGCAATATCTACATTGCTTGGGCATTCACTGGCACAAGCCTTACAACTTAAACATAAGTCGAAAACATCATATAATTCTTGGTGATTAAATCTGTTTTGTTCTTTAGAATTTGTTAAAAATTCACGCAACGCATTTGCTCTGGCTCTTGTAGTGTCTTTTTCATTTCTTGTAGCTCGGTAGCTTGGGCACATGGTTCCGCCAGCGGATGGCAATTTACGGCAATCGCCTGAGCCATTACATTTTTCAGTAGCTCTTAAAATGCCCAAACTGTCTGAAAAATCTTGAATAGTTTCAATTTCAGGTTCTTTTCTATCAACTTCATAGCGCAAACTTTTATCCATTGGAAAAGCATCTACAATTTTACCTTTGTTAAAAACAGAATAGGGATCAAAAGTGTGTTTTATTCGTTTTAATAATTCATAATTTTTCACTCCAATCATAAGCGGAATAAATTCTGCTCTTACAATTCCATCACCATGTTCTCCACTAAAAGAACCACCGTATTTTTTGACGAGTTTTGCTGTTTTAATTGTTATTTCTCGAAATAAAATAACATCTTCTTTCTTTTTTAAATTTAAAATGGGACGTAAGTGAATTTCCCCAGCTCCGGCATGTGCATAATACACAGCTTCTTGCTTAAATTCTTCCATCATTTCGGTGAATTCTGAAATGTAATTTGGTAAGTGTTTAACTTCAACAGCAGTATCTTCAATGCAGGCAACCGCTTTATTATCTCCTACAATATTCCCCAACAATCCAAGTCCGGCTTTTCGAAGTTCTAAAGCCTGATTTATTTCATTTTCAATTAATTTTGGATAAGCGTAACCAAATTTATTTTTTTCTAAATCAGCAATTAAATTGTTCGCTAATTTATCGGATTTATCATCGGAGTTTGTGCAAATTTCAAGCATTAAAATTGCTTTTGGATTGCCTTCCACAAAAAATCTGTTTTTTAATTGTTCTCTATTATTTTTGGTGCAATCTAAAATAGTTTTATCCATTAATTCACAAGTATATAAATTGTGTTTCATGGCAGTTACTACCGCTTTTAAACTTTCTTGAATGCTGCTAAAATGTGCAGCAACCATGACATTTTTAGCAGGCGGTAAATTGTCTAATTGTAAGGTGATTTCTGTTGTAAATGCTAAAGTTCCTTCACTTCCTGTTAATAGCGTTGCTAAGTTTACTGTTTTATTTTTCCCTCCAAAAGTTTCAAAATTTAAAAGGGAATCAACTGCATAACCATTATTTCTTCGGTGGATTTCTTTTTTAGGGAATTCTTTTAAAATTTCTTGTTGATTATCTTTATTGGATAACTCATTGAAAATAGTTTGATAGATTTTGTTTTCTAATGAATTTTCAATTCTTTTTTGATTAAATTCTTCAGTAGTGATTTTATTGAAGGTAGCTTCAGAACCGTCACTTAAAATGGTTTTTAGTTCCATTACTTTGTCTCTGGTAACTCCATATTTTATGGAAGTTGTTCCAGATGAATTATTACCAACCATGCCACCAATCATACATCGGTTGCTTGTTGAAGTGTTTGGACCAAAAAATAATCCGTAGGGTTTTAAATAATTATTGAGTTCATCTCGTATAATTCCTGGTTGAACTGTAACAGTTTTTTTGTATTCATCAAAAGCTATAATTTTTGTAAAATGTTTAGAAATATCTACAATTAAACCATCGCCAACACATTGTCCGGCTAAAGAAGTTCCAGCGGCTCTAGGAATTAAAGTTATATTATTTGCTGTTGCAAATTGGATAAGTGTTTTTAAATCGGATTTATTTTTAGGATAAACAACTCCTAAAGGTATTTTTCTATACACAGAAGCATCTGTTGCATAAATGCTTTTATGTAAATTATCAAAATGTACTTCTCCAGATATTAGTTTTTTAAGTTTTTGTAAATCCAATTTTAATTTATTTATGGAGTAAAAATTATACCACTAGAGTGATCTTTTTGTGCTCCAGTTACACTTTTTAAACAGTTATTTTTGCCTTCATCTTTTAAAAAACCTAGTAGTGCAAATACTAAAGCTTCTTTATAATTTATAATATTTTTATTTGGTATTTCGAGTTTGGTATTTGTATGATATTTTAATCTTTCTATTAGAAAAGTATTAAATGCACCACCACCTGTAATAAGCATTACCTTTTTGGAATCAGAATCTATTTTATTGGCAATTTGTTGTGCAATATGTTCAACAAAAGTTCTTGAAAAATCTTTTACTTCCATAGTATATTTGTTAATAATTGGAAAAATAGAATTTAGCACAAATTCATAGCCTAACGATTTAGGTTTTTTGGATGTATAAAATGAAAGAGAATTTAATTCATTTAATAATGAAGTGTTTATTTTTCCAGTAGCTGCGATTTTTCCTTCATTATCAAAGGGTAAATTAAGTTTATTAGCAAAATAATTTAGAACAATATTTACTGGGCAAATATCAAAAGCAATTCGTTGATTTTTATCCTTATAGGATATATTTGAAAATCCACCTAAATTTAGACAATAATCATAGTTAGAAAATAAAAGCTCATCGCCAACAGGAACTAAAGGAGCTCCTTGACCGCCTAAAGCAACGTCTTGTATTCTGAAATTGCAAATGGTTTTTAAATCTGTAATGGCGGTTATTTGAGGACCATTTCCTATTTGTAAAGTATATTTATTTGTGGGATTGTGAAAAATTGTATGTCCGTGACTTGCAATAAAATCTATTTTTTTAATATTGTTTTCTTTGATGAAATTTTTAAGTATTTCCCCTAAATAAATTCCATAAGAAGTGTCTAATTTATTTAATTCCTCATCGTTTAAATGTATTCCATTTTTTAAATCACTTTCCCATTTTTGGGTATAAGGAATGGTGGTAGTTTTTATAATATTAAATTGATAACTGTCAGATTGTTTGATGTTTACATAAGCAATATCCACACCATCTAACGAAGTTCCACTCATTACTCCTAAAACATATTTTGATTTCAACTTTAATTTGAATTGGTAACGTGAAATTACATTTTTAAACTTAATAATAGCATAATACTTGCAATAATAATGGACATAAAACCAACAACAATAGTTAGCCGTAATTTTTTAGAACCTAAAGCCAAGGCATAAATCATTTTAATAAAGGCATTGCTTACAGTAGCAATTACAGTTGAAGACACAATTATAGGAATACTTATAATTGAAATTTTTGTTTGAAATAAATTTAATATAAACGGGTCTATATCTGTAACACCAACTACTAAAGATAAAATATGAATTCCGCTATTTCCATAATAATGCATTACTACTTCGGTAATTTTTGCAAAAACAATAAATAGTAATCCAAAAACAAAAGCAGTTTTAAATTCTAAAGGATTTTTGTTTGGAATAAAATGATGTTTAATTATAGTTTTATCCTTGTAATTATAATACAATCCAGTTAAAGTACTTACTACAATAAGTGGGATAAAATATTTTAGCAAGGCTATTGCGATATCTTTATTAAAAATTAATGCTAAAATTATTAATCTAAGATACATCATGGCTGTTGCCATTAAAATTCCTGCAACAATTTTACCAGTAGACTCATTATTCTTACTTTTTTTAGCTAAAACAATAGTTGTAGCAGTACTGCTGTATAAACCGCCTAAAATACCAATTAATAATAATCCGGCCTTTTTAAAAACATATTTTTGTAATAAATAACTTATATAGGAGATGGATGAAATAGCGACTATGGCAAGCCAAAATTTATAAGGTGAAATATTTATAAACGAAAAAATGGGTTTATTGGGCAGCAAAGGCAAAATAACTCCAGCAATAATTAAAAACTTAGCGAGTGTTATAAAATCGTTACGCTTAATTTTTTTGGAGAATTTTAATAAATCTTTTTTAATTTCCAGTAAAATTAATACACCAATAATAATTAATATTAATAACCAAGGTGGTTGCGTATATAGTAATGGTGCAATAGTATAGGTAATTAATAATGCTATAATTGAAGTGAAACCAGCTGATTTTTCATTTTTTAACTTAAAATAATAAAAAAGTGCTACTAAACTTGAAATAACTACAAAGCCAACCAAAAAAGGAATAAAACTTTTTGGGTTTAAAAGATATAAAATGAAACCTAAAATGCCAACAAGAGCAAAAGTTCTGTCTGTTCCAAATAACTCGTCTTTATTCAATTTTTTATGTAAACTTTTTTGTTCAAGCCCAATTAACAAAGCAAAAACTGTTACTAAAATAAAATTGATAAAATCTTGAGGAATATTTTTATAAATCTCCATAATGCTAGCTGAATTTATTATGTAAAGATAAAGAGTTTATAAATAAAAGATAAAACTTTTTGATATTAGTGGAGACGCCGGGAATCGAACCCGGGTCCAAACAAGCAACTAAAATAGTTTCTACATGCTTAGTTTTTATTTAATTTTCGTTCTAAAGCTGACTAAAAACTGCCCACTTTAAACTTAGTTTCTTAAATTTCGAAATACTATCGAAACTATAGTAAATCTATGTTAATTTTTACGATGCCTCAAAATTAGACGCCATTAACCAAGGCTTCTAGGAGACATTTAGCTTTTGCACCTAGTGCAACAAGGCTTTATCTTACTATAATTCAGATTAAGCAGCTAAAGCAAAATTATTTTCGCCGTTTAAGTTTTGAAATTGAGATTTACGAGTGCTATTTCATTACTCGGCATGCTTGTATTCCAATTGATCTTGCAGTCAAAACCAATCGTCCCCAAAAATCAAAGAACTTTTTATAAAAGAGCACAAATTTACTAAAAATATGTCACATTTATAATTTGCAAAATCTTTTAAATCCTAATACCTTCGTAACAAATTTTATACCATTTATTTTATGAAGATAGGAATTATCAAAGAGCGTAAAAATCCACCAGATAGAAGAGTAGTTTTAGCTCCAAAAATGTGTAAAGAGTTAATGGTTAAATTTCCACAACTTTTAATTAAAGTAGAAAGCTCTAAAGATCGATTTTTTACGGATACAGATTATATAAATGAAGGAATTGAAGTAGTACACGATGTATCCGATTGTGATGTTTTATTAGGGGTTAAGGAAGTTCCAAAAGAAAATTTAATACCTAATAAAAAGTATTTTTTCTTTTCTCATACCATCAAAAAACAATCGTATAATAGAGCTTTATTACAGGAAATTTTATCCAAAAATATAGAATTATACGATCACGAAACAATCACAAATAAACAAAATGTTAGATTAGTAGCTTTTGGGAGATATGCAGGAATTGTAGGTACATACAATGGATTTAGAACGTATGGGTTAAAATTTGATTTGTTTAATTTACCAAAAGCTGAAAGACTTCATGACCAATTAATGTTAATTCATAAATTGCAGAAAATAAAACTACCTGCAATTAAAATTGTTTTAACAGGTAAAGGACGTGTAAGTGGTGGTGCTAAAGAAATGTTAGACGGCATGGGAATGCGTGAAGTTTCGGTAGATGAATTTTTACATCAAGCTTTTAAAGAAGCAGTTTATGTACAAATAGATGCGTTAGATTATAATAAAAGAAAAGATGGAAAAGTAATAGATCAATCTGATTTTTTTAAAAACCCACAAGAATATGACAGTGATTTTATGCGATTTGCCAAAGTGTCCGATATATATATTGCTTGTCACTTTTTTGGAACTGGTTCACCATATATTTTTACAAGGGAAGATGCAAAATCAAAAGATTTTAATATAAAAGTAGTTGCAGATATAAGCTGCGACATTGACGGTCCAGTAGCTTCAACCATTAGATCTTCAACCATCGCAAATCCAATTTATGGTTATAATCCTATAACAGAGCAAGAAGTAGATTATAAAAACAAAGATGCAATTGCGGTAATGGCAGTAGATAATTTACCTTGTGAACTTCCAAAAGACGCTTCTGAAGGTTTTGGAGAGAGTTTTGCTAAATACGTTATTCCATCATTTTTTAATAATGATAAAGATGGAGTTCTTCAAAGAGCAAAAATGACTGAAAACGGAAAATTAACAGAACATTTTAGCTATTTACAAGATTTTGTGGATGGAAAATAACCAACAGCATTTATTGGTGAAATTAGCAAATACCAAAATGCCTTACGGAAAATATAAAGGTACTTATTTAATTAATTTGCCAGAACGTTATATTGTTTGGTATTATAATAAAGGGTTTCCTAAAAGTAAATTTGGTGAAATGCTACACTTGGTCTATGAGTTAAAACTAAATGGTTTAGAATATTTAGTTATTAAATTAAAGGATAAAACTTAATTTTCAGTATAAAATATTCCGTAAAGTATATGGTAACCACCAAATCCTATAAACATTAAAATAAAAGAGTAACTGGGATAAAAATAGGCTAACAAACCATTTATCATAAATAAAACTCCTAAAATTTTAGTGTTTCCATTAGTTTTTGAATGGGAAAGCATAGCTGTAATTCCATATAAAATTAAGCATGTTGGAATAATCATTTGTAGTGCTCCTATATTCATAAAATAAGCAAAAGCGAGCCCATTAATTATTATAAAACCTAAAAATAGAATTCTTATTGTTTTTGAATTAGAAGACCATCCTTTTAAACCTATTTTTCTTCTTCTTCTTTTATTAATTATTGTAACTGTTAAATACAATAAAATAATAGCAATAAAAATATAAACAATTGCAATAATTTGAAAAAAAGAAATGGGTAATAAAGAAAATCCTTCCGTACCACTAGTATAGGATTCTAAAATATATTTTAGTCCAAAAATAAATAATAGAAATAATAATCCGAAAATAATTCCTGAGATTCCTTGTAAGGACAAGTTATGAATACTTAATTTCTTTGAAATCATTATAGTGAATAAGATAAATTCTTAAATCTACAAAAAAAAACAAGATTATTTCGGGAACTTTTCAACAATAAAATGTTATTAACTAATTCAATTAAAAGACATTTTAGATTTAATTATTATCTAATTTTATTAACTCAAAATTAACACCAAAAACCAACTTTTTAAAATGCAACAATTAGTGTTTCCAAAAATTTTTACATATAACGAAGTGTTAGAGAGTGCTTTAGCTTATTTTAATGGCGATGAATTAGCAGCAACAACTTGGCTAAATAAGTACGCAATGAAAACCAAAAAAGGTGAATATTTAGAGGCTACGCCTAATGAAATGCATCATAGAATGGCATCGGAGTTTGCACGAATGGAAATCAAATTTAAAGATCAAGAAAAGGGCACAGAAGGATTATCAGCATATGGTAAATCCCGTGAATTTTTATCTGAAGAAAAGATATTTGAGCTGTTTAAAGACTTTAAATACATTATTCCTCAAGGAAGTGTTATGTCTTCATTAGGAAATAAAAATGTAATTGCATCTTTATCTAATTGTGTTGTAGTTCCACCAGTTTTCGATTCTTATGGAGGAATTTTTTACACAGATCAGCAATTAGCACAATTGTTTAAAAGAAGATGTGGTGTTGGTGTGGATTTATCTAATTTAAGACCAAATGGGGCATCTGTATCAAATGCTGCGGGATCTACAACAGGTGCAGTATCTTTTATGCATCGGTTTTCTAATACTACTCGTGAAGTTGCTCAAAACGGTAGGCGAGGTGCATTAATGCTAACTATGGATATTGCACATCCTGATATTGAAAGTTTTATAACGGTAAAACAAGATTTAAGCAAGGTGACTGGAGCAAATATTTCTCTTCGATTATCCGACGAATTTATGATAGCAGTAATTAATGATGATGATTATACGTTGCGTTGGCCTATTGATAGCAAAACTCCAAAATATACAAAAACAATCAAAGCAAAAGAGCTTTGGAATACCATAATTAAAAGTGCACATAATACTGCTGAACCTGGTTTAATTTTTTGGGATCGTCAACATTATTATTCAACTTCATCAGTATATCCAGGCTTTAAAAATAGTTCTACCAATCCTTGCTCTGAAATAGCCATGCAAGGAGGAGACAGCTGCCGTTTAATTGCATTAAATTTATATAGTTTTGTTGAAAATCCGTTTACAAATAAAGCAAAATTCAATTATAAAAAGTTTTATAAAGTTGCTTATGAATCGCAACGATTAATGGATGATTTAGTAGATTTAGAATTGGAAGCTGTAGATAGAATTTTTAATAAAATAATGCACGATGAAGAGCCTACAAACATAAAGCAAGTTGAAATAGATACTTGGAAATTATTGTATAAAACAGGTAAAAAAGGTAGAAGAACAGGATTAGGATTTACCGCTTTGGCAGATGCAATTGCAGCATTAGGAATTAAATTTGATACTGATGAAGCCATTGCTGAGGTTGATAAAATAATGCAAGCTAAATTTAAAGGTGAGTTTGATAGTTCTATTGATATGGCTATAACAAGAGGGAAATTTGAAATATTTAATCCGGAAATTGAAAAATATTCTGAATTTGTTCAAATGATAGAAAAAGATTTTCCAGCCATATACAAACGTATGATGAAATATGGAAGACGAAATATTTCGGTAAGTACTGTTGCACCAACAGGTAGTTTAAGTATGTTGGCACAAACTTCTTCAGGAATTGAACCTGTTTTTTTATTATCCTATAAAAGAAGAAGAAAAGTAAATCAAGATGATGAAAACGCAAAAGTAGCTTATGTTGATGATTTAGGAGATGCTTATGAAGAGTTTGAGGTTTATCATCCAAAATTAAAAAAATGGATGGAAATTTCTGGTAAAACAGCTATAGATGAAAGCCCATATAAAGGAGCTACAGCTCCAGAAATAGATTGGCTAAAACGTGTGGAAATGCAAAGTTTGGTACAAAAATATACTACGCATTCTATAAGTTCAACTATAAATTTACCTGCTGATGTAGATGTGGAAACCGTTGGGAATATTTATATTGAATCATGGAAAAAAGGTTTAAAGGGAATTACTGTTTATAGGGATGGTTCTAGAAGTGGTATTTTAGTGGCAAGTGATAATAAAAAAGAAAAAAAGAAAGAGGGATGTTATGCAGAAACTATTTTTCCTAAAAGACCTAAAACAATTGAAGCTAAAGTAGTTCGTTTTCAAAATGATTATGACAAATGGGTTGCTGTCGTAGGTTTAATAAATAATAGACCTTATGAAGTTTTTACTGGTAAAATTGAAGACGCATTTATTTTGCCTGCTTGGTTGGAAAAAGGCTGGGTTATTAAAAATAGAGATGAAAAAGGAAATTCTCGATACGATTTTCAATTTTTAGACAAACAAGGATACAAGGTAACTCTTGAAGGATTATCTAGAACTTTTGATAAGGAATATTGGAACTATGCTAAGTTAATATCAGGGGTATTACGTCATGGAATGCCGATTCAATATGTGGTTGATTTAATTAATAATTTAAACATGTATGATGATAATATTAATACATGGAAAAATGGTATTGCTCGTACTTTAAAGCAATTTGTTAAAGATGGTACGGAAGCGGTAGATAAAAAATGCCCTGAATGTGGCGATCCTGAGGGCTTAATTTATGAAGAAGGATGTTTAAAATGCAAAAATTGTGGGCATTCTAAATGTGGGTAATTTGAGGTTAAATTAAAACAAAAGAGACTATCTGAAAAGTCTTTCAATTGTCATTTTGAGCGCAGTCGAAAAATCTTATTTATCTAATTACCAGCAATTTGATTATTATGAGATTCTTCATTTTCATTCAGAATGACATTTTTCAGATAGCCTCTTTTGTTTTTTATAGTGTATTTATAATTTTTCTAATTGCAACTAATTTACTTAATAAATTTTCTAAATATTTTAAATTCAACATATTAGCTCCATCGCTTTTTGCTATGGAAGGATCAAAGTGTGTTTCTAAAAACAAACCATCTACACCAACTGCAACACCAGCTTTAGCAATAGTTTCAATTAATTCAGGTTTACCACCGGTAACACCACTACTTTGATTAGGCTGTTGTAACGAATGTGTAATATCTAAAATAGTTGGAGCAAATTGTTGCATTTCAGGAATTCCTCTAAAATCAACAATCATGTCTTGGTAGCCAAACATAGTTCCACGGTCAGTAATCCAAACTTTATCATTGCCACTATCTTTTACTTTTTGAACAGCATGTTTCATAGCAGAAGGACTCATAAATTGTCCTTTCTTTAAATTTACTACTTTGTTAGTTTTTGCGGCAGCAACTACTAAATCGGTTTGACGAACTAAAAAAGCAGGTATTTGTAAAACATCAACATATGCTGCTGCTTTAGTTGCGTCGGTAACTTCATGAATATCGGTAACGGTAGGAATATTAAAAGTTTTACTTACTTTTTGAAGAATTTTTAATGCTTTTTCATCACCAATTCCTGTAAAACTATCAATTCTAGATCGATTAGCTTTTTTAAAACTACCTTTAAAAACAAAGGGTATTTCTAGCTTATCCGTAACCTTTAAAATATGTTCAGCTATTTTTAAGGCCATTTCTTCACCTTCAATAGCACAAGGACCGGCTAATAAAAAGAAATTATTACTGTTGGTATGCTTTATGTTTGGAATTAAATTTAAATTCATGAAATTATGATTTTTTGCAAATGTACAGCTTTTTTTACATGATTATTAAGGTATGTTTGCTAGTAAATTATCAAAAAACCTAATGTAAAATCACAAATTCACAACGTCTATTTTTATTATAACCCTCTTCGTCACAAATACCAACTTTAGTACAATTATTTACAGGCTGAGTTTCTCCATACCCTACAGATGTTATTCTATCAGAGTTTATTCCTTGACTTACTAAATATTTTTTAACAGATTTTGCTCTTTTTTCAGATAGCATTAAATTATAAATAGCACTTCCTCTAAAATCGGTATGAGCACCAATTTCAATTTTCATAGATGGATATTTATTTAATATTGCAATTACATTTGCTAATTCCAAAGCAGCATCCTTTCTAATATTCCATTTATCAAAATCAAAATAAATTGGTTTAATTTTAATTTGAATTTTATTATTTTCTGCAATAATATTTTTTTCGGCCTGTTCAAAAGATTCCATTAAAACTGGTAAGTTTTTAGCTGCTGTATTACTAGTAACTTGGAATTCAGTTTGAAAAGGAATGTATAGATTTTTAGTAGCTTTAATTGTATAATTTTTCCCTTTTTTAACTTCAAAATTATAGGAACCTTGATTATCAACTACTACGCTTTTAATAAGTTTACCATTACTATTTAATAAGCTTACTTCAGCACCGGGTAATAACTTCATAGAAGTTTTATCTTGCACTAAACCATTTACAAAATATTTTTGATTTTGGTTAAAAGCATATATATCATCATCTCCAATACCACCAGCTCTATTAGATGAAAAATATCCTTTGTTTTTATTATTTATAATAAAAGAAAAATCATCTAAATTACTATTAATAGGAGTGCCTAAATTAATAGGTGTTGTAAATTGATTATCAATTAAACTACTTTTAAAAATATCTAAACCTCCATAGCCTAAAGGTCTGTCTGAAGAGAAATAAAGGTTATTATTGCTACTAATAAATGGAAATTGTTCTCTATAAATAGTATTAATTTTTGGGCCTAAATTTTTAGGAGTTTCAAAGCTACCATCTTTATTAATAGCAACTTCAAATAAATCGAAAGAGCCAATGCTACCTGGCATGTCTGATGCAAAATAAAGTTTGTCTTCAGTACTATTTAAAGCTGGGTGTTCCACAGAATAGTTTACGCTGTTAAAAGGTAATTCGGTAATGTTTGTCCATTCATTATTTACTAATTCTGCTTTATATATTTTTAAATGATTTATTTTTTTAGCGTCTTTTCCTTTTTTGCCATTTAAATAATTATTGCGAGTAAAATACATAGTTTTACCATCTTTTGTAAAAACGGCATTGGCTTCATGCATTTTAGAATTTATATTTTTGGTAAAAGGTACAATTGATGTTAAATTTCCAAAATTATCTTTATTAGCTATATATAAATCCAAATAAGGTTCATTATTCCAAGCGTATAAATCTCCTTTTTTACGAGCCGAAGCAAATACAATTTTATTACCATAAAACGAAGTGCCAAAATCAGATAAAGAAGTGTTTCCTTCAATTTTATGAATAACATAGGTGTTTTTTAATTGTTCTTTTTCATTTTCTAATGTAGGAAGAGTTTCAATTTCATCAGATTTTTGATGTAATTGTTCTTTATATTTTTGAAACCATTGATCGGCTTCATCATATTTTTTTATCCCTTTTAATGTTTGGGCATATTTATAATAATACTGAGGTGAAACGGTGTTTTTATACTCAGTCAACAAAAATTTATACCATTTTGCAGCGGTTTTCATATTGCTATTAAAATAGTAGCAATCTCCTAATTTCTGATAAATTTCTTGTGTTTTTGGACTTTCATTAATATAAAGTTCAGCCGCATCAATATAAGCTCTATTTTCAAATAAATGATTAGCTCTATTTAAATTTTGTGAATTTACAATCTGTGTTGAAATTGTTAAAATAAAAAGTATGTAAAATATGTTTTTCATGATCATAGTCATTTTATTAGAAGAATCTTGGGGATTTATCAAAACCTTTATGTAAGTTAAAAATATCTAAATTATAAAGCACAAATAATTCATGTGAACCCGAACTAAACGGACCTAAGTTAGATAAAGTATGGTCGTAAGCATAACCAATTCGTAATTCAGGTGTAGCTTTAAAATTAATCATGCCACTTAAAGCGTCGCCAATTCTATATCCAATTCCTACTTCTAATCTGTTATTATAAAGCACATTAGTTGTAATATCAAAAACCGCATTTGCGCCTTTTACTACTTTTGTCATAAATGCAGGCTTTAATTTTATTAAGTCGTTAATTTCAAACACATAACCTCCTGTTAAAAAAACATGAGCTTGCCCTGTGCCTTGGTATTTTCCATTATCTCTATTTAAGTACTTACTATTTAATAAAGTAGGGATTGAAAGACCAACGTAATAATTATCTGTGTTGTAATAAACACCGGCACCAACATTAAAATAAGATTTATTAATGTTGTCAGAAAAATTGGGGTCGGTAAAAACATCACCAGATTGAAGTGTAAATCCGTTAAAATTTACATCAAAAAATGAGACTCCAACTTTTAAACCAAATGATAAATTTCCGTAATCTTCTAAGTCTAATTTATAAGCAACATCAGCATATAAATTGTTCTCTTTTACAACATCACCTATATTATCATTCACTAATGAAAATCCTACTTCAATTTTATTATTAATTGGAGTATGAATAAAGATATTTGACGATTTTGGTGAACCTACAACACCAACCCATTGAGTTCTGTGTAATGCACCTAAATTTACTATTCCGATAGTATTTGTTGTATATGCCGGATTTATAACACTCATGTTGTACATGTATTGCGTATATTGAGCATCTTGTTGAGACCAAATTAGAGTCGTTAGAAATAGTGATAGTATGGATAGATTTATTTTTTTCATATTGTTTAATTTTTCGCTAAAAATATGTTAACGACTTAGGTATAATCTTTTTTGAATAGGTTTTCTATTGCTTTTGTTGAAATGGATAATGAAGTAATAAACTCCAGCAGGAACAAATTTTCCGTTACCATTTAGTCTGCCGTTCCAATCAGGTTTTGTAGCATTTTGCGTGTAAATTAATTTACCCCAACGATTATAAAATTCGACTTTAAAATTAGGATATAATACTTTTAAATTTCCAATTTCAAAAGAGTCATTAATACCGTCTCCGTTTGGAGAAAAACCATCAAATATTTCGACATCGTATTGATCACAAGCATCTAAAATTGGTGTGACTTGTAATGGATTTACACTTGAACAACCATCAGTATTTGTTTGAATAGCATAATAGGTTTGCCCTTCAACTAACGGCTCAGATAAACTTAATAATGAACCGTTTGGATAAGCGTTATACCAAGTAAGAACATTATTATTTGTTGTTGAAATGTTAGCATTTAAATCTGAAATGGTAGGATTATCAATGATACAAAATTCATTACCAGAAGCAGTTATAGTTGGTGTTCCGGGATCCGTTAAAACTACGTTAACAACCATTCTTGTAGAACTTTCACAACCTGATGCATTGGTTTGGGTAGCCCAATAATCTTCTCCGTTTAATAATAATTCATTTATACTTAATGGTGTGGTAGACGTTTCAGATTCATACCAATTAATAGTGCTTCCTGTCACCGTTAAGTTTTCTACAGTTGGCTCATCGGATGCACAAAAAGTTTGTGTAGTTTCATTTATAGTTACTGGTGTATTGTCATTTATAGTAACCGTAACTTTAAGTCTTGATATACTTTCACAACCAGAAGTTGCATCGCTTTCGGCTGCCCAATAATCTTCACCATCAATTAAATTATCTGTTGTGTTTAAAGGGGTAGTATCCGCTTCATTATTATACCAGTTAATATTAGTACCGTTAGATTGCAAGTCAGCTACTGTTGGGTTATCAACAATGCAAAATGATTGGCTTATGTTTGATGTAGTTGGTGTTGCAGGGTTAATAAAAGTTACGGTTACCACTAATCTACTGGCACTTTCACAACCTGTAGTACTATCTGTTTGGGTAGCCCAATAATCTTCACCATCAATTAAATTATCAGTAGCATTTAATGGGGTAGTACCTGTTTCTGATCCATACCATACTACCGAATTTCCAGAGGCAATTAAATCTCCAACGGTTGGTAAATTTGGATTATAATCTTTTAAACAAAAAGATTGATTTGTTTCGGTAGTCGAAGGTGGAGGGGTTACATTAATAGTAACATTAACTACTGTTCTACTTACACTTTGACAACCAGTTGTAGTATTTGTGTCAGCAGCCCAATAATCCTCTCCATCAACTAATAAATCTGATGAATTTATTGGAACTGTTGATGTCTCAGTGTCATACCATTGCACAGCATTACCTAAAATTGCTAAATCACCAACGGTAGCATTATCAATTTCACAAAAAGTTTGATTGGTTTGTGTAGTTGAAGGAGGAGGTGTAGTATTTATAGTAACATTTACAACAATTCTATTAGCACTTTCACAACCTGTTGTGGTATTTGTTTCCGAAGCCCAATAATCTCCCCCATCTATTAATAGATCTGTACTATTTAATGGTGTAGTAGATGTTTGCGTATCATACCATTGAACATTATTTCCTGTAATTGTTAAATCTGCAATTGTAGCATTATCAATTTCACAAAAAGTTTGGTTGGTTTGTGTTGTTGAAGGAGGTGGAGTTGTATTTATAGTAACTATAACTTGAACTCTTGTGGCACTTTCGCATCCAGAAGTAGCATCTGTTTGGGTAGCCCAATAATCTTCTCCATTAACTAAAGCATCCGAACTGTTTAAAGGAGTAGTAGAAGAATCTGTATTATACCATTGTACCCCATTACCTGTAATTGCTAAATCACCAACTGTTGGATTATCAATATCGCAAAAAACTTGAGTACTTAAGGAAGTTGAAGGAGGCGGTGTCTTATTTATCACTACAGAAACATTTGCAGAATCATCAGGACAAATGCCATTAGTGCTAGAAACGGTGTAAGTGTAAGTCCCTTCTATATTTACACCAGGCTCAAAAGTTCCTAGATAGCCATTGGTTAAAGTACTTGGTCCAGTCCAACTACCAGTATTATCAGGAGTACCACCTAATAAACTAAATAAATTTGTAGTAGTTAAATCAATTTCACAAACTGTTAAAGAGCCATCGGTACCTGCATTTGGAGCAGCATCTAATTGAACAGTAGTTTGAACTCTAGTGGTGCTTTCACAAGGAAAAGAGTTTTCTACAGCCCAATAATCTTCTCCATTAACTAAAGGTTCTGAAACATTTAATGGAATTGTAGAAGTTGCGGTATCATACCATATAATATTTGTACCTGTTGCTTGTAAATCTGCCACCGTTGGATTTGGAGGGTAACAAAATGATTGTACAGGATTTACCGTTGGAGGAGTAGGATTTATTAAGCTAACTGTTGTTGGTAAACGAGTACTAGTACAACTACCTTCTGTTTGTTGTACCCAATAAGTTTGTCCATCGGCTAAAAGAGTTGTAGTTGGAAGTAGGTTTCCTCCTGTTTGTGCATCAAACCATTCTATATTTGTACCTGTTGCATTTAAATCTGCAATTGTTGGGGTTTGACTAGCACATTTACCTACATAAACATCTACATTAGTAGGTATATCTCCTACAATTGAAACCAATACTGCCAATCTATTTACACTACAATTACTACCACTTATATCATCAGCATAGTAAGTTGTTCCATCAAAAAGTGGCGTAGAAGGAGCGTACTGAGTTCCTCCTGTAGGTGCATCAAACCATATAACAGTTCCTCCGGCAGCAACTAAATCAGCTACAGTATTATTATCTACCTTACAAAAGGTTTGAGGAGAAGTTCCCGTTGGTGTGGCATTTGTACATTGCGAGTATCCTATTTGAGTTGTTGAGAATAAGATAATTACAAATAACAATACGGTTTTTTTGGTAATTGAAAAGTAATCTTTTTTCATAAAAAGAAAGTTTGGGTTAATTTTTTAATAACAATTTAACAGCGTTAAGTAACGTAAATAAATTTAAGAAGTTAGTTTAAGTAATTGAAGTATAAATTTAAGTAATTAAAGCGAGTTATGAACAAAGTTATTAAAAGATTTAATTGATTTTTTATTTCTAAAAAAAGATTAATTACATTTGATAATCTTAATAATTTTGATTGATGAAAATACATTTTATTGCTATTGGAGGAAGTGCCATGCATAATTTAGCGCTTGCTTTAGTTGAAAAAGGATTTACAATAACAGGGAGTGATGATGCTGTTTTTGAACCTTCAAAATCTAGGTTACAAGCTAAGGGCTTGTTGCCAGATAATTTAGGTTGGTTTCCTAATAAAATAACTAAGGATTTAGATGCCATTATTTTAGGTATGCATGCTAAAGCGGATAATTTAGAATTAATAAAAGCTAAAGAATTAGGTATTAAAATTTATTCTTATCCTGAGTTTTTATATGAACAGTCTAAAAATAAAACTAGAGTGGTTATAGGAGGTTCGCATGGAAAAACAACGATTACTTCTATGATTTTGCATGTGTTAAATTATTTTGATATAAAAGTAGATTATATGGTTGGTGCTCAATTGGATGGTTTTAAAACCATGGTGCACCTAACTAAAGAAAATGAATTTATTGTACTTGAAGGAGATGAATATTTAACGAGTCCGATAGATTTAAGACCAAAGTTTCATTTGTACAAACCAAATATTGCTTTGATTAGTGGAATAGCTTGGGATCATATTAATGTTTTTCCAACTTTTGAAAACTATGTGGAACAATTTTCAAAATTTATTGAAACCATAACAAATGGCGGAATATTGGTTTATAATGAAGAAGACATTGAAATTAAAAAAATTGTGGACAAAGCAAAAAATCAAATTAAACTATATCCATATAAAACACCAAGCTATTCCATAAAAAAGGGAACGACATTTATAGAAACTACTTTAGGTGAAATGCCTTTAGAAATTTTTGGCAAGCACAATATGCAAAATTTAGCAGGTGCAAAATGGATTTGCCAACACATGGGAGTTAATGAAGATGATTTTTTTGAAGCAATTAGCAGTTTTAAAGGAGCCAGTAAACGACTTGAAAAAATTGCTGAAAATAATTCGACTACTATTTTTAAGGATTTTGCACATTCTCCAAGTAAAGTTAAGGCTACAACTACTGCTGTTAAAAAACAGTATCCCACTAAAAAATTGATAGCTTGTTTAGAGTTGCATACTTATAGTAGCTTAAATTCAGAATTTTTATCAGAATATAAAGGGGCTTTGAACGTGGCGGATGAAGCAGTAGTATATTATTCTCCAAAAGCAGTAGCTATTAAACAACTAGAAAACATTTCAAAAAATCAAATTAAGAACGCTTTTGGTAATCCTAATTTAATGGTATTCACTAATCCAAATGAATTTAAAACGTATTTATTTGATAAAAAATTGAAAGAAACAGTTGTATTATTAATGAGTTCAGGCAATTATGGTGGTTTGAATTTTGAAGAATTGAGAAGCACAATTTAATTTGTTAAGAATTATTTATTTCATATTCATTTAAATAATACCTTTATATTTGAAGAAAAATAGCTAATGAATAATTCTTCAAAATTATTGACTATTAAATCTTGGGCTGTTGATGACAGACCTCGTGAAAAGCTTATTTTAAAAGGAAAAGAATCTTTATCAGATGCTGAATTAGTAGCTATATTATTAGGATCTGGGTCAAGAGATGAAAGCGCGGTAGGATTAGCAAAACGGATTTTAGCATCCATAAATCATAATTTAAATAAATTAGGGAAATTGTCTATTGCCGATTTAACCAAATTTAAAGGAATAGGAGATGCAAAAGCAATTACCATAATTACAGCATTAGAATTAGGAAGACGAAGACGATTAGAAGAAGCATTAGTGCTTCCTGAAATTACCAGTAGTAAAGCTGTTTTTGAACTAATGCAGCCTTTAATAGGAGAATTACAACACGAAGAATTTTGGATATTATATTTGAATAACTCGAATAAAATTTTAGAAAAAAATCAACAAAGTAAAGGTGGATTAACGGGTACATTAGTGGATGTTAGATTGGTGTTAAAAAAAGCACTGGAACTAAATGTAACCGCAATTATTTTATGCCATAATCATCCATCAGGAAAATTAAAACCGAGTAATGCTGATAAATTACTTACCAATAAATTAAAAACAGCTGGAGAAACTATGGATATTAAAGTGTTAGATCATGTTATAATCACCGAAAATGATTACTTTAGCTTTGCTGATGAAAATCTATTGTAAAAAAGTTTGATTTATTAATTTTAATTATACTTATAACCACATGTTATTGGTTTATACCCATAAAATTACCCCAAGGCTAAATTATATTTTTAAGCATTTTTTTGTTCGAATTTTACAAATTCCAATAACTTTTACTACTAAAGTAGATGAATTTGTTGCGCATAACGGTCCGAAAATTACTTATTCCAAAGCTCCTTTAGGCTCTGAATTTTTTATCAGAAGTCATTCCCTATTATTTGAACAAGGCATAAATGATATTGATATAACAATGTTAAATTGGGACGATACCCCTTGTTTTTTTCCAACAGGAGATAAATCCAGTATTCCGTTTGATATTTTTGCGGCTGGTTTTTATTTAATTAGTAGGTACGAAGAATATTTACCACATGTACAAGATGAACATGATAGATTTCCTGCAGATGAAAGTTTAGCAGTAAAAAATAATTTTATTGAAAAACCGGTAATTGATATTTGGGCTTATAAATTTTTAGAACTTTTAAAACAGAAATTTCCAAACTATACCTATAAAACCAAAAAATTTGAAGTAATTTCTACCATAGATGTAGATGCTGCTTTTGCCTATAAACATAAGGGGATTGTTAGAACTTTTGGCGGATTTTTAAATGATATTTTTCATTTTAGAATATTTAATTTCTGGCATCGTTTTTTAACAGTTTTTAATTTTAAAAAAGATCAGTTTAATACTTTTAAAGAGATTTTAAAAATTAAAAAAGAGCATCAAGTAAATACGTTATTTTTCTTTTTGGTTGGAGATTATACAACTTATGATAAAAATATATCCGCATCAAATTTAAAATTTCAATCTTTAATAAAATCAATTGCCGATTATGCAAAAATAGGAATGCATCCATCGTATTTTTCTTATAAAAGTTTTGAGAAATTAAAAAAGGAAAAATTACGTTTAGAAAATATAATTAATACTCCAGTTACTTTTTCTCGTCAACATTTTTTGCGGTTAAGTATCCCAGAAACCTATCAAAATTTAATTGATTTAGAAATTAAAGCCGATTTTACTATGGGTTATGCAAAAGTTGCGGGTTTTAGGGCAAGTACTTGTACACCATTTTATTTCTATGATTTAGATTTTGAAATTCAAACTCCGTTGAAAATTTATCCTTTTGCATTTATGGACGGAACGTTAAAGGATCATATGAATTTATCAAATGAAGAAAGTATTCAAAAAATATTACAACTAAAAAATGAAGTTAAAGAAGTAAATGGAACCTTTATTTCTCTTTTTCATAATGAAAGTTTAAGCGAAAACAATTATTGGAAAGGTTGGAGTACGATCTATAAACTTACCGTTATATAATTTTTATGATTCAGTATTTAAAAAGAAATCAGATTAATATTGATTTATATAATAAATGTATTCAAAAATCAAATAACTCAAGAATTTATGCCTATAGTTGGTATTTAGATTGTGTTGCTGATAATTGGGATGTATTGGTGTTGAATGATTATGAAGCAGTAATGCCTTTGCCATGGAGAAGAAAGATTCGATTAAAATATTTATATCCACCTGCTTGGACTCAGCAATTAGGTGTTTTTTCTAAAAAAAATATTTCTGAGAAATTAGTTTTAGACTTTTTGGATACTATTCCTAATAAATTTATAAAAATCACTATACAATTGAATTCAGAAAATAGTTGTAATTTGTTAAAATTAGAAGAAAGAACTAATTTTATTTTACCTTTAAATACTACTGAAAATGAGCTTATTAAAGGTTTTAATAACAACCGAAAAAGAGCTTTAAATAAAGCTACTTCCTTTCAAATTGAAAAGAATATTGATTTAACTGTTTTTTTAAATTTTTATTTAGGTGAGGATAAAGATTATGAATTAACTTTAAATCAGATTGAAACGTTAAATAATCTTTTAAAAAGTAATCATAAAAGCATTCATATTTGGGGGGTTAAAATTGATAATCAATTAGTTGCAGGATTTGTTTGGCTGAAAAGTGTGAATAGAATTACTTATTTATTACCAATTGCAACTTTAGAAGCAAAACAAATGGGTTTACCCACATTATTAATTTCAGAACTGATAAAAGAGTTTTCAAATAGTAATCTAATTTTAGATTTTGAAGGTTCTATGATTAATGGAGTTGCAGATTTTTATAAAAGTTTTGGAGCTAAAAAAGAAGTTTATTATAATTTATTGAAGTATAATTTCTTATAAAAATAAAAGAAGCTTAAAAGGGATAAAATTCCTGTAAACCACATGATTATTGCTGAAGTAAATGCTGCACCTAAAATTCCATATTTAGGTATAAAGTAATAATTTAAAATAATATTTAATGCTAAAGCCAAGGTTGTTATTACAAAATTAATATGCGCTTTACCAATTGAGGATAATAAATTTCCAAAAAGTCCACGCAGCGTTAAAATTCCAGAAACGCCAATGGTTAAAATCATTAAAGAAGAAAAATAAGCGGTGTAATTTTTTTCGAAAAAAGATAAAATTACTTCTCCAAATGAATATATAATTAAAATACAGATAGCACTTATAAGGCTAAATAATTTTATGTAATTTTTTATGTAGTTTTTTATGTAGGTTGTATTATTGATCTTTTCAGTGAAATTCACAAAATCAGTAGTTATAACAACATTCGACAAAAAAAGTAAACTGTAAGGCACTAATGAAACGTATTTAAAAGCAGTTACCATTTCCATATTTTTTAAAATTATTCCTATTAAAATAATGTCTATAGAAATAAGCAATTGCGTAGTTACATTAGATAGACTGGCAAAAAATCCGTATCTAAAAAACCCATAATTTATAAAAGCTAATTTCCTAGGTTTTTTCCAAGTAATATTTAATTTGGGAATAAAAATTATAGAAGTCACTAAAGGCGAGATAATTAATGCAATGGCATAACCTAATTCTTGAAAATTATAACTTAAAAAAAATACAAAAATTATCAGTAAAATATTGTAGGACAGTTCCGCTAAGGAAAATAACTTATTATTCTTTTGAAGCCTAAATTGAATTTTTAAAATTTCAAATATAAAACCTGAAGTAATTATAGAAGATAAAAGGATTAAATAGTAGCTGGTTTCATTCAATTCAAAGTTTAATAAGTAGGCTATTATTATAATTATTCCAGTGAATATTAAACTTACGAAAATTCCTTTTTTTAAAACGAAGCGGAAAAGGGCATCTTTTTCTTGGGTTGATTTTAATTGAGACCCATACCTAAGCAAACCCTGATTTAATCCTAGACTTCCCATTGGAATTATAAAAATAATTATTTGAAAAGCATAAATTACCACTCCTAATTCTTTATTTGGTATTAATTGAAGCGCAATCCAAGAAGCAAAAAATGAAAGTAAACGTGAAGCAATGGTTGTACTAAATACATAGCTACCGGATCTGCTTAAAAAGCCTTTAATAAAATCTATAGAATTTTTCACTTTATAAATTCATTAATCCATAATTCAGTAGAAACTAACTGCCATATTTTACGCTCATTGTTAGATTTTAAAATATGGTCAATTTGATTATTATTAAAAATATTTCTATTTTTTAAAGTCATTATTGAGTCATTTATTAAATTTTTAAATTCATTTTTAATCCAATATTCTAAAGGTAATCCTAACCCTTTTTTCTTCATAGAAAAGCAACTGGGAGCTACATACTTTTTTGCTAGTTGTTTTAAAATATATTTTTGGGTGTTGTTTTTTAATTTATATTTAGTTGGAATTTTAAAGGCTGTTTCTATAAAATTATGATCAAGCAAAGGAAATCTTCCTTCAATTGAAAATTTCATGGTACTATGATCTACCGCTCTAGTTTGATGATTACTTATATATGATTTTAAATTATAAAAACTGATACCTTCAAAATTATCTGTAAAATTTAAGTGGTTAATATTATAAAGTTTAGAAATGGTATTTTTGGTAGCAAAATTTTTATTATTAAATAACTTTTCTATTTCGTTATCACTATAATTTGTAAAATAATGAGAATAGAATTCACCTAAATTTGTGTAGCTTGAGATGGTTTTAGCTTTTTTAATTTTTGGATGAATAGATGGGGTTAAGTTTATAAGTTTTTTGTTTCTTTTTAAGTTATTCCAAAATTTCAACTTGTAAAAAACATCATAACCACCAAATAATTCATCACCACCAAGTCCATTAAGTACAACTTTTAAATTATTTTGTGCTGCTATTTGTGCTAATATAAAATTAGCCGAAAGATGATGATAAGGTTCTTCATAGGCAGTTGTAATATTTTCTATGTTGTTTGTTATTTCATTTGGATTGGTATATGCTATAATATGATTTAAATTATTTAAAACAGCCGTATCTTTAGCTTCTTTAATTTCATTATATTCCTTAAATTCTTTGAAGCCTAAAGTTAATACTTTTATATTAGGATTTATCTTTGAAGCAATTACAGAAAGTGTTGTTGAATCTATTCCGCCACTCATAAATGTACCAACTTCTACATCTGCATTTAATCGATATTTTATTGACTTAAATAAGCTTTCATTAATTAAATTAATAGATTGTTTTTCAGTTAAACTAAAGTCTTGATTGTTTACGGGTATTTCCCAATATTGTTTTTTTAATTTTTTGTTGGTATTTAAATCAATTTTTAAATAGTGTGCCGGTTCAAGAGCGGTTATGTTTTTAAAACTAGTATTTGGTCTTTGAGCAATTGAAAATCTGAAATTTTGTGATAACCCTTCCCAATTTATTTCAGGTTTATAAAGTTTGGAATCTATAATTGCTTTTATGGTGCTTGCAAAGATAAATTGTTCCTTATTTTCATAAAAATAAAGAGGCTTTATACCAAGTCTATCTCGCGCAATAAATACTTCATTTTTTACTTTATCAAAAATGGATAGAGCAAACATTCCGTTAAATTTATTCAAAGCTTCAGTATTCCATTCTTTATAAGCGTTTAAAGCAACTTCGGTATCTGAATTAGAAAAAAAAGTATAACCTAAACTAATTAATTCGCTTCTAATTTCTTTATAATTATAAATTTCACCATTAAGAATAATCCAGTAATTTTGATTTAGATCAGACATTGGTTGATGACTTTTATTTGATAAGTCAATAATTTTTAATTGTCTAAATCCAAAACCTAATTTAAAAGAGAATTGAGTAGCAGTATCAATATGTTTATAATTTTTAGAAATAGTATCATCACCATAAAAAGGAATTGTATTTTTCATAAATAGCATATAGCCTTCATCATCAGGACCTCTATTAATCATACTTTTTGTCATTAATTTAAGTGATAATGATTGTTGAAGAGGACAATTTTTATTTATTATTCCGGCAATACCACACATTAATTATTTTAGATTTAAGGTTTGCATATATAATTTAGTAAATGTGTTACTAATGGTATTAATGCCGAAATTTTTCTCTGCATAGCTGTGCATTAGTTTTTTATCTGTTTTAATTTCTTTATGATATATTTTTAGAATTGATTTTTCTAAACAAGTTTCATCTTTAACAGGAATTAAATAACCAAAATTTTCTGGAAAGTACTCGTTAATTCCTCCTACATCTGAGGAAACTACTGGAATACCACACGAAAAGGCTTCCAGGATTACACAAGGCAAGTTTTCATAATTGCTAAATAAAACAAAAACATTCGATTTCTTTAAATAATCAGCAACTTTATTATGTGGTATAAAATTAACGATATTAATATTTTTTATTTTCAATTTTTGAATTAGTTGTATGTATTTTTTAGAATTTTCTCCAATTAAATTAAATTCTAAATTAGGTATTTTTAAATGTAATTTCGAAATTACATTTATTATTCCAGATACATTTTTTATACTGTCATCCATATCTGAAATATGAGATATTACGAATTTATTAGTGTTAATATTACTAATATTAAATATTGAATCGTTTACAACATTAGGTACAGAAAAATAATTTCCTTTTAAACCAAAGTCAATCATAGATTTCTGTAAATTATTGGTTACAGGGCATACAAATGAAGCATTTTTTACAATTAATTTAGTTGCCGTTTTTTGTAAAAAGCCGATAGATCTGTTTAATGGAAATTGATAATCACTCCAATGCTCAGAAATTATATATGGTTTGTGTAAAAACCATTTTAAATACAATGCAATTAACCCAATTGGAAAGGTAATATTTACATGAACCAAATCTATATTTTCAATTTTTTTAATAACAGATAAATAGGCTTTAAAAAAACGAAATAATTTTAATAACTTGTTATTAGATTTTGGTAAATAAACTAGTTTATTTTCAACATTATTTAGTTTGTTATTGAAATATTCTGAAGACTTAAGGTTAGTATCCGTTACCACATGAATTACAGTTACTTTATGTTTTGTAGCAACCGCTTCTGCATGCCTTTGAACAAAATCACCATTGGTTGGAAAAACCTTTGAAGGATACCAACTGCTTAAAAATAATATATGAAGTTTTTTGCTCAAAAATAAAAGTTAAGGTAAACAAATATAAAAAGATAAAAACTATTTTATATGTTGATTAAATTTATAATTTTAAAGCATGAATATGAAACACATTTTTTTTGATTTAGATCACACACTTTGGGATTTTGAAACTAACTCCGATATTGCTTTTAAAACCATATTTGAAAAACACAAAGTTCCAGTAAATATCAACAAATTTTTAAATTATTACAGAGGTATAAATCAGGAATACTGGAAATTATATCGTGAAGAAAAAATTACGAAAGCTACATTACGAGTTGGTAGATTAAAAGATACCTTCACAAAAATTAATGTTAAAGTTTCAGATAGATTAATCGATGATTTATCGGTTGATTATATCGCGGTTTTACCTAATAATAATGAACTATTTGATGGTGCTATTGAAATTTTAAATTATTTAAGTCCAAAATATAACTTGCATATCATAACTAATGGATTTAATGAGGTGCAATATAAAAAATTAGAAAATTCAGGTTTAAGCACGTATTTCGACAAAATTATTACATCAGAAGATGCTGGAGTTAAAAAGCCAAATCCAATTATTTTTAATTTTGCATTAAATAAAGCATCTGCAGTTTCAAAAGAATCCATGATGATTGGCGATAATTATGAAGCTGATGTTATGGGAGCCATTAATAACGGTATAGATGCCATCTATTTTAATTCAAAAAATGAACCTGTATCGCATACAATAAAGAGTATTAATACGTTATTAGAAATAAAGAAATATTTGTAACTATAACTAATTATTAAAATTTACATAATGAACCTCAAATATTACATTATTTCCTTAATCTTAATCTCAACATTAAACAGTTGTACAAAAAGCGTTGATTTTAATCAAATTGACGATGCAAATGTTCATCCTATTTACACCTCTACTTTAATTTATGCAGATTTCACCGCTATTAAATTTTTGGATGCAAACAACCAGGAAATTACCTATACAACAGATTTAATTGAAGCACCAATTGATAAAACAACTATCAAATATCTTGAAAAAGTTGAATTTACCTTAATTATTACAAATACCTTTAATAGAGAATTTAATTTTCATTTTAACTTTTTTGGTGATGCAGGTCAGTTAGTTTATGAACTTAAGCCAATAGTTATAGTAGCACCAAATTCTGGGGAAACTACTTTTACTTTAGAAATTCCACCTGATGATATTCAAGTGCTTAATAATACACGTTATTTTGGGTTTTTAGTAACGTTGAAACCTAGCTCAGATGGAAGTACTCTTAACGGAACTGAAATTGCAAATCTAAACTTAAAATCATCGGTTAAATTATATTATAATTTCAGAAAAATATGAGAAAACTAATCTATCTGTTTTTATTTATAAGCCTGCAAAACGTTGCTCAAAACAAGCAAATACTTTACGATTTTAATAATTTACCTCAAACCCTACTATTAAACCCTGGTGCTGAAGTTTACAATCAATTTCATGTTGGGTTTCCATTACTTTCACAAATTTCTTTTCAAGCAGGGTTTACAGGTTTTTCAACCTATGATATTTTTGCAAATAATGGTGTGCCTATAAATGATAAAATTAGAAAAGCAATAAATAACTATGGAAAAGCTGAATTTTTTGAGGCAAATCAGCAACTTGAAGTCATTAATGCGGGTTTTAGGTTAAAAAACAACAATTATTTATCTTTTGGTTTTTATGAAGAGTTTAATGCTTTGGCAAAAATTCCGCGTGATTTAGTGGATTTATTCTACGAGGGGAATTCGGTAATAAACCGACATTATTCTATTAAAAAATTGGCTGCCAGAGCAGAATTATTAAGTGTTTTACATATTGGACTTAGTAAAAAAATTAATAAAAAGTGGCAAGTTGGGGCACGATTTAAAATATATTCCAGCGTGTTTAATGTTCATTCTAAACTAAATACAGGAGAATTATATTTAGAAAACGGCACTAACAATATATATAAACAGCATATTGATAATGTTAGTTTTTTAATGCAAACTTCAGGAGTGTTTTTCGATAATACGGATGTAATTACACAATCCTATATTCAAAAGAAATTATTATTTGGAGGTAATTTGGGAGCTGGAGTAGATGTTGGTTTTACGTATCATCCAAAAAAGCATTGGACTATTACGGGAAGTATTTTAGATTTCGGATTTATAAACTACAAAAAAAATATAAAATCGTACAGAGTAAAAGGATCCTATGAAGTAGAAGGAATTCAATTAGATTTTGATCTTAATAACCCTCAAAATTATTGGCAAAATTTAAAAGACGATTTTGATAATCAGGTGGTCTTAGATACTATATATACTAAATATTCTTCTCTACGTCCAGTAAAATTAAACGGAAGTATTGCGTATGCTTTTGGGCGACCTTATTATGATGATTGCCATTTTTATAAGGAATCAGAAAACTATACTGATAAAATGGGAATGCAAATATTTTCTACCATTGGTGCTGTTCATTCTTATTTAGCGGCAACATTATTTTATGAAAAAAGAATAAATAAACATTTGCAAACTAAAATTACATATACAGCAGATCCTTTTTCATTTACCAATATAGGTTTAGGCCTTTCTTCACATTTCAGAGCATTTAATATGTATTTGGCAGCAGATAATTTAATTAGTCTTTCCAATGTGTATAACACAAAAAGTGCTAATATACAATTAGGGATAAACTTTATATTTAATAAGAAAAATTAGTACTTTTACTAAAATCAAAATGAAAAAAATGAAAAAAATAATTTTAATAGTTTGTATCCTTTTTAGTGTTCATAATTTTGCACAAAGTAAATTAAATAACTATAAATATATTTTAGTACCAAATCAGTTCGAATTTCAACGTTCAGCAGATAGATATCAAATTAATTCTTTAACCAAATTTTTGTTTAATAAAGCAGGGTTTACCGTCTTTTTAACTAATGAATCTTTTCCAAATGATTTGGCACAAAACAGATGTGATGCGTTAACTACCCGTTTAATAAATAGCCCTAATTTATTAAGTACTAGAGTTACTATAGCATTAGTAGATTGTAATAATAATGTGGTGTTTACAACTCGTCAAGGAAAATCAAGATTAAAAGATTATCGAAAAGCTTATAATGAAGCTATTAGAGCTGCGTTTAAAGATATTGAAAATGTAAATTATCAATATAAACCACTTGCTAAACCAGAAAAAATAGTGGTAGTTAAACCTATAAAAAAAGTAGTTTCACAAAAGAATGTTACACAAAATTTAACTCCTAAAGTGGTTGTTAAAAAAAATAAGATTGATGAGACAAAAAAAGGAGATATAGTTTCCGTTAATTATGTTGAGGTGGCTGGTAAATACCAAATAGGAGACTATGGTATTTGTAATATTGTTGCTACTAATGATAATTTTAAAATACTTAGTGGTGATGAAAATTTTGAAATAGCAAAAATATATAAAACCTCAAAGCCAAATCTTTTTATAGTTAAATGGGTGGCATTTAAACAACCGCAACTTATTCAATTAACCAAACAAGGAAATTTAAAAATAGACACTAAAAAAGGAGTGAAAGAATACCAGCGAGTTAATTAATAGTTGTATTTATTTAACCACCGTTTTTTTAAAAACTCACGCATTGAATTTTCTCTGGAATTATTTCCAGGTTCAAATAATTTGGTTGAAGCAATTTCATCTGGTAAAAATTCCAGTTCGGCAAAATTGTTATCAAAACTGTGCGCATATTTATAATCTTTACCATAATTTAACTCCTTCATCAATTTAGTAGGTGCATTTCTTAAAGATAAAGGAACCGATAAATCTCCTGTTTCCTGTACTAATTTTTGAGCATTTTTAATGGCCTCATAACTGGCATTACTTTTAGGGGAACTTGCTAAATAAATTGCGCATTGGCTTAATATAATTCGCGACTCAGGAAAACCAATAGTAGTTACTGCTTGAAATGTGTTATTTGCCATAATTAAAGCCGTAGGATTTGCATTTCCAACGTCTTCGGAAGCCAAAATAAGCATTCTTCTAGCAATAAATTTTACATCTTCACCACCTTCAATCATCCTTGCTAACCAATAAACCGCTGCATTTGGGTCACTTCCTCTAATTGATTTTATAAAAGCAGAAATAATATCATAATGTTGTTCCCCAGCTTTATCATACAAAACGGTATTCTTTTGAATTTTCGATAAGACTAAATCATTGGTAATTACAATGGGTTCATCTTCAGAATTTACCACCAATTCAAAAATATTTAATAATTTTCTGGCATCACCACCAGAAATTCTAAGCAAAGCTTCAGATTCTTTTATTTTAATGTTTTTAGAAGCAATAAAAGCATCTTCTTTTAGTGCACGTTGTAATAATTGTTCTAAATCCGGTTTAGTAAATGCGTTTAATATATATACTTGACAACGCGATAATAAAGCAGGAATTACTTCAAAACTCGGATTTTCTGTAGTTGCACCAATTAAAGTAACCCAACCTTTTTCAACCGCACCTAAAAGTGAATCTTGTTGCGATTTGCTAAATCTGTGAATTTCATCAATAAATAAAATCGGATTTTTAGTAGTAAATAAACCGTCATTTTGTTTTGCTCTATTAATCACATCTCTAATATCCTTAACCCCACTGCTAATAGCGCTTAACGTATAAAAAGGTCTATCTGATTCCTTCGCAATAATATTCGCCAAGGTAGTTTTACCAATGCCAGGAGGTCCCCAAAATATCAATGATGGAATAATACCTCGTTTAATATGCTGTGTAAGGGCACCATCATCACCAACCAAATGTTGCTGACTTATATAATCTTCTAAAACTTTAGGTCGTATTCGTTCTGCTAAAGGTGCTTTCATAGTTGTAAAAATACAAATAATAATAATGTTTTGGGCGTTCCACTGCATTGCATTTGTGGCAGGCTATTCGCTAAATCTTTTTTAGTTCTAAAAAAGGAGAAATTTATCCTGAGCGGAGTCGAAGGGCTACTATCCCTAACGCAAAGTACCATTCGTTATTTTAACAAAAAAATAAAGATTAAATGAATACGATTTGTATTTTTATAAAATGAAAAACAGAAAAGCTGAAATAGATAATTTAACGTTGATTGTTCCAATTTCAGTTATTGTTATTATTTGGGGAGTTTATTTTATAGAGATTAATTACGGATTCAATTTTAATAAATATGGTATTTACCCAAGAACTTTTAAAGGATTGAGAGGAATATTTTTTTCTCCTTTTATTCATGGTTCTGTTTCTCATATATTTAATAATAGCATTCCATTGGCGGTAATGCTTGGAAGTTTATATTTTTTTTATAAAAAAATAGCTACAAAAGTAGTATTAACAGGCATAGTTTTAACAGGATTATTGACTTGGTCATATGCTAGACCGGCATATCATATAGGTGCAAGTGGTGTGGTTTATTTTTTAATTAGCTTTGTTTTTTTTAGTGGAATTTTTAGAAAATATTATCGATTAATCGCACTATCTTTGGTGGTTGTTTTTTTATATGGAAGTATGATTTGGTACATATTTCCTGTAGAAGAAAAAATATCTTGGGAAGGACATTTGTCAGGGTTTTTAGTAGGATTTGTATTTGCCTTTTTATTTAGAAAACAAGGACCACAACCAGAACAGTATATTTTTTCAAAAAACGAAGCTTTTGAAAATCAGTTTGATGAAAACGGAAATTTTATTGAGCAAACTGAAGAAAATATTGAAGAAGAAGATTAAAAAAAACATTGTGCATTTTGATAAAATTTCGTCAATTCAAGTGAATTTTAGCCTTTAAATCTGGGTTCGATATAAGAAAATAATTTCAGGACTGAAAATCAATGGTTTGAGTCATTGCGATGATTGAAGAGCAACGAAAAGAAGAAGCAATCTTGCTAAAAATATAGAGATTGCTTCAAATTATGCACTACCGTTTATAATTTTCGCAATGACGTTATAATCTTCAGTTTTTTTACGGTAAACCTTATGTTGAACTCAGTTTTTAACCTAACCTTTGTCTGGTAGCTTCGTATAAAAAAGCACCACAAGCAACAGAAACATTTAGGGATTCAATTTCACCTAACAATGGAAGTTTTGCTTTATGGTTTACTAATTTTAAAATGGAAGGATGAATTCCCCTATCTTCCGAACCCATTATTATTACTGTTGGAACTTTTAAATCAACATCATAAATTAAAATTTCAGTTTTTTCGGTAGCAGCTACTAATTGAATCTTAGCAGTTTGAAATTGAAAAATGGCATCTTTAATATGATCCACTTTGCAAATTGGCACTTTAAAAGCAGCACCAGCAGAAGTTTTAATAGTATCAGCACTAATTGGAGCATTTCCTTGATTAGGAATTATAATGCCATCAACACCAGTACATTCAGCCGTTCTTATTATAGCACCAAAATTTCGAACATCTGAAATTCTATCTAATATTAAAAATAGGGGTGAAGTGGTAGTTTCTAAGGTTTTGGTTATTAAATCATCTAAATTAACAAATTCAATAGGCGAAATTTGAGCAACTACACCTTGGTGATTGCTATATTTTGAAAGCCGATCTAGTTTTTCAACGGGTACACAGCTTGTAGCAATTGCTTCTTTTTTAATGATTGTATTTAATTCTGAAAATAAATGACCACTTAAACCTTTCTGTAAATAAACTTTGCTAATGGTTTTTCCTGCATTTATAGCTTCTATAATTGCTCTAATACCAAATATTTTAGATGTTTCTTTTTCCATGTTACAAAAGTAGCAAGATTAATCTAATTAACGTGAGTTCGATATAAGATTAGAACAAAAGTAATTGTTTGGAGTCAACAAATTTATTTTTTAAAGAAGGCTTTTTGTCTTTAAAATTATAAGCAATTAAAGCAGAGAATATATTATTAAAATAATTTACGACACTTCTATGTCTAGAATGTTCAACTTGACAGATATTTTTGAGTTGGTCAAATATCGTTTCAATAATTGCTCTTTTTCTAGGATGATAAGCATCAATCATAGGTGTTAATAGTTTAGTTTTCATGTTCTTTCTTAACTTGGTTACTAAATGGATACCATTAGCAAAGAGTTCTGTAAAAATATCTTTAGATATATATCCTTTGTCACCAATGAGTTTACCAAAAAGTTTTTTAATAAAAGCTTTAAAGCGTAATGGTTTTCTGTCATCTGTATTACCTTTGGTTATCATAAAATCAATAATACCTCCTTGGTCATTAGTAATAATGTGCAACTTAAAA
>Ga0209633_10000030_pt1 | contig 170925 bp, 157 predicted proteins | sample Cruoilmetagenom1_FD_187290 | JGI IMG/M metagenome (GOLD analysis project Ga0209633, IMG submission 187290) | Oil polluted marine microbial communities from Coal Oil Point, Santa Barbara, California, USA - Sample 1 (SPAdes) (version 2) | ecosystem: Environmental > Aquatic > Marine > Oil seeps ... | reverse complement strand
AATAAAACTTTGTGCATCATATAAATTATTGTTAATATTGCACTCCTATTTCGGACCCATAGCTCAGTTGGTTAGAGCACCTGACTCATAATCAGGGGGTCGAAGGTTCGAGCCCTTCTGGGTCCACAAATTGAAGTAGAATGATTACGGACGAGAAGTCTATGCCGAGCATTACCGAAACGCAAAATTTGTTTTGCATTGAAGGTAGCAAGGATAGATTTTCGAGGTAAGTCTTCTGGATCCGCCTTAAAGCTATATTCATTTTAATATGGCTTTTTTGAGTTAATAAAACGTTATTGATAGTAAAAAAATGAGGTTTAGCATTTTTTGGAAGAAAAGAATTTATATATTTGCAATTAATTGACGATTTTTTCGTTAGTTACATAGTAAAAAGGGAAATTTCATGTTAAAAAAGTACGCTACATTAATCTTACTGATTTTATTTATTACTTTTTCAAGTGATGCGTTAGCTCAGACACCTTGCCCTAATCCTGGTGGTCCCGGCCCTTGTAACCCTCCACCTGTTCCAGTTGATGGAGGCATTGGTATCCTACTAGCAATAGGAGTTGGATACGCTGTTAGTAAGTTGAAAAAAGACTAATAATAGTATTTATTCTAATGTTGTTATTCTAGCAACATATTTCCCGATAACATCAAATTCTAAATTTACAGTATTATTTATTTTTAATTCATGGAAGTTGGTATGGCTATACGTATAAGGAATTATAGCTACACTAAATTGATTTTTCATTGAGTTAACTACAGTCAGGCTTACACCATTTATCGTAATAGAGCCTTTTTCTATCGTAATATTTTGAGTTGAATTGTCATATTCGAAGGTATAAAACCAGCTGCCATTCTCATTCTTTATATCAATACATTTTCCTATTTGATCTACATGCCCTTGTACAATATGACCATCAAGTCTATCGCCTAATTTCATCGCACGCTCTAAATTAATTTTATCAGCTATTTGAAGAGATTTAAAATTGGTTTTGGTTAAAGTTTCGTCAATTGCAGTTACAGTATATGTACATGCTTCTTTATCAAGTGCCACAACCGTCAAGCAAACTCCATTGTGGGCAACACTTTGATCTATTTTTAATTCAGAGGCAATATTACTTTTTATAGTAATATGTATATTACTTTTATCGCTAACAATTGAGATAATTTCTCCTGTACTTTCTATAATACCTGTAAACATATTCTAAATTTTAATGACTACTTTTGTGACTACAAAAATAACAATTATATTGTTGTATGAAGAATTTTGAAAAAATAAAAGTTGGTATCTCAGTAGGTGATATTAATGGTATTGGAATAGAAATTATACTAAGAACTTTTGAAGATGCTAGAATGTTGGAGATTTGCACTCCAATTTTATTTGCTTCCAATAAAACAGTGGCAATACATAAAAAGCAATTGAAAATTCAGACACAAATCCATGGCATTGATAATGCCAAAAAAGCCATAAATAACAAGGTCAATTTGGTAAATGTTTGGAAAGAAAATGTAGCTGTTGATTTTGGTAAGGAAACAAAAGAAGGTGGTAAATATGCGTTTTTATCGTTACAGGCTGCTGTGAAGTCTTTGCAAAATAATGATATAGATATATTAGTGACAGCACCTATCAACAAGCATAATATTCAATCGGATAGTTTTAATTTTAAAGGGCACACAGAATATCTAGAGGCCAATCTTGAAGGTGAAAGTTTAATGATTTTAATGACTGATCAAATTAAAATCGGACTTATAACGGGTCATATTCCCGTTCAAAAAATTGCAGAAACAATTACACCAGAATTAATACAGAAGAAGGTGAATTTATTATATAATTCATTAATTCAAGATTTCGGAATTAGGAAACCTAAAATTGCCGTCTTAGGCTTAAATCCCCATTGTGGAGATAGTGGTGTGATTGGTACTGAAGATGATGAAATTGTAAAACCTACATTAGAAAAAATACAAGCAGAAGGTAAATTAGTATATGGGCCTTATTCGTCTGATAGTTTTTTCGGATCTGAATCATATAAAAAATTTGATGGCATTTTAGCTATGTATCATGATCAAGGGTTGGCTCCATTTAAAGCACTGTCGTTTGGTGATGGAGTTAATTTTACTGCAGGATTAAGTGAAGTCAGAACATCACCAGATCATGGCACGGCTTATGAAATTGCAGGTAAGGGTGTCGCAAATGAGAATTCTTTTAAACAGGCCTTATACACCGGATTAGATATTTACAAATTGCGCAAAGAATATAAAGAGTTAGTTCAAAATAAATTAGCAACAAGAAAGTAATTTATTTTGTAATAAATTTATAATTATTTTATATATTTGCGCGCTCAAATTGATAGTAAGATATGGAAAAGAAAATGTATATAATTTCTTTTAGAGGTCTGAAAGAAGGAGAACATCAATTTGAATATGAGATTGGTAGTACGTTCTTTGAAGTTTATCCGTATGAAGAAATTTTAGATGCTGATGTAAAAGTGCATTTGAAATTTGTTAAAAAAAGTACATTATTAGAGCTTGATTTCACTATTGAAGGAATGGTTAAGGTTGCTTGTGATCTTAGTAATGAGATCTATGAACAACCAATAAATGGCAACCTAGATTTGATAGTTAAATTTGGTGAAGTATATAATGATGAAAATGAAAATATTTTAATAGTTCCTTTTGATGCCTATGAAATAGATGTTTCTCAGTTTATTTATGAGAGTATTATTCTTGCATTACCAACGAAAAGAGTACACCCAGGTGTGCAAGATGGAACTTTAAAATCAGACATATTAGATAAATTAGAAGCATTAAAGCCTAAAGAAAAAAATAATAATATAGATCCTAGATGGGATACGTTAAAAGGGTTATTAACAGATAAAAAAACATAAAGATGGCACATCCAAAAAGAAAAATTTCTAAACAAAGAAGAAATAAAAGAAGAACACATTATAAAGCAACAGTTCCTCAAATTGCGGTTGACCCTACAACTAAAGAGGCACATTTATATCATAGAGCTCATTGGCATGAAGGGAAATTATATTACCGTGGTCAAATAGTAATTGATAGTGAAGAAACTGCTGCTTAAGAAAATTTTCAAAAAACAGTGAAAAACCCTCATTTTTGAGGGTTTTTTTATGTTTTTTAATGAAAAATGATGAAAAACAACCCTTTTTTGATCAACAACTGAAATAAATTTCATTACTTTGACGCTCGTTTATCAAGAAATTATCTCTAATAAGATAGAATCATGAGTAAAATTACTGCTGCAATTACAGCTGTTGGAAAATATGTTCCAGATTATGTGTTAACCAACAAAATGTTGGAGACAATGGTAGATACTAATGACGAATGGATCACCAGTCGCACTGGTATTAAAGAAAGAAGAATTCTGAAAGAAAAAGGAAAAGGAACTTCCTTTATGGCGATTAAAGCGGCAGAAGATTTGATCTCTAAAACCAATTTAAATCCGAAAGAAATTGAACTAATTATTGTAGCAACTGCAACACCAGATATGCAAGCGGCATCAACATCAGCTTTTGTAGCTTCCGAAATAGGAGCCACAGAAGCTTTTTCATTTGATCAAATTTCAGCTTGTTCGAGTTTTTTATACGGAATGTCCACAGCAGCGAGTTATATAGAGTCTGGTAAGTATAAAAAAGTATTATTGATTGGTGCTGACATGAATTCATCAATGATTGATTATACTGATAGAGCTACCTGTATTATTTTTGGTGATGGTGCAGGAGCCGTTCTTTTTGAACCTAATCAGGAAGGATTAGGGCTTCAAGATGAGTATTTGCGAACTGATGGTAATGGACGACAATTTTTAAAAGTTGATGCAGGCGGTTCAGTATTGCCAGCTTCAGAAGAAACAATTAAAAACAAACAACATTTCGTGCATCAAGATGGTAGAACAGTTTTTAAATTTGCAGTTTCAAACATGGCAGATGTAAGCGAAAAAGTATTAGAACGAAATGATTTGTCAAAAGAAGATGTTACTTGGTTAGCTCCACATCAAGCTAATAAACGAATTGTGGAGGCTACAGCTAATAGAATGGATCTAGATATGAGTAAAGTAATGATGAATATTCATAAATATGGAAATACTACTTCTGCAACTTTACCATTATTATTAAATGATTATGAAACACAACTCCGAAAAGGAGATACTATTATTTTTGCTGCATTTGGTGGTGGCTTCTCTTGGGGAGCTATTTACTATAAATGGGCTTACAATTCAAACTAAAACAACAAAATCAAACTATAATGGATTTAAAAGATATTCAAAACCTAATTAAATTCGTCTCTAAATCAGGAGCTAGCGAAGTAAAATTAGAAATGGAAGATGTTAAAATAACAATAAAAACAGGTCCAGGAAAAACTGAAACAACTACTATTGTTCAAGCACCTATGGCTGCAGTTCCGTCAATACAACAGGCTCCGGTTCAGGCTTCCTCAGAAACAGAAACTCCAGTTATAAATACAACCGATGAAACAACCGATGATTCTAAATATCTCATTGTTAAATCGCCTATTATTGGTACTTTTTATAGAAGACCATCTCCAGATAAACCATTATTTGTAGAAGTGGGAAGTACAATAAATGTAGGAGATACAGTGTGTATTATTGAAGCAATGAAACTTTTTAATGAAATTGAATCTGAAGTTTCTGGTAAGGTTGTAAAAATTTTAGTTGATGATGCAACTCCGGTTGAATTTGATCAGCCTTTATTTTTAATAGACCCATCTTAAAGTTAAATCCCAATATTCAAATCACAAATAACAATTTCAAAATTGTTTGAAATTTGGAATTTAAAAAGAAACTTATGTTTAAAAAAATACTGATAGCTAATAGAGGCGAAATTGCATTGCGTGTCATACGAACCTGCAAAGAGATGGGAATCAAAACAGTTGCTGTTTATTCAACTGCTGATTCTGAAAGCTTACATGTTAGATTTGCTGACGAAGCAGTTTGTATAGGTCCGCCACTTAGCAGTGAATCTTATCTTAAAATTTCGAATATAATAGCTGCTGCTGAAATTACCAATGCAGACGCTATTCATCCTGGCTATGGTTTTTTAGCTGAAAACTCTAAGTTTTCCAAAATTTGCGCAGAACATAATATAAAGTTTATTGGCGCATCTCCAGAAATGATTGATAGAATGGGAGATAAAGCTTCGGCAAGAGCTACAATGAAAGAGGCTGGAGTGCCTACAATTCCAGGTAGTGATGGGATACTAGAAACGTTTGAAGAAGCCGAAAAGTTAGCTAAAAAAATGAAATACCCGGTTATGCTAAAAGCAACAGCTGGAGGTGGAGGTAAAGGGATGCGCGCAGTTTGGAAAGAAGAAGACCTCAATGAAATGTGGGATGCTGCTCGTCAAGAAGCAAAAGCTTCTTTTGGTAATGATGCCATGTATATGGAAAAATTGATTGAAGAACCTCGACATATTGAAATACAGATTGTTGGAGATTCTTATGGAAAAGCATGTCACTTATCTGAAAGAGATTGTTCTATTCAACGCCGTCATCAAAAATTAACCGAAGAAACGCCGTCTCCGTTTTTAACAAGTGCTCTTCGAAATAAAATGGGTAAAGCCGCAGTGAAAGCTGCTGAATTTATTAAATATGAAGGTGCAGGAACTATAGAATTCTTAGTTGATAAACATAAGAATTTTTATTTTATGGAAATGAATACTCGAATTCAGGTAGAGCACCCTATAACCGAGCAAGTGATTGATTTTGATCTGATTCAAGAGCAAATATTAGTGGCTGCTGGCGTACCAATTTCCGGTAAAAATTATACACCTTCTTTGCATTCAATTGAATGTAGAATTAATGCTGAAGATCCTTTTAATAATTTTAGACCTTCTCCAGGTAAAATAACAAATTTGCATTCGCCTGGTGGTCATGGAGTTCGTTTAGATACGCATGTATATGCTGGCTATACTATTCCGCCAAATTACGATTCTATGATTGCGAAGTTGATAACTACTGCTCAAACTAGAGAAGAAGCAATCAATAAAATGAAAAGAGCATTAGATGAATTTGTAATAGAAGGTATAAAAACAACCATTCCGTTTCATAGACAGTTAATGGAGCATCCAGATTATTTAGCAGGTAATTATACCACTAAGTTTATGGAAGATTTTGAAATTAAAGAAGAATAAGAGACCAATATTTAGGTCTTATAATAAAAAGGGGTATGATTTTCATATCCCTTTTTTAGTATACTTTGATAAGAAGAAAATTTCTCATAATTAATTCTTTTTTTCTAATCTAAACAATTGACTATTGAAATCTAAAAATTATTCTCTCGATAGTTATTGGAATTATTTATATATTATTTTATATTTTTGATTATATTTTAAAACCAAATGAAAGAAAAAGACTTACATATTGACGGAATTGATAAGATTATTCTTAAAAATTTAATGGAAAATGCCCGTGCACCCATTTTAAGTATAGCAAGAGAAGTTGGTATTTCAGGTGCTGCTATTCATCAGCGGTTACGAAAATTAGAAAAATCAGGATTGCTAATGGGCTCAAAGTTTATTGTTAACCCAAAGATTCTTGGATATAAAACGGTAGCTTTCGTTGGTATTTTTTTGGATACTTCGAGTACTTATAAAGAGGCACTAAAACGATTAAAGGAAATTGATGAAGTTATAGAAAGTCACTACACTACTGGTAATTATGCTATTTTTGTTAAAATATTATGTAAGGACAATGAGCATTTAATGCAGGTATTGAACAAGCAAATCCAAGCTATAAAAGGTGTGTCAAGAACAGAAACGTTTATTTCTTTAGACCAACAAATCGATAGACAAATTAAAATTTAATTGTAATAGCTACTGCGTATTCGAATTTTGCCTACTGCCTACTGCCTACTGCCTACTGAATTTAGTCTCTTCCTAAAATTCTAAATCCCCAATACAATACCATTGCTAAAGATCCTAAAGCAGCAACCAAATACGTCCTTGCAGCCCATTTTAAGGCGTCTTCAGAACCTTTGTATTCTTCCTGACTTACTATGTTTTTATCTTTTAACCAAGCTAATGCCCTATTACTAGCATCATATTCAACAGGTAATGTGATAAAACTGAATAGTGTTCCCATGGCCATGAATGCTAAGCCGGCAACAGCAATAATAAAACCTATTCCAGTATTTCCTGAAGCTGCTCCTAATATAATACCACCAATAATAAGCCATTGTGAATATTTTGAAGTAATACTAACTGCTGGTACTAATTTTGATCGTAATTGTAACCACTCGTATGCTTTTGCATGTTGTACCGCATGTCCTACTTCATGTGAGGCGACTGCAGCAGCAGCAGCATTTCGTTGATTGTAAACGCCTTCACTCAGATTTACGGTTTTATTTGTCGGATTGTAATGATCAGTGAGCATACCCGGAGTAGAAATTACTTCGACGTCAGCAATACCATGGTCATCTAACATTTTTTGAGCAATTTCTGCACCGCTCATTCCATTTTGAAGTTGCGTTTCAGAATACTGTTTAAATTTTCTTTTCAACGTATTGCTAATTAGCCAGCTCACTAAAGAAATGACTCCAATAATTATATAAAATCCTATCATCTATTTTTTATGTTTTAATTTTTTTCTTAGAATTAATTAATCTTGGTAAATTTACTGCATAAACTATTCCAAATTCAATTTTTAAGACAAAATGACAAAAAAGCCCGAAATATTACTCATTTATACTGGTGGTACAATAGGTATGATTAAAGATTATGAGTCTGGTGCTCTAAAAGCATTTGATTTTAATCATTTATATGACAACATTCCTGAGCTGAATCAACTAGATTGTGTTATTGAAACAGTTTCATTTGAAAACCCTATTGATTCATCAAATATGAATACAAACTATTGGGTAGACATTATAGAAATTATTGAGCAGTATTATGATCGAAAAGATGGTTTTGTTATTTTAACAGGTTCAGATACGATGTCATATACATCTTCGGCGATTAGTTTTATGGTTGAAAATCTAAATAAACCCATCATATTTACAGGCTCTCAATTGCCTATTGGTGATTTGCGTACAGATGCAAAAGAAAATTTGATTACGGCAATTCAAATTGCATCAGCCAGAGACAAAAATAATTTACCTATTATTAGAGAGGTTGGTTTGTACTTTGAATATAAATTATACAGGGCAAATAGAACAACAAAAATTAATGCAGAACAATTTGAAGCATTCTCCTCTCCAAATTATCCTCCAATTGCCGAGAGTGGAGTTCATTTAAAATTTAATTATAACCTTTTGTTTAGAGCTGAAAAAAATAAAAAGTTAATCGTCAGAAAAAAATTAGAAGATCACATTGTTATTTTAAAACTTTTTCCTGGTATTTCGAAACAAGTTGTACAAAGTATCTTAGAAATACCAACTATAAAAGGTGTTGTTCTTGAAACCTATGGCTCAGGCAATGCGCCCACTGAAAAATGGTTTATTGATTTATTAAAAAAGGCGTTGTTAAAAAAAATTCACATTGTTGATGTCACACAATGTATTGGAGGGAGTGTTATTTTAGGCCAATATGAAACGAGCATCGAGTTACAAAAAATCGGTTTGATAAATGGTAAAGATATTACTACAGAATCTGCGATAGCAAAACTGATGTATTTATTGGGAGAAAATATATCTCGAGGTGAATTTAAAAATATTTTTGAAACACCCTTGCGTGGTGAAATGAAGTAAAAGTTAGCAACTGCTTTATAATTGTACTATTTGATAATTGTAGAGTTCGTAAATGTTTATGCTGGTAGTTACCCGATATCAAAAAGTAAATTTTACGATAATTTTGTTAGGATTATTTTTTCAGGTAATTTTTTTTTGCTTTATTTGACGTTCACTTAAAAAAAATGATTTTTTAGGAGAGGTGGCCGAGTGGTTTAAGGCGCACGCTTGGAAAGCGTGTTTATGAGGAATTGTAACAAGGGTTCGAATCCCTTTCTCTCCGCAGGAGTTGTTGTTTTTAATAAAAATTTATATCTTTAACGCGTTAACTAATTTAATAAGATTCAAAACAATGAAAAAAGCACTTACTATCCTTGCAATTACAGGATTATTATTTTTAGGAACAGTTCAAAGCAGTTATGCTATTGCAACTACTGTACAAACGGAGGAAACTACTGAAGCTGCAACAGATTCTAGAACATTTCACCAGGTTTTAAAACAATACTTTATAGATGGAACACCAATTTTTATGAGTTTCGTTTTGATAACTCTAATTTTAGGGTTGGCAATTGCTATTGAAAGGATTATTTACCTTAATATGGCAACTACGAATACTAATAAATTGATGACAAACATAGAAGACGCATTATCTTCAGGTGGTGTTGAAGCAGCGAAAGAAGTTGCTAGAAACACCAAAGGGCCTGTTGCTTCTATATTCTATCAAGGTTTAGATAGAATGGATGAAGGTGTTGAGCAAGCAGAAAAAGCTGTAGTAAGTTATGGTGGTGTTCAAATGGGATTATTAGAAAAAAATATTTCATGGTTATCTTTATTTATAGCCTTAGCACCGATGCTTGGTTTCATGGGTACGGTAATTGGTATGATTGGAGCATTTGAAGCGATTGCAGCTGCAGGTGATATTTCGCCAGCTGTAGTAGCAGTAGGTATTAAAGTGGCATTATTGACAACTGTATTTGGTCTTATAGTTGCAATTATTCTTCAAATATTTTATAATTATATTATTTCTAAAGTTGATAGTATTGTAAATAGTATGGAAGATGCATCTATCTCATTAGTAGATTTACTAATCAGACATAAAAACTAAAAACAATGGATAAATCTAAAATATTAACCATAATAGTTGGTGTAATAAGTATAATAGGGATGATTCTCTTTATACGAGTTGCAGCAGCTGGTGATGATAGTGTTGCATTAGATAGTGCTGTTAATAGTTTTGTATATTTTGCAACGTATTTATTAATTATAACTGCAATTATAGCGGTGGCATTATCATTATTAAATTTGGTAAAACACCCTAAATCATTAAAGAAAAGTTTGATGGGTGTAGCTATTTTAGCCATATTATTTGTAGTTGCTTATGTTTTAGCTTCTGATGAAGCTGTAACTAATGCTGCAGGTGATGTTATTAAAAATGGAGAAGCTGGCTCAGTATCAAAATGGATAAGCGCTTTGATTAACTTTACTACGATTTTAGGAGTACTAGGTCTTTTAGCAATTGGTCATGGTTTTGTAAGAAAAATGATAAAATAAATATAATTATGGCAAGAAGAGAATCCCCCGAAATTAACGCAGGATCTATGGCAGATATAGCATTCTTGTTATTGATATTCTTTTTAGTAACAACTACAATGGATACCGATACAGGTATTTCACGAAAGTTACCTGAAAAGCCAGATCCTAATTTTGTTCCACCTATACTTAAAGAAAAGAATGTCTTTGAAGTGAATGTAAATCGAAGAAATGAAATTTTAGTTGAAGGTGAGATATATATGCAAATTGCAGATTTACGAGAAGCCGCTGCTAAGTTTATTGATAATGGTGGCGGAACTGCTGAGAATCTAGCAAAAGAAAACTTAACGGTATGTAGTTGGTGCAAAGGAGATAAAGACCCCGCATCTTCTGACCATCCTAAAAAGGCTATTATTTCTTTACAAAGTGATAGAGGAACTTCATATGCAACATATATAGCAGTACAAAATGAATTAGTAGGTGCTTATACTGATTTGAGAAATAAGTATGCTAATGATAAGTTTGGTAGAGATTTTAAAGATTTAACAGGTGAACAGCAAAAGGTAATTAAGAAGGATATTTATCCTCAAATTATTTCAGAAGCTGAACCAACAAAATAGAGTTAAACATGTCTAAATTTAAAAAGAAAAGAAAAGGAATGCCTGCCATTAATACGGCATCTTTACCGGATATTGTATTTATGTTGTTATTCTTTTTTATGGTTACAACGGTAATGCGTGAAACTGATTTAAAAATTAAAAAACCGCAGTTGCCAAAAGCTGATCAAGTTAAAAAATTAGAAAAGAAAAGCTTGGTAAGTTATATTTATGTTGGTAAATCTAAAGATGGTACACCAGGTGATAAAATTCAATTAAACGATAGAATTTCTAGCGTAAAAGATATTAAGAGTTTTATTTTTTCTGAACGATCATCTCACTCAGAGGGTGAAATACCATTATTAACAACATCTATTAAAGCAGATTTAAATGTTAATGTAGGCACGATTACAGATATAAAAATAGAACTGAGAGATGTTAATGCACTTAAGATTAATTATTCAACATTGAAAGGTAGCGCATTAGATAATATGAATAAGTAAACTTCATATTTTATAAATCATATAGATTCAAAAGAGGCAGTCAACCCAGAAAAAGGGATATTGATTGCCTCTTTTTAGGTATATGAATACTTTTTTTCTCTGTTAAAAAAAAATATGTAGGTTTGTAGTATGCATAGAATATTTCTAATTTTCCTTTTAATTTCTTCAATACTTAATGCACAAAGTAATGACTCTATTAAAAGTTCTAAGTATTTAGAAGATCAAATCTATGTAGGTTTTTCAATAATCACATTGACCAATACGCCGAGTGGATTTAACCAAAATGGTTTTTCTAATAGTCTTGAATTAGGTTTTATTAAAGATATTCCACTAAATGATAATGGTAATACTGCAGTAGGAATAGGGTTGGGTTATGGTCGTAATACATATTTCCAGAATATTCAAATAGAAGAGGTTGATGGTAATACTCAGTTTCAAATAGCAGCAGCTGGATTTAATAATAATAAATTTTCGATGCATGCTATTGATATTCCGTTAGAGATACGATGGCGTACTTCTACTATTGATCGGTATAAGTTCTGGAGAATTTATGTTGGTGGAAAATTAAGCTACATATTTTCATCTAATGCAAAACTTAAAGAACCCGGTAATACAATCAAAGTAAAAGGAATATCAGAAATTAATAAGCTACAGTACGGTTTAAAATTAGCAGTAGGTTATGGTACCTGGAATTTTAATTTTTATTACGGTTTAAGCAATTTGTTTTCTAATGCAAACCTGAACGAAACAACACCAATTGAAATGAGAGATTTCAGAATAGGGTTAATATTTTATATATTATAATTCTACTAGGCTAAAAAGTATATAAAACATAAACCATTATCTGAGTTAAAAAACCGACAATAAATCCAATAAATATTTCATTCATTGTATGTGCCTTTAACTTTAATCTTGAGGTTGCTATAATTCCGGCAAGGACAAATAAAAAGATCAATATAAGCAATAAGTTAAGTTTATATTCATAACTGATAATACCAATAAATGCAATTAATCCGGCAATACCTAAGGTATGAAAGCTTGTTTTTATTTTGCTAAAAAATAGGATATAAACAATACCAAGAGCAAAAGTAATTCCGAAAAAAGAGAATGCTAGTATATTAACGATATTTGCTTTTAATAACAATTTACCTAATAAGAACGATAAAATAGCAAAGAATAAAATAGGAAATTTACGCTCATTAATACTCGGCAAATGATAACTTTCAATTAAGTTCACATTTTTTAAAAAGGATAATAAAAGAATTGGAATTATATACGTGGTAACAAAAACAATGCTTATAATTCTGTATGCATATTCTTTGGGGATGTGGTTTGGTATTATAATAAAGTACAGAAGTGTACTAACAATTGGGACTAGTACAGGGTGTAAAACATAAGAAACGAACTTATAAAACTTCATAGTTGATATTGAAATCTCGACTTTTGTTTATCTTGAGTAGAGCCGAAAGAATCGATCTGACAAATATAAGTATATTATTGTTGCCTCTTCGAGCATTACTAAGATTCAAAAGTATATTTTTATAAGGGAGCACACAAAGTTCGTCAAGTGGTTTAAGGCTTAAATTTCTTTGCGTAAACGAGCCACAGGAATATTCAATTGCTCTCTGTATTTAGCAACTGTTCTACGTGCAATTAAATACCCTTTTTCTTTTAATAATGCCGAAAGTTTATCGTCAGTAAGCGGCTTTTTCTTATTCTCAGATTCAATAATTGTTTGGAGAATTTTTTTAATTTCTCTAGTTGAAATATCTTCACCTTGATCATTCTTCATTGACTCTGAGAAGAACTCTTTAATTAGTTTTGTACCATAAGGAGTGTCAACATATTTGCTATTAGCTACTCTTGAAACTGTCGAAACATCCATATGAATTTTATCGGCAATATCTTTCAAGATCATTGGTTTTAGTTTTCGTTCATCACCTGTTAAAAAATATTCTTCTTGACGATGTATAATAGCATTCATGGTCAATAATAAAGTTTGTTGACGTTGTTTAATGGCATCAATAAACCATTTAGCTGCATCTAATTTTTGTTTAATGAATAGTACAGCATCTTTTTGAGATTTTGACTTGTCCTTTGAAGCAGCATAACCCTTCAACATATTATTGTACTCATGTGAAATATGTAATTCAGGGGCATTACGTGAGTTTAGTGTAAGATCTAATTTACCTTCAACAATTCTAATAGAGAAGTCAGGAACTATCTGTTCAACAATTTTACTATTACTAGAATAAGACCCTCCTGGTTTGGGATTCAATTTTGAGATTTCGTCTATAGCATCTTTTAATTCATCTTCGGTAATGTCAAATTTTTGAATTAATTTTTTATAATGCTTTTTAACAAAATGTTCGAAAGAATTTTCAAGAATTAAGACAGCCAAGTTTCGGCTTGGTGTTTGCGATTTTCGTTTTAATTGTATTAGTAAACAATCCTCAAGGCTTTGTGCGCCAACTCCGGCGGGATCTAACTGTTGTACATATGATAACATTTTTGTTACTACTTTTTCATCAGTAAAAATGTTTGCAGAAAAAGCAAGATCATCAACAATATCTTCAAGAGGTCTTCGTATATACCCACTACTATCAATACTACCCACCAAAAATTCAGCAATTTGTCGCTCGTTTTCTTCTAAACGAAAAGTATTTAATTGACTTTTTAAAAATTGATTAAAAGAAGTGCCTGCTGCATATGGTATACTTTTCTCATCGTCATCGCTACTATAATTATTGCTTTGTAATTTATAGCTTGGAGTTTCATCATCACTTAAATATTCATCGATATTTACATCTGTTTCGATGGTTTCAGTACCAGCATCATCATATTCGTTTTGTAATTCATTATCAATATCATCATTGGTTTCTTTACCACTGTCTAGTGCAGGATTTTCTTCAATTTCTTGCTTTACTTTTTGTTCAAAAGCTTGTGTAGGCAATTGAATTAACTTCATCAACTGAATTTGCTGTGGAGATAATTTTTGTAATAATTTATATTGTAAACTTTGTTTTAACATTAATCTATTATGCTTTTATTAAAGATACAAAAAAGAATTTTATATAATAAACCTTTCTGCCTCTTGTCACTTTTCTCAAGATGATATGCTCGAGGAAAGAGTAGTGATTCAATTAAAACTCTGCATTTTGAGGTGTTCTAGGAAACGGAATTACATCTCTTATATTACCCATTCCTGTTGTAAATTGAACTAATCGTTCAAAACCTAAACCGAATCCTGAATGAACTGCAGTTCCGAATTTTCGTAAATCTAAATACCACCACAATTCTTTTTCGTCAATATTTAAAGCCTTTATTTTTTCTAAAAGTACATCATAACGTTCTTCACGTTGAGCACCACCTACAATTTCACCAATTCCCGGAAATAATACATCCATTGCCCTAACTGTTTTACCATCATCATTTAAACGCATATAAAATGCTTTTATGTTAGCAGGATAGTCAAATAATATAACCGGACATTTAAAATGTTTTTCTACCAAATAGCGTTCATGCTCACTTTGTAAGTCAGCTCCCCACTCTTCAATGATATATTGAAATTTTTTCTTCTTATTGGGTTTGCAATTTCTTAAAATATCTATAGCTTCAGTGTAACTCACACGTTTAAAGTTATTCTCTAACACGAAGTTTAATTTTTCTAGTAAAGATAATTCACTACGTTGTAGCGTTGGTTTTGTACTTTCTTCTTTAGTAAAACGCTCGTCTAAAAATACAAGATCATCGTTGCAGTTTTCTAATACATACTTGATAACTGATTTTATAAAATCTTCAGCCAAATCCATATTGCCATCTAAATCCATAAATGCAACTTCAGGTTCTATCATCCAAAATTCTGCTAAATGCCGAGTTGTATTTGAATTTTCAGCTCTAAAGGTTGGACCGAATGTATAAACTTTACTCAGGGCCATAGCATAAGTTTCAGCTTCTAACTGACCAGAGACAGTAAGGTTCGTTTCCTTACCGAAAAAATCTTGGCTATAATCTACATCACCATTTTCTTTTTTTGGTGTATTTTTTGGATCTAATGTAGAAACGCGAAACATCTCTCCCGCGCCTTCAGCATCAGAACCGGTAATAATTGGTGTATGTAGATTGTAAAATCCGTTTTCAGTAAAGTATTTATGTACAGCAAAAGATAATGCAGAGCGCACGCGCATTACGGCGCTGAACGTATTGGTTCTACCTCTTAAATGAGCATTTTCACGTAAAAATTCAAAACTATGTTTTTTAGGTTGAATAGGATACTCGTCAGGATTCGAATCGCCTAACACTGTAATTTTAGTGACTTGTATTTCTACAGATTGCCCTTTGCCTTGGCTTTCAACTAAGGTTCCTTTGATAGAAATAGCAGCACCAGTTGTAATCAGTTTCAAAAGATTTTCATCTGTGTTCTCAAAATCAATTACACATTGTATATTGTTAATTGTTGAGCCATCATTTACCGCTATAAAACGATTGGCTCTAAAGGTACGTACCCATCCTTTCAAATGTACTTCTTGTAAAAATTTAGTTGACTGTAATAGTTCAGCAATACTTTGTTGCATTTCTTCAAAATTTATGAAGTGCAAAGATAAAGAATGATTTACGAACTATTGAAACAAAAATTATTGTTTTCATTGAATTTGCTAGTAAAAACAATAGAAAATAAAACTTTTTGAAAAATAATCAACTAAACTGACAACGAGGCAAGTTAATATTGTTCGCGATTTTTATAAGTTAGATTATAAAAATAGTAGAACATTATCTTATAATTAATCAATAAGCCCCATCAAATATTGGCCGTAACCACTTTTTAATAGAGGTTGAGCGACTTTTTTGAGTTGTTCGGCAGAAATAAATCCCTTATGATATGCTACTTCTTCAATACAACCAATTTTCAACCCTTGGCGTTCTTCTATTACTTGTACATATTGTTGTGCTTGCATTAATGATTGAAATGTGCCTGTGTCTAACCAAGCAGTACCACGACTTAGCACTCCAACTTTTAATTTGCCCTGTTTTAAATAAATAGAATTTATATCTGTTATTTCATATTCCCCCCGTGCAGAAGGTTGAAGGTTTTTAGCAATTTCAACTACGCTATTGTCATAAAAATAAATACCGGGAACTGCATAATTTGATTTAGGATGTTTGGGTTTTTCTTCAATCGAAATAGCTTTGTTATGCTCATCAAACTCAACAACTCCGTAACGTTCAGGGTCAGTTACATGATAGGCAAATACGGTACCTCCGTCTGGTTTTGAAGCATCTATCAATAGTTTTTCAAACCCTGTTCCATAAAAAATATTATCACCTAAAATAAGAGCAACATCGTCATTACCAATAAAATTTTCTCCAATGACAAATGCTTGTGCTAATCCGTTTGGAATTTCTTGAACAGCATATTGAAAATTACAGCCTAATGATGTACCGTCACCTAACAAACGTTCGAACAATGGTAGATCATGAGGCGTAGAGATAATCAAAATATTTTTAATACCTGCTAACATCAATGCTGATAACGGATAGTAGATCATAGGTTTGTCATAAATAGGCATTAATTGCTTACTTATAGCCAATGTGAGTGGGTGTAATCTTGTACCACTTCCGCCTGCGAGTATAATTCCTTTCATTTGTTTCTTTTTTTAATTGTCATATGGTCCCGAGAATCCAGGATTGAAGAATAAAATAATCTGTAAACATATAAGAAAACTATTATTTTAATCAAGTCGGGTTTATTTATTTGTCAATTTTAAATTCTATTTCTTCCGAATCACCCTCTTCAATAGTATCTTCTTCTTTGGGTATAATTTGAATGGCGGGTTTCTTAAATGTTTTTTTATTGGCAATGCGTTGCTCTAAGGATAGTAATAGAGATGGTAATAATAGTAAATTAGAAACCATTGCAAATAATAAGGTTACAGATACCAATCCACCAAGGGCGATGGTACCTCCAAAACTAGAAACTATAAATATTAAAAATCCGAAAAAGAGAACTATTGAAGTGTAAAACATACTTACACCTGTTTCACGTAATGCTGCATAAACCGATTTTCTAACTTTCCAATTATGTGCCTGCAATTCTTGCCTGTATTTAGCTAAAAAATGTATTGTATCATCCACCGAAATACCAAAAGCAATACTAAATACCAAGATGGTTGATGGTTTTATAGGGACACCTAAATATCCCATCAATCCTGCTGTAACTAATAATGGTAAAACATTAGGAATCAGTGATATAATTATCATTCGGAATGATTTAAACATCCAAGCCATAAATAATGAAATTAATAGAATAGCCAATGATAATGAGATTACCAAATTTCTAATCAAGTAGTTTGTTCCTTTTAAGAAAACCAGTGCCTTACCGGTCATTGTGACAGCGTAATTTTCTTTAGGGAATTCTTTTTCAATTCGAGCTTGTAAACGTTCTTCGATACGTTCCATTTTATCAGTGCCAATATCTTTCATAAATGTAGTGATACGAGCATATTGACCTGTAGAATCAACAAAATTATTGAGGAGATCTGAATTTACATCAGAGTTTTTGGTATAGGATAGAATAAAACTTCTCTCTTGATTGGTTGGTAATTGATAATATTTCGGATTGCCATTATAATAAGCTTGTTTCGAATATTTGACTAGGTTTAAAACAGAAACTGAAGGAGATAGTTCGGGAATTTCGTCGATAATTTCGTTCAACCTATCCATCCGCTTTAGCGTAGAAAGTTTCATTACACCTTTTTTTCGCTTTGTATCAATTACTATTTCTAATGGCATAATACCACCAAACTCTTTTTCAAAAAACACAATGTCTTTAAAGAATGGTTTTCCTTTAGGCATATCTTCAATTAAACTACCTGAAACACGAATCATATATACACCTATTATACTTGAGACGATAATTAATACAGTAGAAACATAAACTGCAATACGATGATGACGAACGGTATTTTCCATCCAATCGACGATTTTTTCTATCCATTTACGTTCTAAATGTTTTAAATGTTTGTCTTTTGGTTTTGGAAGGAAACTATATATAATAGGAATAATCAATAATGACAATATGAAAATTGCCATAATATTGATGGAGGCAATGATACCAAATTCATTTAATAATTGACTTCTGGTAAAAATAAAAGTGGCAAATCCAGACGCAGTAGTAATATTTGTCATTAATGTAGCGTTGCCAATTTTAGAAATTACACGCTGTAATGATTTTGCCTGATTACCATGACTCTTAACTTCGTGCTGATATTTATTTATTAAAAAGATACAATTTGGTACACCAATAACAATGATTAAAGGTGGGATTAATGCCATTAAAACAGATATTTCGTAGCCGAACCAACCAATAAATCCAAAGGCCCATATCACACCTATACTTACGACCAACATCGTTATAAAGGTAGCTCTGTAAGAACGAAAGAATAAAAAGAATATAAATGAAGTGATGCCTAAAGCCAGGCCAAGAAAGATACCAATTTCATCGATAATATTTTGAGAATTCATGGTTCTGATATAAGGCATACCAGAAACTTTGACATCAACTGTGTTTTCTATTTCAAATTTCTCAATAGTAGGATTTAGTACATTGAAAATAAAATCTTTTCTTATCGGAGTATTTACGATATCTTTTTTTAGATAAATTACCGTTCTTATAGTACCTGTTTTTTTGTTAAACAAAAAATTGTCAAAAAAGGGTAAATTCTCGAAGAGTTCTTTTTTGATTTTTAGTACTTCAGCATCAGTTGTAGGTTCGTTTTTATATAAAGATTCAACAACAAATTGCTTTTTTTTAGTATCCTTTTTTAATTTTTTAATGTCACCAATAGAAACGGTAAAATCTACTTCAGGAAAAGTATCTAATGCACGAGATAGTACATTCCAATTATTAAATTTTTTGGATGTAAAAATACTTGAATCCTGAGTTGCTAATATGATAAGATTACCTTCTTCACCAAAAATTTCTAAAAACTTGTCATATTGTAAGTTAACTTCGTGATTTTTTGGTAATAAATTGGCTTCACTATGAGAAAAACGCATGTATTGCATCTGCGTTGAGAGAAAATAAGTAATGAGTGCAAGAATTATTAAAATAGGGATACGCCCTTTAAGGATAATTCTAGATACAGCGGGCCAAAATTTCATAAACGTAGTAGCATTTTTATAATGGCAGTAAAGGTAACAAATTTTATAACCAAATATTTATATCATTTTATAGTGAAATAGATAAGGAAGTCGAGAGTTTTATAAAAAAAACCTGTGATCTAATTTCACAGGTTTTTTTTATTATAATAGCAGAAATGCTTTTAAAAATGATTACTTTAATTTCTTTTTAACGGCTACTTCTTGATATGCTTCAATAACATCTAATTCTCTAATATCATTGTAGTTTTTTATTTGCATACCACAATCGTAACCTTTGGCTACTTCCTTTACATCGTCTTTAAAACGTTTTAACGAAGCTAATTCGCCTGTAAAAACAACTACATTATCTCTAAGAATTCTTATTTTAGAATTTCTAAATATTTTACCGTTTGTAACCATACAGCCAGCTACAGTACCTACTTTTGAAATTTTATAAGTTTCTCTAATTTCTGCATTACCTGTTATTTCTTCTACCATATCAGGAGAAAGCATACCTTCCATGGCATCTTTGATCTCATCTATTACTTTATAAATAATAGAGTAGTTTCTGATATCTATTTCCTCTTTTTCTGCTAAAGAACGAGCCGTTGAAGTAGGCCTTACATTAAATCCTATAATAATAGCATCAGAAGCTGAGGCTAATAACACATCTGATTCTGTAATGGCACCAACACCCTTATGAATAATTTTTACTTGTATTTCTTCAGTAGAAAGTTTTTGTAATGAATCAGTTAAAGCTTCAACAGAACCATCAACATCTCCTTTAAGGATGACATTCAATTCTTTAAAGTCACCTAAAGCAATTCTACGACCGATTTCATCTAAAGTAATGTGACGTTGTGTACGAACAGATTGTTCGCGTTGTAATTGCTCACGTTTGGTAGCTATTTGTTTTGCCTCTCGTTCATCTTCAAATACTCTAAATTTATCACCTGCTTGCGGAGCACCATCTAAACCTAAAATTGAAATTGGTGTTGAAGGTCCGGCTTCTTTTAAATTATTACCACGTTCATCATGCATTGCCTTTATCTTACCACTATGTTTTCCGGCAAGAACAAAATCACCTATTTTTAAGGTTCCGGCTTCAACTAAAACAGTTGAGATATATCCTTTTCCTTTATCTAATAAAGCTTCTACAACGGTACCGATGGCTTTTTTATTTGGATTTGCTTTTAACTCAAGAATTTCTGCTTCAAGCATTACTTTTTCCATCAACTCATCAATACCTTGTCCTGTTTTAGCAGAAATGTCTTGTGATTGAATTTTTCCACCCCAGTCTTCAACTAATAAATTCATAGCTGCTAATTCTTCCTTTACTTTATCAGGATTAGCATCTGGTTTGTCAATTTTGTTTATGGCAAAAATGATAGGAACACCCGCTGCTTGCGAGTGGCTGATTGCTTCTTTAGTTTGAGGCATTAAAGAGTCATCTGCAGCAATTACGATAATAACAATATCTGTAACTTGAGCTCCACGAGCACGCATCGCTGTAAAGGCCTCGTGACCTGGAGTATCTAAAAATGCTATTTTTTGACCATCTGCTAGTTCTACTCCATAAGCACCAATATGCTGTGTTATACCTCCAGATTCACCTGCAATTACATTTGCTTTTCTAATATAATCAAGTAACGAAGTTTTACCATGATCAACATGTCCCATAACTGTAACAATGGGTGCTCTTGGTTTTAAATCTTCCGGTTTATCTTCAATTTCTTCAACCGCTTCTTCAACCTCAGCACTCACAAATTCTACGTTATATCCGAACTCTTCAGCGACAATTGTAAGTGTTTCGGCATCTAAACGTTGATTCATGGTTACCATCATGCCTAATGACATACATGCTGATATAATTTCAGTAACAGAAACATTCATCATAGTAGCTATTTCACTGGCAGTAACAAATTCGGTTACTTTTAGTGTTTTGCTTTCTGCATGTTGTATTTCTTGATCTATTTCAGATTGTTGACGATGTAGATCTCTTTTGTCTCTTCTGTGTTTTGCTCCTTTACCTTTTTTAGATTTACCTTGTAATTTTTCTAAAGTTTCTCTTACTTGTTTTTGTACATCAGCTTCAGAAGGCTCTTCTTTAACAATATTTTTTCTACCTCTACCGCCTCCTTTATTGGCTCCTGCTCTAAAGTTGGGTCTTTGTGAACCAGTGTTTCCTACAGGTTTATTGATTCTCCTTCTTTTTCTCTTATTCGCGTTAGCGTCATCAGCCGTTTTTTTCTCTATTTTTTTCTCTGGTTTCTTTTCAGTTTTCTTTTTTGGTTTTTCAAACTGCTTTAAATCGATTTTCTCACCAACTTGTTTTGGACCAGTTAACTTTTGATATTTAGTTGTAATTTTTTCCGACTCAGTAGGTTTTTCAACAACTTCTTCTATAGCCTCTACAGGCTTAGATTTTTCTTTAGTTGGAATTTCTGTTACTTTTTCAATTTCAACCTCTTTCTTTGCATCTTTCTTTTGAGGTTTTTTCGTCTCAACATCTATTTTTCCAACAGTTTTAACTCCAGTTAATTTTTCAGATTGGGTTTTGAATATTTTTCTTTTGGCTTCTTCTTCTAGGCGTTTTCTCTCAACCTCTTTTTCTTGAGCTATACGGAGCGCTTCTTTTTCTTTACGCTTTTCTTCACCAACTTCTCTAGATTCAACTTTTTTGCTCTTATCCGTTTGAAATTCATCTAAAAGTACATTATATACTTCATCAGATATTTTAGTCGTAGGTCTAGCTTCTATTTCATATCCTTTTTTTGAAAGATATTCAACAGCTCTATCTAATGAAATGTTTAATTCTCTTAAAACTTTATTAAGCCTCAATGTAGCCATATAATTATTTTGTTATTTTCTTTTATTTTTAGATTTCTTTACAATCGAAATACTAAATTAATATAGTGTCAATATGAGATAATGTTCGAATTTTTCGCAACTTAATTTTCAAACTCTTCTTTCAATATACGCTGAACATCCAATATCGTTTCTTCTTCTAAATCGGTTCTTTTTACCAAATCACTCACATCTAAATCTAACACACTTCTGGCAGTATCTAAACCAATATTGTTAAATTCTTTTATTATCCAAGCTTCTATTTCATCAGAGAATTCGGTTAATTCTACATCTTCATCTTCCATTCCTTCTCTTAATACATCTATTTCATAACCGGTTAATTGACTTGCTAAACGAATATTCACACCACCTTTACCAATAGCTTTAGAAACTTCTTCAGGTCTTAAAAACACTTCTACTCTTTGTTTTTCTCCTTCGGCTATTTCTTTTATATCAACCGATACTACTTTTGCCGGACTTAACGCTCTAGAAATAAATATTTGATCATTTTTTGTAAAGTTAATTACATCGATATTTTCATTTCCTAATTCACGAACGATACCATGAATACGTGAACCTTTCATACCTACACAAGCACCAACAGGATCAATTCTGTCATCATAAGAATCTACCGCTACTTTAGCTTTTTCACCAGGAATTCTAGCAACACGTTCAATTGTAATTAAGCCATCAAATACCTCTGGAATTTCTTGTTCAAATAATTTTACTAAAAATTCTGGAGCCGTTCTTGACATTATAATTGCTGGCTTATTTCCTCGCAATTCAACTAATTTAATGATACCTCTTACAGATTCTCCTTTTCTAAAATAGTCTGATTTGATTTGCTCACTTTTTGGTAATACAATCTCATTACCATCATCATCTAATAAGATAATAGCATTATGTCTAATATGGTGGACTTCTGCACTATAAATTTCACCTTCTAATTCTTTAAATTGTTTAAAGATATTAGTATTGTCATGTTCATGTATTTTAGCTATCAAATTTTGGCGTAAAGCTAAAATTGCTCTTCTCCCTAAATCTTCTAGTTTTACTTCTTCAGACACATCTTCACCTACTTCAAAATCGGGCTCAATTTTTTGAGCTTCTGACAATGTAATTTCTTCGTTTGGTTCTTCAACTTCACCATCCTTAACTACGATTCTATTTCTCCATATTTCTAAATCTCCTTTATCAGGATTTATTATAATATCAAAATTATCATCAGAACCATATTTTCTTTTCAATGCTGCTCTAAACACATCTTCAAGTATCGCCATAAGCGTTACTCTATCAATACTTTTATCATCTTTAAACTCAGAAAAAGAATCTATTAATGCGATGTTTTCCATGCTCTCTAAATTAAAATTTTATTTTCACTTTTGCTTGTTTAATATCACTATAAGGTAAAGTTACTGTTTTGGTTACGGTTACTTTACCTTTACCTATAGGTTTTGGTTCTCTAGTTTTCCATTCAACGATGATTTCATTTTCATCAGCTTTAACTAGTTTTCCTTCAAATTCTTCTGTTTCTGTTCTTAATTGAAAGGTTCTGCCTAAATTCTTTTTGTACTGTCTTTTGTTGACTAAAGGTTCAGCAGCTCCGTGCGTGGTAACTTCTAAAGAAAAATCTGTTGTGTCTCTATCTAAATTGTGTTCAATATGTCTACTGATTCTTATACATTCTTTCAATGTAACTCCATTATCTCCATCAACAATAACTATAATTTTATTATCTGATGAGATTTTTAAATCAATTAAAAATAGTTCTTGATTTTCGGCTATAGCCTCATCAACTAACTTTTTTACAATATCTCGCTCCATTTTTTGTATAAAAAGAGGGGACTCTCCGTCCCCTCCAATTTCTTAAACACCTTTATTTTGCGGTGCAAATATATAAACTATATTTTACAATGACAAGAATCATGGTTTTTTATCGTTATAAAAGAGTACCTTTATAAGGTCAGAATTTTTAAAACACAAACCATGAAAAAAATATTAATTCCAATTGATTTTTCTGATGAAGCGAAATATGCGTGTAAAGTAGCGTCTCAGATTGCCAAAAAAACAAATAGTGAAATCATATTATTGCATATGTTAGATATACCTTCAGAAGCTATAGACCCTATTGAGTCTAATAATCTTCGAGGTGGTGGACAGGCAATTTTTATTATGAAAGCCATTCACAAAAGATTTGAAAAAATTAAAGCGTTACCTTTCTTTGACGGACTTAAAATAACCGAAGATGTAAAGTTTCATAAAACATTTAACGGGGTTATTGAAGAAAGTAAAAAATATGATGTCGACCTAATTGTAATGGGTTCACAGGGAGCTACAGGTTTAAAAGAAATGTTAGTAGGTTCGAATACCGAAAAAGTTGTTAGACATTCTGATATACCTGTGCTAGTTATTAAGCATGATGTTGAAAATTTTGAAATTAATGATATAATTTTTGCTTCAGATTTTAGCGATAGTTCTAAGAAGTCATTTTTAAACGTTATTGATTTTGCAAATGTATTTAAAGCTAAATTACATTTATTATTTATCAATACTATTCATAATTTTGAGCCTACAACAGTAACTAAAAATAAACTTAAAGATTTTCTTTCAGAATTCGATATTAAAGATCATACCGTAAATATTTATAATGATACGACCATTGAAGAAGGTATTTTGAATTTTGGAAAAGAAACAGATGCAGATGTTATTGCTATTAATACCCATGGTAGAAGTGGCCTATCACAATTATTTAGTGAAAGTATCAGTAAAGAAATTGCAAACCATGCCTTGCGACCTATTATTACTTTCAAAATCTAGTTTCTAAAAACAAAAAAAAGGCTCTTTTTAATTAAAGAGCCTTTTTTTGTTAAAAAACTTTATCTTTATAGGAATTATTAAATCCAAACCATGAAACGAGCATGTTAAACTTTTGACACCTAAAGGGGCGTTATTAGCGAACAGCATGTGACCAATAAACAACTATAAACATAAACACATGAAAAAAATATTAGTTCCGGTTGATTTTTCTGAACAAGCCGAATACGCTTGTAAAGTTGCTGCAACAATTGCGAAAAAAACGAATTGTGAAATTATATTATTACACATGCTAGATATACCGGCAACGTCTATAGATCCTGCTAGTGGAGGAAATCTACAAGGAGGTGCCCAAAGCATTTATTATTTAAAAGGAATTCATAAAGAGTTTGAAAAATTTAAGGCACTCCCGTTTTTTGAAGGAATTACTGTTGTTGAGTCGGTACGTTTTCGCAAAGCTTTTGATGGTGTTATTGAAGAAAGTAAAAAAAATAATGTTGACTTAATAGTAATGGGGTCTCAAGGGGCAACAGGTTTGAAAGAAATGCTCGTAGGTTCAAATACTGAAAAAGTGGTTAGACATTCTCACATACCTGTTTTAGTAATCAAACAAGATATCGAAGATTTTGAATTTGCAAATATGATCTTTGCTTCAGACTTTGGTCCTGAGAGTAAAGCGAATTTCCAAAAAGTACTTGACTTTACTAACACTTTTAATGTAAAGCTACATTTATTATTTATCAATACTATTCATCATTTTGAGCCAACTAAGGCATCTCAAGAGAGGCTTGAAAGTTATGTTTCAAGTTTTGATATTAAAGATTATACACTAAATATTTATAATGACACGACTATTGAAGAGGGCATTTTGAATTTTGGAAAGCATATCAATGCAGATTTAATTGGTATATATACCCATGGTAGAAGCGGGTTGTCACAATTATTTAATGAAAGTATTAGTAAAGAATTAGCGAATCATGCTTTGCGACCTGTCATTACTTTTAAGGTTTAGATAAAACTATTTTAAAATTAAAAAGCTCTCTTCATAATTTTTGAAGAGAGCTTTTTTGTTGTCCCGCAAGGACTTCTTTCATCTTCGTCCAAGAGAAACTTCTCATCCTTCTTGTTTTTACAAAACAAAAAACGCTTCTCATTTTGAGAAACGTTTTACCAATTAAAGTTGTCCCACAAGGACTCGAACCTTGAATGTCGGTACCAAAAACCGGTGTGTTACCAATTACACCATGGGACAATAATTTTCTTGAGCTATTTTGCTAAGAGGGTGCAAATTTAAAGCAAAGTTTTAAATCTACAAGTTTTTTTGAGAAAATATTAGCATTCACCTCCTTTATCCTTTTTAGATAAAAATAAATGACAAAAGGTTTAAATTTAACAGATTTTTAATACATCTAACTCAATAAGCATGTAATAACCTGAAAATTAATCAATATTTATTTAGTAAATTCGCCCAGATAATGAGATGTTCTTTTGTTTTGCAAAAGAACCAAGTCGAATTAATCCCGCATTAAGTGCGGGATCTCATATTTTGATAAAACAATTATGACGAGTTTTAATTATAAGAAGTGGAATAACATTTTAGGCTGGCTTACTTTTGCAATAGCTTTACTAACCTATGTCTTAACACTTGAACCTACAGTAAGTTATTGGGATTGTGGTGAGTATATATCCACTTCAATAAAATTAGAAGTTGGACACCCACCAGGAGCACCATTATTTCAAATGTTAGGAGCCTTCTTCGCAATGTTTACAAGTGATGGAACACAAATTGCTAAGATGGTAAATTTTATGTCGGCTTTAGCTAGTGCTTTTACAATCCTATTTTTATTTTGGACAATCACAATTTTGGCTAAAAAAATTGTCATTCAAAAAACAGATGAGTTAGCCTCAGGAAAAGCAATTGCCATTCTAGGAAGTGGATTAGTAGGTGCATTGGCATATACATTCTCTGATAGTTTTTGGTTCAGTGCTGTTGAAGCCGAAGTATATGCGATGTCATCATTTTTAATGGCATTATTATTCTGGTTAGGTTTACGTTGGGAAAGTGAAATGGATTCACCAAGAGGTCATAAATGGTTATTATTAATTTCATTTGTAGTTGGCCTTTCATTTGGAGTCCATATTTTATCATTACTAGTAATTCCTTCCATCGTATTTATCTACTTTTATAAAAGATTTACAAATATTACTTCTAAAAAATTCATCATTGCAAATATTGTGTCAGTATTGGTATTGGCATTCGTTTTTAAATTTTTATTCCCCTATACACTTGCATTTTTTAGTGCTTCTGAACTATTTTTTGTCAATACGATTGGCTTACCTTTTAATTCAGGAAGCATCATTGCAGGCATCATTTTAATTGTTGCTTTTTATGTTGGAATAAAATACACACGTAAGAAAAATTGGGTACATACAAACTTGATTATTTTGTGTTTGCTATTTATTATGATTGGTTTTTCTTCTTGGATAATGCTTCCTATAAGAGCCAATGCAAATACTACTATTAATGAGAATAATCCGTCAAGTGCAAGAGAGCTATTAGCATATTATAATAGAGAACAGTACGGTGATGCGAGCATTTTTTACGATTCTTATTACTCAGAAACCCGAGAGCAAGACCGTAATGATCCGTACAGAGACGATAAACCTAAATATGAAAAAGACGAAAAACTAGGTAAATATGTAATTGTAAATCATTATAAAGATGCTTTGCCAAATTTTTCGGACAAACATAAGGGGTTTATTCCAAGAATGGTAGATCCTTCACCTAGTACGGTAGCTAATTATAAAGCCATTGCGGGTATTAGTCCTAGAAGTAAACGCCGACCTACTTTTGGTGAAAATTTAAAATTTATGTTTCAATACCAATTTGGGTATATGTATGGTAGGTATTTTATGTGGAATTTTACTGGACGACAAGATGACATACAAGGAAATTTAGATACACATGGCAATTGGCTTAGTGGTATCAATTTTATTGATGAAATGCATTTGGGTTCACAAGACAATCTTCCTGAAGAGGTTAAAAATAATAAAGGTCGTAATACCTATTATTTTCTTCCGTTAATTTTAGGAATTATAGGATTGCTTTTTCATATAAAATTTGACAAAAAGAATTTCTATATACTCTTACTGTTTTTTGCTTTTACAGGATTGGCAATTATATTCTATACAAATCCAAAACCATTTGAACCCAGAGAGCGAGATTATGCTGTCGTGGGCTCATTTTATATTTTTGCTATTTGGATTGGACTAGGTGTTTTAGCATTATTTGAACAGTTTAAAGATAAAATAAATCAGAAAGGATTAGCTGTAGGAGTCACAGCACTAAGTTTATTAGCGGTACCAACCTTAATGGCTTCAGAAAATTGGGATGACCACGATCGCTCGGGTAGATATACAACACATAATAATGCGAAGGCATATTTAGATTCTTGTCAAGAAAATGCAATTATGTTTACCATTGGAGATAATGATACGTTTACACTTTGGTATATGCAAGAGGTTGAAGATTATAGAACCGATATTAAATTGATCAATACTAGTTTATTAGCTACTGATTGGTATATTGATCAACAAAAAAGGAAAACCTATGACGCAGAACCAATTCCTTCACAATTAACTCATAAACAGTACAGAACGGGGTCATTAGATGTAGTATATCATATTCCTGTAGAATTAAATACCACACCTCTTATCGATTCATCTTTTAGAGATACGACAAGTGTGTTCTCATCAGAAATTGAGAAAAAACAATCTGAAAACAGAATAGACATCAAATCATTTATGAATTGGATAGCCAGTGACGATCCAAGAACTAAACTCGATTTATTTGAAGATGGAATACCTGAAAAATTCTACCCAACCAATAAATTAAGGCTTTATGTAGATAAAGAGGCAGTACTAAAAAACAAGATAGTCTCATTAAAAGATTCTGCGCAAATTGTTCCTTATATTGATATCGAAATTGATGAAGCAGGTTTGACGAAAAACAGAATTTTAATGTTAGACATGTTAGCCAATAACAATTGGGAAAGACCTATTTACTTTACAGGAGGAGCACATGCCGCTGAAGAATATATCTGGTTAAAAGATTACATGCAATTAGATGGTATTGCTTATAAGTTTGTACCGATATTAACACCAAGCAAAGATGAACAAGGTCGCCCAAAAAGTATACTTGAACTAGGGAGGATTGATACTGAGAATATGTACAATAATGTAAAAAAATGGGATTGGAAAAATTCAAACAATGATGCCATTTATCTAGATGTAGAATCGCGTAAAAATAGTATTTCATTCCGGAATTATTTAGTGCGTTTAGCTGAAGAGTTTATCAAAGAGGAGCAATATGATAAAGCTGAAGAGATGCTTGATCTATCCATCGATAAAATGCCAATTAAGAGATATGGTCATTATAGCATGACGTTGGGTTATGCAGATAATTATTATAGAATAGGAAAAAAAGAAAAAGCTAGAAATGTATCGAATACATTGGTAAGCATTTTTCAAGACAGAATAGAATTTTATAGTGGCTTGAATAATTATGATGTTGCCCAACATTTTGATGATATTGAAGCAACCCTTTTAATGTACAACAATGTAGTTGCTACGGCTGATGAACATGACGAAGAATTTGCTAATGATTTGAAAAAAGGCTATGTAGCATCGTTTAAGCTATTAGAAGATGTTGTAAAATAAGAGATATAATGAGTGATTATAAATTGGATATTTTATTAAAAATATAATTACATCTGCTGATCTCTAACGGCAAATTAATACATAATAGATGAAATCTTACTTAGTAAAAACTCCAAGTTTTGTTCCAACATTATATCGGAATCAAGTTTGGAGTTTTTCATCTGATCAAAAAAATATATATCTTACTTTTGACGATGGTCCCATTCCAAAAATTACTGATTGGGTACTAGATACCTTGCAACAATATAATGCCGATGCAACATTTTTTTGTATTGGTAAAAATATTGAAGAAAATCCGTTAATTTTTCAGAGAATTATAGATGACGGACATGCCATCGGTAATCATACCTATAATCACCTTAATGGATGGAAAACGTTAAATGAAGACTATTTAGATTCCGTTTTAAAAACGGAAAAACTAATAGAAAAACATCAAATTACCTCTCATAAATTATTTCGACCTCCTTACGGAAAAATTAAATCTTCTCAGACGAAATCACTACAAGAATTAGGCTATAAAATTATTATGTGGTCTGTTTTAAGTGCTGATTTTGATATAGAAATTGATGAACAGAAATGCTTAGATAATGTTATTAAAAATGTGAAAAATGGGAGTGTTATTGTCTTTCACGACAGTGAAAAAGCATTTGACAAACTACAAGTGGTACTGCCTAAAGTTTTAGAGCATTTTAGTGAAAAAGGATATGGATTTAAGAAGGTAGAGTAAAATAGAACGCAGATTCTCACTAAATTTTTTAAAGTAAGCTTATGATGTTAACTGATTATCAGCCATAGAGTTATTTTATTTCGAAAAACTATGTCATTCCTGCGAAAGCAGGAATCCAAATCTAACTTTGCATAGATTCCTGCTTTCGCAGGAATGACAAAATCACTTTAAATAAATTATTTTCAATTACTTGTCTGTTTTAGTTTTATGAAATTAGGTCAATAATTAATCCGCGATAAACCATAAAAAATCCGCGTCATCTGCGTTCTATTTAATTTTGTCAAGTTTATACCTTTGGAAGAGTTAGGGAAGGTATTTAAACGTACTGCTCAACAAGACTTATCAATGTATTGGCATCTTGTTCGCCAGATTGGCGCCATTTCATTTCGCCATTTTTATAAATGATAAATGTAGGATTTCCTTTTATGCGCAATGCATTGGCCAGTGTTTCGTTTTTATCAATATCTATTTTGATGACTTTTGCTTTATCACCCAATGCAGCAGCCACATCTCTCAATATACTATGAAGACTTGTATTGTTTTCATTCCAATCGGCATGAAAATCTATGAGCGTCGGGATGCTAGAACCAATTAATTCGCCAAATTTTGCCATAAGAGTTAACTATAAACTTTTAATTAATAATTATTAATTAGACAGATAACATTACAAATATACTATTTTTAGCTAATAATAACAGGTGTTAGTCTCTTTTTCAGAGTGATAACGGTAATTTCAGGCCAAATTCCTACACGCCCGGGATAAGCCAAAAACCCAAACCCTCTATTTACATTTATATATCTACCGGCTTCCTCATAAATACCTGCCCAATATTTATAACGCCATTTTACAGGACTCCATTTGATCCATCCTGGAATTTCAATTCCAAACTGCATTCCATGTGTGTGTCCGCTTAATGTTAAATGATAGTGAGTATCATGGCTTTTTACTTCTTTTTCCCAGTGACTAGGATCATGACTCATCAATATTTTGAAATCTTCTTTTTTAATATCTTCAGTTGCTCTTCGTAAATCACCTGCTTTTATAAATCCACCAGCGCCCCAATTCTCAACCCCAATTAATGCAATTTTTTCACCATTCTTTTCTAAATATCGATTTTCATTTAATAGCAAATCAAAATCGAGATCCTTATGAATACTTTCTATTTTTTTCATGTTTTCGGCTTTAGCCTCTTCGCTATTCCAATCTACATAATCACCATAATCATGGTTTCCTAATACTGAAAATTTACCATCCGTAGCTTTTAATTTTTTAAATGTATCAATCCAAGGATCCATTTCATCTGCTTTATTATTCACCAGATCACCAGTAAATAAAATGACATCTGATTTTTGTTGATTGATCAAATCTACACCATATTCAATTTTATCTATAGAGTACTCGGGATCAAAACTACCACTATGTATATCTGATATTTGAGTGATTTGATATCCGTCAAAAGCATCAGGTAGGTCATCAAATTCTAAGGCATATTTTAATACCTTATAATTATATTTACCTTTATACATTCCGTAAAGTAAAGACGTAAACGGAATAGCCGCTAAACCCATCGCAATTTGACTAATAAATTTTCTACGCGAAGGCAAGTGAAAAGTAGCTTTTGAAGAAAACAATTTACTATATATTCCTTTAAAAACTCTAAAAATATCTTCACCTAACAAAATAGGTACAACAACTATTTTTAAGGCGATCAATGTTAATAGAAATCCGAACGCATAACTTTTACCGGGAGTTAACACTCTACCTTCGCTAACTTGCATAAACTGATATATGAAATTACCTATTACGATAACTGATATTAGAATATGCAGATAGTGAATCCAAGTTTTTTTTGTAAGTGTTTTTATTGCCTGGAAAGCATAAAAATCTATAATAACATAGACAACAGTAAAAATAATCCAACGTAACATTGATCTAACCAATTTTGAATTAGACAAATATACTATTTAGGCAGTGTACTAAAATCAAGCAAGTGTTAAAGTTTTCTTATGGTTTTTGTATTCATAATTTCATTAGTTGATTTTAAGTTTGTAGTTTTGAGTCCCGAGTAATCGGGATGAAATTATACAATTATGTCTGAAAAAAAACGCCTATTTTTAGTTGATGCCTATGCTTTAATTTTTAGAGGTTATTATGCCTTTATTAAAAACCCAAGAATCAATTCTAAAGGGTTGGATACATCTGCAATTATGGGTTTTATGAACTCGCTGTTAGACGTTATCAAACGTGAAAACCCAGATCATTTAGCAGTTTGTTTTGATAAAGGAGGTAGTGTTGATAGAGTGGAATTATTTTCTGAATATAAAGCCAATCGTGATGCGACCCCTGAAGCCATAAAAATTGCGGTTCCTTATATTGAGAGTATTTTAAAGGCAATGCATATTCCAATTATTGTAAAGGCAGGCTATGAAGCCGATGATATTATTGGAACACTCGCCAAAAAGGCTGAAAAGGAAGGGTATAAAACTTTTATGGTTACGCCAGATAAAGATTTTGCACAATTGGTAAGTGAAAACATCTTTATGTATAAACCACGATTTGGAGGTGGTTATGATGTTTGGGGAATACCTGAAGTTCAAAAAAACTTTGAAATAGAACACCCAGATCAGGTGATTGATTTTTTAGCTATGAAAGGTGACGCGGTAGATAATATTCCAGGTTTACCAGGCGTTGGTGATAAAACCGCAAAAAAATTCCTTGCAGCTTATGGTAGTATTGAAGGTTTATTAGCCAATACACATGAGTTGAAAGGCAAAATGAAGGAAAAAGTGGAAGCGAGTGTTGAATTAGGTTTATTGTCTAAAAAATTGGCAACGATTATGCTCGACGTTCCTGTAGAATTTCATGAAGAAGATTTTGAACTCAACACACCTGACATTCCTAAAATAAAAGAAATTTTTGGTGAACTAGAGTTTAGGCGTTTGACAGAAAATTTGGTAAAAACGTTTGCTCCTAAAGAAGAAGGTGCGATAGAAACATCTTCAAATGCTGTTAAAGAAACACCAATTTCTAAAAAAACTACACTTCCAAATAATGGTCAATTTGATTTATTTGCTACACCTGGAAGTGGAAATGTCACTGATAAAACAGAAATTAATGGGTATAGTACTATTGAAAACACCGATCATTTTTATCAGTTTATAAATACACCGCTTTCGCGGAAACTATTACTTGAGCAGTTGTTACAACAAAAATCAGTATGTTTTGATACAGAAACAACAGGCTTAAAAGCTTTAGAAGTAGAACTTATTGGTATTGCTTTTTCATGGGAAAGAGGCAAGGGATTTTATGTGTCTATTCCTGAAGATCAAGAAGAAGCACAGCGAATCATTGATGAATTCAAACCTTTTTTTGAAAATGAATCTATTGAAAAAATTGGTCAGAATATAAAATACGATATTAAAGTGCTTTCCAATTATAATATTTCTGTTAAAGGAAAGCTTTTCGATACCATGATTGCCCATTATTTGATCAATCCTGATATGCGTCATAATATGGATATTTTAGCCGAAACGTATTTGAATTATCAACCGGTTTCTATTACTGAATTAATTGGTAAAAAAGGAAAAAATCAATTGTCAATGCGTACTGTTGAGCTCTCCAAATTAACCGAATACGCTGTTGAAGATGCTGATATTACCTTGCAGCTCAAGGAGAATTTTGAAAAAGAATTGGTGTCGGGTAATCTCACCAAACTTTTTGATGAAGTAGAATTACCTTTAGTAAAGGTACTTACTGCAATGGAAATTGAAGGTATTAACTTAAATACTGATTTTCTTATTTCACTTTCAAAAGAATTGACTGTTGATATTGAAAAATTAGAAAAGGAGATTTATAGTCAGGCAGGTGAAGCATTTAATATAGGCTCACCAAAACAATTAGGTGAGATACTTTTTGATAAATTAAAATTGGTTGAAAAACCTAAAAAAACGAAGACTGGTCAATATTCTACAGCAGAAGATGTATTATCTTATTTATCGAAAGAGCATCAAATCGTTGCCAATGTTTTAATGTACCGTCAGTATAAAAAATTACAGAGTACTTATTTAGATGCTTTGCCAAATGAGATAAATCCAAAAACGAATAGAATTCATACAGTATATGCACAAGCAGTTGCGGCTACCGGCCGTTTGAGCTCTAACAATCCTAATCTGCAAAATATTCCTATACGTACTGAACGTGGTAAGCAAGTGCGAAAAGCATTTATCCCTAGAGATGAAAATTATGTGCTACTTGCTGCTGATTATTCACAAATAGAATTAAGATTGATTGCGGCATTAAGTGATGATGAAGTGATGATACAGTCATTTTTAAATGGTGAAGATATTCATGCTTCTACTGCAGCGAAAGTTTTTAATGTACCATTAGAAGAAGTGACACGTGAACAAAGAGGTGATGCAAAAGCCGTAAATTTTGGAATTATATATGGAGTTTCTGCATTCGGTTTGAGCAATCAAACATCATTGTCAAGATCTGAAGCAAAAGAATTGATTGACACCTATTATCAAACTTATCCGAAATTGAGAGCTTATATTGATAGTCAAATTCATTTTGCAAGAGAGAATGGATATGTAGAGACGGTTTTAGGAAGAAGACGATATCTAAAAGATATCAATTCAAGAAATGCGGTTGTACGAGGTGCGGCAGAAAGAAATGCTGTAAATGCACCATTACAAGGTAGTGCGGCAGATATCATTAAGGTTGCAATGATCAATATTTTCAATAGATTTGAAAAAGAGAATTTTAAATCTAAAATGCTTTTGCAAGTGCACGATGAATTGGTTTTTGATGTGCATAAAGATGAACTTGAAATAATCAAACCAATTATAAAACATGAAATGGAAAATGCATACAACCTAAAAGTACCTTTAATTGTTGACATGGGTATGGGCGAAAACTGGTTAGAGGCGCACTAGCATTGTATTGTTGTAATGTTGAATATTATAATTGTCCCCTTGAGGGGACAATACTCATATAAAATTGGTTTAGGAAGTATACGCTCTAAAACTATTAAAAAAACTATAAATACTATTAATTTGTTTAAATTATGGATCAACTATTAACCCTCGACAGTCTTTTTACTTTGTTTATGCTAGTTTTGTTACAAGCAGTTTTAGGTTTTGACAACCTCTTATATATTTCGTTAGAATCTAAGAAAGCACCGGTAGAACGACAAAGTTTTGTGCGTAAAATGGGTGTGGGACTTGCCATAATACTGCGTATTGTATTACTATTTGCTTTAATGTCTCTTATTCAATATTTTCAAAAGCCATTCGCAAGTCTACATAACAATAGTATTATAGAATTTGAATTTAATATACATAGCATTATTGTATTAGGAGGTGGTGTTTTTATTATCTATACGGCGATAAAGGAAATTTGGCATATGATGTTATATAAAGAGCATGAAGCGATTAGTCAGGTTAGAAAACGTTCGGAAAAAATGGTAATTTTTTGGATTGTTATCATGAACCTGGTATTCTCTTTCGATTCTATTTTGAGCGCAATGGCATTGACAAGTGATATGGAATATATACCACAATTAATATTAATGACTATCGCAATTGTAGTAGGAGGTGTTCTAATGATTGTATTGGCCGATAAAGTGGCGAATTTTCTTCAAAAGAATAGAATGTATGAAGTGCTAGGACTCTTTATTTTGTTGATTGTGGGCATTATGCTTTTAACTGAAGGTGGTCATTTAGCACATTTACATTTATTTGATAAAGTAGTAACGCCAATGAGTAAAACTACGTTCTATTTTGTAATAATTGTAATGGTATTGATTGATGTGGTACAAGGACGTTATAAAAAGAATCTAATGTTGGCAAAAAGACATATGGATGCTGCTCTTAATGATGATAAGTAAGATCTTTTAAACAGAAATAAACAAAAAGAAAAATTAATAATAAACACTAAATAATAATATCATGGCAAAATCTAAAGATGCAAAGAAAAATGTAAAAAAGGAACCTTTGAAAACGGCTAAAGAAAAAAAAGCAGCCAAAAGAGCTAAAAAAGCCAATTCAAATTAGTTTTTTTGACATACACTAATAAGTAACCTTAATTAAAAAAAACTTCCTATCGAAGTTCCATATAGGGGATTGTTTCATATCTCTCATAGTTTGTGTTGAGGTCTTTGAGTGTGCTTAAAAATGTCTCGATATCATTGGAAATTAAAATGAGCACTAAAGCATAAAACGATACGTTGCCTTAATTAAAAAAGTGTTTTCTCCTTTTTCTCCAAAAATCTGATTGTCTAAACTTCTAAGTAAGCGATTTTTTGAATCTTGTAATCCTGTGTTCCCTTGTGACCAAACTAAAAAGACTTCTGAGCCCGGAATGTATTCCCATCGTACCACTAAATTTGAACGAAACTGTACAAAAGAAAAATTAGGATTCTCAAATTCATAATCTGTTATACCATTAATATCTTCATCTTCATTAACAAGATATAAATCACTATCCTCATCAAAAGAAATCTGATTATTGTTAAATAATTGGAAACGATCATACAAATCGTCAGCTATTGGGTTTGTGATATAGTTAAAGTTTTTATAAGTACCTCTTGAAATAAAAGGTTGCCCGTAATACTGTATTGTTAAATTAGGATTGATAGTATAATTTAAACGAATAGCAGCACTTAAAGTTTGTTGGTCTATTTCTGCTGTAATGTATCTTGTATTTTCATTAAAGCTAGTTTCAGTTACATACTGTGTTTTGTTTGGGTTTTTTGAATATTCAGGGCTAAACGAAATGCTTAATGAATTTGTAGGTTGATAGGTAAAGTTTGTTTCAAATTTTAAGAAAGAAAAATTATTCTGCTTTGCTCGAGAGTATACGTAACCACCTGTAAAACGAAATTTTTTCCGAGAATCAGTTCCGAAAAAGAAGAAGCTAATATTTTCTCTTGAAAAACGAAAACGAGGACCACCACGTAATATAGTATTGGTATATATTCTGGGTTTATGTATAAGGCCTCCTTCTATTCCCCAATTATTTTTAAATTCAGATGAGCCTCTCAAACTATATTCTATTCTATTATAATTACCGTCAAAGTCATAGCTTGTGAACATATTAAATCGAGCAGAAATATTCCTAAACTTTCCAAAAGGTTTTAAGGTTCTAAAATTGGTCCAAGCATATTGACGTATTTCATCCGCTTGACGGAGAAAACCTATATCATTTAATTCTAATTCTGGTGAACGCCAGTTCGCTCCAATACCATAACGCCAATGACCCATACTTGATTTTCCAAATTCTAGTTTACCGCTAGTACCCGTTAAAGATGTTCTTGTATCATCAACTTCAACATGACTTGCATCAACACGATTAAATAAATGTGTCAACGATTCTTGGGTGCTCGTTATAGCTTCTTCGCTTCCTTCAACATGGCTCATTGTGAACTTTCCCTCGAGGTAGTATTTTCTGTTTTTCCATTGATGAACAAAATCTAAACCTCCCGTATAGGCAGATTTTCGTAGGTAATTCAAATTATTCTCTCTAATTTGACTATTAAAAGGATCAACAACTTCATTCGTTTCCGTATTTATGTATTGATCAAGATCAGCATCATAATCAAAGCTAAATTGATCGCCTAAATCTCGACTTGTAGCGGTAAAAATTCCTCCAATAAATGTATTCTTTTCATTAAAATCCTTCTGAACTCGAGCAACAAAATAGTTTGTTAAAGGCTCGACTACAGCTTCACGTCTTCGATCTGCATTTGTATCGTCTGCTATTTCTGCTATTTCTTTAGAAGTGACACTTTCTAAGATTCCAATCGACCATCCATTTTTTGTTTTACCGCTGAATTTAGCAGCTCCTAAAATGGTTGTATTATCTGGTCTGTCTGTAAAGTCAGTATCATCGGTAGTAATAAAACCTTGTGGACTTCTACCTATTCTTCTGGAAAAGAATAAATTATCTCGATTACCGCCTAAACCAAAATCAAAAATATTTTTATTTTCTACAAAAAACGGACGTTGTTCTCTAAAAAATATTTCAAATCCATCTAATGAAATGGCAGCAGGATCTGCTTCTACTTGACCAAAATCAGGATTCACAGTTAAATCTAGAGTAAGATCATTGGTAATACCAATTTTTGCATCTATACCACCATTTAATTTAAAATCACTCCCATCTCGAAATGGGTTATTATCTTCTCTAGGGTACTTATCATATTGTAAAACGGTAAAAGGCTGTATTTCTAATTGTTTCTGAGGTACTAAGCCAATCAACCCGTGAAGTTCTCCTGCTTCACTAACAAAACCCGGCGCATCTATAGGGATACGTTGCCACACCGAAGATTCATTTTTTCTAAATATGCGCCTGACTATGTTTAAGCCCCATATTTGCTCTTTAGCATTTCCAAAACGTAATTGACTTAAAGGAATTTTCATTTCAGTTGTCCATCCTTCATTATCAATATTCGCTTTTGTGTCCCAAACAGGGTTCCAACTGTCATCTATATCATCACCATTATCAGTGGCTATCTCATCTCCTTTTACTCCTGCTGCTGTGGTTGTAAAAACAAATCCCGTGCGTTTATCGTGGTAACTGTCAATTAAAACATTAATTCTGTCACCAGCAAAACCATCTCTACGCGATAGTCTTTTTTCAATCTTTTCAGGTTCATCATCTAAAGCTTTGATCGCAATGTATAGATACTTTGAATCGTAAATAATTTTAAACTTTGTTTGATAAGTTGGCTCGGTATTTTCATCAGGTTCATTTTCAATAAAATCACTGTCCCATTCAACTATATTCCAGACAGCATCATTTAATATACCGTCAATAACAGGTGATTTTTCTTGGCCTAAAAATTTAGTTGTATAGATGCGTTTCTGAACAGTTGTTTTTTGATTTTCCTGTGTATGAATATTTTGAAGAAGAAATAAGAAAAGTAAAATAAATAAAGAGACGTTTTTCATTCAAGGTATTGGGTTATGATTAAATTATGCCTCAATTTTCACCTATCATTTTGCGTGGACAAGTTACTATAAATCAATCTTAAGGTTTTGTTAATTTCGTCTTGAATAATGTTAAATTTTAAGATAATTTTTTAATTCATTATCGTCTAAACCTATAGGTGGCTTTGATTAAAAAAGTATTGTCTTTTTCTTGACCTAATATCTGATTGTCAAGATTTCTGAATAGATCATTTGCAGGGTTGCCATCACCTGTAACTCCTTGTGACCAAACTAAAAATATTTCAGAACCGGGCACATATTCCCAGCGTACAACTAAATTAGAACGAAATTGTACAAAAGAAAAATCTGGTTTATCAAATGAGAATGTAGTGTTAGTATCTTCTATGACATTATAAACTCCATTTTCGTTGTCAAGTGTAATTTGTGCATCGGTATATCTAGTAAAACGATTTTCAAAATTATTAGCTTGCGCATCAATAACCGATTTAAAATTTGAATAGCGCCCTCTTGAAACAAATGGTTGTCCCCAATATTGTATGGTAAGGTTAGGGTTGATAGTATAATTCACTCTTAAAGACATACTTAATGTGCGTTGTTCAATTTTAGCATTGATATATTTGGTCTCATTGCCGACTTCGATATTATCAACAAATTGTAGTTTATCGTTATTAATATTATAGGAAGGAGTTAAAGAAATTCGTAATGAGTTTATAGGTTGATACGAAACGCTCGGACGAATATTAAAAAAATTAAAAGAATTATCTACAGCTTTTCCACCATTATGACTGATACTAAAACGAACCTTTTTACGGTTATCTGTACCAATATTATTCCAATAGTTTACAAATGTAGAATTTCGAAGTCTCGGGCCTCCTCGTAGTGCAGTATTTGAATGGCTAATGGGTCTATAATTAAAACCTAGATTTCCAAACCAATTATTCTTGAAATTAACCCAGCTATTTACATTCCATTGTAATAAATTATGATTTCCTTCATAATCCCAAGCACTCCAATGGTTGTAATTTAAACCGAGTGATCGATAAATTCCTTTTGGTTTTAATGTTCTATAGCCAATCCATGTATAATGTCTTAAATCATCCGCTTGACGCTGAAAACCTAGATCATTTAACTCTAATTCAGGTGACCTCCAAGTTGCCCCGCTTTCAAAACGCCAATGTCCTTTTGCAGCTTTACCTATCTGTATGTTTCCTCCAGTTCCGGTAAGAGAAGTTCGGGTTGGATCAACCTCTAAATGGGATGCATCTACGCGCCCAAATAAGTGCCTTAGAGATTCTTGTGTATTCAATATAGCTTCAGTACTTCCTTTGACATGACTTATAACAACATTTCCACCTACATACCAAACTCTATCTTTCCATTGATGTTTAAAGTCTAATCCGCCGGTATATGCCGATTCGTGTAAAAATTCTAAATGTTCAGGAAGATCGCGATTGGTAGCTGTAAAAATTCCTCCTACAAATGTATTGTGATCATTGAAATCTTTCTGTAATCTACCAACAAAATAATTGGTAAATGGCTCTACCATTTCCTTTCTACGATCTCCGTTATTATCAATTTTAGCATATTCTTTACCAGTAATACTTTCTAAGATACCAATAGACCATCCGCTTTTAGTTTTACCACTAAATTTTGCCGCGCCAAGAATAGTTGTGTTTGCAGGCTGATCTACAAATTCATCGTCAAGAGTTTCAGGATAACCTTGTGGACTTCTACCAATTCTTCTCGAAAAGAATAAATTATCAGAATCAAAAGTATTTCCGGCATTAGAACGTGATACACGATAGTCAAAGATATTATTGTTTTCTACGAAAAACGGACGTTGTTCATCAAAGAAGATCTCAAACCCATCCAAAGTTATTGAGGATGGGTCAGCTTCGACTTGCCCAAAATCTGGGTTCACTGTTAGATCTAAAGTAAGGTCATTCGTAATACCAATTTTTGCATCTAATCCGCCATTCAATTTAAAATCGTCTCCATCCCGAAAAGGATTTCCTTCTTCTTTTGGAAAAGTGTCAAACTGTAAAACAGTAAAAGGTTGTATTTCTAATTGTCTTTGATGTTCTAAATTCTTGAGGCCTTGTAATTCACCAAGCTCACTTACCCAACCTGGAGAATCTTGAGGTACTCGTTGCCATAAAGATCGTTCTTCTTTTCTAAAAATCCGCCTGTTTAATTGTAATCCCCATATTTGTTCTTTAGTCTTTCCGAATCGTAATTGGCTAAAAGGTATTTTCATTTCGGCAATCCACCCTTCATTATTTACACTAGTTTTGGCATACCAAATAGGATTCCAGCTACTATCCCAATTATTGCCATTATCAGAAACAAATTCATCTCCTTTTACACCGGCAGCGGTAACATTAAAAGAAAAGGCTGTTCGTAAATCATGGTAGCTATCAAAGTTAATTTCTATCCAATCTCCATCAAAACCATCACGTCGTGATAATCGTTTGACAATACTGTCAGGTTCTTTATCTAGTAACTTAACAGCTATGTATATATTCTTATTGTCATATACTATTTTAAATTTCGTTTGCTGATGCGGCGGCGTATTTTCGTCAGGTCTCCATTCTATAAAATCACCATCCCACTCGACAATATTCCAGCTAGTGTCATCTAATACTCCATCAATTACTGGAGCTTTTTCTTGATCTAAAAATTTTGTGGTATAGATGCGTTTTTTAATTGTATTCTTTTGTTCTTGGGAGTTAATGACTTGAAACATGAATAAAAAGAACAACAAAAATGAGATCGAATTTTTCATTTACTTGATAGGGGATAGTATTCGTTATTCTAATAAAGACTATATAAAATGATTTATGTTACACATTGAGTTAGCAAGTTAGTGCTAACTTCTCTTAACGTTTTGTTAATTCTAGCTTTAAGTTTGTTAAAATTATAGCGAAAAGTGTTTCTCAGAAATTCTTTCAGATTGTCTAGAAAAAAAGTCATTTCTATGAAAATAAGAGTCAAAAAAATATACTTAAAACACTGTTTGTTATATAAATAATAGTTTGTACATTTGCAAACCTTTTTTAAGGAACAAAAATTTAATTATTAATAGACAAAAACTAATAGTGTGAACACATTAAGTTACAAAACAGTGTCAGCCAATAAAGCCACAGTTACAAAAGAGTGGGTTTTAGTTGATGCGGACGGACAAACATTGGGTCGTTTAGCTTCTAAGATAGCGATGCTAATTAGAGGTAAGTACAAGCCTAACTTCACTCCTCATGTTGACTGTGGTGATAACGTAGTAGTTATCAATGCAGACAAGATTAATTTAACCGGAAAAAAATGGACAGATAAATCTTATATCCGTCATACTGGTTATCCAGGAGGTCAAAGATCACTTACTGCAACAGAAATGTTTGGAAAAGACCCAACTCGTTTAGTTGAAAAAGCAGTAAAAGGAATGTTGCCTAAAAATAAATTAGGTAGCGCTTTATTTAGAAATTTATATGTATACGCTGGAGGAGAGCATCAACAAGAAGCTCAAAATCCGAAAGCTATTAACCTTAACGATCTTAGATAATGGAAATAGTACACAAAATTGGTAGAAGAAAAACCGCAGTTGCTCGTGCATATATTTCTGAAGGAAAAGGAAAAGTTACGATCAATAAAAGAGAATTAAATAATTATTTCACAACCGGAACTTTACAATATAAAGTAATGCAACCTTTAATGTTAACAGATAATGCAAAGGCATATGATATATCTGTAAATGTATTTGGTGGTGGTGTGACAGGTCAAGCAGAAGCAATTCGTTTGGCAATTACGAGAGCTTTAGTTTCTATAAACGAAGAGTATAGAACAATATTGAAACCTCATGGATTACTTACAAGAGACCCTAGAATGGTTGAACGTAAAAAATTCGGTCAGAAAAAAGCACGTAAGAAATTTCAATTCTCTAAACGTTAATCCAATCTTTTTTTGGATTGTATTAAGTTGGTTTTTACGTTGGTTAGTTTTTAATCAACAATGCAACCAGAACTTTGATAAAAAATAATAACAATAATAAAAATGATCCTAATTCCAATCCCGAGTACTCGGGAGGGACAGGATTAAGTTTAGCATCCAAATACATAAGACTCTTAAACTATAAAGACTACTTATATATTGCTAAATAAAAGGAAAGTAAACAAAAAAATTATGGCAAACATAGACATTAAAGAATTATTAGACGCAGGTGTACATTTTGGTCACCTAACAAGAAAGTGGGATCCGAATATGGCTCCTTATATTTATACCGAACGTAATAGTGTTCATATAATTGATTTGTATAAGACAGCTGCAAAAATTGAAGACGCTTCAAATGCATTAAAAAAGATTGCAGCATCAGGTAGAAAAATACTTTTTGTAGCTACTAAAAAACAAGCGAAAGATATTGTTGCTGAAAAAGCAAAAAGTGTCAATATGCCTTATATTACAGAAAGATGGCCTGGAGGTATGCTTACTAATTTTGTAACGATTCGTAAAGCCGTTAAAAAAATGGCTCAAATAGATAGAATGAAACAAGATGGTACCTTTAATGCATTATCTAAAAGAGAAAAATTACAAATTACGCGTCAAAGGGCGAAATTAGAAAAGAACTTAGGTTCAATTACTGATATGACCCGTTTACCTGGTGCTATATTTGTGGTTGATATCAAGCGTGAACATATTGCTATTGCAGAGGCACAAAAATTGAATATGCCTATTTTTGCAATGGTAGATACAAATTCAGATCCTAGACCTGTAAATTTTGTAATTCCTTCTAATGATGATGCTTCTAAATCTATTGATAAAATTTTGTCATATGTTACAGAAGCTATTACCGAAGGTTTAACTGAAAGAAAAGCAGATAAAGACAAAGCTGTTGCAGATAAAGAAGCTAAAGTAGCTGCAACAAAAGAAGCTGCTCCAGTAGAAGCAAAAGCTGAAGTAACAACAGCAGAAGTAAAGGAAAAAAAATAAATAATTTTTGTAAAGTTGTTTATCTGATTATTTGTTGAGCAAAACAAATACGCACATAAACAAATACACACATAAACATTAAAAAAGATGGTTAAAATAACAGCCGCAGAAGTAAATAAATTAAGAAAAACTACAGGCGCCGGAATGATGGACTGTAAAAAAGCGTTGGTTGAAGCTGAGGGTGATTTCGAAAAAGCAATTGAAATTTTACGTAAAAAAGGACAAAAAGTTGCTGCAAATAGAGCTGATCGTGAATCGACAGAAGGTGCGGCAATTGCAAAAGTTAACGATGCTAATACTATAGGTGTTTCTATTGTATTAGGTTGCGAAACTGATTTTGTTGGTAAAAATGAAGCTTTTGTAAATTTAGCACATCAATTTGCTGAAATTGCATTGAACCAATCTTCAAAAGAAGAGTTTTTAGCTGCTGATTTTGGTGGAATGACTGTTGCAGATAAGTTAATTGAACAAACAGGTGTTATCGGTGAAAAATTAGAGATCAAAGCCTTTGATAAAATTGATGCACCATTTGTAGGTTCTTATATTCACGCTGGTAATAAAATTGCTACACTTGTAGGTTTATCTGCATCTGTAGATGGTGCCGATGTTGTAGCTAAAGATGTAGCTATGCAAGCTGCAGCGATGGCTCCAATAGCATTAGATGAAGATGGTGTTGATCAAGCAACAATTGAAAAAGAAATTGAAATTGCTAAAGATCAATTACGGCAAGAAGGTAAGCCAGAAGCGATGCTAGATAATATTGCTAAAGGTAAACTAAAACGTTTCTTTAAAGATAATACATTAGTAAATCAAGCTTTTATTAAAGACAGCAAACAAAGTGTTGCCCAATATGTTAAAACATTAGGTGATGTATCTGTTGTAGAGTTTAAAAGAGTTGCATTAGGATAAATTTATATTTCCCCGTCGCAAATACTTAGAGTCGGGAGTTTTAATATTTTTCAAACAAAAAACCTCATCATTCGATGAGGTTTTTTTGTGTTGGAATTTTAAAAAGTATTTTATTTCTAATTTAGGCGATTAAATTTTTTAAATATTTTGTACATTGCTCGTAGGTTATGCCGATATATGTATTTTAAATTAAACGCAATTCATTGATATCTATACAATTGTGTCATATTTATTAAAAGAAAACGGCTTTAAAATAATATTTCTAAAACTTTAATTTAAATGCTAAAAGAAGAGAAAGGAAGAATATTTTTACAGAGTGGCTAGAAAAATTACAACAAGAAAGTTGGCAATTAGAATTGCTAATATCAGGATTTGCTTTGTTTGGTATTTGGGAAAGTAGGGATATTCTAGAATCCTTCACCAATTTTTTGGCTGTTAATAATCCTGTAGAAAGTGATGCCTATAATATGCTCAAAGTATTAACACAAATGCTTCGGGCAGCATGGTTGGTTTTCTTTACCAATTTATTGATCCATGTAATTATGAGAGGGTTGTGGATAGGAGCTATTGGATTGCGTTATGTATCTGGAGATATTGATTATGATAAACTAAAATACTCCGATTCTTTTAATACATATTTTAAGAAAAAAGTTGGCCGATTTGATGACTATATAGAACGTTTAGAAAAGATTTGTAGTTCTATATTTGCGTATACATTTTTGCTCTTTTTTATCTTTTTATCTTTTGCTTTTTTTATTATTTTCTGGATTTTATTAGTTGCATTGTTAAATTATGTATTTGATTCTGATTCTTCCTACTCTGCTATTTCTTTTAGTATCAACGCTATTTTTGGGTTTTTAGCATTTTTTGTTTTTATTGATTTTATCACATTAGGATTATTTAAAAAGATACAAGACAAAAGTTTTTCTAAAGTTTATGGCTATATCTATAGATTTTATTCTTTTATTACCTTGTCTTTTATTTATCGACCTTTACTTTATAACTTTTTAGATACTAAATATACTCGAAGACTTTTTTGGTTTTCTATACCTTATTTACTGTTATTAACACTTGTTTTGCCTAATTTTATATTGGAAGCTAATCCCCATTTTCCTGAAATAAAGGGACAATTTAGAGATGACAATTTTATTTCAAAAAATATAGTTCTTAGCAATAATTATGATGATCTACGAGAAAAAAACCTAACGATATCAAATTCTAGTCGTAAAAGGATAAGAATATTAAGTCTTTCTAACTATGAAATAACAAGTAATTATGCAAGTGTTTTCATAAGACAAGTTGGCGTAGATGAAGAGTTATTATTTAAAAAATATGATTTAACTGCCTATCGAAAATCTGGATTAAGACATAATTTATTTAAAGGAAAAATACAAGACTCAACAATATTAAATCTTGAAAATCAAAAATCAACCGCCATACTAAAATTAATTAAAAATCATAAGGAGATTAAAAAAGATTCTTTAAATTCTAAATTTAAAAGTAATTTTATAAAAGAGTTTAATTCAGGAAAATACGCTAAAAATATATTGAATATGGACGATTATATGAAGTTTGAAAGGGACAGTACGAAAAAAGTGTGGAATAAAAGAATCGAAAAAGAAAAAGAAAACAAATTATTACAAATACAATCATCATTCTTAGATGCTAATCAAATATTCATTGATGGTATTTCGTATAAAGATTCATTAAAATGTAAATTTTATATCCACCCTAATATGAATGAGAAAGGGTTGTTGTGCTATTTCCCTACTGATAGCATAAAAACAGGAGAACATCTTATGACTCTTCATCATAAAACATATGATGAAAAAGCAAAAGATTCAATTGAAACAAGAACTATTCATATTCCTTTTTGGAAATTTTAAATCTATAAATTCAAAACCATTATGAAAAATATTTTAATAAACGGACTGTTGGCAGGAGCAGTTTTAATTGTTGTGTATTTAGTCTTCTACTTTATCAACCCTAGTCTCAATTATGATTTTACTCGGGGTATCATTATGAGTAGTATAATTTATCTTTTTTTTCTTATTAGAGCGGGGTTTCAGCAACGAAAAAGGTTGGGTGGTTTTCTCGGCTTTGGGGAAGTTTTTGTACCTTCAATAGCTATATACGCTATAGCATCGTTCATTGGTGTAATATTCTCGTTTATTATGATAATACTTAACCCAGAGTTAGTAGAATTAGTGAAAGAAAGCTCTAATCAAATGAATGAAAATATATTTAGTATGGTGGGTATGTCTGAAGAACAAATAGCGCTGGCCATAGAAGAAGCCAATGAAACTGTAGACCCCAATCAGTTTACTTCATTAAGTACAACGATCATAGGATGGCTTGTAACTATTATCTTTCCAGGACTTATTTATGCATTGATAGCATCTTTAATTACTAAAAAGAAAGATAAAAGTGTTGCATGAATTTAATAGTAGAGTGTCATATCGAAAGCGATAATATTTTTATGATAGAATAAATTAAAGCTACTTTTTGATCTTTATTTTTAATCTTTTTTTCTATTGCATCCATTTATTTGTACTTATAATTTTTTTCCTCTTTAAAAGGAAATGAACTAAGGTTATTAGTATATTTGTAAAACCTTGTTCCTACGAAAGCAGGAATCTATTTATATATACTATCACAATGCACTATAAAAGAATTTTATTAAAACTAAGTGGTGAAGCCTTAATGGGTGATCGCCAATATGGTATAGACCCCAATAGATTGGCTGAATATGCTAAAGAAATTAAGGAAGTGGTTGATAAAGGTATTGAAGTTGCCATTGTAATTGGTGGTGGTAATATTTTTAGAGGCGTGGCTGGAGCCAGTAATGGTATGGATAGAGTACAGGCAGATTACATGGGTATGTTAGCGACCGCTATTAACGGATTGGCACTGCAAAGTGCTCTTGAAGATGCAGATGTTCAAACGCGTTTATTGACAGCCATAAAAATGGAACAGGTTGCAGAGCCCTTCATTAAACGTAGAGCAGTTAGACATTTAGAAAAAGGTAGAGTAGTTATTTTTGGTGGAGGTACTGGTAATCCATATTTTACAACAGATACAGCTGCAGTATTGAGAGCAATTGAAGTAAGTGCCGATGTTATTTTAAAAGGGACACGTGTTGATGGAGTGTATACTTCTGATCCTGAAAAAAATAACGATGCGACAAAGTTTGAAAATATAACATTTAAAGACGTGATGAGTAAAGGACTGAAAGTTATGGATATGACTGCCTTTACATTAAGCGAAGAAAATAAATTACCGATTATTGTCTTTGATATGAATAAAAAAGGAAACTTATTAAAATTAGTATCTGGTGAAAAAATAGGCACAAAAGTAAATGTTTAATTTTTTCTAACTTTATGGCTTACTTTTTGATTTTACTATTAAAAAATAATATATTATGAATGAAGAACTTCAATTTATAATTGATGCAGCTAAAGAACATATGGAAAACGCCGTGTCTCATCTAAAAAAAGAACTGGCAAATATTAGAGCAGGTAAAGCATCTCCTGCTATGCTTAGAAGTATAATGGTTGATTATTATGGGTCGCAAACACCTTTGAGTCAAGTAGCTAATGTAAATACTCCTGATGCGAGAACAATTACCGTTCAGCCTTGGGAAAAAAGTATGCTTCAAGAAATTGAAAAAGGAATTATGGTAGCTAACATAGGCTTTAATCCTATGAATAACGGAGAGAGTATTATTATTAATGTTCCTGCCTTAACTGAGGAGCGTAGAAAAGACCTGGCAAAACAAGCTAAGTCCGAATCTGAAGATGATAAAATAAGTGTTAGGAATGCTCGAAGAGAAGCCAATCATGAAATCAAGCTATTAGATGTATCTGAAGATGTGAAAAGTAATTCTGAAGACACCATACAAGAATTAACCGATAAGTATATTAAAATTATCGATGATTTGTATCACGTAAAAGAAAAAGAAATAATGACTGTTTAAGATTATTTTAAAATTGTCAATTTTTTCTAAAAAAGTTAATAAAAAATCCGCTTTTTGAGCGGATTTTTATTGTGTTAAAACAAGAAGTTTTACGAGTTAATTTTTTAGAATTTCTAAAACATTATTACTTCTGTCAATATCAGCCATGCGTTGAGAAGAATCAATTTCTACCGACTTAACAGCTTTTGAAGTTGTAAATCTATAAGTTGGAGCTACCCAAGACCAATCATTGATAATAGTTGCTGTTGTCGATTTCTGACCTAATAACATCCGTAAAGGAATATAAAAATTTTCAGTACTACCATCAACATAAGTAACTTTCAAGTCTATTGGCATCGGCATGCTTCCTTTATTTTCCAATGTAATTTCTTTGTTATTAATTTCTTTAACAGCATAGTCAATAGTATGTGTGGTTTGTGTCCATTCATTTAAATACCAACCTAATTGTAGTCCTGATATTTTTTCAGCAGTACGTTTAAAATCATTCGGTGTAGGATGCTTGAATTTGAAGTCATTAAAATATATTTTTAATGTTTTTTGTAGATTATCTTGACCGATAATATAACCTAACTGAGCTAAAAACACTTCTCCTTTACTATAAGCCGAGGCACCATAAGCAAAGTTATAATGAAACCTGTCAGCATATAATGATTGTGGTTCCTCAACGCCTGATGTTGCCAGACGCGTATAACTTTTATAAGATCCTTCATGTGGATTTTCATTGTTTTGTTGCATGATTTCATTCATGGCTAAATTAGAAATATAAGAAGTAAAGCCTTCATCCATCCATTCGTGTTTCGTTTCATTTGTGGCTAATAAAAATTGAAACCAAGTATGTGCAAATTCATGTGCAGTAACACCAATTAGACTGCCCAAGTTACGTTTTCCGGTAATTAAGGTGCACATGGCATATTCCATTCCACCATCACCTCCTTGAAGCACTGAATATTGTTTATAAGGATATTGACCTATATTTTTATTATAAAACGCTAAGAGCTCAGCAGTTTTAGACTGTAGTTTTTTCCAGTTTTCTAAATGTTCTTTTGCTAAGTTTTTTTTGTATAAAAAGTGCAGTGTTACATCGTTTTCCACTTGTATTTTATCATGCACGAATTTAGGATCGGCAACCCAAGTAAAATCATGCACATTTGGTGCTACAAAATGCCAAGTCAATTTTTTTCCTTTTGGGCGTTCAACAATACCGGTTTCATAACCATAACCAATTTCATTAGGGTTTTGTAGATAACCTGTTCCGCCAAGGATATATTTTTCATCAATGGTGATTTTTATATCATAATCTCCCCAAACATTATGAAATTCTCTAGCGATATAAGCATTTGCATGCCAGCCTTCAAAATCATATTCGGCAAGTTTAGGATACCATTGTGTCATTGATAGCGCTACACCTTCTTTGTTATTTCTGCCAGAACGACGAATTTGTACAGGTACTTGACCTTTAAAAGTCATTTTTAGGTCAGTTTTTTCACCTGGTTTGATGCTTTTGTTGAGTGTCACTTTTAAAATAGTGCCAATAGTTTCAAATTTTAAATCGACACCATCTTGCTGTAATGTATTTACTTTTATAAAGCCAATTTCGTTGGGTTGTAATTTTGAAATTCTACTTTCATAAATCGGACTTTCTTCAGTGCCTATATTCGTTACCATTCTTCGATCAGGATCAGCAATATTTTGTAGCCTGATATCCATTTCACTACCTGGTTGAAAGGCATTAAAATATAAATGATAAAAGACGGTATTTAAAGTGTCAGGTGAGTTGTTGGTATATACTAGTTGTTGTACACCATCATATTGATAATTTTTAACATCCATATCAATATCCATTGTGTAATCTGCCCGTTGTTGCCAATAATCAGTATTTTGAGCATGCATCGAAATTGTGATGAATGCTAGTATCGAAAGTAGTATTCTATTCATTTTTAATAAAAGTTTAATTTATAAGAAAATAATATCAAGTTTGATACCAAAGAGTTAGAAGACCAAAGTCATAAAGTCGAAGTTTATGTCTTCGGACTTCGAACTTTGGTCTTCTAGCTAAAAACTAAGAGTTGTTAGTTTTTAAAATTATTTAGACATTTTATCAGCCATTACTAATGCATTATAGGCATTTAAAATTCTTCCTGAAATAGATAAATCATCAAAATTAACTTTTACAGGTTCACTGCCTCTTTTAGCAGGGATATTAACTTCTTTATGATATTCTATACCAGAATCCATAATAATATGTTTTACCTGACTTGCTGTTAAATTTGGATAGTATGAGCGAACTAAAGCAGCAACACCTGCTACTTCGGGTGCGGCCATAGAAGTACCTTGAATAGATTCGTATTCATCTTTAGGAAAAGTAGAATAAATCTCTAAACCTGGGGCAAAAACATCAACATTCTTTTTTCCATAATTTGAAAACGTTGCTACTAATTTCTCATCTAAATGACGCGTCATAGCACCAATAGTTAAAACGTTATCGGCAAATTCAACCAATTTATCTTTTGAGTCATTAGGAAAATTTTCTGCCATATCAATATCACTACTATCATTACCTGCTGCATGTACTAATAGTACATCTTTACTTTCAGCGTATTTAATAGCATCGTACACCCATTCAGCATTAGGTGAATAGCTTTTTCCGAAACTCATATTTACTACTTTAGCACCATTATCAACAGCATATCGAATCGCTAATGCTACATCTTTATCATACTCATCACCATCTGGCACTGCTCTAATAGCCATAATTTGCACGTTATGTGCTACACCATTCATACCAACACCATTATTACGTTTGGCTGCTATGATACCTGAAACATGTGTACCGTGTATCTCATCATCTTTTGAACCAATTACAAAATTGTTACCATAATTAGTGTCTGTAATGTCGTTAGGGTTATCACCTGCAAGTCTACCATTAAAACCTATTTTGTATTGAGAATTTAACTGGTTGCTATAATGATCTACGGCTCCATCTAACTGTTCAAAAGCTTCCTCAATAGTAACGCCATTATCTAAAATACGCATGATAGTTGCTCTTCCTTGTGTTAAAGTAGGGTCTTCAAAAGATATTCCATTTATATTCTCTAAATTGAATTCTTTGTCAGCTAATACTTTTTTAATAGTATCATTGACTTTACCTACAATTTGTTTCATACTCGAGTATTGAGCAACTTGATTTGAGGCATTGGTATTTTTATCGTCAATAATTTTTTTCAGTTTTACAAATAGTTCAAAATCTACTTTATCATTTTCAGGGATAGAATCAGCCGATTTACCATTAAAACGAGGCATCCATTTTTGCACAATTCTGGTCATTTCTAATTGCTCAGGATTGCTTTGATCTTTTTCACCACCTAAGAAATTCCAGCCATGAATATCATCTACATAGCCATTGTTGTCATCATCTATTCCGTTATCGGCAATTTCATCTTGATTGACCCAAACTACATCTTTTAAATCTTCATGTTCAACATCAATACCTGAATCAATTACTCCTACAATTACGGTTTTACCTTTTTTATTTTTTACAAAATCATATGCTTTTGCTAAGCTCATACCTGGTATAGAGTCTGTAAATACATTTGTGTGTGGCCAAGCTTGTACTTCGGCTTCGCTCATTTCACCTTTTTTAGCCACAACACTATCAGTTGCAGTCATAATAGTTGCTTCTTTAACTACCGAAGTAGTTGTTGAAGTTGTAGTTTTTGCAGTACCACAACTCACTAGTGTCATTGCAGCAATTACAACTGCAAAAATTGAATTTATTCTCATGTTTGTTAAATTAATTAAATACTTCATTAAATGAATAGGTTTGTTCTAATCGAACTCCTTTTTCGGTGTGTTTGACGGTGCATAATTCGTAATATGCATCATGTTCTAAAAATAATAAAAAATTTTGATCCGCAGCTAAATTTAAAAATTGTTGTTTTTCATCTAAAGTTAATAGAGGCCTAGTGTCATAACCCATAACATAAGGTAGCGGAATATGTCCTACTGTTGGTAATAGATCAGCCATGAAAACCAACGTTTTTCCTTTATATTGAATATGCGGAATCATTTGCTTTTCTGTATGACCATCTACAAATAAAATGCCAAAACCTAATTCTGATGTTCGATTAAAAGCTGTTTCATTACTAGGAATAAAGTTTAGCTGACCACTTTTTTCTATAGGAAATATATTTTCTTTTAAAAAAGAAGCTTTTTCTCGAGCATTTGGTTCAATTGCCCACTGCCAGTGACTAGCATTACTCCAAAATTTAGCATTTTTAAAAGCAGGTTCGTAACCTGTTCTATTTTTATTGAATTGAATACTTCCACCACAATGGTCAAAATGTAAATGAGTTAAAAATACATCAGTAATATCATCTCGATGAAAACCTAAGTTGGATAAAGAAGATTCTAAAGAAAAATCGTTAGATAAATAATAATGGCTAAAGAATTTATCCGATTGTTTATTACCTACACCTGTGTCAATTAGAATAAGTTTGTCACCATCTTCAATGAGCAAACAACGCATACTCATTTCAATCAAATTATTGCTGTCAGCCGGATTTGTTCTTTGCCATAATGCTTTTGGTACAACACCAAACATAGCGCCACCATCAAGCTTAAAATTTCCGGTTTCTATAGGATAGATTTTCACATGTCTAAAATAGGAGTACAAAGATGCATAAAATAAGCGTATTTATGAAAAATTAATAGTAAAAAACCTCATGATACTTGATGCGACTTTTGTGAGGTTGAGCATTCATTAAGAACAAGAGTATTGTTATTGTATAAATATTTATGATTGAAAAATAAAAAAGACCCTTTCTTAATAAAACGGTCTTTATTTTTTGAGGCGTCGAGCGGATTCGAACCGCTGTAGGAGCTTTTGCAGAGCCCAGCCTAGCCACTCGGCCACAACGCCTTAATTACAATTCAATTTTTATGCATTACAAAACCAAATTGATATTATTTTTTGGGCTACAAATTTAGTTAAAAATATACACTATACAATGCGTAAAGCGTATTTTGTAAATTAGGATCTAGTTTTTTTCATTTTAATAGTAACCATAGCTACATTACCACCAATTGGTGGATTCACTTTAGATACTTCTACTATAGCTTTTTTAACTAGGGAAATTTCATTCAGAATACGTGTTAAAATCTTATCAGCAACAGTTTCTAATAATTTGGTTCGTATCGCCATTTCTTCTTTTACTATTTTATTTAAATGTACATAATCCACAGTATCGCTTAGATTATCAGTATTTGCAGACTTAGATAGATCTGCCTTTACAGATAAATCTACTCTATATTCAGAGCCAATTTTACCTTCTTCATCTAAGCATCCATGATAGGCATATAAATGAATGTTTTTAATTTTAATGATTCCCATTTCTGATAAATTTTGGTAAATTTAAACTTTTATAAAATAGATGACTGAAACTTTTTTTATTTATTACGTCTAAAAATTGTAAATACCAAACTCTATTATATTTGTCCTTTTAAAAATAATAATTATTAACAGATGAAAGTTCGTGAACAATTTATTTTACTATCTATTATTTTAATAGTTTCGATTATCGTAATAGCTCAATTTTGGCAACCTGCTTTTTGGAGTTTTATTGTCATAGTTCCGCTTATTTTAATGGGAATTTTTGACATTCTTCAAACCAAACATACCATACGACGTAACTTTCCATTACTGGGAAGGTTTAGATATGCCTTAGAAGCCGTAAGGCCAGAAATAATGCAATATTTTGTCGAGACCGATACACAAGGAAGGCCACTCAATAGAATTTTTAGATCGCTAATTTATCAACGTGCAAAAAAGGAAAATGATACAACTCCATTTGGTACTCAAATGAATGTATATCGTTCTGGTTATGAATGGATGGATCATTCAATGTATGCCAAAAATAGCCCTAAAGAAATTGGTGAGTTTCCAAGATTGATTATAGGAGGGGCTGATTGTAAACAACCTTACTCTTCAAGTTTGTTAAATATTTCTGCTATGAGCTTTGGTTCATTGAGTAAAAATGCTGTAATGGCAATGAATAAAGGTGCAAAAGAAGGGAATTTTGCTCATAATACAGGTGAAGGAGGACTAAGTCCCTATCATTTAAAGTATGGTGGTGATTTGATTTGGCAAATCGGGACAGGTTATTTTGGATGTAGAGATGAACATGGAAATTTTAATGATGAGACCTTCAAAGTTGGGGCAATCAAACCACAAGTAAAAATGATAGAAGTAAAACTATCACAAGGTGCAAAACCGGGCCATGGTGGAATATTACCGGCCTCTAAAAATACTGAAGAAATTTCAAAAATTAGACATATAGAACCACATATCGATGTACATTCTCCACCAGCTCATTCGGCATTTTCTACACCCATGGAATTTATACATTTTATTAAAAAATTGAGAGATCTTTCAGGAGGTAAGCCTGTTGGGTTTAAGTTATGTGTTGGTAAAAAACAAGAATTTATTGACATTTGTAAAGTCATGCTTTCAACGGGAATTAAGCCTGATTTCATTGCTGTTGATGGAGGTGAAGGAGGTACAGGAGCGGCTCCAGTAGAATTTTCAAACTCTATGGGGATGCCATTACGCGAAGGATTGGTTTTTGTGCATGATACTTTAGTAGGATTCGATTTGAAAAAGGAAATAAAAATCATCGCTGCAGGTAAAATTATCACAGGTTTTCATATGGCAAGAGCGATCGCACTAGGTGCTGATGGCTGTAATAGTGCACGCGCTATGATGTTAGCAATTGGTTGCATTCAAGCTCTTGAATGTAATAAAAATACATGCCCGGTTGGGGTGGCAACACAAAATAAATCATTAATGAAAGGCTTAGATGTTGAAGATAAAGCGATAAGAACTACCAATTATCAAGAAGAAACTATCCATAGTTTTTTAGAACTAATTGCGGCTTCAGGTATAGAAAGTCCGCATGATGTCAAACGCAAACATATCAATAAAAGGGTAGGAATGTATAATGTGGCTAAATACGACGAAATTTATCCGTATGTAAAAGAAGGTTGTTTGCTGAGTGATGATACAATTCCTGAAAACTATAAAAAGCATTTTACTGAAAGTCTAAACTTAGAAAAGATTTGATAGTTCAGAAATTTTGAGATAAAATTTTTGAGCTACGTATACATTAAGTCAACTTAACAGATGTAAATAATTATATCATTTATACTACCTACTGTATACTAATACTCAGCATCCTCAGGATAATTTTTCATAAAATTTTCAGCAGTTTCAACCATGTTTTTACTTCCGCAGAAAATAGGTACACGCTGATGTAATTCGGTTGGATTAATATCCATAATTCTCATATAACCGTCTGATGCCTTTCCACCAGCTTGCTCAGCTAAAAATGCCATTGGATTGCATTCGTATAACAATCGTAATTTTCCTTTTGGCGCTTTTGAACTTGTAGGATAAATATAAATTCCACCTTTGATCATATTACGATGAAAATCAGATACCAAAGAACCAATATAACGTGCTTTATAAGGCCTGTCTTCTTCTTCCAACTGGCAATATTTTAAATAATCTTTTACGCCTTGGGGGAAATGCGAATAATAACCTTCATTGATAGAATAAATAGTTCCATCTTTTGGGAACGTCATATTAGGATGAGATAGATAAAAAGTTCCGATGGCAGGATTTAAAGTAAAACCATTCACACCATGCCCAGTAGTATAAACAAGCATCGTAGAGGTTCCGTAAACAATATAACCAGCGGCAACTTGATTATTACCTTTTTGTAAAAAGTCTTCTAATTGTACTGGAGTTCCAGGTTTGGTAACTCTTGTATAAATTGAAAAAATTGTTCCTACCGAAACATTAACATCAATATTTGAAGATCCGTCAAGAGGATCTATTAATACAACATATTTATTGTCATTTCCTCTTTCTTTTCCAGAAATAGTGATAAAATCGTCTTCCTCCTCACTAGCAATACCACAAATAATTTCTCTGTTAGTCAGTGTCTGCATGAAAATTTCATTGGCATATAAATCTAATTTTTGCTGATCTTCACCTTGAATATTAGTATCTCCGGCATCTCCTAAAATATCTACCAATCCTGCTTTATTAACTTCGTGATTTACCACTTTAGCAGCTAATCTGATTGAATTTATTAAACGAGAAAGTTCTCCTGAAGAATATTTGAAATGCTCTTGATTTTCAATAATAAACTCCCCTAAAGTTCTGTGTTTTTGCATAGCTTTTTTTTAATTGCGGTTTGCCCACAAATATCGTTAAATTTGCTGGAATAAATAATGTTATGGAATTTATAATTAGAAGTGGCGAACAACGCGATATGCCATCTGTATTAAAATTAGTGAATGAGTTAGCAATTTTTGAAAAAGAACCTAATGCGGTTAAAATTAATGTTGATGATCTAATTGATAACGGGTTTAAGGAAACCCCGGCTTTTTATACTTTTGTTGCTGAGTTTGAGGGTGTGATTGTCGGAATGGCATTGTTTTATAATCGATTTTCTACCTGGGAAGGTCCATCATTACATTTAGAAGATTTAATTGTCACCAAAAAATTTAGAGGACAAGGCATCGGGAAAGCATTGTACGATAAAGTGTTGGAAGATGCTTTGCAAAAAGGAATAAAAAGAGTAGAATGGGTTGTGTTAGATTGGAATACACCAGCCATAGAATTTTATAAAAGTACTGGAGCAACCATGTATGAAGAATGGAATATATGTCAAATAAGTAATAAGAAGATTGCAAAATATTTATCTAAGAAATGAAAATATTTAAGTTTGGAGGTGCATCTATTAAGGATGCTGACGGAGTAAAGAATATGGCTCAGGTATTACAAAAAATAGGGTTTGATGATATTCTTATTGTGATTTCGGCAATGGGTAAAATGACAAATGCTTTTGAAAAACTAACGGATGCTTATTTTTATAAAAAAGATGAATTATCTTTTTTGATAGATGAGGTTAGAGCTTATCATTATGAGATTGCAACGGATTTATTTAATGATAAAAATCACGAAATATTTAAAGAAATAGAAGTGCTGTTGTCAGAATTGACGAGTTTCATGATTCACAACCGATCTACAAATTATAATTATGTTTATGATCAAATGGTATCTTCGGCTGAATTGCTATCAACTAAAATAGTAAGTTTTTATTTGAATGATATTGGTATTTCGAACTCGTGGATTGATGTTAGAGAATCTATCAAAACAAATAGCGATTATAGAGATGCTAAAGTAGATTGGGACACAACAGAACGAAATATTAAATCTACTTTTTCGCCTAAAAAGCTATATATAACTCAAGGATTTATTGCAGCTGATGAAAAGGGAAGTACCACTACATTAGGTAGAGAAGGTTCAGATTATTCTGCCGGAATTTTCGCCTATTGTTTAGATGCTGAGAGTTTGACGATTTGGAAAGATGTTGAAGGTGTTTTAAATGCCGATCCTCGTTACTTTAAAGAAACTGAATTATTAAAACAAATATCATATACCGAGGCTATTGAGCTTGCTTTTTATGGCGCATCTGTAATTCATCCTAAAACATTACAACCCTTACAAAAAAAAGAAATTCCGTTATTTGTTAAATCATTTATTAAGCCACAAAATAAAGGGACTATCGTAGGTAGAGGGATACATATATTACCTGAAATACCTTGTTTTATAGTGAAGAAAAATCAGATATTATTATCTATTTCTTCTATAGATTTTTCATTTATCGTTGAACGGAATATCAGTGAAATATTTGAGTTGCTTCATCAACATAAAATGAAAGTAAATCTAATTCAAAATTCAGCAATTAGTTTTTCCGTTTGTATGGACGATTCGTATGATAATTTTGAGGAGTTAGTAAGTAAGTTAAAAAACAAATTCAATATTGATTTTGATAAAGAGGTTTCGTTGTACACCATTAGACATTTTGACGAAAGTGCCATTCAAAAAATTGAGAGCGATAATAGAGTATTGTTAAAACAAATGAGTAAAGAAACGGTTCAAATTGTTATTCAATAAATTTTCTATCTTTGAATTTGTCTAAAATTTAATCATGGGTCTTGTATCTTCAAAAGAAATTGCCAGCGTTATCAACCTTGAAAAGTATGGTTTTTTGGGAACTTTTTTCGGATGGATACTTCTAAAAACGTTGCGTATATCAAGGATTAATAGATTTTACGAAAAGCATAAAAATAAAAAAGATGTAGCGTTTTTAAATGCCATTTTAAATGAATTTCAAATAGATTTTGAGATTCCTGAAGAAGATCTAAACCGTATTCCTAAGGATGGATCTTTTATAACAGTTTCAAATCATCCACTGGGAGGTATTGATGGTGTTTTATTATTGAAATTATTAGTTGATAAAAGGCCTGATTATAAAATTATTGCTAATTTTTTACTGCATAGAATAGAGCCTTTAAAACCTTATGTGATGCCCGTAAATCCTTTTGAAGACAGAAAGGAAGCCAAATCAAGCGTAACCGGCATAAAAAATGCATTGTTGCATTTAAGAGAAGGGTATCCTTTGGGTATTTTTCCTGCAGGAGAAGTTTCTACGTATAGAGATGGTAAGTTAATTGTCGATAAACCATGGGAGGAAGGTGCTGTAAAATTGATTTATAAAGCGAAAGTGCCAATTATTCCAATTTATTTCCATGCTAAAAACAGTAGACTATTTTATTTTTTGTCTAAAATTAGTGATACGCTGAGAACGGCCAAATTACCCTCTGAAGTACTTTCACAAAGGAGTAGAGTAATTAAGGTAAGAATTGGAAAGCCTATTTCTGTAAAAGCTCAGGATGAGTATGAGAATATTGATGATTTTCATGCTTTTTTACGTAAGAAAACATATATGTTGGCGAATCCTTTTGAAGAGAAATCACCTTTAATTAAAAAACCTTCATTAAAAATACCTAAGCAACCTAAAGAGATTATTTCTCCAGTTTCACAAGATAAATTAATTAGAGAAGTTGACAAATTAAGAGATAATGATGCCAGATTATTAGTAAGTAAAAACTACGAAGTCTTTTTTGCCCATAGTCATAAAATACATAATATTATACGTGAAATAGGTAGATTAAGAGAAACTACTTTTAGGGAAGTTGGTGAAGGTACAAATAAGGCTATTGATTTGGACAATTATGATAAATTTTATCACCACATGTTTTTATGGGATAGTGTTAAAAAAGTAGTGGTAGGGGCATATAGAATGGGTTTAGGAAAAGAGATTTTTAAAAAGCATGGCATAGACGGATTTTATATAAATACCTTATTTCGGGTTGAACCTGAATTGTATAGTATGATGGAAGAAACCATTGAAATGGGACGTGCATTTGTTATTAAGGAATACCAACAGAAACCAATGCCACTATTTTTACTTTGGAAAGGCATTGTGCATGTTACTTTGCGTTACCCTGAGTATAAATATTTAATGGGAGGTGTAAGTATTAGTAATCAGTTTTCTAATTTCTCGAAATCATTGATGATAGAGTTTATGAAATCACATTATTATGACCCCTATTTAGCACAATATATACATCCGAAAAAGGAGTATAAAGTAAAACTGAATGATGCTGATAAAGATTTTGTTTTTGATGCCAGTAAGGCCGATATGGTAAAGTTTGATAAGATAATTGACGAGTTAGAGCCAGGTAGTTTACGAATGCCCATTCTGCTTAAGAAATATGTGAAGCAAAATGCAAGATTATTGGCTTTTAATGTAGACCCGAAATTTAATAATGCTGTTGACGGATTGATGTATATAAGAATTTCTGATATTCCTGATAGTACAGTAAAACCTGTAATGGAAGAATTTCAAGCAGAGTTAGAGCGTAAACTTTCTGAAAACGAATAAGTTACAATGTTAAACAAAAAAAACACGTATCATTGATACGTGTTTTTTTGATAAAAAAGGAAAACTTGATTAGAACCAAGGCTTCTTATTTTTCTGATAGGTTTCGTAAAACTCTTCATCAGATTTAGTAAGATAGATAATACCCTCAATTAAACCGACGATACTTCCAAATCCACATGTAATAAAAGTAACAACGATCTGAATAATACCTTCTTTAGTATAGCCTAGTATAAATTTATGGATTCCAAACCCTCCTAAAAAAATACCTAATATTCCTGCCATTACTTTTTTATTTTCACCACCTGCATTACTTAAATTATCAAAGGCTTCTTTAGCACCTTCTTTAAAATCACTAGCGGTTTCTTTTACCTCATCTTCAAAATCTTTATTTTCTTCTGACATGTTTTTGTTTTTTAGTTAATTAATACTACAAAGCTATGAAAATAATGAATACAATAGTAGATAGGTGTCATGAAGTTTCTTTAAAAAGTGGTAATTTTGTAAGTCTATTTAATTCTCATGAAAAACAAACCCAAAGTAGCAGTTTTTGGCGGTGGTAGCTGGGCTACGGCCATTGTAAAAATGTTGAGTGAAAACCTTGATGAAATAGGTTGGTATATGCGTAGTAGCTATGTTATTGAACATATTCGACGTAATAAACACAATCCTAATTATATCAGCTCGGTTGAATTTGAAACCGAAAAGTTGTTTTTGACAGATGACATAAATGAAATGGTACAATATGCTGATTATTTAATTTTTGCTATTCCTTCAGCTTTTCTTCATGAAGAATTAGAAAAAATAACAATTCCTCTTAAAGGTAAAATTATATTTTCTGCAATTAAAGGTATCGTACCAGAATCAGGCTTAATAGTTGGTGAACATTTTTTTGAAAAGTACACGATTCCGTATGAAGACATTGGAGTAATTACAGGTCCATGTCATGCTGAAGAAGTTGCTTTAGAGCGATTATCGTATTTAACCATTGCTAGTAGAGATGAGAAAAAAGCACAATGCATAGCTGATAATTTATCTAGTAGATACATAAAAACAAAAATATCTGATGATATCATTGGTACTGAATATGCCGCAATGCTTAAGAATATTTATGCTATTGCTGCGGGTATTGCGCATGGTTTAGGGTATGGAGATAATTTTCAAGCGGTATTGATGTCGAATTCAATTCGAGAAATGAATCGTTTTATTAAAAAAGTACATAAAATGAAGCGCAACATTAACAATTCGGCTTATTTAGGTGATTTGTTAGTAACAGGATATTCAACATTTAGTAGGAATAGAATGTTTGGAAATATGATTGGCAAAGGGTATACAGTTAAATCTGCTATGTTAGATATGAGTATGGTAGCCGAAGGTTATTACGCCACAAAAAGTGCTTATGAATTGAATCAAAAAAACGGAGCAAGAACACCAATTATTGATGTGGTTTATACTATTCTTTATGAAGGGAAAGATGCTAAAACTGAGTTTCAAAAGTTAACCGAGTTGATAGACTGAACATAATTGAAAGATTCTTTGCGAAGATTTTCAAGAGAAAACCTAGTTTGTGTTGAACTTTTTTCAGAATAGCATTTTCTCAATAATTAATGGCATCTAAGTAATATTTACCTAATTGTCACATTGAGCGCAGTCGAAATGCTTAGAAATATCGAACATGAAAATTCTTGGATCGCGCTCAGGAGGACAAGCAAATTGTTTTCAATCATATTTATCTTAAACTAAGAAATGACGATTAAAAAGAAGGGGAGTTTTATGTAAAAATTTAAAATATAGTTACAATTAAATTCCTTCCCTTAAAAAGGGAAGGTGGCTTATTTGGAGAATAAGGCGGAAGGGTTTTACAAGTGTCTTAATTTGATTACTTTGCTCTTTCAGCAAGCATTTTTGAAGCATAAAATTCACATTTCTTGAAATTGTTTTTGTACAAACAAGCCTTCATTTAATAAATTCAATGCATTTATTTTATCATCGGTAGCAACTAATAATGACATATTATGATTGCTTCCGCCATACGATATCATCCTGATTGGGATGCTCTTCAAGCAATCGATTACAGAGGCACTTATCCCTGTTCCACTTTGTGAGAAATCTCCCGCAAGACAAATAATACTCATTTGTTTGTCTACTTCAACGTTTCCTAAAACTTGTAACTCTTCAGTAATTTGTTTTAAATATCTACCATTATCGATAGTTAGCGATACCGCAATTTCAGAGGTTGTAATCATGTCTATTGCAGTTTGGTATTTTTCAAACACTTCAAAAATATTCTTTAAGAAACCGTAAGCCATTAACATTCTGTATGATTTAATTTTTATAGCGATAATTTCATCTTTGGCGGCAATAGCTCTAACACCATTATTATTTGCACAATTTCTAATAATTGTGCCTTTATCTTGTGGGTTGAATGTGTTTTTAAGTAATACAGGGATATTATTCTTTTGAGCAGGAATAATACTTTGCGGATGTAGTATTTTTGCACCAAAATATGCCAGTTCGGCGGCTTCATTAAAGGTCATTTCATCTATAGAAAAAGTATCTTCTACGTATCGAGGATCATTATTATGCATGCCGTCAATATCTGTCCAAATTTGAATTTCGCTAGCTCCAATTGCAGCTCCAATTAGTGAAGCGGTATAGTCACTGCCACCTCTTTTAAGGTTGTCAATTTTATCAGAACTGTTTTTACAAATATAACCTTGTGTTATAAAAGTTTTACAATTGCTTTCTTGACTTAGAATTGTGTTTAATTTCTTTTGAATACTTTTTGAATCAGGCTCACTTTGTTTATCAATTGACATAAAATCTAACGCTGAAATCAACTTAGATTCATACCCTAATTCACTTTGATAAAGATGAAACAGAGTTGTTGATATGATCTCGCCTTGAGCCAAAATGACCTTTTCATTTTCAACACCTTTAATTGTTAATGAACGTAAATAATCAAAACTATTTCTGATAAAAGTTGATGCTTTTAATTGATAGAATTCTGAAGTGAATAAATTATCAATTAAAATATGATAGGTCAATTCAAGTTCATTTATCAATAATGTGGCTTTTTCTTTTTTTGCTAGTACATCATTGATGCTAACTAATGCATTCGTTGTTCCGGATACAGCTGATAAAACTACAATTTTAGGTTCTTGATATGAGTTTACAATGTTGGTAACTTTTTTAATGTTTATGGCATTACCAACTGAGGTACCTCCAAACTTTAAGACAATCATATTTATATTAATTTTCTACAAAAGTTGTCTAGAACAGCTGATTGTGCAATTTTTTATTTTATTTTTACAAAATTTAACAAAAAGTTTAAATTTAAACACAAGCCCATTCCTAACCCTGCCCAAAAAAGGAAAGAAATTACTGTAATAACCATTAAAATGAAGACTATTCAGCAAGCGGTAACAGAAATCATTAATAAAACACCTTTCATTGAAGAGGCGTTATATGACAAATTAATCAATGTATCATCTTTGGCAAGAATCATAAAGCCGGAAGTTGAACAAATACTAAAAAAAGAAATAAAAGATGGTGCTATTATGATGGCGATTAATCGTTTATCGCCTTCAAGTGTATTGAAAACAAGAAGAAATATTAAAAAGATAGCACTTTCTTCGGGCGATTTTATTATGCGATCTGATCTTTGTGACTATACCTTTAAAAACACTCCTACATTAATTCAAAAAATTACGAAGTTGTTAAATGACATTGGTAATGATAGTGATAATTTTTTTACCATTTCACAGGGTGTGTTTGAAACTAATATTGTGGTTAGTAAAAAGCTAGAAACTAAAATAGATGAAATTTTTAAAGATGAAGTAGTGTTGTATTCGATAACTAATCTAGCCTCTATAACTATAAAACTTCCGAAATCTAATGTTGAACAATCGGGAATTTATTATTTTATATTAAAACAATTGGCTTGGGCAGATATACCTGTGCAAGAAGTCATCTCTACAACGCATGAAATTACTATTGTGGTGAAAGAAACAGATATTAAACAAGCTTTTTCAATTTTGATGGATATGAAATTATCTTAAGGTTGTCAATTTGATATCGAAATTCTGATTTTAAAAATTATGGTATGCATCTTTATTTCTGCGAAGGCAGGAATGACAAACATATTAATTAAAAGTTGTGACTTCAACAACAGCTTTTTCTAAAGCTGTTTTATGTTGTTCAAATACTTTTTTATCCCAATTAAAAACAGATTTAAACTCTTTAAGAATTGGCTCTTTTAATTTTTCAATACTTGCAATATCAAAATACATTCTGCCTGTTCTTCTTACAAAAAAGTCCAATGGTGTTTGTACCATTTCATTGTTGATGCAAAACCACAATTCAGCTTTCGCTAAACGAATTTTAACATCAGTATCTTTTAGTTCAGCAAGTCTTTTTAAAATACTATTTGTTTGTTTACCATAATTATATACCAAATAATTGGCATCAATTTTAGTAAATCCATTCGGTTTTATTTGTTTAAATATTTTGTTTTGATAGTTCTGAACTTCTTTAAAATTTTTGAACTTACCACCACTTAAAACTAGTTGATCGGTTTTATTATCCTTAAATTTTTTATCATATCTATTTTGGTATTTTTTACAAACCAAATTCACGATACGTTCTGCCATTTTTCGATAACCAGTGAGCTTGCCACCTGCAATAGAAATTAATTCAGTATCTGATACAAAAATCTCATCTTTTCGTGAAAGCTCTGAAGCAGATTTGCCTTCTTCATGAATTAAAGGACGCAATCCTGCCCAACTTGATTGTATGTCATCAATGCTTAAATCAATAGACGGAAACATATTGTTTACAGCACTTATTAAGTACATAGCGTCTGTACTTGAAACCTCAACGTTATTTTTATCTTCTTGAAAATTGGTATCTGTAGTGCCTATATAAGTAACTTTTCCTCTAGGGATAGCGAACATCATCCTTCCATCTGGAATGTCAAAATATACAGCGTGTTCGATTGGTAATTTTTCACGAGGTAGTACGAGATGTACACCTTTAGTTAAATGTAAACGTTTACCAGTTTTTGAGTGATTAATTTGCCTAAGTTCATCAACCCAGGGGCCAGTGGCATTTACAACATACTTAGCTTTGATTTCAAAACCTTGATTTGTGATAGTATCAAGTGCTTTAATACCTCTAACTTTTTCTTCCTCATAAATAAAGTCTAAAGCTTCACAATAATTTAAGGCGGTCGTAGAATAGTTTAATGCGGTTTTTAATACTTCAAGTGTTAAACGAACATCGTCAGTTCTATATTCTGCATAGTAGCCAGCACCTTCTAAAATTGATTCCGGCAGTAAGGGTTCAATCTCTAAGGCTTCTTCTTTGCTGAGCATTTTACGCTTGTCATCACCTTCTACATTCGCTAAAATGTCATAAATTTTTAACCCTATTGAAGTGAGCCATGAACCATAAGTGCCTCCTTTTATTAGAGGCAAAACCATTTTTTCTGGTATTACTAAATGCGGAGCCAATTTATGAACAATTGCACGTTCAGAACCTACTTCTTTCACAAGCCAAAAATCAAATTGTTTTAAATAACGAAGTCCGCCATGAATTAATTTGGTTGATTTACTACTGGTACCCGATGCAAAGTCATTTTTTTCAATTAAAGCAACTTTCATACCTCTCGAAGAAGCATCTAGGGCAATACCTGCGCCGGTAATGCCGCCACCGATAATAAGCAGATCAAATTCTTCAGTTGCTAATTTGCTATTAATAGATACTCTTTCTAATGCTGAAAATGTATTTGTTTTCATTTTATACCTGTAGGATTACCGTCAATACTGATGCTATTTTTTTCTTTCCAATAGTGTTCAATTTTTTCTTGACCTTTTTTTTCTGCAGACTCAGCTAATTGATTTCTGTGGTCAATAAAATCAAAATATGGAACTGCCATTCCACAAGAAGTTTGTACGCTTTCGATTTGAACATCAAAAATTTGTCGAGTTCCTGGAATTTCAGGAAATAAAGAAATACTATTAATCCATTCATCATCTTTTGGATGAATAGCAACGGCGGTTCCGTATAAGCGTAAAATATTCGGTTTACCTTCAAAGGCACAGAACATAATAGTTATTCTGTTGTCTTCTAATAAATGTGCTGCAGTTTCATTTCCGCTTCCGGTAAGATTTAACCACATCACCCTATTTTTATCTAGTACCCGAAAAGTATCCATTCCTTTTGGAGATAAATTGATACGTCCTTTTTTTGGAGCGGTTACTACAAAAAATAGTTGTTGAGATTCAATAAATCGTTGTTCTTTACTTTTTATTTCTGTATAAAATGCCATATTTTCCGTGCTAATTAGTGAAATACGTGTCTTATTCTTCCCAATTCATGGTACGATCTACCGCTTTTTGCCATCCTTTATATAGCTTTTCTCGTTGTTGGTCATCCATAGTCGGAGTAAACCTTCTTTCAATTTTTTTATTTGAAATGATATCTTGTTGTTTCCATAATCCGATAGCAATTCCGGCTAGATATGCGGCTCCCAATGCAGTTGATTCAATATTTTTAGGTCTTTCAATTTCGGTATTAAGGATGTCTGATTGAAATTGCATCAATAAATTATTTGCACAAGCACCTCCATCCACTTTAAGTGAAGATAATTCAATTTTGCTATCTTCTTGCATGGCATTTACAAGATCTTTGGTTTGGTAAGCCATCGATTCTAAGGTAGCTTTTACCAAATGATTTTTGCCCGTATCTCTGGTCAAACCAAAGATGGCGCCTCGTGCATACATATCCCAATAAGGAGCGCCTAACCCTGCAAAAGCAGGAACAACATATACTGGATTGTCACCATCAACTTGTGCGGCAATAGCTTCACTTTCTTCAGCAGAATTTATCATTTGTAACCCATCGCGTAACCATTGAATAGCTGCTCCGGCAATAAATACGCTGCCTTCTAAAGCATAATATACTTTGTCATTTATTCCCCAAGCAATGGTAGTTAATAATCCATTTTGTGAATATTGTAAATTCTCACCTGTATTCATTAACATAAAACAACCTGTTCCATAGGTGTTTTTGGCTTCGCCTTTATCAAAACAAGCTTGGCCAAATAATGCGGCTTGCTGGTCACCTGCAATACCCGCAACAGGAATTGTATGATTGTCATATTCAAAATCACCAAAATGAAAACTAGAGGGTTTTACTTCGGGCAACATATTTTTAGGAATATCAAGTGCAGCAAGTAATTTTTCATCCCATTCTAATGTTTTGATATTAAAGATCATAGTGCGAGAAGCATTAGAATAGTCTGTTGCATGCACTTTACCATTAGTTAAATTCCACAACAACCAGGTATCCACAGTGCCAAATAACAATTCACCTTTTTCAGCAAGTGCCCTTGCGCCTTCAACATTATCTAAGATCCATTTAATTTTAGTACCAGAAAAATAGGAATCGATTACTAGACCTGTAGTTGTTTTTACATGATCTTCTAAACTTTTATTTTTTAGATCTTCACAGATAGGAGCAGTTCTTTTATCTTGCCAAACAATGGCATTATAAATAGCTTTTCCGGTTGACTTATTCCATACAACGGTAGTTTCACGTTGATTGGTAATGCCTATCCCTGCAATATCAGAGACATCAATAGCATTATCTTTTATCAAATTTTTAAAAGTAGCTAATTGTGAGTCTAAAATTTCTTGAGGATTGTGTTCTACCCAACCTGATTTTGGGAATATTTGTTCAAATTCTTGTTGTGAAATAGCAACTTGTTTACCGTTTTCGTCAAATAATACTGATCGAGAACTGGTAGTACCTTGATCTAAGGCAATGATATATTTTTTTGACATTTTTATTTGTTTTTAGAAGATGTAAGACTTTTTAGAATTGCGAAAATTAAGATGAGAATTGCAATAGCAATAACAATCCAATATTTTAATTGTAGATCATTTTTATATAGTAGTTGAAAGGCAGCACCACCTACGAGACTTCCTAAAAATGGACCTAAAACCGGTATAGGAGCATATTTCCAATCTGAATCACCTTTTCCTTTAATAGGCATTAAGAAATGTGCAATTCTAGGACCTAGATCTCTTGCCGGATTAATGGCATATCCGGTTGTTCCTCCAAGACCAAATCCGATAAGCATAATTAGACCTCCAACAACTAATGGGTTTAGGCCTTCAGTAAAATTATTTGTACCAATAAAAAGCAATCCAAAAATAAGCATTGCTGTACCTATCATTTCACTTACAAAATTATGAATGTACGAACGAATTGCCGGTACTGTACTAAAAACAGATAGTTTAGAAATTTTATCTTCAGTTTTTGACCAGTGAGGTAAATAATGAATCCATACTAATGTGGCCCCTCCAAATGCGCCTAATACTTGTGCAATGATATAGCCGGGAACTTTTTCCCAAGGAAATTCGCCGACAAAGGCAAACCCTAAAGTTACGGCAGGATTGATATGTGCTCCACTGATACTTCCTACAGCATAAATGGCGAAAGCAACAGTAATACCCCAAGCAACAACAATGGTATTCCATCCTGAGTTTTCCGATTTCGAACCCTTTAATAGAACACCGGCAACAACGCCACCACCAAATAAAATAAGTAAAAAGGTTCCTAAGAATTCGGCAACATAAATTGACATAAAATTGAGTTTGAAAATTAATAAAGCCAATTTACAATTTATACAATTAAAAATTCAAAAAAACTCCCTTTTACTTTCAATAAGAGCTTATGTTTTTTATTTGAACACTGATATCTTTGAAGATAGTAATTCTAAAAAAGTTTGATTGGATTTAGTATAAACCTGAGTTGGAACTCAGGCTATAATAATAAGAAAGGAATAGAAACTTAGGAGAGAAGGAAGAAAGGAGAATATCAACTTTATCTCTCCTAGAATTTCTAAACAATTTACCCTAATAATTATATTTTCTTTTTCATAACAATTATAACGTTATGGTAGATTGTTAGCTTATCTATTTAAGCAATGCAAATATATAAACTATGCTATTTTTTCGTTTCCTGTAATTGGACAATTTATTGCTTTAGTTAGACATTTTTGCTTCTTTTTAGAGATAATCCATACATTTGAAAAAAGATTAAAATAACTAGATTAATTATTCATACCCTAATGAAATTTACACTGAATTTATTACTATTTTTTACATTAACCTTAACGGCTCAGTTAGAGTCAAATAGTAATGTAACAAATACCACTTCAGAAGAAAAGGCAAGGTTTCATATTGATAAGACTTTTGAAACAATACAAAATATGAATGTTGCATTTTTGCATGCAGAACAAGCGATGTATTATTCAGAAAAATGTAAAAATGAAGAGTTAATTATGGAAAGTAATCATGCATTAGCGTTAGTCTATAAGCTAAAGTATGATTATGAATCTTCGAAAAAGCATGTAGGTAAATTATTAGAAATTGCTACTAAATTGGATAATGTATTTTTTCAAATGCTTGCTTATAATTTGTATGGAATTATAAATGCTTCTGAAAAAAAATATCAAATTTCAATTGACTATTATAACAAAGCTCGAGCCTTAGCAGAAAAAGAAAATGATACTATTAATGTTGCATTAAGTCACCAAAATGTGGCATTGAATTATTATTTTATTGATGAGTTTGAAATGGCTAAAATGTTTATGTTTAAAGCACTAAAAACCTATAATTCTATTAAAGTATTTGTAAGTAAAGAACAACAAGATTCAGATTATATTTATTTATATATGAAGTTATCATTAGTAGCTGATACTAAAAAAGAAGCTATTAATTATACCGATTTATCTATTGCAAGATCTTTAGAGAATGACTATTCTAATTATGCAGCTTTAGGTTATTTATACAAAGGAAGGGTGTACTCGAAATATGGCGATTATAATCTAGCTATTAAAAATTATCAACTGGCATTGGAGTCTAATAAAAAAGCTCATGTCAAATCAGCAGGGCCATATATTGAAATGATGGATGTTTTGACCAAGTCAAGTCAGTATGAAAAGGCAAAAGCTTATATGGATACCTTATATACTATTTTTACTGAAAAGGATATAAGACCATTGTATATTGATAAGAATAAAATTACAAGTGAAGTATATAAAAATATTGGTGATTATGATAAGGCACTTTATTATGCTGAGAAACAAGTAACAATTGCAGATTCATTATTAAAATATAACAATTATGATTTACTAATTGAATATGGTAAGAGGTTTGAAACAAAAGAAAAAGAAAAAGAAATTATCAATCAGCAATTAGTTATTGAAAAGCAAGATAATGAAAAGAAGAATATTATTCTTTTTGGTGGAGTTGCTTTGTTCATTGGTATATTGGCTTTTCAATGGAGGTTTAATGCTCAGAAAAACAAAAAGAGTGAAGCGGAGAGCGCTTATGAAAAAGAATATGAGTTTAACCAAGTGAGGACGGCTTTTTTAGAAAACATCTCTCATGAGATAAGAACCCCGCTTACGCTTATTAATGGTTATTTGAATTTAATTAATGAAGAAACCAGTGATAATCAGAAAGTAAAAGGATACATAAATAATGCATTGTTAAATAGTAAAAAGGTCATATTTGATGCTGACGAAATATTGAACTTATTGAAATTTGAAGATCATAAAATGTCATTAAAAATTGTCTCAAAAGAATTGAATGAATTTTTAAGAAGCACATTTTGTTCCTTCGATATATTGGCAAATACCAGAAATATAGAATTAATTTATAAATCAAAAATACCGAATAATTATAAAGTAGATATAGATGCGTTTAAAGTTGAAAAAATACTAACTAATTTAGTTTCTAATGCTATTAAATTTTCTAATAGCAATTCAAAAGTAATCGTTGAAACTGAGATCTTGAATGCCAATCTAGAAATTAAAGTTATTGATTTCGGACAAGGAATAGATAAAGAAGATTTAGAACGAATTTTTACCCGATTTTATCAAACAAAAAATAATAAATCAATCGGAGGTATAGGAATTGGCTTGTTATTGGCAAAAGATTTTGCACAATTTTTGGGAGGTAATATAACTGTTGAAAGTGAAATGGGAAAAGGAAGTACCTTCAAATTTAATATGCCACTTTCTGAAAATGTTATTATTGAAGAAAGTAAAGAAGTGTTTTCTATAAAAGATATGAACCCCAATTTAGTAGATAAGGAAAAAAGTAAAGAAACTAAAATTATTGATACTAATAAACCATCAATTTTAATTGTAGAGGATAGTATTGAAATGAGTAATTACTTAAAAGAAATACTCATGCCTTTTTATAACTGCACTTTTGCTTTTGATGGATTAGAAGGTATTGAACTAGCAAAGAAACAAACTTTTGATTTGGTAGCTTCTGATGTTATGATGCCTAAAGCTGATGGTTATGAGTTTAAGAAACTTTTGAAAGTCCTACCAGAATACACTTCTATTCCGTTTATTTTAATTACTGCCAAATCTCTTTCTGAAGATAAGGTCAAAGGATTTTCAATAGGTATTGACGATTATATAACGAAGCCCTTTAACAAAGAAGAATTGATTGTAAGAATTAACAACCTTTTAAAAAATAGTGATGAGTTAAAATTGTCAATTAAAACACCTGACAATACCCTTAAAGATATACCAGAAACGCATGCTGATAAATTACTGAAAGAAGTTGCGGATATAATTATGGATAATATCTCCAACGAAAATTTTAAAGTAGAAGATTTAGCCTCAAAAATGAATTATAGTCAACGACAATTATCAAGAATTTTAAACAGATACACAGGATTGTCTACTATCAAGTTTATACAAGAGATTAAATTAAGAGAAGCGTATAAATTGATAGAGAGTAAAAAATTCAATACAATAAGTGAAGTTCAGTTTGAAGTTGGTATTACCAGCTCTTCTTATTTTAGTGAAAAATTTAAAAATAGATTTGGTATCAACCCGAGTGAATTGATGCGAAGGCAAAATGTCTAACTTTACTTAAACTTCAATTTTAACTTTCGTACCGCTAAAATCTGCATTACCGGTTAATATATCTAGTTGCATATTGTTAGTCAAATCGTTTAAACTTACTCCTGCATGTTTCTGGGCAACTGTAATATCAGTACCTTTTCTATGATGACCCCATCCGTGAGGAATGCTAACAACACCCTGCATCATGGTATCAGTAATTTCTATGGGAAGTTGTACCTGTCCTACATTTGATGTTACAGTAACAGTTTGGTTATCAATAAGATTAAGCTTGGTAGCGTCATTTGAGTGTATGAGTAATGTACAACGCTCTTTACCTTTTGTTAATCGCTCACTATTATGCATCCAAGAATTATTAGAACGTAAATGTCTTCTGCCAATTAACGCGAAAGGATATAATTTATCTGTTTCAATTTCCCACTGTTCTAGTTTAGTATTTAAACGCTCTAGATCTTTTATAAATAACCGATGTGCTAATTCTATTTTTTTATCAGCTGTAAACAAACGCTCGGGAAACTGTGGTTTTAAGGCCCCAAAATCTAGCCCATGAGGATGTTTTTTTAATTCCTTAACGGATAATTTAGGCTCTTTATAGCTACTAAATTGTAACATGTAATCTAAGGTTTGTTCTAGGTTTGCAGGATTTTCTTGTCCGCTTAATCGTGCTGTCAATTCTTTTAAAATTTCCCAATCATGACGTTGATCTTCATTTTTCTCAAAAAGAGCTTCAGAGTATTTTGCCGTATTTCTAATAGCAAACTGATGAAAAACTAAATCATACAAAGGTGTTTCTAAACCTGTGGTTGTAGGTAAAATGATATCAGCATATTTTGTGGTTTCATTGAGATAAATATCGATGGCTACCATAAAATCTAAAGATTCGAATGCTTCTTCTAAACGATTGCCATTTGGGGTCGATAATACAGGATTTCCGGCAATCGTGACCATTGCTTTTATTTGATTATCACTAGGCATTAGAATTTCATCAGCCAGAGTAGCAACAGGGAATTCTCCTGTGAATTCAGGGAGCTTACGAATAGTACTTTGCCTTTTATTAAAGCTACCCGTTTTACCGGTTTTTTTTGACATTCCCACAATATCTATAGCAGGTAATGTAAAGAGTGCACCGCCTTCAACATCTAAATTTCCTGTGATACAGTTTAACACATTGACCAACCATTGACATAAGCCACCAAATTCTTGCGTTGAAAGGCCTAATCTACCATAACAAACAGCGGTTTTTGAGTTGGCAAATTGACCTGCCAATTGTCGAATTTCTTTAGTATCTACACCTGTAATTTTATCTATTTTTTCAGGAGGATATTGTTTCGCTATTTCTTTGATTGTTTCCCAACTTTTTATGTGCTCTTTTAAATGCCCGACTTTGGTCAAATTTTCATCAAAGATCACATGAATTATTGCTAATAAAAGATAGGCATCTGTACCCGGTTTTATATGAATATGTTTGTTTGCAATTTTAGAGGTCTCAGTAAATCTTGGGTCAATAACAATAACTTGACCTCCTCGCTTTTTAATTGCTTTTAATCTATTTGAAAAATCTGGAGAAGTCATGATACTTCCGTTTGAAACGGCTGGATTTCCACCCATAATTAACATAAAATCAGTACGATCAATATCGGGAATAGGAAACAGTAAGTAATGACCAAACATCATTAATGAAGCGAAATGATGTGGTAATTGATCTACAGAAGTCGCCGTATATTTTTGATTAGAACCTATACTTTGCATAAATGGAGATCCAAAAGCCATGAGTCCGATATTATGTACAGTAGGATTACCGCGATAAGAACCTACAGCATTTTTACCATATTTTTTTTGGATAGACTTTAATTTTTGAGCAACTTCATCATACGCTTCTTCCCAAGAAATTTCTTTCCATCCGCTTGCTGTTTTTTTTATAGGAGTTTTAAGACGGTCTTTATCATGATATAGATCTTGTAAGGCAACTGCTTTCGGACAAATATGCCCTCTACTTAATGCGTCCTTTTTATCTCCTTTAATGGACAAAACTTCCGTTTCATTATGCCGAATTTCTAATCCGCACATAGCCTCACAAAGGTTGCAGGTACGATAGTGTGTTTGTATGATGCCCATTATCCTATGGTTTGACAAGCTATAAGCCCACCATATTCTAGAGCAATGGTTCGATCATTAGTTATTTCACGGTATTCTGGACTTGTAATAACTCCTAAAAAATGATTTACACTAGGATATTCTACTAAAAAAACCATATCAGGTTGGTCACTAGAATCTCCTATAACTGTTGTTGCAACATCTCCTTTCCAAATTAATTTAGCTTTTGCTTTACCAATGAAAGCTTGTGTGTTTTTATAATAACGAGTGTATGCTTCTTTACCTGTTTCATTGCCTTTCTCTGTTGTTGTTTTGAATTTGAGAATATTAACCATAACTACTGGTGTATTTTTAGGATATGCCATTAATTGTGTCAGTTGTTCTTCTGATGGTTTTATTTGGGTAAGTTGCATGCGATATAAGGTTAGTGTTCATTTAATTTAGTGGAAGATATGAATTATTCATCACAAAATAATAACACTCAAAAAACAATCACAATTCTATTACCTGCAACGATCTCTATTCATCTAAATCCTTACGATTTTTCATTCTATAGTAGATAATGTATGCGAAGACTATAAGTATCACAAAAGGTAAATAGGTACCAATTACAAGACCAATTTCATAACCGCTATCAGGTGCATTTTCAATTTTTTCTTTGATATCGTCTATTTGAAGTGCTATTAACAATGCAGTCAAGTTCATTTTTTAAATTTTTGAAGTGCTTTTTTAGTGGCATCAGATAAAGCCAATTTACCACTTATTTCAGCTCTTTCAAGAAGAAGTTCATTCCAATTTTCGGTACCTTCCCAAAAGACTTTTTTTAGTATTGTCAATGCCTCGGGATTATAACTGGCTAACTTTTGACTTAGAATAGCCACATATTCATCCATATCTCTGGTAGTTTCAAAAACTCTAGCAAACAGACCTTGTTCTTTTGCCCAATATGCAGTATGCCAATCAGTAGCGTCTAAAGTTAGTTTGCTAAGTGCAGCCACACCAATTTTGCGTCTAATTGCGGGTTCAATAACAAATGGGCCAATACCAACAGTTAATTCTGATAGTTTGATGTCAGCTTTTTCAGTGGCAAAACAATAATCCGTAGCTGCTATAATACCAACACCGCCACCAACTGCTTTTCCTTGAACCCTACCAATAATTAGTTTTGAACATGTGCGCATAGCATTGATTAAATTTGCAAAGCCTGAAAAAAATTGTTTGCCTTCTTTAAAATTTTTGATCTCTAATAATTCATTAAAAGAAGCACCTGCACAAAAAGCTGCATTACCTTCACTTTGCAAAATAATAACCTGTATAGAGTTATCATTACTCAAGCGATTTATGTTTTCAATTAATTGATCGAGAAGTGCTACAGGAAACGAATTGCTTGCCGGATGGAAAAACGTTACCGTTGCAATGTTATCTCTAATACTCGTTATTACAGTTCCGTTGCTCATTATTGTTGTTCTTGAAATACTGCACCATTAGCAATAACATTTCTATCAATTTTTCGCATTAATCCTTGTAATACTTTACCGGGACCAACTTCAGTAAATTCAGTTGCTCCATCAGTAATCATTTGTTGTATTGATTGTGTCCAACGTACTGGAGAAGTAAGTTGAGCAATTAAGTTCTTTTTAATATCAGAAGCATTATTTACAGCACTGGCTGTTACATTTTGATAAATAGGGCAAATAGGCTCATTAAACGAAGTATTTTCAATAGCAGCTGCTAATTCTTCACGAGCAGGTTCCATTAATGGTGAATGAAAAGCACCACCAACAGGTAATACCAAGGCTCTTCTGGCACCTTCTTTAAGTAATGTCTCACAGGCTTTATTGATGGCGTCAATTTCTCCTGAAATTACCAATTGACCGGGGCAGTTATAATTAGCTGCTACTACGATTCCGTCAGTGGTTGCGCAAATTTTCTCTACAATATCATCTTCCAATCCTAACACAGCAGCCATCGTTGAAGGTTGTAGTTCACAAGCTTTCTGCATGGCTAATGCTCGTTGAGAAACTAAATTAAGAGCTTCTTCAAAACTCAAAACCCCGTTTGCAACTAATGCCGAAAATTCACCTAATGAATGCCCAGCAACCATTTGTGGTTTAAAAGTATCAGCTAGTGTTTTAACCAAGGCTACTGAATGTAAAAAAATAGCAGGTTGGGTTACTTTCGTCTCTTTGAGTTGTTCAGCGGTACCTTCGAACATAATATCGGTTATTGAAAAACCTAAAATAGTATTGGCTTCTTCGAACAGTTCTTGAGCTAAAGCTGATTTTTCATAAAGCTCTAAACCCATTCCTGAGAATTGTGCTCCTTGTCCAGGGAAAATATATGCGTGCATAGGGATTGATTTTGTTGTTGTGTTACAAAAATAGAAAATTTGTGGCTAAACTATTATTTAATATCTTAGTAACTTATGAATACATCAAAAAAATTACTAGCGTATAAAGTTTATTTAATTCTTGCAGCACTATTTATCACTTCGCTAGTGGTGTCAAACTTAATTTTTCAGAAATTTTTTTCATGGAATTTTTTTGGGATATATACGTTTGAAATTTCAGTTGGAATTTTACCATACCCATTGACATTTTTGGTAACAGATTTAATATCAGAAATTTACGGAAAGAAAAAAGCAAATCAAGTTGTTGTAATGGGAATATTTGCATCTTTTTTTTCATTGTTGATTATATATGTTTCTGACATGGTTCCAGCTACAGAATGGTCTCCAGTTGATGATTCATTGTTTACTAAAGTTTTTGGATTTTCGATGATTGCGGTATTTTCATCGATGATAGCCTATTTACTTGCGCAGTTTGTAGATATTAGAATTTATCATTTTTGGAAAAAGAAAACGAAAGGTAGGCACTTATGGTTACGTAATAATTTTTCTACTATAACTTCTCAGTTTTTAGATACTTTTTCGATTCTATTTTTATTATGCTCATTTGGAGTTATAGAATGGTCATTGTTTACCAAACTATTAATTAGCGGGTTTTTATTTAAAGTACTGGTTGCATTTATGGATACGCCAATTTTATATGCTGCAGTACACTTTTTTAGAAAATTATTTAAGTTAGAAATTGGAGAAGAGATCAAATTAAATGTTTAATAGTTTTAATTCGAACCAGAATCAGACAATTTTATTTTTAATGGAGTAAATAACCAATCCGATTCTGTTTCGTACATCTAATTTTTTAAAAAGCTGCTCTCGATACCCATCTATTGTTTTAGGACTTAAATTCATGACATTAGCAATTTCTTTATAAGTCATTTCAGTACTTGCTAATTTTAGAAACTCTAACTCCCTTTCAAGGAGTTCAATGGTTGGTTTTTTCTTGTTGTCATTATGAAGTGAACCTACTAAAGTGTCAGAAACTCTTTTTGTATGATAAAACCCTTCGTTCAGTACACTATGTAAGGCTTCTAGTAAAATATCAGGATGAATGTCTTTAAGCAAATAACCTTTAGCTCCGCTTCTAATCATTTTTAAAACTGAATTTTCATCATCATCCATAGATAAGGCTAATACTTTTATGCTCGGGAAATTTTTTTGTAGCAAATTGGTCGTTTCGGCACCATCCATAATAGGCATGTTCATATCCATTAAGGCAATTTGGGGTAAATTAGAAGTTTTATTCAAAGTATCTATAAATTCTTGACCGTTATTTGCTTCATGTGTCACTTCAAAACCGTCAAAAGTATTGATTAAACCCTTTAATGACTGGGCAAAAAGCAGGTGATCATCAACTATGGCAATGGTATGTTTACGCATCTTTTTTTATTACAGGATAGGTTAAAGTTAGTGAAACGCCTTTATCTTTCTCAGATTTATAATCAAATTTTGTGTTTATAAGTTTGGCTCTACTTTTCATATTTAATAATCCAGAACCTTTTTTAGTTGTTTTATTGTCAAAACCAATACCAAAATCTTGGGCTTTTATAATTAGAAATTCATCAGTATAAATAAGTGTAACATCAAGCTTTGCTGTTTTAGAATATTTTAAAGAATTAGATAAAAATTCTTGTAAAATTCTAAATAGAATAATTTCCTCTTTCTGATTTATATTGACAGAATCACCTTTAATGGTCAAGGTAGCTCTTATAAAATTCAAACGATTAAACCTGTCAACTTCTAATTGTAAAGCCTCTTCTAAACCAATATTTTTTACAACTTCAGGGTTTAGTAATTTAGACAACGTTCTTATTTCTTGTAAACTCTTAGAAATAATCTCACCTGTTTCATTAACCAATGCTTTTTGATTGTCTGCTAAACCAGGTTGTAGCATATTCAATTGCATTCTGGCAACAGAAAGTAGCTGTCCTACATTGTCATGTAGCTCCCAGCTAATATTTTGCAAGGTTTGCTCTTGTGTTTCTAATTGTGCTTTAATAATTTCTTCTTCGAAACGTTGTTTTGTTTCTTTTTGTTCAAACAAAAATTTAACTTTTCTATTCTGAAAAATGCTAAAAATGACAATAATCACAACAATTAATAACACAACAGTCAATGTTGTGATTAAAATTAGTATTGTTGTTCCTTCTTGTTCCATAATTAAACTACTAAGTTAAGAAAACAGGGTCATTCTTTTTTCTTACTCCAGATAAAACCCAATGTAAATATTAAATACATGATACTAATCAAAAAACATTCTATATAAAATGATGAATACCAGTTAAAAACTCATAGTCGGGACTACCGACAGAAAAGAGAATTGTTCAGGTATGTAATAGAAATAACTCAGTACTCATCGAACATAATAAGTTCCTATCAAATAACTATAAATTTTTTAAGGATTAAAAGCTTTTAATTTATTTTTAATAATGTCGCGTAACGTTTTATTATCTATTAATAATTTATTCTTTATATGTTGAAAAATAACAAATAACACTATCATCGCAATAGTGAATACTAGAACGATAATAGTGGTTATTATGATAATTAATGTTACTCTTTCTTGCTCCATATAAAACCAAATGTGAAAATTAAATACATAATATGTGATAGAATTGATATAATTAAAAATAATTTATGGACACCAGGTATTAAGGCATAACCATTATATTCTATACTAAATGGAATAGTACCAGTATGGAACAAAAGTAAACCAACACTTATCCAAAAAAGTAATTGTTTATGAAATACTAGTATTTTATCTGATTTTAATAATTCAATAAAATAAAATATAACAGATATAATTAAGAAAAGAGAACCAATAATATAAGGTAATACCGATGCGTCTAAAACAAAATTTTGGATAATGGACCAATTAATTATTGATATAATAATATAGCTTATGATGAATATCTTAATCCACAATTTATAAGTTGAATTTTTGATTAATTTTAAATAAATTAAATACATTGTGATGAATAAAATAAAATACAATAAATTATAAAACCAATTATTATATAGTTGACCACTATCATCGATATAAATTAGGAATTCATTTCTTTTTGCAAATCCTACAAAAAATTCAGTAAAAGTAATATACCAAAGTAAATACAAAAAATACTTTAAGCAAGTATGTTTATATTTATAAAAGAAAATGGTACCTGTTATTGCGGCAACAAGCTCAAAATATTTGCCAGATTCTCTTATTAATGATATTGATAAATCACTCATACTAAACTACTTTTCCTTATTTTTTAATTATTATCGCCAGGTGGAGTACCACCATTTCTATTTAACAATAACCCATCTTGCTGCACTAAACTAAAAAAACTAGCTTTTTGCATATTAGATTCAGATGAACTAGCTTGTTTTTTAAAGGCTTCATATAAAAATATTTGTTTGCCATTTTTTAAAGTATAGCCAGACTGTATAGTATCTTTATTCATTACATTTTTGGCTGTTGGAGCAACAAAAAATGTCTGGTGATTTTTTTTCTTTCCAGTATCTTTATCTGAATTTACTCCAAAATAGAATTGCAAACCTTCGGGGTCTATGCCCGCTTTACCAGATTCGTCTTCTATATGTTTTAAATAGGCTCTCATCGTTTTGATATCGATCCAAACCATTCGGGTGTCGTTAAACTTTGGATTTTTATATTTCTTTTCAAGTGTGTCCTTTAAAATCTTTACTCTTTCTTTATCGTATTTTTTATACATGTTAACAGCTTCAGAAAGAGGGATGATATGGTTTTTTACCATTAAATCAATATCATTTTGGGTTATACGATTAGTATTATCTATTGGTTTTTCACATGAATTGTATAAGAATACTGTTGAAAACAGAAAAAAAGTTAAAATAATAAATGTTGTTTTTGATAATGAACGGTCAAAATTTTTCATGATTTTATGGTTTAAGATTAGGTAACTGCAAATTACTAATTATTAGGTAGATGAAAAAAGGGGATTTTTCCCCTTTTTTAACTGGGGAAAAATCCCCTTAAGATTCAGGACTTTTCCTCTTGTTTGAAATGGAATTATAACTCACATTTGTAATCGAAAAAGAAAGAGTAAAAGAGAAATCTTTAGATTGTTAGTGACCAAATTAATCTCCTTTCTCCCGCTATGAAAAGTGCTATGAAAAAGTTAGAGATACTGGGAAAATTGCTATGAAAAAGAATTAAAAGTCACTTGCAATCTAGAGGTTTCTTATTTTATGGTCATACTTACATAATATCCTTCACTACCACGTATATTAAACACTGTACCATCTTCAAAAATAAGATATTGACCTTTGATGCCTTTTAGTACACCAGCATAGTTTGGGGTTTTACTAAGGTTTAAACTTTTTAATTTTATCGGATATTGTAATACAGGAAATTCTACAGGCGTTTCGTTAGAATTATTTTCTAAATAATATTGTTTTACTTCTTCGGGTATATAAACAGATAATTTTTCTTTTTCAGTAAGTAGATTAACATCTTCAACATTATTAGTTAACATTTTACGCCAGTTGGTTTTATCAGAAACATATTCTTTTAACGCAACTTCTGTTATTCCGGCAAGATATCTATTGGGTACTTCGACCATTTCAATAGCTTCATGTGCACCTTGGTCTATCCATCGTGTAGGAACTTGATCTTTTCTAGTAACACCAACTTTTACATTGCTCGAGTTTGCTAAATACACAATATGAGGTTGTAATTGCATTCTTTTTTCATATGCTAAATCTCGATCTTCTTTGTCTAGGTGTGCTGTGCTTAATTCAGGGCGCATAATCCAATCTGCCGCTTGAGGAATTTCAAAAAAACAGCTTTTACAAAACCCTTGTCTGTAGATAGGTTTGTCTAAATGACAATTTAAACATTCATATTTTAAAAATGAAATTTCTAAGGTTTTATCTAATGCTTGATTTAAGTTGATAAAATCTTTCTCTAATTCTAAATAATATTGAACAGGAGGTCCTATTTCTGTTCTCATTTTTTTTAATACACCTTTATATATCATACATTAACGAATTTAAGTCACCTCGAGCGCAGTCGAGAGGTTTTTAATAGTTCTTCTTCAGTGCTCGGGACACCCGAACAGACAAAGTACTAAAAATAAATTACAATTTTCTATTTTGAACTCACGTTATTAAGTACTAATAACTCTAATTGTTTCTTTTACTTCTTCTGCAATTTTTCGGGCTTCATTTAGATCTTTATGTACAATGGTTACATGTCCCATTTTCCGAAAAGGGTTAGTTATTTTTTTACCATAAATATGAGGTGTAACTCCATCCATTTGTAAAATGGTGTCCATGTTTTTATAGACCACATTTCCGGTATAACCTTCTTCACCAACTAAATTTACCATAATTCCGTTCACTTTACTAGAGGTGTCACCCAATGGTAGATTTAAAATAGCACGTATATGCTGTTCAAATTGATTGGTATACGAAGCTTCTATACTGTAGTGACCACTGTTATGAGTTCTTGGTGCAACCTCATTGACCATTATTTCATCATCATGAGTTAAAAATAATTCAACAGCCAAGATACCTACATGCTCAAAAGCTTGAGAAACTTTTAAGGCAATTTCTTCCGCTTTTTTAACAATTTCTTCCGTGATTCTGGCAGGACAAATTACATATTCTACCTGATTGGCTTCTGGGTGAAATTCCATTTCAACAACCGGATATGTTTTTACATCACCTTTTACATTTCTAGCAACAATAACAGCTAATTCATTTTTAAACGGAATCAATTCTTCAACGATACATTCTACATTTGGTAAACCTTCTAGATCAGTGAGAGATTTTACAACCTTCACACCCATACCATCATACCCAAATTGAGCACTTTTCCATACAAAAGGAAAGGTTAATGCTTGTTGCTGTAATGCAGTTGAAATTTCTTTGGTAAAAGCATAATGAGAAAAAGTAGCAGTAGGAATGAGATGATCTTTATAAAACAGTTTTTGTCTTGCCTTGTTTTGTATGCTTTTAAGTGTTTTCGATGACGGATAAACAGCGATACCTTCTTTTTCTAATTGTTCTAAAGCAGCGACATTTACATTTTCAATTTCTATTGTTAAGGTGTCTACTTTTTTTCCAAACTCATAAACAGTTTCATAGTCTAGTAGGCTGCCTTGATAAAATTCATTGCAAATGTCGGCACAAGGTGCGTCTTTAGAAGCATCTAAAACACAGGTATAAATATCGAATTTCTGTGTTTCGGTTAATAACATTCTACCGAGTTGCCCTCCACCAAGAATACCTAATTTAAAATCAGAAGAAAAATAATCAATCACTTAAAACAGTTTAAAAATTTGTAATAATTAAAGATTCTCCATTCTTAATGACTCTGTATTGTCTGGCAGAATGCGGAGTCCCATTTTGTGGCGATCCATCAAGAACTGAAAATTTACTGTCGTCACAAGAACAAACCATGAAAAAGCCATCAAGATTCATTGCGGCACATTCATTAGGTTGTAAATGCGGACAGGCTCTATCCCATGCTAAAAATTGATCTGTCGAAAATCTATAAATAATAATTCCTGAAATTCCTCCTGATATAACTGCCGATCCCCCAACAACTTGCAAATTACCTGTTGTATTCAAAAAAACAGTTTCATTCACAGGCACATTTGGTAAACCTGAGTTGCCATCATCAGATGTTCCACAAGAAAATAAACTTAAAAGAAGTGTGACTATGATTAGCTTTCGCATTAATTTAATTTTTGTAGTTCTGCGCAAATTACAAATATTTTGTACATTTGCATACTAAATCTCACCTCAATATATGTTTAGGGCGAGGTTTTTGTTTTTTAACTCGATTTACGCAATAGCTCTTGAGGTTTCGGGAGTGATGAAGGTTTCAAATGCAATATAATAAGGCATTTTCGTGATTTGGCGTAGCATTGCTATGGTGAATTCATAAAATGAAGTAAAACAACTTATTTTGAAGCGTTTGTAAGCTGTAATAGATTTTCTATTACATAAAACGGGTTTAACTAAAATGATAAAGATTATGAGTAATATATCGTATTATACCGCAGAAGGATTAAAAAAGCTAAAGGAAGAGCTGGAAGAGCTAGAACACGTTGAAAGACCAAGAGTAACTACGGCTATTGCAGATGCTAGAGATAAGGGCGATTTAAGTGAAAATGCCGAATACCATGCTGCAAAAGAAGAGCAATCATTATTAGAATTTAAAATAGCCCAGTTAAAGAATGTAGTAGCCTCTGCCAGAGTCATTGATGAGTCACAATTAGACACATCAAAAATATTAGCCTTGTCAAAAGTTAAAATTAAGAATATTGCTAATAATATGGAATTTAACTATACGTTGGTAGCTGATTCTGAGTCTGATTTTAAAACAGGTAAAATATCTGTAAATTCACCAATAGGTAAAGGATTGTTAGGTAAAGGTGTTGGAGATATAGCCGAAATAAATGTGCCTAATGGTATCATGAAATTTGAAATTTTAGAAATAACTAGATAATGGATTTAATTTGAAGACAGGAGACAGAAGGACACATCTAGCTGTCAGGTTTATGTAGTTTTGATTAATTTTTATAGAGGTCAGTGGATAGTTTTACATTCAAATTTGAAATGATAAAACACTGAATTTAGAAAATAAAATACATAATAATTTGTCTGTTCGAGCATTATTGAGAGGAAAAATATATTTTGACTAGAAGATAGCAAGTGTAACTTGTCGAGAACTATACCACATATAAATAGGTCTCGACTCCGCTCGACCTGACATTAACAGGGAGAATTACTAAACTCATAATATGAACCTATCTACTGACTTCTAATTTTCAAAGTAAAAGAATATGAGTTCTATTTTTACTAAAATAATCGATGGCGAGATTCCTTGTTATAAAATAGCTGAAAATGAAGATTTTTTTGCTTTTTTAGATATCAATCCAAATGCAAAAGGACATACATTAGTTGTTCCTAAAAAAGAAGTAAATAAACTTTTTGATCTTGACGAAGCTACCTATAAAGGATTGATGAATTTCTCTAGAAAAGTAGCACTAGCCATTCGAAAAGCAATGCCTTGTAAAAGAATAGGGATGACTGTAATTGGTTTAGAAGTGCCACATGTACATGTGCATTTAATTCCGCTTCATACAATGAACGATATTGATTTTAAGCATAAGGTAAGCCTTGGTGAAAATGAATTTGAAGAAATTGCTGAAAAAATTTCGAGTTTTTTATAATTCGTTGAGTTGCACACCCATAGTAGTGCCTTTATCCATTTCAGATTTTTCAACTTGTACTTTACCCTTGTGGTAATCTTCAATAATTCTTTTGGTTAGTGAAAGGCCTAAGCCCCAACCACGTTTTTTGGTAGTATAACCCGGATCAAATATTTTTGTGTACATACTTTTAGGAATACCTTTTCCGGAATCGGAAACCAATATTTGAACAAATTTATTATTTTTAGATTGTACTTTTATTCTCAATATTCCTTTGCCTCCCATTGCATCAATCGCATTTTTTACTAGATTTTCAATAACCCAACTAAATAATTGCTGATTGATCATTGCGTAGATTTTTAAATCTTCATCGGTATCAAAATGAAATTCCACAAGTTTAGAAGCTCTAGAGGCAAAATAATCATATGATTTTTTTGTTTCAGCAACTACATTATGTCTGGTAAGTTTCGGAATAGAACCAATTTTAGAGAATCTATCTGCAATAGTATTTAAACGATCAATATCTTTTTCAATCTCTAGAACAGTACTTTCAGCGGCATTGTCCATACGTAAAATTTCAACCCAACCTAATAATGATGATAATGGCGTGCCTATTTGATGCGCCGTTTCTTTCGCCATACCAGCCCACAATTTATTTTGTTCGGCAATTTTGTTCGATTTAAAAACGAGATAAATAACAGTTCCAAAGAGGAGTAAAATAAGTAATAGAGCTATCGGGTAATATTGTAGTTTATTTAAAATGTCAGAATCTCTATAGTAAATCAAATCTGTAGTTGAGCCATAAGGTACAATTAAAGGCCTATTTTCATCCTTCATTTTAGCCAATTGATTGGTAAGATATATTCTTTCTTGTGTAGGTAGTTTATCAAATGACAATTCAGCTCTTTCAAATGCCAAATTTGCCCAAAATTTGATTTTTCCTTCTTGATCAGTAACAACCATAGGGATATTTTGATTGCTGGCAATTATTTTTCCTTCCAATGTAATATCTACATCTAGATCGGGAGAACTCATGTTTTTATAGGCAACAGCAAGCACTTCCATTTTAAGGCGTTCTTCTTGCTTAAATTTTTTAAAAAAAGTATTAGTGTTCCACAAAATAAGAGCCACAAGCAAAAATGATGCAGTTATAAGTATCCAACGAAGTGCATTCTTATTTAGGGGAAGATTCATTATAACAAATATAAAATTATCTCTTGATATAACTAAAAAAAAGAACTCTTATTATATATACTAATTAAGTATTTTTGTATTTTAGAAATACCTTACTAATATAATTATAAATGTTTACCTTAGATCCAACACAAATTTCTACTGCCAAACTGCATGGTTACTTGTTAAGTGCTATTGCACCAAGGCCTATAGCCTTTGCAAGTACCATTGATACTGATGGAAACCCGAACCTGTCGCCATTTAGTTTTTTCAACGTATTTAGTGCTAATCCACCAATACTTATTTTTTCTCCTGCAAGACGTGTTAGAGATAACACTACAAAACATACGTTAGAAAATGTTCATGAGGTAAAAGAAGTGGTAATAAATGTTGTAAATCATGCTATAGTACAACAAATGTCATTGTCTAGCACTGAATATGTAAAAGGTGTTAATGAGTTTGAGAAAGCCGGATTTACTATGCTCCCTTCTGACACAATCAAACCTTTTAGAGTGGCAGAATCTCCGGTGCAATTTGAGTGTAAAGTAAATGAAATAATTAGTTTAGGAAACCAAGGTGGTGCCGGCAATTTGATTATCTGTGAAGTGTTAAAACTACATATTAGTGAAGATGTCCTTGATGAAAATAAAACCATTGTTCAAGAGAAATTAGACTTGGTTGCTAGGGCAGGAGGCAGTTATTATTCAAGAGCTAAAAACGGATTTTTTGAAATACCAAAACCATTGGCTACATTGGGTATCGGTATTGATCAAATTTCAGAAGAAATAAAGAACAGCAAAACACTTACTGGGAATAATTTAGGGATGTTAGGCAATGTTGAAGCTATGCCTAATCAACAAGATGTTAATAACTTTGCTAAGGATAATCAGAAATTTGTAGGACTAGAAACTTTAGAAAAACATAAATTTGCACAACAATTTTTAGAAAAGAATGACGTAATGAGTGCTTGGAAAGTACTTTTAATAAAATAACAAACAATGGAAATTACAGGAAAAATTAAGAAGATTGATGAGACGAAAACGTTTGGCTCAAACGGATTTAGAAAAAGAGAAATGGTAGTAACGACAGATGAGCAATATCCACAAATGATATTGATTGAGTTTGTACAAGACAAATGTGATTTGTTAAATAGCTTTAGTGTTGAAGATGTAGTGAAAGTAAGTATTAATATTCGTGGTAGAGAATGGGTAAATCCTGAAGGGGAAGCTAAATACTTTAACTCTATTCAAGGCTGGAGAGTTGAAAAAGTACAATCTAATGCTACTAATGAAGTGCCTCCTATCGAAGTTGTTGATGCTTTTGAACCTGCAGATAATGTTAGTGATGCAGAACCAGATGACCTACCGTTTTAATGAGATTACTATTTTATAGCCTCATTTATGAAGTTTTTAAAATGATTTAGTTCAATCAATCTCGATATTGAAACGATTCTAGGGATCTACTATTAAATCATCTAAATTGAAAATATACATTTTAAAAAGCCTTTTAGTATTTTTGCTAAAAGGCTTTTTATTGAATTATAGGTATGATTTTTTTATCTGATAAAATATCGTTTCCCCCGGTTTCTGTCGCTTCCTCAGATGGAATAGTAGCCATTGGTGGAGATTTAACAGTTGAACGATTATTACTCGCATATAAAAGCGGAATTTTTCCTTGGTATAATGAAGGTGAACCTATCGTTTGGCATAGTCCGGCTCAAAGAATGGTGCTTTTTCCCGAAAAATTAAAGGTTTCAAAAAGTATGCGACAATTGATCCGTAAAGGAACATTTAAAGTTACATTTAATACGTGTTTTGCTGATGTTATTGCCAATTGTAAAAAGATTCTGAGAAAAGGTCAAGATGGTACTTGGATCACCTCAGAAATGCAACAAGCGTATTCAAAATTACATGAGTTGGGTATAGCGAAATCAGTTGAGGTTTGGTTAGATGATGAATTGGTGGGTGGATTATACGGTATTGATCTAGGCACTACTTTTTGTGGTGAAAGCATGTTTAGTACAGTATCAAATACTTCTAAAATTGCGTTTATCTACTTGGCAGAAAAATTACAAAAAGAAAAGTATAAAATTTTAGATTGTCAAGTCTATACAAACCATTTAGCGAGTTTAGGAGCTGAAGAAATACCAAGAACAGAATTTTTAAAGTACCTTTGAAAGACGATTTGAAGAATTGTCTCCTTGAGGGGACTTTAGGGGTGTTTTTTGGTAATTAATCACAAAATAATCTACAAGTTATGCTAGTTTTAGTACCCCTAGTTCATAAGTTGAAAAGAGTTGAACGACCTCAATAATTATAAGATACAGGAATCAAGAAAAAAAATATATGAAGTTTAGATCGAATATTAGAATCATAACCATTTTAGCCTTGGTTTTCCTAAATATTGGTTGCGATCAGCTATCAAAAAAAATAGTTAGAGAGAAAATTTCAACAAATGAGCGGATAGCTGTAATTAAAGATAATTTAATACTAACTAAAGTTGAAAATACCGGAGCCGCTTACAGTTTAGGTTCTGATTTGAGTCCATTTACGAAAAGAATTCTCCTTCAGCTTATTCCGGCGATTGTCCTAATTGTCATGTTTTGGGTTATCACATTTAAAGTAGAATATTCTAAAGAAATGGTGATCGGTTTTTGCTTTATTATTGGAGGAGGAATTGGTAATATATTTGATAGAATTGTTCACGGATCGGTAACCGATTTTATGTATATCGATCTAGGGTTTTTCAATACTGAAATATTTAATATGGCAGATGTATCAATTGTTGTTGGATCTTTAATAATATTGATATTTTCATTTGTTAAGAAAAGTACTAATATAAATTTAAACGAAGGTTTAGAGTAAACATATTATGGATATAAAGAATGCACAATTAGTAGTTGATAATTGGATTCAACAACACGGAGTTCGTTATTTTAATGAGTTAACAAATATGGCACAGCTTACTGAAGAGGTAGGTGAAGTGGCTCGTATTATTGCGCGTCGATATGGCGAACAAAGCGAAAAAGAAAGTGATAAGAATAAAGATTTGGGTGAAGAATTGGCTGATGTATTGTTTGTAATACTATGTTTGGCAAATCAAACCGGAATTAACTTACAAGAAGCTTTTGATAAAAAGATTGAGGTCAAAACTAATCGCGATCACGACCGTCATCATAATAATCCCAAATTAAAATAATGACATTTTTAGAGAAAGTAAAAACAACAATTTTTTGGAAAAGTGTATTGATAATTACCATTCCGTTTTTTATTGCATTGGTAATTATTTCATTACTATTTAATAGTTTTTCAAATATCATAAGTTTCGATATAGAGGCAATTAAAGCAGCTAATTTTTCTGACGGTAAATGGAAACTGTTCTTTCTAACTAAATCAGTAGTGAGTATACTTTATGGTATCTGGGTGACCAATAGAAATATTAGGTAAAAAAATTGGGAATAGGAGGAGTTATACTGAATTTTATTGGAGCTGTGATTCGATGGGTTTATGGTATCATTTGGAGAACCTTTTTTAATAAATCTAAATTTACATTTAACGAATATGTAAATGGATTCAGAAATTCAGATGATACTTTTGATGAAATAATTGCACATCAATTTAATAACAAAATAATAGGTGCTATTTTTATTGGAATAATTATTTCGATACTTACTTAAGTCAAATTATTGAAATTGCATTTGTCATTCCTGCGAAGGCAGGAATCCAGATTGATGTTAATAAATAACGTGAGTTCGACATAATAATTTATTTTAATTACTGATAATTAATATTTTAAATTAAAAAACTTAATGTCTCCTTGAGCGCAGTCGAAAGGTTTTTAAATAGTTCTCGACTGCGCTCGAACAGACAAAACTCTGATAATCAATGTAATTTGTTTTATTACCGACATATTTTAAGTTGAACTCACGTTAAATAGATTCCTGCCTTCGCAGGAATGACAGCAAGATGTCATTCAGTAAGCGGTATCTTGAGTAGTCGGGGAAGAATCTTTAGTGCATTCATTTTAAGATTCGACACTTCGCATGCTACGTTTTGAATGACAAAACAATTCTAATGTTTCTGTTTTTTAATTAAATCAGCGAGAATCAGTTCGATCTGGGTTATCAGCGTTCTATAAATCAATCCAACTGAATCAGATCAACCGTACTTTCTTTTACTTTTTTATTGAGTTCCTTCACATCAGTATTAAATATTTTATATAAATCGGTTAGTTCCTTATCAATTTGGCTTGTAATCTCATTTTTGAAAGCCACAGCCTGATCGGTTGGTTTAAAATTACCAATAGAAGACAAGGAGTTTAAATGCCCTAATTTATTATTTAACTTGATAGGAAAATTCAAAGGATCTTGTCTACTCTTACTCTTGGTTTGATACAAATTGTTTTCAATAACAGTAACTTCTTTAGAAATATTAGATGCAAAATCTAACAATTCTTTATGCTTCTTTTTATCGGTAATTGATTTTTCAAGCTGTTTGATCTGTGTTTTAACCTTTGTAACATTTTTTAATGCCTTGTGTATTTCAGTCATTTTATCTCTTACCTCTAAAATGAAATCAAATTGAGCTTGCATATCATTGTCAGTTGCCTCACTTCTTGGGTCCTTCAAAATTGTAAATTCTTGAGATTTAGTTACATTATTTTTGTTTAGTTCTACGGTATATGTTCCCGGTAAAGCTTTTGGTCCGCTAAGAGAAGCCCACCATAAGATCATGCCTTTTACTTTTTCGGCATCAGCATACATCATATTCCAATTAAATTGATTGTTTCCGGGTTTTACTTTTAGAGTAAGGTCTTTTTTATCCTTTGCAGGATGTGTTGTGAATTTCTTAATAAGTTTCTTGTTCTTATCTAAAAATGAGAGTGTAATTGTATCCGCTTTAGCCGTATCTTTTACATAAAAATTGATCGCTACGCCACCATAATGATTTTGCCCTTGCGTTTTAGAGGTTTTACCTTTACCACCATTCATTCTGTAATTATCCATAGGTTTATTCAAATATAAATCGTCTTTAATAAGAGTATTACTTAACTGATGAAGCGGAGTTAAATCATCAATGACCCAAAAAGAACGCCCTTGAGTAGCAGCGATCAAATTATTATTTTTTATTGCCAGATCGGTGATTGGGACAATAGGTAAATTCAATTGGAATTTTTTCCAACTCGTTCCATCGTCAAAACTTATATACATACCTCTTTCTGTACCTGCATATAACAATCCTTTTCGATTAGGGTCGGCGCGTAAAGCTCTGGTAAAATCTTCATTACCAATTCCGTTAACGATAAGTTTCCAGGTTTGACCATAATTTTCTGTTTTGTAGATATACGGTCTATAATCGCCAGTTTTGTATTTAGTGCCCACAATATAAACTTTGCCTTTTGTAAACGGGTCAATTTCAATAGCATTGATCATCATCCACGCAGGCATATTTTTAGGCGTCACATTTTGCCAATCTTTACCTCCATTTTTGGTAATGTGAACCAATCCGTCATCAGAACCTGTCCAAATCAAATCTTTTTCTAGGCTAGATTCTGCGGCAGCAAAAATAGTTGCGTAGTATTCAACACCGGTATTATCTTTGGTAATAGGTCCACCTGAAGCGCCCAATGTTTTGGGATCGTTTTTTGTCAGATCTGGACTGATAATTTCCCATGATTGCCCTTCATTATAGGTTACATGTAAATGATTAGAGGCAGCGTATAATTTCTTAGGATTATTAGGTGAGAAAAATATCGGGAAGTTCCATTGAAAACGGTACTTAAAATCTTCAGCACCATGACCCATAGGATCATCTGGCCACACATTAATTGCTCTTGCTTCCTTAGTTTTATGATTCACTCTTGTTAACAGACCTCCATAGCTACCGCCATAAACAATATCATTATTCGTAGGGTCAACTGCTATATGGGCACTTTCACCACCGGCAGAAGATTCCCAATCTTTTTCACTTATAAATTGTCCGTTTGTTCTATGTGCTATTCTAATGGTAGAGTTATCCTGTTGTGCACCATAAATTCGATACGGAAAATGGTTGTCAGTTGTAACCCTATAAAATTGTGAAGTAGCTTGATTGTGATAGGTAGTCCAATTTTCACCTGCGTCAAAACTTACTTGAGCACCTCCATCATCACCGATAATCATACGTTGATTATCTTCAGGTGCTATCCAAAGATCATGATGATCGCCATGAGGTGCATTATGTGTACTATATGTTTTTCCTCCATCTTTTGAATGATGGTATCGAACATTTAAAATATACAATCCGTTTTCATCTTGAGTATCAGCATAAATTCTGGTATAATACCAAGCACGTTGACGTAATTTACGTTCGCTATTTATTAATTTCCAGGTTTTTCCGGCGTCGATTGATTTGTAAACACCACCATTTTTATTTTCGATCAATGCCCAAACAATATCAGAATTTACAGGAGAAACGGTCACACCGCTAATTCCCCAAAGTCCTTTAGGCAATCCTTCGTTTGTAGAAATGTTTTTCCAGGTATCTCCACCATCAATACTTTTCCATAAGGCAGAACCATCACCGCCACTAGATAAACTGTAAGGCGTTCTTCTTATATTCCATGTTGTTGCATATAAAATTCGTGCATTATTAGGATCGATTATTAAATCAACAGCCCCGGCATCCGCATTAGCGAATAATACTTTTTTCCAAGAAGTACCACCATCAGTAGATTTATAGACACCTCTTTCGGTTGAAGATTTATAGAGATCGCCCAACACAGCAGCATAGACAATATCATGATTTTTAGGATCAATTTTTATACGAGGTACATGTCTTGAGTTTTTTAAACCCATATGTTTCCATGTCTTTCCGGCGTCGACAGATTTCCAAATACCATCACCAGACGATACATTACCACGAACTGTTTTTTCGCCATTACCAACATAAATGACATTGTTATCCCATTCGCTAACAGCAATAGACCCAACAGAACCACCAAAAAAATTGTCCGAAATATTTTGCCAAGTGTTACCGGCATCAGTTGTTTTCCAGATTCCACCACCGGTAGAACCCATATAAAATAGGTTTGCTTTTCCCGAAACTCCAGTTACGGCAGCACTACGGCCACCTCTAAAAGGGCCAATATTTCTCCATTGGATAGCATCGTAATATTTTTCGGCAAATTGTGTAGTGTTTTGTTGTGTTTTTCTTTTGTATTTTTGGGCAGTACTAGTAAAGCTAGTTAGCAATAGTATGCTAACAAATAGGAAGATTACTTTTTTCATCTGGTTAAATTTTTTATTATCTAAATGTAATAAAAATTTTGGCACATAAAGAAATTCGAAAAACAAATTTTAATCTTTTAGAATGATAAATTAAAGATTAATTTTGTGTACACTCATTTCATGGTTTTGTAGTTGAATTGAAAGTTAAAATTAGCAATAATAAATAAGATGTTGAGCGTTTTGTAAAAATTCGTCAGTTCGAGTGAATTTCACGATTAAAAAGAGTGAAATTAGTATCGAGAATAGAATTTTTACAATTACTCAAAACACTAAATATTGATACTTTATAAATGAATTTATTATTAGATTATACTGATAAACAGATACATACTACAGAAATTACGATTTCAGGCTCTAAAAGTGAGTCGAATCGATTGTTGATCTTACAACAATGGTATGCTAATTTACAACTTAGTAATTTATCAGATTCGGACGATACCAAGCATTTATTACATGCATTACATTCTAATGAAGAGTTGATTGATATTGGTCATGCCGGAACAGCTATGCGTTTTTTAACAGCTTATTTCTCTGTATTGGAAGGAAGAGAAACTGTATTAACAGGTTCTGAACGAATGCAAAACAGACCTATTAAAATTTTGGTTGATGCATTGCGGAGTTTGGGCGCCGATATTGAATATACAGATAAAGAAGGATATCCGCCATTACGAATCAAAGGAAAAAAACTTACACAAGATAAAGTAAGTATCAACGGTAATGTAAGTAGTCAATATATTTCTGCCTTAGTATTGATGGCACCATCTTTAGAAAACGGATTGGAAATTGAATTACTAGAAGAAATTACTTCAAGACCCTATTTAGAAATGACCTTGACCTTGTTACATAAATTGGGAATTTCGACTACTTTTAAAGAAAATTATATTGAAATTAAACAAAAAAATAAGGTTGAAGATAAAACGATTGGTATAGAATCTGATTGGAGCTCGGCTTCTTATTTTTATAGTTTGGTGGCTTTAAGTGAAGTGGGAACTAGTATTATAGTATCGTCTTATCAAAAAGAAAGCTTACAGGGTGATAGTTGTTTGGTTGAGATTTATAAAAGTTTTGGTGTTGAAACAGAATTTTTAGAAAACGCAATCACACTCAAAAAAACGAATGTTATTTCGAGCTCAGTCGAGAAATCACATTCAATTAATTTAGATTTGAAAGACGCCCCTGATCTAGCCCAAACTATCGCGATCACCTGTTTCGGATTGGGAATTGCTTGCAAACTCACAGGTTTACATACCTTAAAAATTAAAGAGACAGATCGTTTGGTAGCCTTACAAAATGAACTTCAAAAATTAGGAGCAACCATTGAGATTACTGATGCTAGTTTATACTTAAAACAATCTACTGTCATTCATAAAAACTGTACCATACAAACGTATAACGACCATAGAATGGCAATGGCATTTGCGCCTTTGGCTCTAAAAGTACCTATCATTATCGAAGATGCTGAGGTAGTAACAAAATCGTATACTGGTTTTTGGGAGGATTTGAAAAGGTGTTTTGATTAATTTTAGTTGTGAATTACCTTAGCTCAATGCCTTTTATTTTATTGATTCGCTGAATCTCATCCCTCGATTTCAAACTTGAAACATCAGGGGTGTTTTTGCTTAGTAGTTGTTTAATCAGTATATTTAACGGATATATAGGTGGTAACTATAATTCGTATATCTGAGATATATAATTACTAGTAACTATATGCTTACGTTGTAGCACATTTAGTTGATTTGAGACAATAAGTATGATATTTAAATAAAACTCTTTAAATGCTAACTAGTTAGGCATCAACTATTTTTTAATTTGTTTAACTTGTCCTGTTCCTTATCTAAATTAGATGTATAAATGAGTTCGAATGATAATTTTTATAAAGATTTTCAAGAAAAATCATCAGGGAAAACTCTCGTCGATAAGTTGACTAAAGAAATTGAGGCAAATCTCAATAATGAACAATTTGGAGTAGATAGTCTTGCCCAATCGGTCGGAATGAGCCGTTCAAATCTTCATCGAAAACTGAACAAACTACTTAATACTTCTACAAGTCGATTTATCAGGGAATATAGATTGAAAAGAGCTCTTGAAATTCTCAGACAGGAAGATATCACGGCATCAGAAGCTTCTTATCGGGTAGGTTTTAGTAGTCCAACTTATTTTAATACCTGTTTCCATAAATTTTATGGTTTTACCCCAGGAGAGGTCAAATCGAAAAACAACGTTGAATTGGAGAGGTTAATTTCTGATAAAAATAATGTTACCGTAGAAAAGAATGTCAAAAACAAATTACTTTGGACATTATTTTTAGTTCCAGCATTATTAATAGGAATCTTCTATTTTTACAATTTGATTGTAGGTAAAAATGTAGAATTGAAAAAGAACGAGATCATAATTAGCGAAAAGTCTATTGCTGTATTACCTTTTAAAAACTTGACTGGGAGTTCTGATCTGGAGTATATTTCTGATGGTATGACCGATGCCGTAATATCAAGACTCACGAAGATCAATGCTATTAAAAAAGTAATTCCGTTTACTTCCGCCTTACCATACAAGCAAACCGAAAAATCCATAGAAGAAATCGCAAAAGAATTGGGAGTGACAAACCTTTTACAAGGTAATCTACAGATTTCTGGTAATCAGATAAAAATCAACTTACAATTGATTCATGGTCGATCGAACGTTCATCTTTGGTCTGAAGAATATACTAGAGTATGGAAAAGCGATGAAATTTTCAAAATACAGTCCGAAGTAGTCGAAGCCGTGGCCAGAAATATGAAGGCTACAATTTCAAAAGATGAAATAATCGATATTCAAAAAGTACCCACAAAAAATAAACAGGCCTACTCGTACTATCTTCAAGGTGATTTTCAAAGAAATAAGGCTAGTAAATTATCGTATTCTAATGCCATAAGCTTTTACGAGAAAGCCATCGCGTTAGATTCAAATTTTGTTCAGCCTTATTTAGATATGGCTAATATTTATAACATGGGAGGTGGCGTTTGGGGCTCTTATGATGAGCGTATAGCATGGCAGAAGGCAAAGAAACTATTAGAAAAAGTATTAAAAATTGAACCTGATAATCAACAAGCAGAAGAAGAATTACATACTGGTAATTTTTTTTACGATTGGAATTTTGAGGTCGTGGAAAACTACTATCAAAGTATTTTAGAAAGTTCTTTCTATGATAAATCGCCAGTAGTTTCTCTTGATTATACTATAAAAACGGGAAGACCTATAGAAGCTTTGAAAGCGTCTGAGTATTTTATTTTAAATGACCCATCAAGTGCATTTTTTCCGTTTTTTAAGGCAGAATCATTGTTCTTTCTAGGTTCCAAAGACGAGGCTATAAAAATGTTAAATTATTCAGACCCATTCTATAGTGACAATTGGTTTTACTTAAGAGAGTCCGCAAAATTGTATTTCTATCTTGAAGAACATGAGAAATCTAAGATACAGTTAGAGAAAATAGTGTCACATTTTTCTGATTATCCGCCAATTCTAATGTGGTTAAATCTTGTACATGCCCAAATAGAAAAGGATTCGAAGAATACAAGTAGATATTTGACAGAACTCTATAAAAGCTATTATGAAGGTTCATCAGGTAGTCCTGCCTGGTTTATTGCTCTTTATTATGCCCATATTAAAAATAATGAAAAAACTATTGAGTGGCTGCAAAAATCATACGACAAGCATGAGGTAGAAATGACCTGGCTTAGAGAAGAACCCCTTTTGGCCCCTGTGCGAAATGATCCACGGTACAAAGAACTGTATGAGAAAGTTGGCTTTTCAAGTATTGGATTGCCAATAAAGTCCACTTCCGATTTTTGATTTCCACAAACGACTATTTCAACATAGTTTAAAGGCTCTGCACCATGATTTAAATCTATGGTTGAAAGCTTAACAAGCTTGCAACATGGATGTTAAGTTGTACTTTGCTCTTTTTCTCATCTTTACTGTATGCAAAATTTTGGTGTGAGAAGGTCTTGCACTAAAACAAAACCAACCTTATAAATTATTTAGTATGAAATCAAGATTAACGTTAGTAAGTATTATTCTATTGGGACTTTTTATCACTAGTTGCGTTGCGCAGGTAGATTTATTAAATGATGAATTTCCTGAAGCCAAACAAGAAATAATGGAAACCTATGACGCAATTGTTCAAAGTCTAAAAGAAGGAGATATTGATAGACTTATTTCTTTACACGCCTACAGTCCAAAGTTTACAGAATTCAAAAATGGAGAACTACGCAATGGTGGAGAAGCAAATGAAACATACGAACGAAATGTTTTTAGCTCTGTAACGGAAGTGGTAAAATTCGATTCAAACGACTTACAAATTGCGGTATATGGAGATGTTGCAAATGTAACCTTTCATTCTGATTTTCATTTTAAATTCGGAGAAGACCTTGTCGTTGTAAACGATCAAATATCATTATTGTTTTTGAATACGGACAAAGGATGGAAAATTGTTGCTGAACATCATTCTCCTTTAAAAAAAGAAGAAAATTAAAAACGTGCCACAACAAAGTATATAAAAAATAGCGATATTAGCGTAAGTCATTAAGACTTGCGCTTTTTTAATATAATTATAGAAATATAAAAAAGTTACACATAAAATCGCTACTTTCCATACACAAACTGTTAATCGCAATGTAACAAGACGTCCTTTTCGTCGTCTTCTATGAGTTAATCAACTGTTAAATCCAAATGTTAGAAAATATATCTGAACGCAAAGAAGCCTGGAAGACAATCTTTATATTTCTCGCTCTTGTTATTGCTCTTACTTCACCATTCCATTATGCCATAGTGAATTTATATCCTTCGCGGATTTACGTTGGGGCGATAATGTGGTGTCCTGCTATCGCAGCAATAATTACATTAAAAATAAAAGGTCGCTCTATTTCTTCACTAAATTGGAAATGGGGAAATTGGTATTATATTCGATTGTCGTATTTAGTTCCTGCCTTATATGCGATAATAACCTATGGACTTATTTGGATATTTGGGCTTGGTAGTTTAGCAAATAAAGAAACCATTATAGAATGGGCGAAAGAAATTGGCTTGACAGGAATAGGTACATTAAGCCCATCAGTTGCGGTAATTGTTGGATTGCTATTGTTAGGTACTGTAGGAGTTATTAGAGCAATGGCAACCACTTTAGGTGAAGAAATTGGGTGGAGAGGTTTTTTTGTTTATGAATTAAGAAAAGTACTTTCATTTACTGGTGTATCTATATTTAGCGGTTTAATATGGGCTGCTTGGCATTGGCCTCTACTAGTTTATTACAGTAATAATATACTATTAGAATTCATAACATTCTTTACAGTAATTATTTCTATGTCATTTATAATGACTTATTACACTTTTAAATCAAAGAGTTTATGGCCAGCGGTAATCTTTCACGCAGTAAGTAATGTATTCGTTCAAAAAATATTTCCACCTTTTACAATAAAAGTTGAAGGAACTGAACATTGGCTTGGTGAAAATGGAATTATGTTTGCAATTGTGACTTGTGCTTTCGGAATTTTATTTTGGAGAAAAGCAATTAATGAAAATTTGTAACTTTAAAACCATAACTGACGGTTATACGGGCCCAACCATAAATAACTACAATTGAAGAAAGCGTTAATGGAAGGTCATGAATTAAATATTAGCGATTTAAAAACAACTCGTGAAGGATTGCAAGAATATTGGATTCAATGGAAAAATAAAAAAACCCAATCTGATTGTAAATAAAAAGTTTTGATTACGTGGTTAATTGATATTTTATTACTTTTAATTCCCATACTAACCGTAGCCAAATAGTTGTACAAAAAGCAAGAACGACATTGCTATGAATGAAAATTATGATATGATTTTGAACTATATTCACTGGAATCTTGACCCCGAAATAATAAATATTTTTGGATTTTCACTTCGATATTATAGTTTACTTTTTGTAACCGGATTAATCTTGAGTATTCTTGCTTTAAAGTGGATGTTTAAAAAGGAGGGATTACCTTCTGAAAATCTGGAAAAGCTTACAACATACGGAATCATTGGAATGATTGTTGGGATGAGGCTTGGGCATTGCTTGTTTTATGAACCTTCTTATTACTTATCACATCCTCTCGAAATGATTCTTCCTGTTAAATTTCTAGACGAAGGAGGAATTAAGTTTATTGGTTATCAAGGTTTGGCAAGTCATGGTGGTGTACTAGGGTTTTTGATCGTGCTGTATTTCTATGCTCGAAAGACGAAACAATCAATGATTGCAACCATAGATCTAATTGCGATTGTTGCCGGATTGTTGGGTATGTTTATCAGACTTGGAAACTTTATGAATTCCGAAATTATCGGCACAGCGACAACAAAACCTTGGGGTGTAATTTTTGAGCGCGTGGATAATGTATCGAGACACCCAGCCCAATTATATGAAGCGATTTCCTATCTTATCATTTTTGTGATTATGATGATTCTTTACATAAAAAAGAGAGAGAGATTTAAAAACGGATTCTTCTTTGGGCTTGTACTTGTATTAGTATTTACGGCAAGATTTGTTATTGAATTTGTAAAGGAAGATCAAGTCGGATTTGAAGATGGAATGATGTTTAATATGGGGCAACTTTTGAGCCTTCCTTACATTGTAGTGGGAATCGGTTTTATGATATACGGAATATGGAAAACAAAAAAACTCCGGACGCAACAAGAGGTGTAGTTAATTCATGATGCAAGCTTACTTATGAAATTTGTCGCGAATTTTCTGTTCAATTTTTTATTTCCTAATTTAGTCGCTTAACTACACAACATACCATAAATAAATTGTTAGGTACATTAAAAATAAATCTATAAAAACCATCTAAACGAATTTTAAATATTATGAAACATATACTTATTCTAACAATTATTATGATATTTAATTCGGTTACATCACCCATGTTCGCTCAACAGGATAGTTTTATTAAAGACTATGTAGAACGATTGGAAAATTCTCGTAAGTATTTAATTCTTGTTGCCGAAACAATGCCAGAGAATACATATGATTTTAAAGCTACACCGGAAGCTATGAGCTTTGCCGAAAATTTAATGCATATAGGATATGCTATAGATTGGCATAGTCAGTCATTGCTAGGCGGACGAGAATCTAGAGATTGGAAAACAGATACAATTTTTAAGGTTGCCAATAAATCTAAAGAAGAAATGATTGCAACTATTGATAAGACATTTGATGAAACTATAAAGTTAATTACACAATTTGATACAACTCAATTTAATGACGAACTAGACTATTTTGGTTTGAATAGGACAAAGCGACAAATTTTCTTGTTGCTTGCTGACCACATAACGCACCACAGAGGTCAAATGCTTGTTTATATGAGATTAAACGGACTTGTGCCTCCTAGATATGTTTTGTTCCAATAACTCAAACAATTTATGGATGTTATCATAAATTGTATTTAATAATTATAATTTTATAGTCTTTTCTTAGCTAAAGTGATCCATATCTAATAAATTTAAAACAGAATAACACCAACCGAAATACATATTGTTCCTAATATACCTGCTCCAATTCGATTACAGGAATATGGTGTTGGTATTTTTATTGCTGCTGCAACGAAATCAGCACTAAAAAAAGCGCTAAAGAAAAAGTTCATTACCGTTAATGATGTTATCGCGACTTCGGCTACTTTACTAAACGGAGGCGAGTGCATACGCTTATCCATTCCAAAAGAAGTCAGTCCAAATAAGAAACTGGTCTTTCAACTTAAAGTGTTGTTTGAAGATGATCATTTAGCCGTAATTCATAAACCAGCTGGTATTTTGGTCAGTGGCAATAGTTTTAAAACCATTGCCAATGCTTTGGCTCAAAACATTCAGCCAAGTAAGCAAATTGATGCTACAAAACCTCAGCCCGTTCATCGATTAGACTATGCAACTACAGGTATTTTATTGGTTGGAAAAACGAGTAGTAGTATTCGTGCTTTAAATAGCATGTTTGAAGACAAAAAGATTGAGAAAACATATTATGCAGTTGCTATTGGTGACATAAATGTTCGCGGTAATATCATTTCAGAAATTGATGGTAAGAAATCGCAATCGAATTATGAATTAGTAGAATCTGTTTCCTCAAAAAGATTCGGCAAACTCAACTTGGTAAAATTGAATCCTCAAACAGGCAGAAGGCATCAATTGCGTAAACACCTGTCGAGTATCAATAATCCGATTCTAGGAGATGCCGCATATGGAATTGAAAATTTAATTTTAAATGGAAAAGGATTATATTTACATGCCTATTCGTTAAGTTTTATACATCCATTTACAACTGAACAAGTCTATTTAAAAGATGAATTCCCTCAAAGGTTTACAAAAATATTTGGTTCTACTATAGCAGAAATTGTTGCTAATAATGGTAATTATTAATAAGGAGTTTGACTGAGTTTGAGTACAATAATAGTGTAAACTAGATACTTTGACGAACATGTTTAAAGGTAGAATTAATTCAATTTGAAAGTGCTTCAAATAGCAAATACACGTTAAAATATAGTTAAAAAACCAGTATTGAGTTTTTGCGAACACTAAAAACCTACTCGTACTCGTTTATATAATATAAACTCCCTTTCAACATGAGAAAAATAATACTTCTTTGTTGCTTTATTATAGGTGCTGTTACTTCTTCTCAAGCACAAGAATGGCTTACTGATATTGATGAAGCAAAAAAAATCGCAAGCGAAAAAAATCGAAAAATCATATTGGTATTTCAAGGTTCTGATTGGAACGGAATATGTATCAGGCTAGATAAAGAAATGTGGAGCAATCACGAGTTTGTCACATATGCACAAGATCATTTTGTCATGCTCAAAGCTGATTTCCCTAGAAGAGCCGAAAATAGATTATCTGATGAGCAATTAGAAAAAAATAAAAAACTAAAAAAAGAATACAATCTAAACGGAACATTTCCACATGTAGTGGTTTTAAACAAAGACGGTGATGTATTAGGTACAACAGGCTATAAAAAAATAAGTCCTTATATGTATATCAAAGTATTAAATTCTTTTGGACAACCTGAAAACAAGTAATTTTCTATTGGATAAGTAAATTATTATAGGCGCTGCATGTAGTATTTTAACAAATGATTTTTTTTGCACCGAAAGATCTGTTTTATCCTTTCACATATAATTTAAAATGTTAAAATTCGTAACACATACGTATTTTGAGCGTCTTTAGTAAATAGGATAATTCTTTGTCCACAAAACCAAAAAATAAACCAGAACAATTATGTTGGGGTATATGTCAACTATCAACAAAGAAGTATTAAATGATAGTCTTAGTAAGATTCATTATTTAGTAGGTGAATTTGATGTGACTGTGTATACCTCGGTACCCTCTAAAGGTTGGGTGGAGTCTGGTAGTGGTTTGGCAAGTTTTTCATTAGAAAAATCATTTATTACTGAAAGAGTAAAACTGACAAATGAGAACAGTATTATTACTATGAATAACACACTCGGTTATGACCAGGAGAAAGGCTCATTTAAGTTATTTTCCTTAGACCTTGGGTTGGGAAACATGAATGTTTTTTTAGGAAGTATTCTTGATGGAATATTAACTTTTTGTAGCGTAGAGCCCGGCTTAAAAAATGAAAATAATGATGACAATTCATTGTGTTTTAAGATGATCTATAAACAATTATCTAAGACCGAAAATGAACTTGTTGTAGGGTGCTCTAAAGATCATGGTAAAACATGGTTTCCCTATTTAAAAAATTGTTATACAAGAAAAAAAATAGAACATTAGTTAATATATCTCTTGAGCTTCGTAGCTTTTACACCTTTAGATCTTGAGCGAATTCAAGTTTTAACAACTTCATTTAAAAAAGGGGAAAAATCCCCATTGACTAGCACTTATTAATAAACTACCTTAGGGGTTCAGAATTTTAGAATCTACAGATACTTTATTAAATGTTTTAGTGAGATGTCAAAAAACAAGAAAAAATTAGAATTGTCGGCAAAAGTATATTCTCGATTGCGCATGATAGCAAATGGGAGTAATGAGGTAAATGCAATACGGTCAATATCGAATAAATGTATTGCAACGAGCAATGTGATATTAGAGGCTGAAGCTTTTAAGAATATTACAGCTCAGATGTCTTATCAATATGCGGTATCTGATGAAATTGATGAGATTCATCCATTAGTAAAAGCACCAAAGAAAAAAGTTTCTAAAAAAACTCTTAAGAAAAAATCGCTAGTACAAGATCCTCCAAATTTGGTGTTGGCGAATGTTTTTATTGAATTAAGATTAGGTAGTAGCTGGGAAGATGTTCTCGCCGAAGTATTTCCTACTACAAAAAAAGCAGCAATTGGTAAAAGAATAACGAATGTTCGAAATTGTGGAAACCTAATAAAAGCTACAGTAATTATAGATGATATTAAAAACTTAGCGAAGAGCAAACACATTATTTCTATTGAAGGAAGCCAAGCAGTTTTAACACCTCCGTTAACTAGTTTTACTTTTTCATCTGATAAAAAACCAGCGGGAGTACAACTTAAAAATAGAAGGATAAAAAATACTGCCAAGGATGTTATTATAGGTATTATTGATGTTGGTGGTTTTGATTTTGCGCATCCTGATTTTTTAGATAAAAATGACGATACTCGCTTCATTTCTATATGGGATCAAAATGGGTCACATAGGCCTTCACCTAATAAAAGTTTTAAGAAGGCGGGCCAAAATGATACTGATTTTGAAGACCTGAACTATGGAAGTGTGATTAGCCAAAAACAAATGAACGAGGCTATAAAAGCTAGTTCTAAAATAAAGGTACCTGTACATGCAATTGAACCACAATCTCAAAAATTCCCATCTTCTCACGCTACACATGTTGCGAGTATTGCTGCAGGAAACACTGGTGTGTGCAGTAATGCTAACATCGCCGGAGTATTAATTTCATTACCACCAGAAGATGAACATCGTTCAAAAACTTTTACCGATTCATCAAGAATTTCTGATGCTGTAGATTTTTTATTGAATTTAGCAAAACTTAAAAACTTACCCATTTCAATAAATATTAGCTTAGGTACCAATGGTCATGCTCATGATGGCAGTTCTGCAGTAAATAGATGGATTGATACACAGTTAACAGAAGAAGGACGTTGTTTATGTGTTGCTACAGGAAATGCAGGACAAGAAAAAGGACTTACTACAGAAGATTTTGGTTACGTAATGGGCAGAATTCATACTTCAGGAAAGATTACCAATAAGGGCCTTACTACGAATCTTGATTGGCACGTGATTGGTAATGGCATTAGCGACTTATCAGAAAATGAGCTCGAAATTTGGTATGAACCTCAAGATCGATTTTCTGTAATGGTGAAACCTCCTGGTCTTGAGTGGATTGGCCCTGTTGGTCCACAACAATTTATAGAAAATCAACAATTAGAAGACCTTACATTCATTAGTATTTATAATAAGATATATCATCCGGCAAACGGTAACAATCAAATAGCGATTTATATCAGTCCGAATTTGAATGTTCAAGAAATTGTAGGTGCTCGTGCAGGGTTATGGAAAGTAAAACTCATCGGTGAAGAAATTAGAGATGGAAGTTTTGATGCATGGATAGAAAGAGATGATCCGGTAAGAAGAGCGCAGACCTTTTGGAATTTTCCTTCATTTTTTAGTGAAAGAACGAATGTAGATAACAAATCAATTAACTCTTTAGCTTGCGGGCATAACGTTATTGCCGTTGGAAATTATGATGTTGAAAATGATAAAATTAATATTACAAGTAGTCAAGGACCTTCTCGGGATAATAGAAAAAAACCTGAAATTATAGCTCCGGGTACAAATATTGTCGCTGCTAATGGTTTTTCTGGTCCAGATGCTTTATGGACCTCTAAAACCGGAACGAGTATGGCAAGCCCTTATGCGTGTGGCGTGGCCGGAATTTTGTTAGCACAGCACCCACAACTTACCTCAGTGCAGATTGCAGGAATAATGAAAAGAACATCTATACCAATTACAGGGCTAAATTATGATTGGAAAGATGATACCGGGTTCGGAATTATCAATGTTGATGGCTGTATAGAAGAAGCAACGAAATTAATAAATCATGAAGACATTACAGCAGAATAAAAGGATGAACTCAATTAATACCAATTTTATGGTTAAAATGGTATAATATATCACAATGAAATTAAATTATTAAAACATGAAACATTCATGACTAAAAATTCAGTCACACATGGATATGATTAACATGAATGTTCCATTTGACATATAAAAAACAATAAATATAAACAGATGAAACTTACAATTTTTCGCTCTTCAAAAGGAGATTGTTTACTAATTTCTCATCCGGCTGCTACTGGTAAGAATACTAATATTTTAATCGATGGAGGGATGACCTCTAGCTTTAACAATTCTGTTGCGCCATATTTGAATCAACAACTAAAAGCAAACAATGAAGTTATTGATCTTTTGTGCTTATCGCATATTGATGCTGACCATATCGTTGGTGTATTAGTTTTAATGAATCTTTTAACCGATTGGAGAGTTTTTAACTATCATCAAAATACCAATCCGGTAAACAATAATTTTAAGAAACCTAAGCATCCTGAACCACCAACCATTGAATCTATATGGCATAATTCGTTTGCTAAAACATATAATTTAGGAGCTGCATTACCAAGAGTAGCAAATGCCTTATACCTCATTGAACAAGCAACATTCGAGCATTTAGATGATCATTTATTGGCTGAGGTGCATCATAAGGCAACAAACGTTAAACAAGGAATAACACTTTCTCAACGAATACAACCTGAGCAATTAGACATTCCATTGAACCCACAGTTTAACGGTAAAATCGTGAAGTGTAATCAAAGATCTATTAAGAAGAATACGCATACAATTGGAAATTTAACCATTACAATTATAGGTCCTTTTACGTCAGATTTGAATGATTTAAAAGACGATTGGAAAGCATGGGAAAAAAAACATCGTACTGAGTTAATTGACTTTTATGCCAATCTCAATCTTACTGCCTTAGACCATCCTTTAGGAAGTTCAGAATTATCACAACTATTGATAAATAGTGGATCAATAGATTTATCACTCGGAGATAGAGGTGAAGTGAGTATTCCTAATTTAGCCTCTATTATGTTCTTAATAGAAGCAGATAATAAATCTATTTTAATGACCGGAGATGGTCATGCTGATGATATATTAAAAGGTCTGAAAAAGAATAAGAAATTAAATGATTCAGGTGCAATTCATGTTGATGTATTGAAAATTCAACACCATGGAGCTTCGGCTAATATTCATGAACAATTTTGTAAAGAGGTTACTGCCGATCACTACGTATTTTGTGGTAATGGAACGCATACCAACCCAGAAGCTGAGGTTATTGATCTTATTTTTAATTCAAGAAGAGGTTTAGACAATCAAAAAAGTAAAAATGATGAAGTAGATCATCCGTTTACATTTTGGTTCAGTGCGAATCCTGAAGATAAACTAACCGATCATCAAAAAGAACATCTTGAGATGATTGCAGATAAGTTGACTTCTTTACATACATCAGATACCACAGTTAATTTTAATTTTATGCCGGTTGGAGATGCTTCTCAGTCTATAGTACTTTGATGGTTGCTCACCTCAAAAAATCTAGTAACATGAATAAATTACCGTTAATTAATACGCATACTCATATTTTTACAGAGAAAAATATTCCGCCATTAATAGCGAAATCATTTCTGCCATGGCCATTTTATTATTTGTTGCACATAGGCATTGTATTTAAACTATTCAAGTTTTATAAATGGATTAAAAAGTCGATAAAGCCATTTTGGTCTTTTCAGACCAAAGTAATTTCAACAATTAGAACAACTCCGGTAATCAGATTTATTGATCATATAGTATCTTTAATACTAACATTCAACGTAATTGTTTTTATTGTAGGTTGGGCAGGGATTGCTAGATCAGGCTCATGGTTTAAATCGGCAATTACTGCAATTGAAGGCAGTTTTGCCAAGTATTTGTTGGCATATACGATTCCTACTATTTATAAAGTAACTATTATATTGGCCTTGTTTTTTTTATACCCTAAAATCGCAAAATTATTGTTTTCACTAGCAAGCAAGTTGATTTCTCAATTGAAATATATACCATCAAAAAAGACAATTCAATTTATTCAGCGTTATTTGACCATTGCCGAGTTTGCCAAGTACAAAACACAAAAGAGCATTTTTGATCGATTGATTAAAATGTATGAACTAGGTTCGAAAGTAGTGGTGTTACCTATGGATATGGAATATATGAAAGCTGGGAATCCTACACAATCATATCTCGATCAGATAGGAGAGCTGACAAGTTATTTTGAAAAAGGTCTCACGAATATTGAAGCACTCATTCCTTTTGTTTTTGTTGATCCTAGAAGGATAAATGACGATAAGAAAAATAAGGGTAGAAAGTTTTTCGATTGGTACACAGAAGAGCGAAAAGTAGATGGTAAATTATGTAATTGGGTACTGCTTAAAGATTGTATTTTAAAGGATTGTTTAGAAGGAAATTCAGCAAATGGAGCATTAGATGGCTATTATAAAGGAATCAAAATTTATCCTGCTTTAGGATATTATCCTTTTGATGAAAAATTACTTCCATTATGGGCTTATTGCGTACAACATGATATACCTATAACGACTCATTGTATTGAAGGAACTATATTTTATAGAGGAGCAATGGAAAAAAAATGGATGCACCATCCCATCTTTAAGGATAAAAACGGAAAACAATTAAATACAAGAGCCAAAAACAATTATGAACTACAAATAAATTTTACACATCCGTTAAATTATTTGGTATTATTAGAAGAATATTATTTGGCAACCGCAGTTAGTACATGTAGTGATAAGGTGCAGCATCTTTTCGGATTTGATAAAAAAGCAGGGACAATAAATCAAGGTTTAAAGAAGCTAAAGGTTAATCTTGCTCATTATGGGGGAAAAGACCAATGGATGAAATATCTTGCAGCTGACCGTAAGGATATTAGTGCCGAATTGGTTGAAAACCCGAATAGGGGGATGGAATTATTTAAAAAACAAAACGCTTCGGGGAAACAAAATCCGCCAATCTATAGCAAACCGGCATGGATCTGGAATCAGAATTTTGAATGGTTTACCATTATTAGTAGTTTACTACTACAGTACCCGAATGTATATGCCGATATCAGTTATATTTTACATGCTGAAGAGGTAAAGCCTCTATTGTATCAAGTGCTCAAAACAAATAGTAAGTTAGCAGATAAGATCCTTTTCGGAACTGATTTTTTTGTGGTTAGAAACCATAAATCTGAGAAAGAACTCTATGCTGAATTGTTGGTGTTTATTGGCATTGAAAGAATGGATCTGATAGCTAGAAAAAATCCGGAAAAATTTTTAAAAACGAGTTGAAAGTAAAGTATCTTGTTAAATGAATTTTAGAGATCAGTAGATAGCTTCATGTTATATTTATCATTTTTAAGGGTAACTGTCTGGTTGAGAGTAGTCGAGACCTCTTTTGAAACCTATATCGTTCTCGACTGCGCTCGAACTGACAAGGAATTGAAATTTCAATGATGATGTCAAGGCCTTTGTTGGTGTTTTTCACCAACAAACTTTTGCTAACTAAAAGTATTAATAAAACCGTGCAGCTTAACAAATTCAATCATATAGAAGAGTGTCCTCAATTTTATACTGCAACAATTCTTGAGTGGAAAAAATTGCTAAAACCAGAAAAGTATAAAATGATTATCATTGAATCATTACAATATTTAGTACAAGAAAAAAGAGTAATTATTTATGGTTATGTTATTATGGATAACCATATCCATCTTATTTGGAATCCAACAAAATTATATTCATTAAAACATACTCAGTTAAGTTTTATGAAATTTACAGCATAAAGAATAAAAAGAGATTTAGAAATTAACCATCAAAATGTGTTATCTAAATTTTTAGTCGAATTAAAAGATAGAGCATATCAGTTTTGGCAACGAAATCCATTATGTGTGGATTTATATAACAATGAAGTTATTGTTGAAAAGCTAAACTATATTAATAATCCTGTAAAAGAAGGATTATGCAGAGAAGATGTTGAGTATAAATTTTCTTCTGCTAAATTTTATAAAGAGTTAGGAGATGAGTTTGGATTTTTAACACGGTTTGATGACTGGTGTTAAGCTATCTATTGTTGGTGGAAAACACTAACAATGGCGAATTTTAGAGATCAGTAAATAGCTTCATATTATATTCATAATTTTTAAGGGTAATTGTCTGGTCGAGCGCAGTCGAGACCTCCTTTGAAACCTATACCGTTCTCAACTGCGCTCGAACTGACAAGGAATTGAAATTTCAATGATGATGTTTATGATGATGCCCTTTTTTATGATGATTTTCCGGCTCAGAAAATGCTAAAGTTTTATCAATAAATTTTTGAATAGCTGTATCCGGATCATTTTCTTTAATAACAAGAGCAGTTACATTTTGAGCAGCTAGTTTATGAGTTCCTCCTTGACCAATACCCTGCGTTAGCAAAATATCCATGTTAAAAATATAATTTTTTGGATTTTCAGAGGTGTCTTCATGAAAAGTATACATTAACGATTCATTTTTTTCTAATTCTATCAATTCTTTTTCATAATTGCCATTTTCATCAATTGTATAAATATGATAATTACGACAAGCACCTGCATGATTGGAAATAGATTTTCTATTTTGAGCTGTTATAGCAACTTTTATTGACATGTTTTAAATATTTAAGACTGCAACAGTACTACAATTTGAAAAATTTGTTTGTAATAAAAATTACTTAAACCTTTATCAGTTCATATGTTGTTTTAGAAGCCTCATTGATAGAATATGAATACCTATGTTGGTAGAATACAATAATAAAAAAACCAGAATTATTATTCTGGTTTTTTTAAACGAATACTATTAAATAGCTGTACTTATCTCAAAGGTTTATTCATCAATAAGCCCTTGTCCTTCAATCCAAGGAGCACCTGCTTTTTTAAGTTCTTGTTCTAATTGAGGCATCGTATTTTTGATGATTGCGCTCAGTTTAGTTCTAATCTGTGCAAGTTGATTTTTAGCTCTGTTTACCGCCGCCTTATGATTTGCAGTAGGACCATAAGTGCTTCTGGAAGCAACTATACCAATAAAATTACCATCTTGTGGAGTTGGATTAGAACGTTCGCCAATTTCACCTTTGGTTTTATCGCCCATTAACTCTTTTTCAATGTTCAATAATTGACTTCTGGTTTTATAGATTTTATCAGTCAGTTCATTTGATGGATTCTTAGATCTATCAACTGCACGTTTCATCGCGTCAATTAATAACAACTGTTTTGACAGGGTCATATTTGTAGCAGTCAGGTCTTTTTGAAATGCTTGATGTGCTTCGATAAAGGATTTAATTTCATCATGAGACGCACCTTTTAATGCACCTTCTTTCAACGGAATAACGTTGAATTTTTGAGGTTCTGCAAGCTTAGTGAATACACCATCAACCTTTTTAGATAAGGTTACTGTATAATTCCCGGGAGTAGCCATTACCGAACTACTAAAATATTCGTCAGGTGCTTTAACAGGTTTTAATTTTACAAAACTACCTTTAGGATATGTCAAGTTCCAATTAACACGATTGAATCCTTTTTTATTGGTTCCGTTAATCCTATTGATCACCTTGCCATTTGCATCTCTAATGGTAAGAAATAGAACAGGTTTTTCCTGCCTTTTTTCATCTTCAAGTGCCTTCCATCCTGGAAAGGTGATTTCACTTTTTTGTTTGACCAATTTTTTCTCTTTTTCTTGGCGGACAGATTTCATTGATTTTAAACTATCAGCTAAATAATACGTAAATACTGCTCCGAACGGAGGGTTTTTAGCCGCATATTCCGCATTTCCTTGTCCATAAATCTCCGCTTTTTGCACATACCAATATGCAGGTTTTACTTTGAATATAGTTGCTTCATTTTTTAGCATTGATTGATTAAACTCTCTCAATGGGCTTATATCATCCAAAACATAAAAACCTCTACCAAATGATGCCGCTACCAAATCATCTTCTCGGCGTTGAATGGTAATATCTCTAAAAGAAATTGTTGGTGTTCCTCCTTTTAATTTAGTCCAATTGGTTCCGCTGTTATTGGTAAAATAGATACCAAACTCTGTGGCAGCGAATAATAAGTCTTTCTTAATATGATCTTGAACTAGCCTCCATGTTAGTAATTTATTAGGCAAATTGCCATTCATAGAAACCCAAGTTTTTCCTTTATTACTACTTTTAATTAAATAGGGTTTATAATCCCCATATTTATGGTTATCTAATGCGGCATAAACAATATTAGCATCAAATAGATCAGCTCTAAGATCATTTAAAAAGGCTGTTCTCGGAATACCTTTAATATTTCCAACTTCTATTTTAGTCCAAGATTGTCCTCCATTTTCTGTGACTTGAATGATACCGTCATCGGTACCGGCATATAAAAGACCTTCTTGTTTTGGTGATTCGGCAAGTGAAGTGATTGTATTATAATTAGACATTGCATCAACATCCCAGGCATTATCCCAGCTTTGTTGCTTACCCATAATTGGCAAGGTTATTCTATCTTCATTTCTGCTTAGATCATTTGAAATAGGTGTCCATTCATCTCCTCTATTTTCAGATTTCCAAACACGCTGTGATGCAAAGTATAAACGGGTAGGTTTATGCGGACTTACAAGTATTGGGGCATCCCAATTAAATCGCTCATAGGGATCACCTTCTTTAGGTTGTGGTTGGATATATACCGTTTCTCCAGTAGTTTGATCAATACGCCATAACCAACCTTGTTGAAATTCACCATAGGTTATTTTCGGATTTCCCGGTTCAATAGCAGATTGATGACCATCAGCTCCTAAGGTAATCCACCAATCGGCATTTAGAATACCAGATTTACTTATTGTTCTTGAAGGTCCTCCATGAGACCCGTTATCTTGTGTGCCTCCATAAATATTATAAAAAGGGGCTGTATCATCAACGGCTACTTTATAATATTGAGTTAACGGTAGATTTCTAACATATCGCCAACTTTTAGTTTGATCAAAAGTTTCATACAAACCACCATCTGTACCAAATAATAAATAATTTGGATCTGATTTTTTAAATGCCAAAGCATGACTATCTACATGCTTTTTTTTCTCATTCATAAAAGTAAAAGTCTTCCCGTGGTTATTAGAGATCTGTACAGTATTGCTCATTAGAAAAAGTTTACCATCGTGATGAGGTGATGCAAATAACTCTTGATAATAATGAGGTCCTGTTCCGCCAGAAACGGCATCAGATTGTTTGGACCATGAAACACCTTTATTCTTAGAAATAAATACACCACCTTTTTTTCGGTCTAATTCTATAGCTGCATAAATTATATCTGAATTAAATGGAGAAATTGCTAAGCCAATTTTTCCAAGATTAGATGTTGGAATACCAGCAGTTAGTTTTGTCCAAGTTTCACCTCCATCTATGCTCTTATGGATTGCTGAACCTGGTCCGCCACCTAAATAGGCAGCTACCGTTCTGTGTCGTTGCCAAGTTGCAGCGTATAATACATCAGAATTTGTATAGTCTAAGATTAGATCTGTAGCTCCAACCCATTCAGTATCTCCTAAGGATTTTTTCCATGAGTTCCCTCCATCTATCGATTTATACACACCTCTTTCACCACCTTTACTCCAAAGTGGTCCTTGGGCAGCCACCCAAATGATATTAGAATTTTCTGGATGGATAATAATTTTTGAAAGATGTTCAGATTTTTTCAATCCCATATTTTTCCATGTGGTACCGTCGTCATAACTCACATAAATTCCGTCTCCAAAACCAACATGTCTACCGCCCACATTTTCTCCTGTGCCAACCCAAATGGTATGTTCATTGGTAGGGTCAATTGTAATACAACCAATAGAATAGCTTGTTTGCTTATCAAAAATGGCAGTCCAGGTTGTTCCGGCATTTACTGTTTTCCACACACCACCAGAGCCTACGGCTACATACCAGATATTTTCATTTTTTGGATGAATAGCTATATCAGCTATTCTACCCGAAGTTAAAGCTGGGCCAAGATTTCTGAATTTTAAGCCTTTAAATGTATCATCTTTTTGTTGCTGAGCATTTAACGAAATATGAGTGCCAATCAAAAAAAGGCACAACAGTGTAATTTTAGAAATTGTGTTCATTTGAAAAGAATTTGGTCTTCATAAAGGAAGGTTGTTAATGCTAAGCAAGTTAGTGAAATTCAATGAATGAATATGAAAAAAAATGGTGATATTTTAATGTATATGGTTTGATCGTTTGATGTGTACTAATCACTTTTAGGTCTGGCCTAGCAGCGAGTCTCAAAACGTCATGTTGAAAGGAAAAGGCAGAATCCACTGAGTGGGTATTTTTTGTTTATCTTCGCCTTTAAAAGCGAGCTTTCTCGGATTGCTCTAAACAAAAAAACAGCACCTTTGCTGCTGCAAGTTAGAGATTTGAACTATTGAATAAAACTATTTCGATTTTATTCTTTGACCTTTGTTAGAATTACTTGGGTATTTGAATATTGGATTTATTTTTAGATTTTTGAAACTTTCGGGATGAGCTTTTCTCTTTAAAATTAATCCTCCTCCTTCTGCATTAGGACCCATGAATACACCCTCCCCATCCTCAAAGTAAAATTTAGCAGCAAATTGTGCCTTACCGTTTTTATAATCTAATTGAAGTATAACTTCATCTCTATCGTTAATTACCTCAATTGCCCACTTATCATGATTCTTATCAAATGTGCTGTTTGGGTTTATTTTCCATTCATTTGCAATTATTTTAGCCACCACTTTGCCGTCAGTGTTTCTAACGATAGCATTCATATATAATTTTCCATCAATTGTCCAAGCATCCAATTTATCACCATACATATCGAAAAAAGAAAATGGCCCTTTCCCTGGATCAGTAACTAATGTGGAACCTCCAATTGAAATTTGACGTACTTTTTCACTCTGCGAATTAGCCTTTCCTTCAATTTTCCCAGTTTCACTATTATATTTTTTACTTTTAATTTCATTTTTAAGCTTTTTTACTGATACTACACAAACGATAATAGCAATAAATAATAATAAATAATTGGTCCAATTCAGTTCATCTTTCTTGACAATTTTATCTATGAATTTTAATATAACAGCAACTGCGGCAAGTATAATTAATATATATCCTAATTTCATTTTTTAAATATTTAAGGTTTATCCATCTGAATTAATTATGATTCAAATATTAATACATAATGGATTAATTTAAAGTTACGGGACTTATGTAGTGCAATTTAATATAATACAGGTTAAAATTTAAATTTTATATAGAATAGTTTTCCTTAACTTAATGTTCTTCCACGACCTTGATAAGTCTTTCTCTCTTTTTACTTATTTGAATCGGTTAAACACTAAAGAGGTTGAACAAGAACCAATTTTTGAAATAATGGGGATTATGTGGGGGATATAGATTTTTAAATTGAAAAACCTTGAAAATCAATAGATTAACAAGGTTTTATGTACTCGAGATGGGACTTGAACCCATACGGCCATTACTGACCACTGGATTTTAAGTCCAGCGTGTCTACCAATTCCACCACTCGAGCAGTCTACTGCAAAATACAGTAATTGGTATTTTACTTGAGCGAAAGACGGGATTTGAACCCGCGACCCCCACCTTGGCAAGGTGATGCTCTACCCCTGAGCTACTTTCGCGAAGTCTTTCTGTTAAAAGAACGCTGCATTTATTAATCTAAATGCGAGCGCAAATTTAATATATTTCTATCAATGGCAAAGGCTTTTTTTAAATTTTTATAAATACAATTAATAATCAATCCTTTTTAACATGATTATTAGTGAATTAATAAATATATTTGCAGCGTTTTAAGCAAAAAATATGCAAACTTTTTTGGGAACAACTACTAAAAATAGAACATTAATGTCAGTAATAGACGATCTGAAACAGATAACTAAATTCGGTTTGTCAATTAGTGTTGTTTTTTCTTCTATAGCAGGTTATTTATTAGCGGTCGATACGATTCAAATTTCTACATTAGTATTGTTGGCGGTTGGAGGATATTTAATGGTAGGCGCCTCAAATATATTCAATCAAATTATTGAAAAAGAACCAGATAAGTTAATGAAACGTACAATGAATAGACCTTTACCAACCGGTAGAATCTCTGTAAATACGGCATTGGCTATCGGTATCACATTTGCTATTTTAGGAATTGCAATTTTATATACTATCAATCCTAAAACAGCAATGTTTGGAGCAATTTCAATATTTTTATATGTAAGTGTTTACACACCTTTAAAACCCGTAACGCCTTTAGCGGTTTTTGCAGGTGCTATCCCTGGAGCTATTCCTTTTATGTTAGGTTGGGTAGCGGCAACAGGAATGTTTGCAATCGAACCGGGAGTGTTATTTTTAATTCAGTTTTTTTGGCAATTCCCACATTTTTGGGCTATAGGATGGTTGCAATACGATGAATATAAAAAGGCAGGATTCAACTTAATGCCTACCGGAGAGAAAAATAAAAAAGCAACTACTCAGATACTATTGTATACGGTTTGGATGATTGCGGTTTCTGTTTTTCCGGTACTTAAATTAACAGGAAGTCTATACCTATCACCCCTAGCAGCAATTTTAGTTTTAATATTAGGGCTAATTATGTTGTATTATGGTATTGAACTGCATAAAAAACAAACTGATAAACTTGCTCGAAAATTAATGCTGTCAAGTGTGTTGTATATAACTTTAATTCAGATAATTTACGTAGTAGACAAATTTTTACATTAATAGTATGGATAAACAAGTAAAGAGAAGAGTATCGAAACAAATGATGTACATTGCTATCGTTAGTATGATAATGATGTTTGCAGGTTTAACTAGTGCTTATGTGATAAGCATGAAAAGAGAAGATTGGGTTTCTTTTGAATTGCCTCAAGCATTGTATATAAGTACTCTATTGATCTTATTAAGTAGTATTAGTTTATTGTTGGCTAAAAAAAGCATCAAAAAGGATAATAGAAGTTCTACAACTATTTTTTTGATCATTACATTACTATTAGGAGTAAGTTTTGTCTATTTTCAAATAGAAGGCTTCAACCAATTGAGAGAAGCAGGATTATTTTTTGTAGGTAAGGGGAGCTTAGTGTCATCTTCCTTATTAGTTGTAATTTCTTTCGCACATATCATACATGTTTTGGTAGGGATTATTGTATTGTTGGTTATAATTTATAATCACCTTAAAAACAAGTACAATGCAAATACTACATTAGGAATGGATGTAGGGGCTATTTTTTGGCATTTTGTAGATATTTTATGGATTTTCTTATTTTTGTTTTTCTACTTTATCAGATAATTTCTCTTAATTATTGGTTTATTCATAAAGTTTTTTATTTTTGCCTAAATCAGTCCAAGGCTGTTGTCAATATAACCAAACAACCAATATTTATTTATGGAAGCAACAATTGCTACAGAAAACGCTAATAAAGGAGCTTGGTCCGGAGGAGAAAAAGAACCTTTAGGATCTAGTTATGGGAAAATGATGATGTGGTTTTTTATCATTTCAGATGCCCTTACTTTTTCAGGATTTTTAGCAGCATACGGTTTAATGCGTTTTAAATTTTTAGATAGCTGGCCTATCGCTGATGAAGTGTTTACGCACGTTCCTTTTATCCATGGTCATTATCCAATGTACTATGTAGCGTTTATGACATTTATTTTGATTTTTTCATCGGTAACTATGGTACTAGCCGTAGATGCAGGTCATCATATGAAAAAAGGAAAAGTAACTTTATATATGTTATTAACCATAATTGGAGGGTTGATTTTCTTGGGCTCTCAAGCTTGGGAATGGAAAAATTTTATTGGTGGTACCTATGGTTCACTTGAACTACAGGATGGTAAAATGGTCCAATTTGTAGATGCTTCTGGCCATCAAATAGCACTGGAAGATTTTGTAGTAAGATCAAATGATAATAGAGTTGAGCATACCAAAAGTAATGGTTTGTGGTATGTAAAAGATGCAGCAGGTTTAGCGCCGTTTACAGTGAATGAAGTGGTTGAAAGTTTTAAGGCAAACCCAGATGTAAGCTTACGCACTGAACAAATTAATTTAGAAACTAAAGAAAAAACGATACTATCAAGAGCGGAAGCAAATCAGTTTTTAGCAAAAGCAACCGGTGTTGTTAAAGGAGCGAACCTAAAGGTGAATGAATATGGTAAAACACTATTTGCAGATTTCTTTTTCTTTATTACTGGCTTTCACGGCTTTCACGTATTTTCGGGTATTTTAATTAATATTATTATTTTCTTTAATGTTATTTTGGGTACTTATGAACGTAGAGGTCATTATGAAATGGTTGAAAAAGTAGGTCTGTACTGGCACTTTGTTGACTTGGTTTGGGTATTTGTATTTACATTCTTCTATTTAGTTTAAAAAAATAATAATGGCACACGCAGAATCACATACAGGATTAATTTGGAAAGTATTTGGGTTTTTATCTCTAATTACAATCGTTGAAGTAATACTTGGTATCGCTAAACCTGAATCTATACATTTAACCAAATTTTTAGGAACAAGTATTTTAAATTGGATATTTTTAATACTTACTTTAGTAAAAGCCTATGGTATCGCTTGGTATTTTATGCACCTTAAACAAGAAAAAGCTGGTTTACGAAGAGCTATTGTTTGGACAAGCGTATTCTTAATTTGCTATTTAGCAACCCTTTTACTAATTGAAGGAAATTATATGGGTGATATTTTAAGTAGTTATACAAAATGGACTTATTAATTACCAATCTATATAACATAATAAAGCGGTTTTAAGCCGCTTTTTTTAGCTGTAAGAAATGTTCACAAAGAAGTTTTGGATTTTATTTGGACTGTTTATTTTGCCGTTGGTTTTCTATATTTTATTACTGACTGGCACAAATAATTTCGCCAAACTCCCAATAGTTACAGAAAATGTTAAAGACGTAGCTGCATTTAAAACTAAAGAGTTGAATACAATATCTTTAGAAGGTAAAATTACCATTTTATGTTTTTTGGGAGATAATCTTCAGTCTGTAAAAAACAATGCATTGAACTTAAATCAGAAAATTTATAAGCACTTTTATAAGTTCAAAGATTTTCAATTTATCATTGTACTCCCTGAAGGAACTCAAGAGCAAGCCTTGCAACTCAATAAAGAATTAGGTGCAATAACAGACATGCAAAAATGGAATTTCGTTTTTGGTACCCATCAGGATATTTCTGAACTATTCAACAGTTTAAAAACGCCTTACGAGTTAACCTCAAATGGTTATTCTCCCTACGCTTTTATCATCGATAAAGATATGCACTTACGTGGTAGAACAGATGATGAAAATTCGATTGATGGGATGTCTTATGGATATAATGCAGAAACAGTTGCGCCTATACATAATGAGATGGTAGATGATGTAAAAGTATTGATAGCAGAATATAGGTTGGCTTTAAAAAAGAATAACAAAAGAGAAATATAAATCAACTGTCTCTTTAGGGTTGGTTTAATGTGAAAATTAAGAAAATACTACTATAGTGAAAAACAAATCATACATAGGCATTTCATTTATACTGTTAATTTTTGGTATTTGGGCAATACCTAAAATTCTAAATAAAATTTCGGCGCCATCCTTAATAAAATTTGAAAAAGTACCCGATTTTGAATTTACGAATCAGGATGGTAACGTTGTGACAAATGCGACATATCAAGGTAAGGTGTATGTAGTTGAATTTTTCTTTGCTTCATGCCCTACTATTTGTCCTAAAATGCATAAAAGTATGCTCAAGATTCAAAGTGAGTTTTATGGAAATCCCGATTTCGGAATTGCTTCAATAACTATTGATCCGAAAAGAGATACATCCGAAGCATTAAAAAAATATACTGAAGAGCACAAAGTAACACTTAAAAACTGGCATTTTTTAACAGGTGAAATAGAGGCAATCTATAAACTTTCAAATGAAGGCTTTAAATTATATGCGGGTGAAAATGAAGAAGCAGAAGGTGGTTTTGAGCATTCAGGTCTTTTTGCATTGATTGATAAAGATGGTTATATTAGATCGAGAACTGTAATGACAGGAGAGAGTGAAAATCCTATTAAATTTTATGACGGATTAGATGCAAAGCAAGTACAAATGCTAAAAGAAGATATAGCTATATTATTAAAAGAATAAGTTTGGATGACAACAGACACTACATCATCAAAAAAATATAACAAATGGATAATTATTTTATCTATACTAATTCCTGTGGTTGTAGCAGCATTATTCAGCGTAAAGTTAGATGTTGAATTACCTATATTTTTACCTCCATATTATGCTACAATTAATGCTTTTACGGCGTTAATATTAATTATTGCAGTTTGGGCCATAAAAAATAAGAAAAGGATATTACATGAACGATTAATGAAAACAGCCATTATTTGTTCGGTGGTTTTTTTACTATTATATGTTACTTACCATATGACATCAGATTCGACTAAATTTGGAGGAGAAGGAACTATAAAGTATATTTACTTGTTTATACTACTCACGCACATTTTATTGTCAATCATAGTAATTCCATTCGTTTTGATCACGTATGTAAGAGCGATTACTAGTGATTTTGATAGGCATAAAAAAATAGCAAGATTTACATTTCCGTTATGGTTGTATGTGGCTATATCTGGGGTTGTAGTTTATATAATGATATCTCCTTATTATTAATGAGACTTAATTTTTATGAACTAAGCGAATTAAAATTTTTTAGTCGAATTAATTCCGCTGAAAAGCGGAATCTTATGAAGTTACAAATTTTTATCCCAAAAATCACATTTTTTACGATTGTTGGGACCTTATAAAGTTAAAATGAAAAAAGTTTTTTTTATAATAATTCTAGTTTTTACTCAGAACATCTCTGCACAATGCGCTATGTGTAAAGCAGTAGTAGAGTCTGGTGATGTAGATATGGCTGAAGGTCTCAACACAGGGATTATCTATTTGATGGCTTTTCCTTATATTTTGGTTGGTGTTGCCGGCTTCCTTTTATATAGGAATTGGAAAAAAAAGAAACTTTGAATTTGAGTTCTATCTAAGATTCTGTAAATTAAATTTTAAGCCGAATTCAAGTTTTAACATTTTGATAAGAAAAATAAAGTGTAACAAGTTTTACTTTTATTCGTCATATATAAAATCAAAAATTGGTAAAGCTGAACCTAATATTACTTTTAGAAAGTGGTATTTAAGTTCTAGGCTTTATGTAACTAGCTAAAAATAGTATTACTTCATGAAAACTAGAATAAGTATTCTAATTACATTCTTTGTAATTATCACTTCGTTTGCTCAAGATAAGAAATGGACATTAAAAGAATGTGTAGACCATGCATTAGAACATAATTTATCAGTAAAAAGAGCAAGTTATACCACAGACTTAAGAAAAGAAGATATTGCAACCTCTAAAGGAAATATGTTACCGGGTGTTTCTGCTTCTGCTTCTCAAAATTTTGATTTTGGTTCCTTCTTTAACCGTGCAACAAATTCAAGAGTTTCTTCTGACAGTCGTTCTAATAGATTTGGCTTGAATACACAGGTAAATTTGTTTAATGGGTTTAGTAATAAAAATAGCTTGTTACAATCAAAAACATCTTATGAAGCGAGCAAGTTAGATTTAGAAAAAATGAAAAACGATATTTCTTTAAATATTGTAAACTCATATCTAAATGTATTGTTTAATAAAGAAAATTTAAAAATTGCTCAGGCACAGATTGTTATTAGTGAACAACAGGTTACACGAACGAAGGAATTAGTAGATGCCGGTGTACAACCAAAAGGCAATTTGTTAGAGGTTGAAGCTACTAAAGTAAATGATGAAAATTCTGTAGTTACAGCTGAAAATAACCTCGCATTGTCTTTATTAGATTTGTCTCAATTATTACAAATACCTAACCAAGGTTTTGACATAGAAGAAATTCCGGTGAATATTAGTTCAGTAGCATTATTATATAATAATACAGAAGAAATTTTCACAAAAGCTGTTGAAAGTCAGCCAGAGATTAAAAGTGCTGAATTGGCATTACAAAACTCAGAAACTGGAATTAAAATTGCAAAAGCTGACTATTTACCGAGTTTATCACTAACTGCCGGTTTAAGTACAGTTTATAACCACGTACAAGGACAAGAAGATGACTTTTTTGTTCCTATAGATCCAATTAATGATCCTTCAGGGCCTGAGAAGTTAATAAAGAATGGGTTTTTTGACCAACTCGATAATAATTTAGGTGAGTTTGTGGGTTTAAGTTTGAGTATACCTGTTTTTAGTAGAGGTCAGGTAAAATCGAATGTAAACAGAGCAAAAATTAATCAAAATATATCTCAGGTAAATTTAGATGACTCAAAAAGAGCATTAAGAGAATCTGTAGAACGTGCTTATATAAATGCAAAAGCAACGCTAAAGGAATATGAGGCAGCCGAAAAATCGGTTAAAGCTCAAGAACAATCTTTTACATTTGCACAAGAACGTTATAATTTAGGAGCCACAAACTCTTTTGATTTTGAGCAAGTACGAAACAGATTAGTGAATGCGCAGTCAAGCTTAATTAGAGCAAAATATAATTTTGTATTTAGAACTAAACTATTAGAGTTTTATTATGGAATTCCAATAGTTGTAGAGTAAAATTGAATTACATAAAAAAAGGTCGTCTAAATTTAGACGACCTTTTTTATATGCCATTTCTGTCTAAGTAGAAATCACTAAGATTCTAACCTATCCTTTTAACCAAGCTTCTCGTAATGTATTTTGAGCTTCTGTAGCACCCTCTTTTACTTGCAATTTTTTTCCTGCAGTATACGATTGCGTTAATGTAGTTTTGATGACAATTTCTTCACCATCTCTATCTAATTTAACTTCAACTTCTTTTCCGGGTTGCCATGAGAATACTTCTCCTAAAACCTGATTCGCATTTTGTAAAGTTACAGCAGTTCCTTCGATTTCTTTAATTACATCTTTAGCTTGAACTCCCTGCTCATTCCAAAAACTATTTTGCGCTACTAAATCATTAAAGTGAATGGTCCCTTTTTGCGGGTCGGCTCCAACTATTATTGCTCCAACATTTTGAATATAATTTGTTTTTACATTGCTTTCTGCTACTTCTAAACCTACTTTTTCAAAAAATTGATTATAATCTATTGGAGTCGTACCTATAACATGTGTATTAAAAAACGTACCAACAGAAGGATAGGTCATTGCCGTTATTTCTTCAATCAATTTATCATCCTCAAATGGTTTGTTTTTACCGTATTTAAGTGATAGTTCTTTCATGAGTGATAAAATTCCTCTATTGTGATCACTTTCTTCGCGTAGTATAATATCTACACACATACCAATTAAAGCTCCTTTTTGGTATACGTTAAGGTAGTTACCTGCATAAGGTTTGTCTAAAATATTTTCGCTCATTACTGTAAAGCTCATGGTGTCATCTAACGTAGAGGCTGCTTGAATTTTTCCTAACATTTTAGTGTAAAACTCATCTTCTGATACCAATCCTTGATCTACTTGAAACAAGCTTGCGAAATACTCCGTTACACCTTCATACATCCATAAATGCTTAGAAAATGTAGGCTTATTATAGTCAAAATAATGCACATCTTCAGAATGCACACTCAGTGGTGAAACAATATGAAAGAATTCATGAGACACAACGTCAACCATGCTTTCAGCTAAAGCTTCTTCCGGAATGGCTTCTGGCATCACAACAACAGTTGAAGTATGATGTTCTAAAGCACCAAAACCTTTGGGCGAATTTTCTTCTTGACCAGCTAAATACAAGAAAATATCATAGCGAGGCGTGCTATTGATATCACCTAAATATGTTTTTTGAGCTAACATCATTTTATGCATGGTCTCTTTAATTTTCCTAGCAGTATGTACATTGTTTGGAGAATATACACTCAATACAATTTTTATACCGCCAACTTGAAACTCTTCTACGTCAAGTTTACCATACATCATTGGGTTGTCAGTAATGTCGAAATATCTGGGTGCAAAATAACTGGTGGTAATTTTTGATCCATCTTCGTTAGTATTTGAGCCTACATTTTGTAAAGCTGAAGAACGTTTAAATGTATTGGGAGCTGTAACATCTAATTTGTATTGATTATTTTTCAACGAATCAAAATAACCAATAAAACCATGAAGATTTAGCACATAATTTTCTGGTTCAATATTTGTTCCTGCTGGTGAAAAAGGTGCATCCCCACCTATACCGCCTGTAACTTCAATATCGAAAGTATCATTTACATAATATTCAATTTTATCTAAATTGTTGGCATTGCTGATTGTCCAAGAATTAGTGTCAATTTTAGTAATTGTTAAAGGATTGCCTTCATAGTCTAAAGCTTTAAAATCAACGATATATTTTCCAAAATCACTTACCGAATAAGTACCTTGAATCACTTTTGGTAAACGATAGGTAACCGTTTCTACAGTGAATCTTCCCGGATTTATAGTAACAGGCACTTTATCATCTACAACTTGAGTAAGATCAATGGCTGTAATAATTGGAGTACTTGCTGCTGAGTCATTTATCGTTGTTGTGGTTTTTGCACTGCCACAACTTATTAATAATAGACCTGTAAATAATGTAATTAAGATTCTCTTCATTTTTTTGTTTTTAATATTCTGTTTACTTGACGCGCAAAAATAAATTATGTTACACCCTTTTGTACTTAAGTAAATGTTAAAAGAATTGTAAACTTTGATGCTATAGTTGGTGTTTCTCACCAACAATTTAGTATTCACCTTAATAAAAAGGATTCATAAATTAAGACAATCCTGAAATTACGCCATCATCATCAATATCCATATTTTCTGAAGCAGGTTTGGATGGTAAACCAGGCATACGCATCATTTTTCCTAAAATTGGAATGATAAATTGAGCTCCTGCGGCTATCTCAATTTCACGAATAGTAACTCTAAATCCTTTAGGTCTACCAATTAATTTATCATTATCAGAAAAAGATTTTTGCGTTTTTGCCATACAAATTGCAAAATCATTAAACCCTAATCTGTCGATACGACGTAAATTTAATTCAGCTTTTTTATCATAATCTACGCCTTCAGCACCATAAATTTCCTTTGCAATTGTTTCAATTTTTTCTTTTACAGGAGATTTCCAATCGTATAGTGGCTTAAACTGAGTTGCTTTATTTTCAACCACATCAACAACGGCTTTTGCTAGATCTTGAGTCCCATTACCGCCTTTGGCCCATCCTTCTGAAAGAACAGCTTGAACGCCTAAAGAAGCACATTTGTCTTTTACCAATTGAATTTCTTCATCACTATCATTTGTGAAAGCATTGATTGCAACAACAGGTTCGATATTGAATTTTCGAATGTTTTCAATATGCTTTTCTAAATTTTCAAACCCTTTAGCAACACGTTCGGCACTTGGGATGTTATATTCACTGCTTGGAGAGCCTCCATGATGACGTAAAGCTCTAATAGTAGCAACTAATACCACACATTTCGGATTCAATCCTGCGTAAGCTGATTTTATATTTAAGAACTTTTCAGCACCTAAATCAGCTCCAAAACCAGCTTCGGTAATTACATAATCTGAGAGTGAAAGGCCCATTTTAGTAGCAATAATCGTGTTGGTGCCTTGCGCAATGTTGGCAAATGGACCGCCATGAATAATAGCCGGATTTTTCTCTAAAGTTTGTACTAAATTTGGCTTGATAGCATCTTTTAATAAAATTGCCATTGCGTTTTCGGCATTTAAATCACGAGCAAAAATGGGCTTTTTATCGAATGTAAATCCTACAAAAATATCGCCAAGTCGCTTTTTTAAATCATTAAAATCATTAGCCATACAAAGTATTGCCATCACCTCTGAGGCAGGTGTAATATTAAATCCGTCTTCACGTGGAATTCCATTAGCGGTTCCTCCTAATCCGATGGTAATTTGGCGTAATGCCCTGTCATTCATGTCTATAACACGCTTCCAAACGATAGTTCTTCCGTCAAGGCCAAGATTATTCGTTTTACTTTGTAAATTATTATCAATGAGCGCTGCTAATAAATTATTGGCTTTTTCTATCGCATTAAAATCACCAGTAAAATGCAAATTGATATCCTCCATTGGTACTACTTGAGAATATCCGCCACCGGCAGCACCACCTTTGATTCCGAATACGGGTCCTAAAGAAGGCTCTCTTAATACAACAGTAGCTTGTTTTCCTATTTTAATTAGACCTTCAGTCAAACCAATAGAAACTGTAGTTTTTCCTTCTCCTGCCGGAGTAGGCGTTAAAGCAGTAACGAGAATTAAATTATGTTGCTTTATTTTTTCTTCATCAATTAAATGCAATGGAAGCTTAGCTTTGTATTTTCCATACATTTCTAAATCGTCTTCTTTTATATGTAATTTATCAGCAATATTTTTAATGTGCTGTAAGTCAGTTTTTTGAGCAATATCAATATCGGATAGGTGAGCCATAGTTATGATTTTATTTTAAGTCACGAATATAATAAAAATGGTAGGACAATGGGGACTTCATTAATAAAAACTATTCAATAAATCGGTATATAAAAAACTATAAAACAATTGTCTATTCACATTTGAAATCCTATATTTGCGCGTTAATTACAAATTGAAGATATTTTAAATAGAGAGGAGCATGCAAAACAAAGGACTTATTAGAACATTTGCGATAATTTTCGGATTAATCTGCATATATTATTTATCATTTACAGTGGTTAATAATATAGTAGAGGATAATGCAGAGATTTATTCGGATGGTGATGCAATAGTAAAAGAAGCATATTTAGATTCGGTTGCTAATGTACCCGTTGTCGATTATTTTATTGCCGAGTATACACATAAAGAGGTTCAAGACAGAGCCATAAATCTTGGTTTAGACCTTAAAGGTGGTATAAATGCTACATTAGAAGTTTCGGTTAGAGATATTTTAGCCGGTTTATCAAACAGTTCAAAAAATCCGATATTTAATAAAGCCTTGGTTGATGCTACTGCTGCTCAAAAAAATAGTGATAAAGATTATGTTGATCTATTTTTTGAAGCATTTGAAGATGCAAGTAAAGGTTCAGTTAAGTTAAGCGATCCTTCAATTTTCGGGAATAAATCATTAAAAGATAAAATCAATTTTACTTTAACTGATGAAGAAGTACAGCCAATTCTTAAAGATGAAATAAAAGGCTCTATTAGTACTGCTTTTGAAGTATTACGTAATAGAATTGACCGTTTTGGAGTAACTTCTCCTAATATACAACGTATTGGTGAGTCGGGTAGAGTATTGATTGAATTGCCTGGTGCTAAAGATGTAGATCGTGTAAAAAAATTATTGACAGGTACTGCCAAACTACAGTTTTGGGAAGTATATGATAATTCGCAAACAGCAAACTTTTTTATACAAGCGAACACAACATTAGCTCAAATTTTAACGGCTGAAGAGAATACTACTGAACAAAAAATAGATTCAACAGTTGCTCAAGATTCTGAAATTGATGATCTTCTAGGTAAAGAAAAAGATTCGATAGATACGAAAGCTGCAAACCCATTATTTTCTGTGATGTTTCCTAGTATTCCTCAAACTCAAAACCAGAAGAGTTCAGTAGTAGGTTCAGCAAGTGTTAAAGATACTGCAGTAGTAAATAAGTATTTAGCCATGAAAGAGGTTAGAGAATTATTGCCTGCTGATATGAGATATGCTAAATTTTTATGGGATGCTAAACCAGCAACAAATAGTGAGGTAATTAGCTTATTTGCTATAAAATCGAATAGACAAGATGTGGCACCTATTGAAGGTGATGTAGTTTCTGATGCCAGTCAGGTGTTTGACCAATTAGGTGCAAATCCTGAAGTAAGTATGTCTATGAATAGTAAAGGAACAAAACAATGGTCAAAAATGACCGAAGAAAATACAGGAAAATTTGTAGCTGTAGTACTTGATAATTTGGTGTATTCGGCTCCGATAGTAAACGGGAAAATTCCAAATGGTAGAACCTCAATTTCAGGTGGCTTTACTATTGAAGAAGCACAAGATTTAGCGAATGCATTAAAATCTGGTAAATTACCAGCATCTGCTCGTATTATTGAATCATCTGTAGTTGGAGCTTCATTAGGTCAAGAAGCCATTGATAGTAGTATAAAATCATTTTTAATTGCTTTATTATTGGTATTAGTTTGGATGATCTTTTATTATGGAAAGGCAGGGATTTTTACTGATATAGCATTGGTATTAAATATCATATTTATTTTTGGTGTGCTTGTATCTTTTGGTGCAGTGCTTACCTTACCGGGTGTTGCCGGTATTATCATTACAATTGGTATGTCAGTTGATGCCAATGTAATTATTTATGAACGAATTAAAGAAGCACTTCATAGAGGTAAAGTTTTAAAAGAAGCGATCAAGGAAGGATTTAGTTTTAAAGGTGCATTATCAGCTATTATTGATGCAAATATCACTACTTTTTTAACAGGTATTATTTTATATATTTTTGGATCAGGACCAATTAGAGGTTTTGCAACAACTTTAATGATTGGTATTGTAACCTCCTTAGTGACGGCGGTATTTATTACAAGATTACTGGTAGACTGGTATGCTGATAAAGATCGTACAATGACATTTAATACGAATATTACAAAAGGATGGTTTCAAAATATCAATATGGACTTCTTGAAAAAACGTAAGATAGCGTATGTAATTTCTGCAATAATTATTAGCATTGGTATCGGTTCGTTATTTACAAATAGCTTAAATTATGGTGTTGATTTTACTGGAGGTAGAACGTATACAGTCAGATTTGATCAGAATATAAGTGCTGCTGAGGTTGGGAGCTCTTTAAAAGATGTCTTTGGAGATACGCCTGAAGTAAAAACATACGGTGCACCAAATCAGTTAAAAATAACTACAAAATATAAAATTGAAGATAGCGGTTTGAATGTTAGTGATGAAGTACAAGAGTTATTATATAACGGATTACAATCGTATCTTCCTGATGGAACGACTTTAGAAAACTTTAAAGTTAGCTCTGATGATCATGATGAAAAAATAGGAATAATGAAATATTTTGAAGTGGGTCCGACCATTGCTGATGATATTAAACAAGCAGCTATTTGGGCAGTTTTTGGTTCATTAATTGTCGTATTCTTATATATTTTATTACGATTTAGAAAATGGCAATATAGCTTAGGTGCGGTAATTGCAGTTTTTCATGATGTATTAATTGTATTAGCCATATTCTCATTGTTTTATAAAGTGTTACCATTTGACATGGAAATAGGGCAGTCGTTTATTGCGGCACTATTAACGGTAGTTGGATATTCATTAAATGATACAGTAGTAATTTTTGATAGAATTAGAGAGTTTGCAAGTAAACACTCTACATGGTCTTATGATAGAATAGTAAATGGTGGTTTAAGTAGTACGTTGGGTAGAACAGTAAATACATCGTTAACTACATTAATAGTATTATTAGCAATATTCTTATTTGGTGGAGATTCTATAAAAGGATTTATGTTTGCCATGATCATTGGTGTTGTTGTAGGTACCTATTCATCATTGTTTATTGCTTCTCCAATTATGTATGATACTACTACCAAATTGAGTAAAAAAGAGTAATATAAAATATACAATATGATAAAAACCGTTTTGGAAATACTTTCAAAACGGTTTTTACTTTTTTATGCCAAATTTTCTAGATATAACAACAAGTTTAGTTCTTAAAGATGAACTGTCAATGCAGCAAATTGAATCTGTTGCTGAGCTGATAAACAAGGTTTATCTAATAACTGAAAGCGACTTTTGGCCACAGAATGGTTCTTACGAAAGAACAAATGCATTGGAGATTACTCAATTCATTGCAAAGAAAGAGCTCATTATTGCAAGAATAGAAGAGGAAATTGTAGGTGCAGTTCATATTTATCCTGTAAAAGATGATGTGTGCGGATTTGGTATGCTCGTTTCTTCACCAGAAAAGAGAGGAGCCGGTATAGGTAGAATGTTGATGAAGAGTATTGAAGATTGGGCTATGATGAATACCTATAAAATCATTCAGTTAGAATTACTAAAACCAATAAACTATCTACATCCCGATAAGGAGTTTTTAAAGGGTTGGTACACAAAATTGGGGTATAGAATAATAAGTAAAACAAGCTATGGCGATTTATATCCTAATCAGGCTTCATTGCTTAAAATACCCTGTAATTTTGAAATCTATCAAAAAAACCTAATAAATTAAGTGTGTAAGCTACAATTGATTATTACATTTGCAAAAACTTAAGAATGAGTACTATTAAACTTCACGACAAGTATTTTAAACCTTTTATTAAGGCTGATAAAATTGATCAAGCCATACGTAAAATGGCTTCATTGGTCAAAAAGGATTGTAAAGATGAAATTCCGGTTTTTATAGGAATTTTAAATGGGTCATTTATGTTTGCGGCAGACTTTGTTAGAGTCTATGAAGGCAATTGTGAAGTGTCTTTTGTGAAATTAGCGTCTTATGAAGGAACTGGCTCTACAGGAAAAGTGAAAGAACTAGTTGGTCTTTCTCAAAGTTTAGAGGGTAAAACAGTGGTCATTTTAGAAGATATTATTGATACTGGTAATACCTTAGAAGAAATTTTTAATATTTTTAGAAACAAGAACGTAAAACAATTAAAAATTGCAACCTTATTTTTCAAACCTGATGTTTTCCGTAAAGGATTGCCGATAGATTATATAGGGATATCTATTCCTGATAGATTTATTGTAGGTTACGGATTAGATTATAATCGTTTGGGAAGAAATTTTGCTGATATATACCAATTAACAACACAAAAAATGACAAATATTGTATTATTCGGACCTCCAGGTGCAGGGAAAGGGACACAAGCAGATGTTTTAAAAGAAAAGTATCATCTAATACACATTTCTACGGGTGATGTGTTTAGGTATAATATTAAAAATGAAACCGAACTTGGTAAGTTGGCAAAATCTTTTATGGATCAAGGCGATTTAGTACCAGATGAGGTTACTATAAATATGTTGAAAGCAGAGGTAGATAAAAATGAAGATGCTAACGGATTTATTTTTGATGGATTTCCTCGAACAGAATCTCAAGCAAAAGCCTTAGATACATTTTTGCAAGAAAAAGGAGAAACCATAAATGGTATGGTGGCTCTTGAAGTACCTGAAGATCTTTTGGTAGCAAGGTTATTGAAAAGAGGAGAAACTAGCGGAAGACCAGATGACCAAGATGAAACTAAAATTAGAAACCGTTTTAATGAATATGAAACTAAAACAGCAATTCTAAAACATTATTACGAAGATCAACAAAAATATTACGGAGTTGATGGTGTCGGTTCTATTGAAGAAATAACAGAACGTTTGAGTACAGTTTTTGATACACTCTAATGAAATTTTGTTTATTTGTTTATACGTGTAATTGTGAAGTCGATTCAACGAATAAACAGATCTACAAATAAACAATAATAATGACTGAAGGTAACTTTGCAGACTATATAAAAATACACGCGTCCTCTGGTAAAGGAGGTAAAGGTTCTGTGCATCTACATCGCGAAAAGTTCATTCAAAAAGGAGGTCCTGATGGTGGTGATGGTGGTAGAGGTGGTCATATTATTATACGGGGTAATAATAATATGTGGACATTGATTCATCTCAAATACAAAAAACATTTTAAAGCAGAGCATGGAGGTCATGGCAGTAAGAGTAGAAGTACAGGTAAAGATGGTCAAGATGTTTATATAGATGTTCCTTTAGGAACTATTATTAGAGATGGAGAATCTCAGGAATTACTATTCGAAATTACAGAGGATGGAGAGGAAAGAGTGTTGGTTGAAGGTGGTATGGGTGGTAGAGGAAACTGGCATTTCAAATCTTCTACAAATCAGACACCTCGATATGCTCAGCCGGGTGTTGATGGTCAAGAAGGATGGTTTCAATTAGAACTCAAATTATTAGCAGATGTAGGCTTGGTCGGTTTCCCAAATGCGGGTAAATCAACGCTACTTTCTGTAATTACTTCGGCAAAACCTAAAATAGCCGATTATGCATTTACAACACTAAAACCAAATTTAGGTATTGTAGAATATCGTGATTTTAAAAGTTTTGTAGTGGCTGATATTCCAGGAATTATTGAAGGCGCAGCAGAAGGGAAAGGCTTAGGTCATCGATTTTTACGACATATAGAGCGGAATTCAATCTTATTATTTTTAATTCCTGCCGATAGTAATGATGTTCAAAAAGAATACGATATTTTATTGAATGAATTGAAAAAGCACAACCCAGAATTATTAGATAAAGATAGGTTATTGGCTATTTCAAAATCAGATATGTTGGATGATGAGTTAATGGAAGAACTCGAAAAAGAATTACCAAAAGATATTCCACATCTGTTTATTTCTTCAATTGCACAAACAGGCTTAAAAGAACTAAAAGACCAACTTTGGAAATTGCTAAATTCTTAAGCGGAAGTTTGATTTAATTCCTTAATAGTACTTAATAGCATCGTTAAGTACCGTTTTTAAGAATAAATCCTTCAAGAAAAATAGTAACTTGCGGGTATATGGATATATAGTTACTAAGTAGGTTCGTTGACAAGAAGCATGACTCGCCCTAAAATAAATATTAATATAAAATTTAAAAATGAACAGAACATTAATGCTATTATTTCTGACTTTTAACTTGAGCGTTTTTTCTCAAACCCAATTAGAAATGAATAATGAAGCAAATAATAAATATAAAAAAGCGGATGCTAAATTGAATTCAATTTATCAAAGAGTATTAGATGAATATAAACTTGACACTCTTTTTGTTGACCAACTAAAAAAGAGCCAAAGGATTTGGATAGAGTTTCGTAATGCTGAACTCGAATTAAAATATCCAGCAGAAAACAAACAAATTGAATATGGTAGCACTCATCCAATGTGTGTCGCTTTATACTTAAAAGAGCTTACAGAAATAAGAACTAAAAGGTTGAAAATTTGGATAAATGGAACTGAGCAAGGTGATCTTTGTGCAGGTTCAGTAAAAAGAGTTAGTGAAGTATATATAGATATGAATTATATCCAAAAGGCTACTATTGAAAAAGATAGTACGATATGGCTAAAAAGTAATATGAAGCTTGATCATCGAATTTTTGGTTATAAAAGACCTAATATTAACTCACAAAAAATGATATTACTTTCAATCTTTACAGGTGATGTTAAAGACAATCGTTTTAATTGTAAGTACGGGGCATATTATGAAACAAGTGAAATGAAAAATATGAAATTAAAATACATTTTAACCGAAGGTGATTTTCATAAAATTAAAATTATAAAAGACGAACAGGTAGTAGATGAAATATTTATGGAAAAGGAATGGTTTGAATTTAATAAATAAAAATCAGTTGCTTGCAGCCAGCATCGAATAAAAATAATAATTTACATTTGTGTATAAGGTCAACGGCAATCGCTTATGTGACCAATTATCAATTTTAAACCCACTGTTTCAAACGATTAAAATATAATCTATGAAAAAATATTTCTGTTTAGTTATTTTACAACTTTTTATTATATCGGGATTACAAGCCCAAAAGGAAACAAAGGTTAACCTTGATGAAATTGATGCATACTACACAAAAATGGTCAATGATTGGGATATTCCGGGTGTATCCATTGGTATTGTAAAAGATGATAAATTAGTATTCATTGGCAACTATGGTGTTTTGCAAGTTGGTAAAAAAGAAAAACCAAATGAGCAAACGTTATATGCAATAGCATCTAATTCCAAGGCTTTTACCTCTGCTATTATTGGCATGTTGGTTCAGGAGGGAAAATTGGATTGGAATGATAAAGTAAAGAAGTATCTGCCGTATTTTGCTATGTATGATCATTGGGTGAGTGAACATATCACTATAAGAGATATATTGAGTCATCGAGTAGGCTTAGGGACTTTTAGTGGCGATAATATTTGGTATAAGTCTAACCTGTCTTCTAAAGAAATTATTGAACGCATTCAGTATGTACCGCAGGCTTACGAGTTTAGATCAGGATATGGTTATTCTAATTTAATGTACATTACGGCAGGTGAGTTAATCAAGACCGTGACAGGTAAAAGTTGGGGAGAAAATGTAAAAGAACGTATTTTAAACCCCCTTGGTATGAATCGCACTGTTTCTTCACTTAAAGAATTGGAAAATAAAGGAAATTATGCTTCTCCACATGCAAGAAAAGATAATGATAATTATGTAATTCCATGGGTAGATTGGGAGAATGTAGCTGCTACTGGCGGACTTATCTCTAGTGTAGAAGACATCTCTAAATGGATGATTTTTAATTTAAATAATGGCATTCACAAAAAGGACACTTTATTAACCAAAAAAACTAGAAATTTACTTTGGACTCCTCACACCAATCATATTGTTGATCATACTTCTAAAAATGATTTCGAGAGGCATTTCAGTGCATACGGATTAGGTTGGGGTCTTAGTGATTACCATGGTAAAATGAGAGTTGGGCACACGGGAGGTTATGATGGTATGATAACGGCCGTTACTTTAATTCCCGATGAAAACCTTGGAGTAGTTGTTTTAACCAATGGGGTGAAGAGTCCTATAATGGCAGCAACGTATTATGCCTTGGATAAATTTCTCGGAATAGAAACAAAAGATTGGTCTAAAGAATATTTAGAAAGAACTAATAAGCGTACAATTCGCGATACCCGCATTTCATATAGAAAAACAAAAAGAGAGCTCAACACACAACCTACTATAGAACTTAAAAAGATGGTAGGTATTTATAATTCTGACCTAGTTGGTAACATTAAAATCTCAAAACAAAACAATCAAATAAAATTAGATTTTGAAAATGCTCCTCTACTTTCAGCAAGACTTACACATTGGCATCATGATGTTTGGGAAATTCATTGGGATCACCCTCAAGCTTGGTTTAGTTTTGGAACGATCAAGATAAATACCAATAATAATTTAGAAGTTATAGGCTTTGATTTTGATGTGCCGAATGATGATTTCTTTTTTGAAGAGCTAAAACCGTACAAACTAAAAACAATTGGTAATTAAGAGTAGATGCCATTAAAACGGAAATTTATTCATTCTGTTAACAACTAGTTTAGAGAAATCAAATGAAAAAAAGTTTAAATGACTTGACTAAAGAAGATTGGAATAGGCTTTTCCCAATTGAATTAGTGGAGCACAATCCTGACTGGAAAAATATTTACGAGAACGAAAAAAAGAGAATTCTTTCAAAAGTAGACCAAGACATTATCTTAAGGATTGAGCACTTTGGGAGTTCTTCTATTCCTAAAATTAAGTCTAAGCCATATATCGATACCATGATAGAGATTCCAAAAGAATTACTATTTAGCAAAAAAGTTATTAAGCCATTCCAAGATTTAGGATATTCTTATTTTAAAGTTCCAGAACGTGATAATATAGATGCCTATATGTCATTTGCAAAAGGGTACAATCCTGATGGTAAAAAAAAACAGATTTACCATATCCATATGTGTCCAACAGAGAATATAATGTGGAAACAAATTGATTTTCGAGATTATCTAAATACAAATGAAGAAAGAGCGAAACAATATGAGGAATTGAAACTCAAATTAGCCTCTGAATTTAAAAATGATCGTGGTGCCTATGTACTCGGAAAAACCGATTTTGTTAATGAAACTATTGATATAATTAGAGAAAAAACTAATGCACAATCCAATGTATAATTAATTAACTTTGTGTTGGAGTAGAAAATCACAGCTAACTTCTTGTAAGGGATCAATAAAGTTACTATTTGCAGGAAAGATATGATAATTGCAAATCACTACTATTATTTCTGATTAGACTTAAAGTGATTAAGAATGAAAATAATAAAATAATTTTCTAGTGAATTTTTAGATGTCTAATTGTAAAATTGTATAGTAAGTATAGTTTAGGGCAAAGCACGATTAAAAAGGAATCTAAATTAAATGTATACAATTATTAAGGTATTTTATAAAATGAGAGTAAAAGTCTATGAGTAAAGAAAAGGATAACAAAGAAATATTGAATGAGGTTATTTTGGGATACCGAAGGGTTATTGCAGAGCGTTATGATTATAAAAATCTCAAGAAAAGAAGTGATTTGCCCAAATCATATAATGAAGAAAGAGCAACAATTTTTAAAGACTATTTTTTAAATTATACCTATCCTTTACCTGATAAAAGGAAATCATTAAACGAGGCCTTTTTAAGTTTAGATAACTATATAAAGCATCCTAATAAATTACTTCAAATCGTATTAGATTCAAGTAGTATATTAATTAAATACGGTAGATATTTACCTAAAATTTTTAATGCAGGAATAAAAGCATTACGAGCATTTCGAAAAGCAAGTCGGTTTGAAAAAAATCTTGTTGAGCATGCGATTTTCTTAAACCTAAAAATACCTTATTCTAATCATGATATTGATAAATTGATAAAGACATTACCAAGAGAAGAGATAGAAGATTATATAAAAAGTATGCGAAATCTATTCGAAATACTCCGAGATAGTGTACTTGTGTCAAAGATTAAGAATGTAATAAGTCATCTCATCAAGATGATGAAGAAAAAACCTAATGTTTATTCAGAAGTAGAAATTAAAGGGTTAGAGATAGGATATGATATAATAGTAGCTGGAGATTTACTATTTAGTCTGTTGAGTAAAGATGATCAATTAGAAATATTCAACTTTATAATAAAGCTGGAGAGAGAAGTTTTGGATAAAACATTTTCTGAAGAATGAAAATTTAGTTGAACGTAAAACATAAAATGAACACTCAATTTTGTTTTTTATTAGGTAGGTTTAATGTAATTAGTAAATAGAATGAAATCGGAGAAAAACTATATAGAGATAAATAAAGAATCATGGAACAACAAAACAGATTCTCATTTGAAGTCAGCTTTTTATGACCTTGAAGGATTTTTAAAAGGAAAATCTTCACTTAATGATATTGAATTGAACTTATTAGGTGATGTCAAAGGTAAAAGCATTTTACATCTTCAATGTCATTTTGGTCAAGACACAATTTCATTAGGAAGACTAGGCGCCAGTGTTTCGGGAGTTGATTTATCTGATAAAGCAATAGATAGTGCTAATGAACTTGCTAAAAAGACAACTATTGAGGCTGAATTTATTTGTTGTGATATTTATGATTTGCCAAAACATTTAAACAAACAGTTTGATATTGTTTTTACCAGCTATGGGACTATTGGTTGGTTACCAGATTTGGATAAGTGGGGTCAAATTATATCTAAATTTTTAAAGCCAACAGGTAAATTTGTTTTTGCCGAATTTCATCCGGTAGTTTGGATGTTTGATGATAATTTTGAAAAGATTGGTTATAATTATTTTAATTCTGGAGCAATTGTTGAAACAGAAGTAGGAACGTATGCCGATAGAAATGCTGATATTACTCAGAAATTTGTAATGTGGAACCACGGAATTGGTGAAGTTTTGAATAGTCTTATAAAAAACGGAATTGAAATTAATTCATTTGATGAGTTTGATTATTCACCTTATGACTGTTTTAATAAAACAATAGAATTTGAACCGAAAAAGTATCGTATAAAACATCTTGACAATAAAATTCCGATGGTATATGCCGTAGTTGGAACAAAGAAAAATAATATCTAAATAGAATTAAGGGATAAAAAAATGCCTCTCAATTATTGAGAGGCATTTTTTTATAACAGTATAATCTGAATTAATTTGCGTCAGGTTTTTGTTCTAAAATATCAAAGAACTGATCTAATTTAGGTAAAATTACAAATCTGGTTCTTCTATTTCTTGAACGTCCTTCAGAAGTATCATTAGAAGCTAGTGGTAAATATTCACTTCTACCGGCAGCAATTAATCGTTTAGGGTCTATATTGAAATCATTTTGTAATACTCTAATTACAGAGGTAGCACGTTGTGTACTAAGATCCCAATTATCTTTGGTTCTAGCAGTATTTATTGGTTGATTATCTGTGTATCCTTCAACCATCACTTCCATATCTGGTTTTTCAGCAATAACGGTTGCCACTTTTTGTAATAATCCTTTTGCTTTGCTAGAAATTACAGAGCTTCCACTCTTAAAAAGTAATTTATCAGAGATTGAGATGTATACTACTGTTTTTTCTACTTCAACCATAATATCTTCATCTTGAATCCCATCAGATAAAGCACTTTTTAGATTTACAGCCAATGCTAGATTTATAGAATCTTTTCTAGACATTGCTCCTCTAATACCATTTATATATTTGTCTTTTTCGCTTAATTGAGCAATAACATCTTTGATATTGCTACTAGCAGATTGAGACAGCATCGTTAAATTTTCAATTTGTTTTATTGATCTCTCGTGGTTCTCATTTAAAAATGAATTTTGAGATTCTAATGAGGCAACCTTATTGGCTAATTTATCTTTTTCAACTTGACAGTCTAATACTTTGGCATTGGCATCAGTTAATTGTTGCTTCGCAGCATCATAATCACCTTGCAATTCAGCAAATTTCTTTTGCGAAACACATGATGATAGCAAAAAAGTGGAGGCTACTACTAGGATAAAAATTTTTTTCATAATTCAGAGTTGTTTAATTTAATTAGTACGAAGTTATTAAAAATATATTCTATAAAGGTAAAAATTGGTTTTATTTAATATGATTTTAACAATGTACATATCTTGGTATTTTTAATCAGATGTAAAACGTTAAAAGCAAAGATGAGTTCATATTTAAGTTTTATCTTTGGCAATGTTAAGCTAAGATTCTAAAGCAAATATGAAGAAATTAGAAGTTTTTGTTGTAGTTGCACTACTTTTTATTGCTTTTTCATGTGATAAAATTAATGATAAACATGCCATTAAACTCCAAGGGCATGCATTTGGAACTACTTTTCATATCACTTATTTTGATGCATCTGAACGAGATTTTTCAAAACAGATAGATAGTTTGTTTCATTTGGTGAATAAATCATTGTCTACCTACATACCAACTTCGGATATTTCTAAAATCAACCGAGGAGATTCTACCATTGTTGTAGATGATTACTTTTCGGAGGTATACCAAAAAGCACTAACCATTTATAATGAAACTGAAGGTGTATTTGATCCTACTATTGGTGTCTTAGTCAATGCTTGGGGCTTTGGTCCAAATAAAACGAATGCAATACCCGACTCCTTAAAAATTAAAAAACTATTACATTTTGTGGGATTCGAAAAGGTACAGCTCTTAAATAAAAGAATAACGAAGGCACATGATAGTATTTATTTTGATTTTAATGCAATTGCCAAAGGATACGCAGTTGATATTGCCAGTAGATATTTAGAGTCAAAAAACATATCAAATTATTTAGTCGAGATCGGAGGAGAAATTAGAGTGAGAGGAATCAATAAGAGTAGGGAAACACATTGGCAAATGGGTATTGAAAATCCTAATTTTGACGGTACACGGTCTATAAAAAAAGTAGTGGAATTAAAAAATGAATCAACCGCAACTTCTGGTAATTATCGCAAGTTTAAAGTAGATACGCTAACAGGTGAAAAATATGCCCATATTTTAAATGCTAAAACGGGATTTCCGGCTCAAAATAATTTATTAAGTACTACGATTATTGCTAGTTTAGATTGTGCCGATGTTGATGGGTATGCAACAGCATTAATGGCAATGTCATTTAAAGAAGCGACTTCTTTTTTAGAAAAACATCCTGAATTAAAAGGGTTGTTGATTTATAGTGACACGAAAGGAAATCTACAGACGTTTAGTACCTCAAATTTTTAAGGTTTTTAATATGGCTTCTAATTCAAACATAAAGTCGCGTTTTTTTATGGAAGGAGCATAGGTAAACCCTTCAATAACTAGCAGACGATTATGAGCTTTATCCACAACGGTATAATTTAAAAAAGGACCTGCCATAAAATCGTTTTTCACTTCCCATTTACCTCTAGTTTCATACGAAGGTTTCCCACTTAATTCGGTTTCTTTAGTGAACGGAGTGTAAGCAGCTTCAGTTATCATATATGATCCGTCTGATGGACCAGGTATGTACTTTTTACCAATAGTATCTCTTTCTGAAGAAATATTATGAACTATACTGTCATTTTCTATCAATGGTAATGTATAAGCAATAATATTCATACTGCCTTTTGCAATATCCTGTCTAAACCATAAAAAATCTCCAGTATCATCAACTAAGGCATAATCTTTAGGTACTTTTAATTGAATATTTAATTTTGATAATGTTTTAATACTGTCAAAAGTCCAATGATCCTTGGTTTTTCGTTGTTGATATAGTTTTAAATCTGATTTTTTAAATACAGAGATAATGTCTTCTTTATGCGCATTAATTTGTTCTAAAAGTGAAGTTTTATCTTTCGCCGAAATTGTCATGGCAACCTGAGGCGAAGCATATATATTTTTTTTGACAGCATAACCTTCCTTATTGTCAACACCAATAAACAGTAAATTTCTACTTGACTTAAATATTCTACTAAAAGTTTTTGCAGGTACTTGTGTTACTGAAAATTGATTTTCCTCTTGTGGTAATCCGAGTACAGGGGCTCCTATAATTTCTCGTAATGAATCTCCAACAGTACCTTTCCATAAATCATTATTTATAACAATAGTGAGTTGATTTATGCGGCTAGATGATTTCGGTAATGTAATAGTTTTATCTTTTTCATTGCAAGATAGTAGCGATAAAAAAACAATGGAAATCGCAAGAAGTGTTCGCATAGTCTTTAACTTTTATAAATTTTGAGCTTTGTACCCGGTTTTAGACTTTTAACCTTCCAAATATTGTTCCAATTTTTAATTTGTTGAATAGAAACTTTAGGAAACTTTTTAGAGATCAACCATAATGAGTCACCTTTCTTAACTACATACGTTGTATACTTTCCTTTTGGAGTCTTATGATTAGTTGTTTTTTTAGCAACCTTTGAGCTTGTTTTTTTACTTGACTTATTACTTGCGTAATTTCTTGGATAAATGGTTAAACGTTGTCCAATTTTGAGACGATTACTTCGTAAGCCATTCCATCTTTTTATTTGAGATACTGATACTCGGTATCTATTGGCAATTTTTCCTAAATAATCGCCATTTCTAACTCTATATCGTATTCTTTGAGGGTTTTCGGTATATTTTGGTAATGATTTTTCGCGTTTGGCATCATCCGCTTCAGCGAAAGCATAAATTGCACTTTCATTGGAGACAAACTTTCCTAACAAGTTTTTGGGTAATCGTAACGTGTAATTTTTACCTTTTACAAAAGGAATAATGTTGAGCTTGTATTGCGGATTTAAAAACTCGAGTAATTTATCATCAGTATTCAATACTTTGTTGATTTGCTCAAAAGTAATTTGACGTTTGATTACGATCGTGTCAGTTTCAAACCTTTTCTCGTAAGATTTTTTAGGCTGAATATCATGTTCTTCGGCATACTCTAAAATATAATAAGTGGCGTAAAATGCAGGTAAGTAACCGGCAGTTTCACGTGGCAAATAATTTCTTATATTCCAGTAATTTTTTTTCCCACCTGAACGTCTGATAGCTTTTGATACATTTCCTGGGCCAGAATTATAGGCTGCTAAAGCCAAATCCCAATCACCAAAAATTGTATATAAGCTTGATAAATATTTACAGGCAGCTTCTGTCGCTCTGATAGGGTCATGTCTTTCATCAACATATGAACTAACATTCAAATTGAATTGTTTACCAGTATAATACATAAATTGCCATAAACCCGAGGCACCTACTCTAGATCTTGCTCTAGGACGCAATGCAGATTCAACAATGGCTAAATATTTAATCTCTAATGGTAAGTCATATTTATCAAGATGTTCTTCAAACATCGGGAAATAGTAAGCAGCTTTACCCATTAAATCGCCCATTGTATTTTTGCGAGTCTTCAAATAATGTTTTATTAAGCGCTCTAAAGAAGCATTATATTCTACGTTAAATGGTGTTTTACTATTTAGATGTGCTAACCTTTTTTTAAGAAGTTCAGTCGAGAATTCATTAGAAATAGTATCCGTTATTTTTTCATCAGGATCTACAAATTGAAAGTCATCATATAGTGGCGAATTGTACATGGTACTTAACCATAAACTGTCTATCAATGTGGCTTCTTTATGATTGGAAAGTTGCGCAGAATCTTTCTCAATATCATCTGCGACCAATTTAATACTTTTGGTTTTGGTAACATCAATAGAATCAATTAATTGTGTTGTATTCTCTTGAGAGAAAACACTAAAAGACACTAGTAATAAAAGAGCAAATAGGGGTTTCATATACTAAACTTTTTATTTTTTATTGATAGATTAAAAATTAGGCTTGGAGGAAACAAAAGTATAAAAATAATTTTTATCGTTATTTTTAGTAGATTTTTGCTTCAATATGGTCAGGTATTTTGAGACTAAAACATAAAGAATAACGTCTAATATAGATATAAATTATTCTTTTTTTGTTAAAATTTTAAGTTCTGTACCCGGTTTTAGGTATGATTTATTTTGAAGATTATTCCAGTTTCTAATCTGAGCGATCGTAACTTCAGGAAATTTTTTAGATACCAAAAATAATGAATCGCCTTGTTTTACCTTATATATCTCAAAGCCTTGTCCAGATAGAATTGTAGTTTTTATTGCCTTAATGGGTGAGTTATTGTTCTTTTGAGGTTTCTTTTTTACAGGCAAATTGTGCTTTGATGTAATGACTAAACTCTGTCCGGCAATAATGTAATCGGTTTGTAAACCATTCCAGTTTTTCAATTCGAGCAATGAAATGTCAAATTTTCTGGCTATTCGAGGTAAATTATCGCCCTGTTGTACAACATAACTATTTATTCTTGTTGGAATTATATGTTTTGATGCTTCGCGTTTTTCTGGCAGATTGTAAATTTTATGCTCGCTTGAAATAAATTTTTCTAAAAGATTTTTCGGAAGAATTAGCACATTATTATCTCCATTAGCAGGAATGATTCCTAATTTATATTGGGGATTCAGTTCTTTTAAGAGCATTTCGTTAATACCAATTTCTTTTTGTATTTTCTGAAATGTTAATTTTTTTTGTACATGTATCGTGTCGGTTTCAAAAAAAGTAAATTTTGAATTTTTTGGATGAATATTATGTTCTGAACCGTATTCAAAAAGGTAAAATGTAGTATAAAAAGCAGGAAGATACCCTCGGGTTTCTGCAGGTAAATATTGTCTGATATTCCAATAATTACGTAATCCACCTGAACGTCTAATAGCTTTTGAGACGTTTCCGGGTCCAGAGTTATAAGCTGCTAAGGCTAAATCCCAATCCTCAAAAGTAGCATATAAGCTTTCTAAATATTTACAAGCAGCTTCCGTAGCCTTTAGAGGGTCTGATCGCTCATCAACATAAGAAGTAACATTTAATCCAAACTGTTTTCCGGTATGATACATAAATTGCCACAACCCTTTGGCACCTGCACCTGATTTAGAAGTAGGTTTTAGAGCAGATTCAACAACAGCTAAGTATTTTATTTCAAGAGGTAGATCGTATTTGTCAAGATGTTCTTCAAACATCGGAAAATAATAGTTGGCTTTACCCATTAAATTAGAAATATCATTTTTCTTGGTTTTTAAATACAATCTGATAAAGCGCTCAACAGTTGCATTGTATTCTACATTAAAAGGAGTTTTCTGATTTAAACTTTCTAAGCGTTGTTTTAAAATGTCAGATGTAAATTCTTCATTAACGCCTATATTAATTGAACTTTCGGTTAAGGATGAATTATATGAATTAACAGGTATACTTTTGTCAAACACTTCAGTATCATTTAACGTTGTAGTCTCTAAATCAATATTCATTTCAATTGAAGGCCCATCTTGAGCAAAAGAAGTAAAGTGAAAAATTAAAAAAGTAAAGGAGAGCAACTTTTTCATATTTAATTTTTTAGTTGGGTTTTAACCCAATTTATGATGGTTTCAAGTATTTCTTTTTTACAAAGGTCATTGTGTAATTCGTGATATCCGTTTTCAAATAATTTTAAAACTGCTTTATTATTAGAATTCTTTACAAATTCTTCAGAAGCTTTATGACTTGTTATTTTATCTCCTGTACCGTGTAGCACTAGTACAGGAATGTTTAAATTTTTGGCATTTTCAATTGCCCATTCTCCGGTTTTTATAAAAGTTAAAGAATAATTCGGACTTATTTTATAATGTATCAACGGATCATCTATATATTTTTTAACCTCGTCTTTATCTCGAGACATCGCAGTAGCGTCAAGCTCATTTCCCATAGTCATAGCTGGAGCAATTTTTTGTAAAATTTTGCCTAAGGCTAGTTTCCATGAAGGAGGTTGAAAGGCAAGTTTTAAAAACGGACTCGTAGCAATTACTCCTGTAAAACTATGTTTTCTTCTTAATACATAATTGATAACAACATTTCCACCCATACTATGACCATATAAGAAAGTAGGGATATCTCCAAAAACAGATTTTCCTTTTTTAAATGCAATATCAACACAATCTAATACTGCCTCAAAACCAGGATTATGACCTCTTTTTCCTTCTGTTTTACCATGACCAAATTGATCATAAGTAATTACAGAAATATTGTTTTTTAAAAGTTCAGGAATTACAAAATTCGAATACCTTGTAGAATGTTCGCCCATACCATGAACTAAAATCACAATAGTCTCGGTAGTGTCAGCTTGCCAAAGCTGACCAAAAAATTTAGTGCTATGATGATTAAAATCAAATTCTTTGTGAATCATGGGTTGGCGTTTTAGTGAAACTCTGTTTTGAAGAATTACGCTATCGGCGTGATTAATTCAAAATAGTTAGTTGAACTAATCCCGCTAAAGAGCGGGATCTCATTGTTGACCTTATTACCCAAAAATATCAAAATAGAAGAGTTCAATTGCAATAATGTTAATAGAAGCTAAAAACTTTTAGTGAAACTTTATTTTTAAGAGTTCGCCTCTGGCGGATGAATTAAAAATAACTAGTTTCACTAATCCCACTGAAGAGCGGGATCATAACAAGAGAATTACCTAAGTTCATATTCTGTTTTGAAGAATCCGATGAAGGAGGGTGAATTCAAAATAGTTAGTTTCACTAATCCTCATTTAGATTGGTATCTCTTAGAAAAGTATCACATATTTTAATTTTCCTAAATAGTTGACACTAAATTTTAAATTCAATAATTTTTAATGGTATTAACTAAGAAAATCATAATAATGACCATATTTCAGTATTTTTCTTATGTTTTTTCAGATAAAAGTTTTACTATTGTCATGTGAAAGTAATAAACTTACATACAAATTCTACATCTTTTAGACGCAACTCAGTACGTCGTCGCCCGTAAGGGTACATATTTTTTTATGGAACTTAGGTGAGTCCGGTTCTTATTTCAATACACATTTTTTCAATCAATTTTTAATCATTCAATCACAATATTATGGATATTGTCATTGCCAACAAATCGCATATTAAATATGCGACTATCATATCTGATACTATTACCGATTCTGCTAAAGTCCGTGGAACGGGAATAGCAAAACGTACACCAGATTATATCATTACAAAACTGGAGAATAAAAATGCAGTCATTGCCCTTGACGATAATAAGTTTGCAGGCTTTTGCTATATCGAAGCCTGGAGTCATGGTAGGTTTGTAGCGAATTCAGGTTTAATCGTACACCCTGATTATAGAAATCAAGGTTTGGCAAAAAAAATTAAGAAAGCCATTTTTGACTATTCTAAAGAGAAATTTCCTGATGCAAAAATATTCGGAATTACAACCGGATTAGCAGTCATGAAAATTAATTACGATTTGGGTTATAGACCGGTAACTTTTTCTGAACTTACTGATGACGAAGCATTTTGGAAAGGGTGTCAGACTTGTAAAAATTATGATGTATTAACGCGAACCGATCAGAAATTGTGTTTATGTACAGGGATGTTGTATGATCCTAAACAAGATAATAATTTTAAAAAGAATGCGGTGCACGAACATCCTTATAACAAAAAGGTATTACAACGATTAAAGAACATAAAACAAGCATTGTTTTTAAAAAACAAAAAAAATGGATAAAAAATTAGTATTAGCTTATAGTGGCGGATTAGATACTTCGTATTGTGCCTTAAAACTTTCTAAAGATGAAGGTTTTGAAGTGCACGCCGTCAGCGTAAATACAGGAGGTTTTACCAAGCAAGAAATAAAGAATATTGAGCAAAAAGCAATTCAACTAGGAGCTCATTCATATACTTCTATTGATGCCATACAATCGTTTTATGAGAAGGTCGTAAAGTATTTGGTATTTGGTAATGTGTTAAAAAATAATACATATCCGCTTTCTGTAAGTGCTGAACGAATTATTCAAGCCATTGAAATTGTAAAGTATGCGAAAGAAATCAATGCGACACATATTGCGCATGGCAGTACCGGAGCTGGCAATGATCAAGTCCGATTCGATATGATTTTTCAAATATTAGCACCAGAAATTGAAATTATTACGCCTATTAGAGATCATAAACTTTCTCGTCAAGCGGAAATAGATTATCTGAAACAGAATGATATAGATTTAGAATGGGAAAAAGCTAAATATTCTATTAATAAAGGATTGTGGGGTACGAGTGTTGGTGGCAAAGAAACGTTAACTTCCCATAAGTCATTGCCTGAAGATGCGTATCCTAGTCAATTAGAAAAAGAAACTCCTGAAAAAATAAAATTGAGTTTTGAACAAGGAGAAATTATTGCCATTAATTATGTGAAGGATACTCCGATAAATAATATTATCAAGTTAAATGAAATAGCTTCAAAATATGCTATCGGAAGAGATATTCATGTTGGTGATACAATTATTGGTATTAAAGGGAGGGTAGGTTTTGAAGCAGCAGCACCGTTAATCATTATTAAAGCACACCATACTCTAGAAAAACATGTATTGACCAAATGGCAACAACATCATAAAGAATATTTGGCTAATTGGTATGGTACAATGTTGCACGAAGGGCAATATTTAGATGAAGTTATGAGAAATATTGAAGTGTTTTTAGATGACTCACAAAAAAATGTAAATGGAGATGTTCTTGTAACATTGCATCCATATCGATTTGTAGTTGAGGGTATCATTTCTTCTAATGACTTGATGAATGCTTCTTTTGCTCAATATGGTGAAATGAATACTGGATGGACATCTGATGATGCAAAAGGATTTATAAAAATCTTATCAAATCAGAATAAAATATTTAAACAAGTAAATAATTCATTATGATACAGATCGGAATTATTGGTGGAGCCGGATACACAGCCGGTGAGCTTATCAGAATATTATCACATCATAAAAAAGTCAGTATTAATTTTGTGTATAGCACTTCTAATGCCGGTAATAAAATTAGTAGTGTACACCAAGATTTGATAGGTGAATTAGAAACGGAATTTACCAATGACATAAATTACAAAGTCGATGTATTGTTTTTATGTTTAGGTCATGGAAATTCTAAAACTTTTTTGGAAGCACACCAATTTTCTAAAGCAACTAAAATAATCGATTTAAGTAATGATTTTAGATTACATGAAAATGTGATTTTTCAAAACAAAAAATTTGTATACGGTTTGCCGGAATTGAATAAAGATGCAATCAAAGGAGCCAATTTTATTGCGAATCCGGGATGTTTTGCTACAGCAATACAATTAGCATTATTGCCTTTAGCAAAAAACAAATTACTGACAAATGATGTACATGTAAATGCCGTAACGGGTGCTACTGGTGCCGGAACTTCGTTGTCTAAAACAACACATTTTACTTGGCGGGATAATAATTTTTCATATTACAAACCATTTACGCATCAACACTTAGATGAAATAAACCAAAGTGTACTGCAATTACAGAATTCGTTTACCGATGAGATTTATTTTATGCCCAACAGAGGTAATTTTAGTAGAGGTATTTTTGTAACAGCATATACCAACTTCAATAACACTTTAGAAGAAGCTAAAAAGTTGTATCAAGATTTCTATAAAAACGCACTTTTTACACATGTAAGTGATGATGAGTTGCATTTAAAACAGGTAGTTAACACTAATAAATGTTTAATACATCTTCATAAACACAAAAACAAATTATTGGTGACAAGTGTAATTGATAATTTAATAAAAGGTGCTTCGGGGCAAGCAATACATAATATGAATTTGATGTTGGGTTTTGCAGAAGATGAAGGGTTACAATTAAAAGGGACATATTTTTAGACATATTTAAAATAACCCTTCCAGGGTTTTGAACCCTGGAAGGGTTAATAAAACTATTAAAACAAAGCTTAGCGCCTTGGCGTCTTTGCGAGAAAAACAATTAAAATGAAAATAGCAATTATAGGAGCGGGAAATTTAGGGCTCTCCATAGCAAAAGGACTCATTATAAATAATGCGGTTACCACATTGTATTTGACAAAAAGAAATACGGATAGTATTGAAAGTATGTCAGAATATGATAATGTCAACATCACTTCCAATAATAGAGAAGCAGTTAAAAATTCTGACATACTCATATTTGCAGTGCAGCCGAATCATTTTGAAAAAATATTAGTTGAAGTGGTTGATTTATTTATGGAAAATCATGTCATCATATCAACTATTACCGGTTTTAAAATAGCATCAATAGAGACACTAATAGGTGATGATAATTATATTATTCGTTCCATGCCAAATACGGCAATTTCAGTAGGAAAATCTATCACATGTGTTTGTAGTAATGAAAAAGGAAAGAAGAGAATCAATGTAGCTTCAGCTATTTTCAATAGGTTAGGTACTTCTATTGAAATTCCTGAAGAGCAAATGCAGGCGGCTACAGTTATATGTGCGAGTGGTATTGCCTTTTGGATGCGATTGATCAGAGCCACAACACAGGGTGCAATACAGCTTGGATTTGAATCACATATAGCACAAGAAATGGCAATGCAAACCTGTTTAGGAGCCGCTAGTTTATTAGTAGAATCAGGAAATCATCCTGAAGAAGAAATAGATAAAGTAACTACTCCTAGAGGCTGTACTATTGAAGGCTTAAATGAAATGGAACACCAAGGTTTAAGCTCTTCATTGATTAGAGGTATTGTTACTTCTTTTAATAAGATTAACGAAATTTCTAAAATGTAATTGAAAAAATCACAAATAACAAGCACCAAAACCCAATTATTTATCAAAGTTTAATATGCACTGTTTTGGAATTTGGAATTTGTTTTTTGGAATTTTTATAAAAATAATATTATGAACTTATTCAATGTATACCAACTATATGATGTAACTCCCGTAAAGGCAATAAATGCTATTGTTACTGATGATAAAGGCGAAGAATATTTAGATCTCTATGGTGGTCATGGCGTGGTTTCTATCGGTCATTCCCACCCTCATTATTTGTCAAAATTAAAAGAGCAATTAGATGCTATAGGTTTTTATTCTAACGCCGTCAAAAATCCATTACAGAGTGAGTTGGCTAAAAAATTAGGAGAAATTTCTGGCTACTCCAATTATAGCCTGTTTTTGTGTAATTCAGGAGCTGAAGCAAATGAAAATGCATTAAAATTGGCTTCCTTTTATACTGGTCAAAAAAGAGTGATCACTTTTGACAACTCTTTCCATGGAAGAACATCTGTCGCTGTTTCGGTTACAGATAATCCTACCATAAACGCACCTATTAATAGTACGAATCCGAAAACGTTTTTACCCTTAAATAATATTGATTTAGTAAAAGAAGAACTCGCTAAAGGAGATGTATGCGCAGTTATTATTGAAGGTATACAAGGTGTTGGTGGATTAGACGAAGGCACCACGCTATTTTTTCAAAACTTAGAAAAAATTTGCAAGCAATACAATGTTATCTTAATAGTAGATGAGGTTCAGTCTGGTTACGGAAGGAGTGGAAAGTTCTTTGCACATCAATATCACGATATTAAGCCAGATATTATTTCTGTTGCCAAAGGAATGGGTAACGGATTTCCGATGGGTGGTATTCTCATTTCACCAAAGTTTAAAGCCTCTTATGGTATGCTAGGAACCACATTTGGTGGTAATCATTTGGCCTGTGCCGCAGGAATTGCAGTGTTGGATGTTATTGAGCAAGAAAATTTGATGCAAAATGTTAAAAAAATATCAGAATATTTTATTAAAGAAGCTCAAAAAATAGCACAGGTAAAGAACATTAAAGGTAGAGGTTTGATGTTAGGACTCGAATTTGATTTTGAAGTAGCTGAGTTACGTAAAAAACTAATCTATGAAAAGCATATTTTTACAGGAGGTGCCAACAATAAAAAACTATTGAGAATTCTTCCGCCATTAACAATAAAAAAAGAACATATCGATACTTTTTTTAAAGCACTAAAAGAAATTTTGAAAGAATAACTCTAATATCATTTTAATTTAAATGTCAGGTTGAGCGCAGTCGAAATCTCATTAAATAATAAATAATAATGAAAAAATACACATCTATATCAGATATATCTTCATTGTCAACTATTATTGACGAAGCAATACATCTAAAAAATAATCCTTTTGCTTTTCAGTCTTTAGGAAAAAACAAAACGATTGTAATGCTATTTTTTAATCCAAGTTTAAGAACCAGATTAAGCACACAAAAGGCAGCAATGAATTTAGGCATGCAGGTTATGATCATGAATATTTCTAAAGATGGTTGGCAGTTAGAGTTTGAAGATGGTTCTGTTATGAATAATACCACTTCTGAACATGTTAAAGAAGCGGCGCAAGTGATATCACAATATTGCGATGTATTGGCTATAAGAACTTTCGCAGGATTAATGAATAGAAATGAAGATTATGACGAAAAAGTAATGCACGATTTTGTGAAATATGCTACCGTTCCTATTGTGAGCTTAGAGAGTGCTATAGGTCATCCGTTGCAAGCTTTAACCGATGTAATAACTATAAAAGAACATCAAAAAGAATCAAAACCTAAAGTGGTATTAAGTTGGGCTCCTCATCCGAAAGCATTGCCACAAGCGGTAGCCAATTCTTTTGTGAATGTGATGAAATTATCTGAAGTCGATTTTGTCATTACACATCCTGAAGGATATGAATTGAACCCTGAAATAACTGATGGTGTAGCTATTGAATACAACCAGAAAAAGGCATTTGAAAACGCTGATTTTATCTACGCAAAAAACTGGAGTTCCTTTACAAATTATGGTAAAGTATTGACTGCAGATGATAGCTGGATGATAACTGAAAAAAAGATGCAAATAACTAATAATGCGAAGTTTATGCATTGTTTACCGGTAAGAAGAAATGTGGTGGTTGAAGATGTTGTTATTGATAGCGAAAATTCATTGGTGATAGAACAATCAAATAATAGAACGTTTGCTGCGCAAATAGTACTAAAAAATATATTAGAAAATTAACCAAACCCTTCTAGGGTTCAAAACCCTAGAAGGGTTAATACGAAGAAATGAAAAATAAACTAACAATCGTAAAAATAGGAGGGAATGTTATCAATGATGAGGTAGCATTGACCACTTTTTTAGCCGATTTTACCTCTATTGACGGATTAAAAATAGTAGTCCATGGTGGTGGTAAAAAAGCATCTGAAATGTCTGAAAAAATGGGTCTCACTCCTAAAATGATAAACGGAAGACGGATTACAGACGCGGCTAATTTAGACGTTGTTACGATGGTGTACGCAGGATTATTGAATAAAAATATTACCGCAAAACTACAACAACAAAATTGTAATGCTATTGGGTTATCAGGGGCTGATGCCAATATAATAAAAGGGCATAAACGGATAGTTAAAGATATTGATTATGGTTTTGCAGGCGACGTAGATGAAGTGGATGATAGCGTAATAAAAATTTTATTAGAGAACAATCTTACTCCTGTTTTTTGTGCAATTACACATGATAAAAATGGTCAATTATTGAACACAAATGCAGATACTATTGCTTCTGAAATTGCGGGGGCTTTAGCAAGTTCATATAATGTGCAATTAATTTATTGTTTTGAGAAAAATGGTGTTTTGAGAGATGTAAATGATGACTATTCTGTCATTGAAAATATTGATTCTGAGAGTTATAAAGAATTGAAACAGAAAAATATAATTGCTGAAGGAATGCTGCCTAAATTAGAAAATTGTTTTTATGCATTGCATAAGGGTGTAGAAAAAATCATTATCGGTAATCCTAAAGTAATCGTTAATCAAGATCAAAAATATACAAGTTTAAAATTTTGAAATTATGAGGCTATCTAAAAAAGAATACATTGTGTCAGTTTGAGCGCAGTCGAAAACTATACGTTGTTGAAATAAGAACCTTTCGACTGCGCTCAAGGAGACAATTCTTTTGAATTTAGTCTTTTTAGATAACCTCTTAAAACTAATATTATGAATAAACTCACAAAAGAGGCTATACTATTATTACAAGCTATGATTGCAAAACCTTCATTTTCTTCTGAAGAAGATGAAACGGCATTGTTAATTATGCAATGGTTTTCTACACATGACATCAAATTTGAAAGCAACAATCATAATGTTTGGGCAAAAAATAGATTTTTTGATGCTTCAAAACCTACTATTTTGCTAAACTCACACCACGATACGGTTAAACCTAATAAAGGATATACAAGAGATCCTTTTCATGCTGAAGTTATAGATGGAAAATTATATGGATTGGGAAGCAATGATGCTGGTGGATGTTTGGTATCATTATTGGCAACATTTGCTCATTTTTATAATCACGAAAATTTAAAATATAATTTGGTCATTGTGGCATCTGCAGAAGAAGAAAGTTCTGGTAAAAACGGATTAAATAGTATGCTTTCTATAATTCCAACCATTGATGTTGCGATTGTTGGAGAACCTACTTTGATGCAGTTGGCAGTTGCAGAGAAAGGGCTTTTGGTTTTAGATTGTTATGCACATGGTAAAGCAGGTCATGCAGCACATGGTTTAGGTGATAATGCCATTTATAAAGCAATGGAAGCTATGAATTGGATTCAAAACTATCAATTTCCTAAAGTTTCAGATACACTTGGAAAGGTAAAAATGACCGTTACGCAAGTAAATGCTGGATCTCAGCATAATGTTATTCCCGCTGAATGTCATTTTGTAGTTGACATCAGGGTAACCGATGCTTACAGTAATCAGGAAGTATTAGATATTGTGAAAGAAAATGTAGCCGTAGAAGTAAAAGCTCGGTCTCTGCGATTAAACTCTTCATCAATTCCGGCAACACATGAATTAGTGAAAGCTGGTATTGCTTTAGGGAGAAGTACTTATGGTTCACCAACCTTATCAGATCAATCGGTATTAAGTTGTTCTTCTTTAAAGTTAGGTCCGGGTGACTCGTTACGATCACATACCGCAGATGAATTTATTTATGTGAAAGAAATTGAAGAAGGAATAAAAATATATGTTGATTTGTTGAATCGTGTAATTCTATAGTTGGTATTATTTACCTAAAATTAACATAACGTTTCTCCTCGAGCGCAGTCGAGAGGTTAATAATTATTAAATAAAAAAAAGTTACACAATTAAACGAATAAACAGTTAAACGATTATATAAAAAATTTTATAATAATATTTGTCATTCCTGCATCGAGTATATGGGAACAGGAATCCAAAAATAAGAGAATAAATTACAACTAATCCGTAATCAACTCCCTTCCTATGAGAAGGATCAGTGGACGGGAATAAAAAATTACAATTATGAAACTCTGGGATAAAGGCTTTAGCACTGATAAAAAAATAGATATTTTCACCGTTGGTAACGACAGAGAATTAGATCTAATTCTTGCCAAGTACGATGTATTAGGTTCTATTGCACATGCTAAAATGCTGTACAAAATAGAAATACTAACTACAAAAGAAATGGATGCTGTTGATGCTAAACTAAATCAATTGCTTAAAGATATTGAAAAAGGTAATTTTACCATAGAAGATACTTTTGAAGATGTACATTCAAAGATTGAGTTTTTACTAACAGAATCTTTGGGCGATACTGGCAAAAAAATACATACCGCAAGATCAAGAAATGATCAGGTATTGGTGGACATGCATCTGTATTTAAAAGATGAGATTATTGAAATAAAACAACAAATAAAAGAGTTGTTTGATGTGTTGATGGCTAAAGCGGATAAATATAAAGATGTACTGCTTCCAGGATATACGCATTTACAAGTGGCCATGCCTTCATCATTTGGTCTATGGTTTTCTAGTTATGCGGAAAGTTTGATTGATGATGTATATTTTTTAAATGCAGCCTATAAAATCGCTGATCAGAACCCATTAGGTTCAGCAGCAGGTTATGGTAGTTCTTTTGATATTGATAGAAAATATACTACCGAACTTTTGGGTTTTGAAACTTTAAAGTACAATGTAGTGGCCGCACAAATGAGTAGAGGTAAAACCGAAAAAGCATTAGCTTCAGGGATGAGTGCCGTAGCAGGAACACTATCAAAATTTGCAATGGATATTTGCCTTTATATGAGCCAGAATTTTAATTTTATCTCTTTTCCTGATGAATTGACTACGGGTTCTAGTATTATGCCGCATAAAAAGAACCCTGATGTGTTTGAATTGATACGAGGCAAATGTAATGCATTACAAGCCTTGCCATTTGAATTGACCTTACTTACCAATAATTTACCGAGTGGCTATCAGCGCGATTTACAATTACTAAAAGAAAGTTTATTGCCAGCCATCCAAACTTTGAAATCCTGTTTAGAAATGTTGATTTTTTCTTTAGAGAATGTTCAAGTAAATAAGACTATTCTAGAAGATAAAAAATACGATTATTTATTTACTGTAGAAGAAGTAAATAAATTGGTACAAGAAGGTGTGGCTTTTAGAGATGCTTATAAAATTGTAGGATCGCAAGTGCAACAAGGTGAATTTAAACCTAATAAAGAAATCAATCATACTCATATCGGTAGTATTGGTAATTTGTGTTTGAAGGAGATTAATGATAAGATGAAAAAGGCTTTGTAGTATTATCATGTCATTTCTGCATAAGCAGGAATCTATTTAAAACGATCTATGGATTCCTGCCTGCGCAGGAATGACAATATGTAAATAGATGATCTACATGCTTGATAAATTGCACATTACATCTCAGATTCATGTTGGTTTAGGTTATGCTTATGGATAAATAATAGTAATTTTATTTTTTATCTTGCAACTGTCTTTACGAATTAAGAAGCTATATGAATAAAAAACACAAATCATTCGAAACTGAAAGATTACGAATTACACCTACTACTGAAGTTGATGCATCATTTATTTATGAGTTAATGAACACGCCAAAGTGGATTAAATATATCGGAGATAGAAATGTACATTCAACTGAGGATGCAAAGACCTATATTCAAAAAAAAATGTTGCCCCAATTAGAAAAATTAGGATATGGTAATAATACTGTTATCAGGAAATCAGATGGAGAAAAAATAGGGACTTGCGGTCTGTATGACAGAGAAGGCTTGGAAGGGATTGACATCGGATTTGCTTTTTTACCTCAATTTGAAAAGAAAGGTTATGCTTTTGAAAGTGTAAGTAAATTACTAAATGTGGCAATTCAGGATTTTAAAATAGCCAAAATTAGTGCTATAACGATTAAAGAGAATGTTGAATCGCAAAAGCTATTAACTAAAATTGGAATGACATTTAAAGAATATATAAGAATTCCGAATGATGATGAAGAATTGATGTTATATACTTTATAATTTTTTTATCTTTCAAGAAAGTTTTTTTTATAATGAATAAGGGAACTAGAATTATTTTATTGGTTGTTGGAATACCAATCTTCACCTATATGTTTTTAGGACAATTAGGTGTTCTAAAATTGTATAGCAATCCTTCAACTGCTAATGAGCCAGCTTTAAAATTAAATTCTAAAATGCTCGTTTCCAATCTTGTCAAACCGAGAATAGGTGATTTTGTGTGTTTTAAGTTTAAAGATGAAGAATTTGGGAGTTATATAAAAGTGAATAGATTATATGGATTAGAAAATGATACTCTTGAAATTAAAAATGGAATTGTCTATTTGAATAATCTGAATTTAGATATAGGTTTAAATCTAATCCACAACTATAAAGTAAGTACTAGCGTTTTTGAAAAATTAAGAAAGGAAGGGCTAATAAATGAAAGCTCAACATCGGGTAAAATAAGTGATGAATTATATTTAATATCTCTAAAAGATGATATAGCAAAAAAGTTCAATCTAACCTCACATAGAATAATCGAAAATAAAGATGATGAAAGTAAATATGTAAAAGAAATATTTAATGAGAATTGGAACAAGGATAATTTAGGGCCATTAATAATACCGAAGAATAAAATTTTTGTACTAGGTGATAATAGAGATAATTCTATGGATTCCAGATACGTTGGCTTGATTGATAAAAATAAGGTTGTTGGTGTTGTTATAAAGAAATTTTAATTTTTCAAAGCCCTCTTCATTGCAATTGCTTTTAACAAACACTCCTGATACTCTTTTTAAATCAGCTTTGTTTTATACGTAAAATATTTTTATATTTGTACGTATAATATATTATGGATTCAAAATTGACATTAAAGCTTGATAAAGCAACCATAGAAAAGGCTAAGAAATATGCTAAAAGAAAAAACATAAGCCTTTCAAGAATGATTGAGAATTATCTAATGAGCTTAACAAAGAAAAATGATGAGTTAACGGATATTAGTCCTTTAGTAGAAAGTCTAACGGGAATAATTGAACTCAATGATGGTGATTATAAAAAAGATTATACCGATTATTTAACAGAAAAATATAAGTAATGGGTAAGATCTTTGTTGACACGAATATCGTATTAGACTTATTGGCAAAACGAAAAGAATTTTATAAAGAAGCTCAAGAAATTTTTACACTGTCAGATCAAAAGAAAATAAATTTATATGTTTCTTCATTAACATTTGCTAATGTTCATTATATTTTATCTCAAAGGCTTAAAAATGAGAATACAAGAAAAGCACTGAGGAAATTTAAAGTTTTAGTTAATATCTTACCTATGAATGATAAAATTATTGATTTATCCTTGAATTCTGATTTTAAAGATTTTGAAGATGCCATTCAATATTACACAGCATTAGAGAACAAACTAGATTTGATTCTTACGAGGAATTTAAAAGATTTTAAACTTTCAAAAATTCCAGTGATGACTGCTAAGAATTATTTAGCTTCTAAGTAAGCCTATTACAGTTTATTATTTTTCAAAGCCCTTTTCATTGCAATTGCTTTTAACAAACACTCCTGATATTCCTTTTCAGGATCAGATTTTGCCGTAATTGCCCCGCCAACGGAATAAGATAAATATTGTTTAGTTTGATTGTATAAAATACTTCTGATAACCACGTTAAAATCAAATTCATCATTAGGTGTAAAATAACCAATTGCTCCCGAATAAATTCCGCGCTTGGTTGTTTCCAATTTTTCAATAATTTTCATAGCTGATAATTTTGGTGCACCTGTCATACTTCCCATAGGGAAAAGACTTTTAATAACATCAATACTGTCCGTATCGTCATCGATTAATGAAGTAACCGTTGAAATTAACTGATGCACCTGCTCAAAGGAATATACTTTACACAATTCTTCTACTTTTACAGAACCTTTAATAGCAGTTTTTGAAAGATCATTGCGAACTAAGTCGACAATCATAATATTCTCAGACCGTTCTTTTTCATCTAATGAAAGTACTTCTGCCAATTTTTTATCAGCTTTTTTGTTGGTTAATCGTTTCGTAGTTCCCTTTATTGGTTGAGAGATGATCTTGTTCTTCTCTTTTTTGACAAAACGTTCAGGAGAAGCTGATAAGATGTATTTGTCATTAATTTTTATAAAACCTGCTAATGGAGGTTTTGAAATTTCATTGAGATGTTTATAAACTTCCAATGCATCAATTTCTGCTTGTTCAGCATAAAATTCTTGACAGAAATTTACTTCATAAATATCACCTCTATGGATATGTTCAAGAATTAAATCTAGTTTTTTTAAATACTGTTTTTTAGTAATACGCTTATGAATTTTTACGTCTTTGCTATCCGCCAGAGGCGGAGTGGCAATCTCTTTATTTGTCATGAGATTGCTTCGTCGTTCCTCCTCGCAATGACGAATATTTTCTAGGTCACTGTTTATTTCATTTTTATAGGTATCCAAATATCGAACTTCAAGCACATCATCTTTTATAAAGAATAATTTTTTAGGCTGAAAAAAGTAGAGGTCAGGAAATTGTAATCCGTCCAAATTAGTTGAATCTAGATCTTCGGTATCATTCTTTAGGTCATAACTTAAATAGCCAAAAATATAGTCTCGAGTAGTGTTTTTATACTGCTTTAAATCAGCGAAAGCGTTCGAATAATTACATTCTAGAGAACTATGCGCATCAACAGCTAAGACCGTGTCGAAATTAGAATATTCACGAGGATATGCATTGCTATCTAACCAAACAATTTGGTTAAATTGTTGTGCCCAATTTAATAATCTAATCTTAAAATCGGCAGGGTCTTTAAGTGTTATTTTTCTAGAAGTTCGCAAAGAAGTATTGATAAATCAGATTACTAAAAATGACCCTTCGACTGCGCTCAGGGAGACATTGAATTTATAATAATTCAAGAAGAATGATCAGCAATGATCTTCCATTCACCATCGATTCGTTTTAAGATTATGGAAAACATGCCATCAGCATTTCCAACCGTTCTTTTCAAATGAAATTCTCCGATCACAAAAAACACATCATTTGCTAACTGATCAAATTCTAATAATTTAAAAGTCAATGTGCCTGTATGGGCTGCGGTAGGATATCCTTTTTTGTAATTTTTCAAAGTGTTTTTCCAGCCATAGGTGAGACCTTTACTACCAATGAATTTAAGGCTGTCAGATTTGATATAACCTTCCATAAATGCCTCAATATTTCCATTACTCCAATCGGCTGCTTGTTGCAGCATCATTGTCGTAATTTCTTTTTTAGAAGTTTCGTAGTTTGATGTTTTTTTCTGAGAATATCCGTTTAAGGATAGTAAGAAAACAAACAAAAGGATTAATTTAAAAGTTTTCATCTAGTCTGATGTTTAGGATTATATGATTGATTCTTTTTTATCTAATAAGTTAGTAATATTCGTCACTGCGAATTTTACTTTTTTAAGGAAAAAGTGGCAGTCTCTCTATTAAAAACAGATTGCCACAGTCATCCCGATAGCTATCGGGATTCCCTCGCAATGACATATCATATTAACTATGAATAGATCTATCATCAGTTGCTGCCAGTGCTGCTTCTTTAACAGCCTCAGCGTATGTTGGATGTGCATGACTCATACGAGCAATGTCTTCAGCCGAAGCTCTAAATTCCATGGCAGTAACCGCTTCAGCGATTAGATCGGCTACACGAGCTCCACACATATGTACACCTAAAACTTCGTCAGTATTGGCATCTGCCAATATTTTTACAAAACCATCAATATCACCGCTTGCTCTTGAACGTCCTAAGGCTCTCATGGAGAATTGTCCTGATTTATAATTTACACCAGCTTCTTTTAATTCTTCTTCAGTTTTACCAACAGCAGCGACTTCCGGCCAAGTATAAACAACACCCGGAATTAAATTATAATTGATATGTGGTTTTTGCCCTGCCAATGTTTCGGCAACAAAAACACCCTCTTCTTCAGCTTTATGCGCTAACATGGCACCTTTGATAACATCGCCGATTGCATAAATATTACTTACATTGGTTTGTAAATGATCATTGACTTCAATTTGCCCATTGTCATTTGCTTTAACACCTGCTTTGTCAAGTGCTAATCCCTCTGTATAAGGTCTCCTACCAACAGAAACTAAACAGTAATCACCTTTAAATTCAACAGGATTCCCTTTTTTATCATCTGCCGTAATCGTTACTTCTTTATCAGAAGTTTCAACTGTTGTAACTTTATGTTTGGTGTAGAATTTTACACCTTGCTTTTTTAAGACTTTCTGTAACTCTTTAGATAAGGAAGCATCCATTGTTGGAATGATTCTATCCATATATTCAATTACAGAAACTTGAGCACCCAAACGACTATATACTTGTCCGAGTTCTAAGCCAATAACACCACCGCCAATAACAACCATATGCTTAGGGATTTCTGTTAAACTCAATGCTTCCGTAGATGTTATTACTCGTTTTTTATCGATTTTGATGAAAGGTAATGTTGATGGTTTTGAGCCTGTAGCTATAATCGTATTTTTGGCTTCGATTTGTTCAGATGTGCCATCCGCTTTAGCGATATTTACATGAGTAGCATCTACAAAAGAACCTAATCCTTCAAAAACATCAATTTTATTCTTGTCCATTAAATACTGAATACCAGCTGTATTTGTATCAACTACTTTTTGTTTTCTAGCGATCATCTTTTCAAGATTCATCTTGACATCGCCTGAAATTTCGATGCCATGTTCTTCAAAATGTTTAATAGCGTCGTGATAATGATGAGACGAATCTAATAATGCTTTTGAAGGAATACATCCAACATTTAGGCAGGTACCGCCCAACGTAGTATATTTTTCAATAATGGCAGTTTTCATACCTAGTTGCGCGCAGCGTATTGCAGCAACATATCCTCCGGGACCAGAACCTATAACGGCTACATCATATATACTCATAAATTGATTTTAATTTTGAAAAACAAAAGTAAGCATATTTGTTGATTTCTAGAAAGCTTGACGAAATTGTTTGGTATGATTTTAATTGATGTAATTTTGTATTATGAATCACATTTTAATTATAGGGTCGGTTTGGCCCGAACCAAATTCTTCTGCTGCAGGAAGTAGAATAATGCAGTTAATAGCATTGTTTCTATCAAAAGGATGGAAGATAACCTTTGCTTCTACGGCGCAAAAGGGGAAACGAAAAGTCGATCTGAAAGCAGTTCAAATTGAAGAAGTAATGATAGAGTTAAACAACAGTAGTTTTGACACTTTCATTCAAAAATTGAAACCAACAATTGTCCTGTTTGATAGATTTATGACAGAAGAACAGTTTGGTTGGAGAGTGTCAGAACAGTGTCCTGATGCATTAAAAATTTTAGATACTGAAGATTTGCATTTTTTACGGAAAATACGGCATCAAGCTATAAAGGAAAATAAAAAATTTATAACTTCAGAATTATTAACTTCTGAAATAACTAAAAGAGAAATTGCGAGTATTTATCGATGCGACTTGTCATTAATTATTTCGACTTATGAGATTGAATTACTAACAGATATTTTTAAAATTGATAAATCATTATTGTATTATTTGCCATTTTTATTAGAAAAAATAGAAGAGCAACAAATTGAAAATTTAAATCCATTTGAAGAGCGTGAACATTTTATTACTATTGGTAATTTTTTGCATGCGCCAAATGTAGATGCCGTTAAGTATTTAAAAAAAAGTATTTGGCCGAATATTCATAAGCAGTTACCACAAGCAGAGATGCATATTTATGGAGCTTATGTAACTCAGCAAATACAGGAACTTCATAATGATAAAGAAGGTTTTCTAATAAAAGGATTTGCAAAAGATGCTCAAAACGTAGTTAGTAATGCAAGAGTGTGTTTGGCATCGTTGCGTTTTGGAGCTGGAATTAAAGGTAAATTAACAGAAGCTATGCAAAACGGAACGCCTAGTGTTACCACAACTATTGGGTCGGAAGGGATGCATGTAGATCTGCCATGGAGTGGTTTTATTGAAGATAATCCTGAAAATTTTGCTGATAAAGCAGTTGAATTGTATTCAAACAAATCTGTTTGGAAAGAATCTCAACGAAATGGAATAAAAATTATCAATCAAATCTATGACAAGGAAAAATTGAGTGGACCTTTTTTGGAACAAATTACAGATTTACAAAATCAGATTAAGACACATCGAACTCAAAATTTTATTGGAGCAATGTTACAACACCACACATTACAGAGTACAAAGTATCTAGCGAAATGGATTGAGGAGAAAGGCAAAAATTCTAAATAATCCAAATCGCAGAAAAAAAATAATTGGATTAATCGTTCTTATCGATAAAAGATCTGGGTATGATAATAGTTACCCTTGGCATCTTTTTTAACAGCAATACCTGTATGCGTAAAGTCGCCTTCAACATTTACTTTTAACCAGATGTTATTTAGACAAGCATCCATAGTTTTTTCAGCACTACTATCAAATCCTACATTCTCAGAAATTTCTTGAGCATTTTCTTTTTGTTCAAGTGTTTCCAATCTAGTTACAAAATTGTCACTATTGACATCGTTTTTAGAAATCATATAATTCGTGTGTTCTGCAGCTAATTTATCAGCTGTCGAATTCCTAATTAACATAGGTTTTCCGATACTAATGCGATGATCGTTAACCAATTTTATCAATTGATTGGTAGTTGCAATCTCATCAGCTGTATCTACAGGATTACTTGACCATGAGATTAAAATAAAAATTAAGGGGAGAGTCGAAAATAAAAGTTTTCTACTCATAATGAATTGTTTTATTATATAACTGAATAATAAAACATTTAGTATAATTTATCCTCTTTTAATATGAGTTCGACATAATAATTTTATTAACACTTGAAAGTCATCTGTTTAAATATATGATGAAGAATTCAATGTCTCCTTGAGTGCAGTCGAAAGGTTTTTTAATAGTTCTCGACTGCGCTCGAACAGACAAAGTTCAGAAATTCAATGTAATTCAAATTGAAATTAACTTTCCATAAGTCGAACTCATGTTATTTTATTAATTAAACCAGCTCTTTTCAACAAAGCATCACTATTTGGTTCTTTTCCTCGGAAGCGTTTGTATAGTACCATCGGTTTTTCTGTACCTCCTTGTGAAAGTACATTTTTAGCATACTTTTTGGCAGTTTCTTTGTTGAAAATTCCGGTTTCTTTAAAAACTTCAAATGCATCAGCATCTAATACTTCTGCCCATTTATAGCTGTAGTAGCCTGATGAATATCCTCCCTGAAAAATGTGTGAAAATGCTGTACTCATACAATTCTCTACAACATCAGGATACAACTGCGTGTCAGCAAAAATCGTTGTTTCAAAGTCTTTAACAGATGTAATTGTCTCTGGCGACTCTCCACCATGCCAAGACATATCTAATAAGCCAAAACTCAACTGACGTAAAGTTTGCATACCTTCTAAAAAGTTAGACGAATCTTTTATTTTTTGAACCATTTCCATTGGGATTGCCTCATTGGTCTCATAATGTCTCGCAAATAGATCTAATGCTTCTTTTTCATAACACCAGTTTTCTAGTAACTGACTTGGTAGTTCTACAAAATCCCAATATACACTTGTTCCCGAAAGGCTAGGATAGGTGGTGTCCGCCAACATGCCATGTAGCGCATGACCAAATTCATGAAATAAGGTGGTAACTTCATTAAAGGTCAATAATGATGGCTTGGTTTCTGTCGGTTTAGTAAAATTGCAAACGATAGAAATATGCGGACGAGAATTTTCATCCTCTTTTTTCCATTGATTTTTATAAGAAGTCATCCAGGCACCATTACGTTTTCCTTTACGAGGAAAGAAATCGGTATAAAAAACCGCAATAAATTCTCCTTTAAGATTAGTTACTTCATATGTTTTTACTTCTTCATGGTATTTGTCAATTGTGTCAACTTCATTGAATTGTAAATCGAAGAGCTTATTGGCAATTGTAAAAACACCATCAATTACATTTTCTAGTTTAAAATATGGTTTTAATGCTTCCTGATCTAGGTCAAATAATTCTTTCTTTAGTTTTTCAGAATAATAAGCACCATCCCATTTTTGGATTTGTTCTATACCATCCTTTTTCGCGAAGTTTGATAGCTGCTTAAATTCTCTTTCAGCTGCAGGTTTTGCTTTTGCTAATAATTCATTAGAAAAGGATAGTACCTTTTCAGGAGTTTCTGCCATGCGTTCTTCCAACACAAAATGGGCATGTGTTTTATAACCTAGTAAATTAGCACGTTGATGACGGAGTTTTACTATATCCAACACAATTTGTTGATTGTCATTTTTGTTGTTTTGAAAAGCTCTGGCCCCAAATACTTTTGCTAGTTTTTCACGTAGACTTCTATCATCAATATAGGTCATAAACGGAATATAACTAGGATAGTCTAAGGTAAATATCCATCCTTTTTTTTCTTTTTGTTTTGCTAATAATTGAGCCGCTTCTTTAGCACCATCTGGTAAACCTTTAAGTTGGTTTTTATCCGTAATATGTAATTCAAAAGCATTGGTTTCTGCCAATACATTCTCACCAAATTGTAAAGAGAGTTTGGATAATTTTTTATCAATTTCTCTTAGCTTTAATTTGTCAGTGTCATTTAAATTTGCGCCATTTCTAGTAAAACTTTTGTATTTTTTATCTAATAAGGTGTCTTGTTCAATGGTTAGATTAAGTTCTTCTTTAATGTCATAAACCAATTGAACTCTTTTAAATAAATTTTCATTTAAGCGAATATCGTTTGCAAAATCTGAAAGCCAAGGAGAAATTTCTTGTGCTATTTTTTGAATTTCATCATTGGTTTCGGCAGAATTCAAATTAAAGAAAATAGAAGAGAGCCTATCCAATGTATAACCTGAAAATTCTAAGGGTTCAATAGTGTTTTCAAAAGTTGGAACATGAGAATTGCTCGCAATAGTATCAATTTCGGCTTTTGCCTTTTTTATTGCCTCTTTAAAAGCAGGTTTAAAATGCTCGTTTTTGAGTTGCGAAAATGGTGCAGTTGTATGTTTGGTATTGAATTTTTGTAGTAATGGATTATTCATTTATTGTAGTTTAAAACCTCTCGACTGCGCTCGAGGAGACAAAAGAAAATTAAGGTGTCTGGTCAAGAGCAGTCGAAACCAATATTTTGGTATGTTCCAAAATATTGCAATTTGGAATTTATTTTTTTAAATCTTCTGCAGCCTTATTCACTTTATTTTTCAACTCTTCTTTAAAATTGATAATAATATCTTGTACAGTTTTATCCGAACTACCTATAATTTGAGCTGCTAATATTCCTGCATTTTTTGCTCCGTCAAGAGCAACTGTAGCAACCGGAACACCTCCTGGCATTTGTAGAATAGACAAAACAGAATCCCAACCATCAATAGAATTTCTCGATTTTACAGGTACACCAATAACAGGTAACGGGCTCATAGAAGCTACCATTCCCGGTAAATGTGCTGCGCCTCCGGCACCTGCAATAATTACATTTATACCACGTAAATGTGCATTTTTTGCGTACTCAACCAATTTGTCAGGAGTGCGATGTGCAGAAACAATATCAATTTCGGTTTCAATGTTAAAATCATGTAAAATGCTTACTGCTTCCTGCATGACAGGCATATCTGAATTGCTGCCCATAATAATACCAACTTTAGCCATAGTCAAAGATTAAAATATTTTGTATTTTTATTGACCAAAGATAGTAACTTATCTTTTTTTTAAACCTGATTAATCAAAGAAATCTAAAAATGATACCTCTTTTTAATACCGTTGTTTCTTGGTTTTTAAAAAAACGAAAACATCAAATGGAACTTTTTTTGAAGTATCCTATTGATGTACAACAAGAGTTATTAATGAACCTATTGGATACTGCTCGGAATACAGAGCTAGGGAAACAATTTGATTTTAAAACTATTTATAATTATAAAACCTTTACTGAGCGTGTACCTATTCAAAAATATGAAACTATAGAGCCGCTTATAGAGCGCACTAGAAAAGGTGAGCAAAATTTATTCTGGCCTTCAGATATTCAATGGTTTGCAAAGTCGAGCGGAACAACAAATGCAAAGAGTAAGTTTATTCCGGTTAGTGATGAAGCATTGGAAGATTGTCATTTAAAAGCGGGAAAAGATATGCTAGGCTTATATATTCATAACAATGAAGATGCAGGATTGTTTAACGGAAAAGGATTGCGTTTAGGCGGAAGCAGTGCTATTTATGAAGATAACAACTCCTATTTTGGTGATCTATCCGCCATAATTATTGAAAATATGCCATTTTGGGCAGATTTTAGTAGTGCACCTAGATATGAAACAGCGTTGATGAGTGAATGGGAAACGAAGATGGAAGCAATTGTCAATGAGACTATTAATGAGAATATGACAAGCTTAGTTGGTGTGCCTTCTTGGATGTTGGTATTACTTAATAGGGTGTTAGAAAAAACGGGAAAGGATAATATTTTAGAAGTTTGGCCTAATTTGGAAGTGTATTTTCATGGTGGTGTGAATTTTAATCCGTATCGAGAACAGTTCAAGAAATTGATACCAAAAAAGGGGTTCAGGTACTATGAAACCTACAATGCTTCTGAAGGTTTTTTTGCATTACAAGATGTCAATGGCTCTTTAGATTTACTTTTGATGTTAGATTATGGTATTTTTTATGAGTTCATTCCTATGGATCAGTACTTTGAAGAAGATTCATTTGCAATTCCGTTAGAGGAAGTGAAATTGCATAAAAGCTATGCTATTGTAATTACTACCAATTCGGGGTTATGGAGGTATTTGATAGGAGATACTGTAAAGTTCGTTTCGCTAGATCCTTATCGGATAAAAATAACAGGTCGTACTAAACATTTCATAAATGCATTTGGAGAGGAACTTATAATAGAGAATACTGAAGATGCTTTAAAGAAAGTTTGTAAAAAAACAAATGCGCAAATAGCTGATTATACGGTCGCCCCCATTTTTATGGATGGGAAATCTCAAGGTGCTCATGAATGGATTATAGAGTTTAAAAAGCCACCAAAAAATATTGATTACTTTACTGAATTGTTAGATAACGCACTGAAATCTATCAACTCTGATTATGAGGCAAAACGATATCAAGATATGACCTTAACATTACCAAAAGTGCGTCAAGCTGAGGAAGGGTTGTTCTATAATTGGTTAAAACAAAAAGGAAAACTAGGAGGTCAACATAAAGTGCCAAGATTATCAAATAATAGAGATCTTATTGAGGAGTTGTTGGCGGAATCTAATATACAAACGACTTAATTTTTTTATGGATTCTATCGAAAAGGAAGTTTCTTACAACGCCACAAATTCATACAGTACGTTGAATACACTTACTGATAAAACAAAAAATGTTTGGTTTGTGTGTCACGGTATAGGTTATTTAAGTAGATATTACATGTCATTTTGCGACTGAACAAGAAAGTATTACTGCCATCGATAGTTTTATACAGCGTAAAAAAAGTAAATATAACATTGAACTTTTAGAAGAAACCGAATTATTTGCTATTTCGTACAATGATTTAGAAAACCTGTTTGAAACTCATCCGAGATATGAACGATTTGGTCGTTTGTTTTTTACAACAAATATATGTTGAATTAGTAGAGCGTATCAATGATTTACAATTGCATACTGCTCATGAACGTTATGACATACTAATGTCAAAAAAATCAATGTTATTTCAGCGTGTATCGCTAAAACATATAGCTTCTTTTTTAGGTATTACTGCTGAGACTTTAAGTAGAATTAGAGCTAAGTGATTTCTTGATAATTGTCAAGTGTATTTTGTGATTTGCTAAATACTTTTGTGTTGAAAGATTGAAATGTATGACAATAGCTACGCTACTAAACGATTTTTATAGGAGGAATAACCTTTCAGCAAAAGGGGGAGAAAGTGATGATTGGTTTTATCTTAAGTTCAAATTTTTTAATTTAAAATTACCTAATTCTCAATTTAGAAAAGATGTTATTTATATTCACGATGTTCAGCATGTTTTGTATGATTGTGATACCACTTTGAAAGGCGAAGCTTTTATTGCGGGTTGGGAAGTTGCAACAGGGGTGTGGAAACATTTTCCTATCGGAATAATGAGTTTATGGGCAATGGGTTTTAGTTTGCTTAATTACCCAAAAGAAGTTTTCAAAGGGTATAACGAAGGATTGAATACTATTGGAATTATAGATTTAAAAATAGAGAAAAAGGACTTATTAAATTTATCGGTTTTAGAATTGAAAAAACTGATTCATAAAAAGGAAGCCAAAAGAAAAGATAAATTAAAGTATATAATCTTGGCTTTTTGGTGCTTAGCTAGTTTAACTACTTTTTTAGTTCCTATACTACTTCCGTTAGTAATCATTTTTCAATTTTTGATTTAATTGTTTATATAATAGAGAAGAGGGTTTTAATAATTAATGGGCGTCTAGATAAAAAAATTCTGTTTTTATTTAACAAAAGAATATAATAAAGGAGCTAATTTTTATGATCAGATTGTAAAATAATAAAGACTAAATTTATTGGTGTTAATTTAGAATTATCAATCAATTTAAGAGGCCTTTTATTGGTCTCAGATTTAGTTAAAACTATGTGCTTTAGTGCATCTCGATTTAGCTTCTAAAAACCTTTATTCAGTTTCCTTTCATCTAAAAAAATATATGAATTGTTCAACTAATGTGTTGCTTTCGTTCGAGTAATCACGTAAACCTGACTTTAGTCAGATTTAAAAACCTATGGCACTTTAGTCCATAGTGGTTTAGTTTTTTTTAAAATTAATATTTATAACATTTTTTAATATAAACAAATAATGTAGTGCACTAGCAGTTGGTATTAATTCTCTATGAGGAGTCCAAGATTTATTAGAAATAATTTTTTCTTTCTCCTTTCCTTTTTCTATGTATGAGCCATCAGTATTAATTCGAATTATTTCATTATTTAAAGAATCTTGCAATACCCTCCCTTTAGTCATTCTTGCAAGGATTTTACCTTTTAAATTTAAGATTTCATAATTATTTTTAATTTTAGCAACCAATTTATCATTAACATAAATTTGACCTAAAGAATCTAATCTAGCTACTATATAATTATCTTTAACCTCTATATTTGCTAAAATTAAATTTCCATTAATATTCCGTAATGCTTTCAAAGGATAAAGCACATTAGGAGCGTCGTCTTTTTCATTTAGCATAGCATTTTTCTCCAATTTTATTGTTGAGTATCTACTTGAAATATTTCTATTCTTTAATAACCTAACCATTTCTTCATCTGACAGGTGTCTATCATGCTCTCTAGATAGGTATAGGTATTTCTCTCTAAAAGTATAGAGAGAGATATATTTTTCGCCGTCAATAGTTTCTGATAAATCTGTATAGTAAGCCATTGTATTTTGTGAGTAGGAAGCAATATTTGTGGTAATTACAAAGAGTATGAATAGAATGTATTTCATCTTTTTTTTGCTATTTGTTATGGATGGTTTGAAAGAATAAATTCCCTATTTTCAAAAGTAACAAAAACCATTAACTTTAACTAAAAAAAGTTGCAATATTTGTACGACAATTTTATCTTTGTACTATTTTTTGACATAAATTTTGGTAAAAACCTTAGGTCTAACTCAGGTTTAGATGTTCTTGTCTACTTTTATAAACAATTCTAAGTTGTACTATCTATGAAAGATTATTTTATTGTATAGTTGTTCTGATGATTTTTACTTTGTAACAGCCTTTTTTCAGGTAATTGCAATATTCTAGGTTATTTAAAGAAGAATTTAGAAAAAGAGCTACATAGATTTTGAAATTAAGGGATAATCAAAATAGGCCTAAATCTTCCTTTCAATCACATAATTAACCATATCGATTAATGATTTTTTATAAGGAGAATTGGGGTATTCATTGAGCATGTTTAATGCATTTTGTTGATACGCTGTCATTTTAGCAATGGTGTATTCAATACCACCATTATTTTTTACAAAAGCTATCACTTCTTTAACCCGTTTTCTATCTTTATTATGATTCTTAACAGAATTAATGAGCCATTTCTTATCTTTTTTACTGCAAGTATTCAGTGTGTGAATTAAAGGCAATGTCATTTTTTGTTCTTTAATGTCAATACCAGTTGGTTTGCCAATTTTGGCATCAGAATAATCGAATAAATCATCTTTCATTTGAAATGCGATTCCTATGATTTCACCAAATTTTCGCATTTTTTCGATTTCTTTAGCCGTTGCTCCTACGGATGCTGCACCAATAGCACAACATGCTGCAATGAGTGTAGCTGTTTTTTGACGGATGATTTCAAAATAGATGTCTTCGGTGATATCTAGTTTTCTAGCTTTTTCGATTTGTAATAGTTCACCTTCGCTCATATCTTTTAAAACGATAGAAATGAGTTTTAACAAATCAAAATCATCATGGTCTACAGAGAGTAGTAAACTCTTCGAAAATAAAAAATCACCCACTAATACAGCAATTTTATTTTTCCATAAAGCATTTATTGAGAAAAATCCGCGACGACGATTACTATCATCTACTACGTCATCATGAACCAGGGAACCAGTGTGAATTAATTCTATAAGTGAGGCACCACGATAGGTGCGATCACTAAACTGACCACCAGAAACCATTTTAGCAACTAAAAAAACAAACATAGGTCTCATTTGTTTCCCTTTGCGTTGTACAATGAAATGTGTAATACGATTGATTAATGGTACATGAGAATCCATAGAATCTTTGAATTTATCTTCAAAGAGTTCCATCTCTTTTTTAATGGGGAGCTTTATTTGTTCTACTATTTTCACTTAATCCTTAATTCAGAATTGTTTTTAATCGTTCAATAATATG